>Ga0207770_100005_pt1 | contig 302544 bp, 294 predicted proteins | sample A23E2SouthBayCA_FD_187729 | JGI IMG/M metagenome (GOLD analysis project Ga0207770, IMG submission 187729) | Aerobic enrichment media microbial communities from Eden Landing Ponds, California, USA - A23 E2 (SPAdes) | ecosystem: Environmental > Aquatic > Marine > Unclassified | place: Emeryville...
CGTGAGACGATACCGATCTTGAGATCACTCGCGACGACCGCTAGCAAGCCGACTCAAATTTCGACTGCCGCGGAAAGCACCGCTATTCAACAGAGCACCAATATTCGGTATCTAACTACTCTGATACGACACTTGCTTTCGCTGCTTCGGGACCGAAACAGTGCCTGCGACGCCATCACGCCGAGTAGGGGAAGTTTAACCCACATGAGTACACGTTCGGTATAACAGTACTATTGACCGGGCATCACTGCTGTACCACCGTTCCGTACTCAAACTAGGACTGAGTACGCCCGAAAGCGGTCTCTGAACGGTTGTAGCTATTCATACGAACTGTGTCTGAAATGGGTTGCGAGCTACACAGCAATCTACAAATACAATCCTAACCACGGTGACTGTATATGTAATGCGAACAGTGACTGCTTTCAGCTACTGCACATGTTCTAAATTAGTCTATACTTTTGCTCACCTGAACACAAACAAACCGTGTGAGCAGACGAAACAAAGACCAGCTCAGGGATCTGCTTCGTTCGCTTGCTCTTCGACCCCACGATAGACGGCTCGCGTTTCCAGTGCTGTTCGCCGTTGGCACACAGTTGTACTTTTTCGTGACAATCACACTCGATTCTACTCGACCACCCATGGCACCCGACGCTGGAATCTTCGAGCATCTCGGCTGGTATCTGACACATGGTGGCCGGTTGTACGTCGATGCCTGGGAACCGAAGTTGCCGCTGTCCTACGAGACGACTGGGGTACTGGCGTTGCTATCTGGCGGCGATATGTATCGCCTCCACCTCCTCAGCGTGGTGCTGATGAGCGGCGCGGTGTGTGCAATCGTTGCACTCGTTGTGATGCTCGTCTACGACATCACTGGCGACGATATCGTTGCGCCGCTGGCTGGTCTGTCGATGTTCCTGTTGCCGGGGTTTGCTGTCCGTCCGGCGTATGGGTTCAAAGCGAAATATCTTCTCGTTCTCTGTGGGCTACTGGCGATATATCTGTACACGCGTGGCTACCCGGCACTGAGCGGTGTGGCTGCGGCAGCCAGCGTGGGATACTGGCAGGCAGGAGCCATCTTCCCGCTGATTGTGGTCGGTTTAGCGGTCCAGCGGCGCGACATGCGGGCGCTTGAGCGTATCGTCGCCGGTGGCCTCGGTTTTACCATCGTCATGTTGCTGCCGGTGTTTCTCCTGTGGCATTCGGCCTCGGAGATGGTCGTTCAGGTTTTCCTCGTCCCGTTACAGACGGAGGAACACGCGTCGTTGCTCGCTCGGTTTGTGGCCGGTGTTGTCCACTTCAAATGGGCGTCACCGTTGGTCGTGCTTGGTGGACTTGGCCTCGCTCACACCGCTCGACACTGTTTCACTGGTACTGACGGTGTTGTCGGACGCACCGAATGGTGGATTCCGGTCGGCACAGCGTGGTTTGTGTTTCTGATACTGTTCGTTGATTTCGAGACCGGTGGCTACACAGACCTCATTCCGGGGCTTGCGTTCGTCGCAATCGGTCTCGGGATGGTTGCGACAGTGTTTCGGGACCGGCAACAGACACAGTATCTCAGCGCCATCCTTGCGCTGGTCCTCGTTGTGAATGTCGTCTTCCTCGGTAGCGTTGGCGTTATCTTCACACCCGTCGAGACACCGGGCCCGGAACCGATGTCAGGTCTCGAAACCCATGACCTCCCAGCGGCATACGACGAGGCCGAACCAGTACCCGACGTCCGGTACCTCTACTGGCAACAGGCCGAGCCATCGACGTGTCACTACCGCCTCTCGGTGATGGAGCTACGGTGGCTCGACCGAATCGATTCGTCGGTAGACAGTCGCTGTCTCGACTTCGGGACTGCCAGCACCCGACTCAGGAACGGGTAGCAGTTACGACTCCCCGGAGTCGTATTCGGAGAGCGACGTCTGTGTCGTTTCGACTGTGCCCGTAATGATGTAGGGGACAATAATCCGGAAGAACTGGGCGGCAAGGACCAGCAGCATCGGACCCAGAAAGATGCCGTAGAAGCCAAAGGCGATGGGACCGAGGATGTACGCGAACATCAACAGGCCGACGTGGGTCAGGTCGCCACTGACGTACGGCCGAATCAGGAAATCCGGGATAGTGTCGACGACGACCAGTGTGACCACGAGGAAGAGGGCAACCCAGGCCAGGGCCGCCGTCTGTCCCGTGACGACCGCGGAGACCGCAAGCAGCACAGCGACGGGCAGGTAGACGATTTTCATCCCGACCACGGGAATGAGGCTGCCGATGCCGGTGAGTGCGCCGACAAGTGGCGCAAACGGAATCTGTACTGAGCCGGGAGCGACCAGATTGTACAGCGAGAACACGAAAATCCCGATGACGCCGGTCACCAGTGCGTTCAGGATGTTTCCGAAGAGAATTGAAGACAGTTCCTCGTCGACTGCCGCCGCGTACTCGCGAAGGACACCCGACCCGTCGAAGGTGTCGAGAAACCAGCCGACAAGCCGCGGTCCGTCGGTAAGCAGGTAGTACGTTCCAGCGAACATGATGAACACGCGAAGCAGTAGCGACGTGAGCAGACTCAACGATCCAATGAGCGTATCGGAGACTCGCCCCAGCCACGACTGGACTGTCGCGTTTCGCAACAGGTCGATCACCTCAGCCGGCCCCATTGCCAGCACCTCTGAGAAGCCGAGGTCAGCGAGCGGTCCCGGCGGCGAGCCACCCTGCAGCTCCTGAAACTGTGAGAGGTACGCCGCACCCAGGCCACCCTCGCCGAAGAACGACTGTAGCTCAGGGATAACGAGGACGAGCGTGTAGCCGACCAGAACCACAAACGGCAACAGAAAGAAAAAAATCGTGGCGGCCGCATGGACCTGCTTCTGGTAGGGGACGGCCCGCTTCAGGAACGACTTGGGCAGCGGAAGCCGTCCGAGCCGTCGATAAATCGGTCGGCTGGCATAGTACAGAAAGACGGTAAACACGAGCGTCGGAAGGAACTGGGACAGGACGAGCCCGACCACGAGGAGGAGTGCGACGCCCGCGAGGGTAAGGAGGACGCGCCGTCCGAGGTCGGTACTGTATTCCATATGTTTTCAGTACAACATCTGGATAAAAAGTAAAACCACCGGTCGGCCCGACGGTTTCTACGTTGGACGGAGCAAAATGGATGGTTCTCGCTATCGGCTGTGGCTACAGCCCCTCAAATTTCGTGATCGCGTCCCGCCAGTCTTCGGGAATCGGGCGCGAGGATTCCGTGTCGCGATCGTATGTGACGACGGTTGTTTCCCCGGTCGCAGCCACCCCATCTTCGGTCCGGACCTCATACTCGAAGGGGAAGCTCTTCTCACCCAGACGTGGAACCCGGACGGCAACGGCGACTGAGTCACTGATCTGGACCGGCTGGATGTAATCGACTTCGAGGTTCGCGATGACCATTCCGGTGCCCGACTTGCCGCCCGAGAGCAGCGCTTCGCCACAGTTGACCACGTCGTGCAGGTAGTCGATGCGAGCCTCCTCGAAGTAGGTCGCATACGTCGCGTTGTTGACGTGGCCGTACGTGTCGATGTCCGTGTACCGGACCTCGACTGTAGTCGTATACTCGAAGCTCACAGCACTGTTACGACCCACCGGCATTTCAGTGTCCCCTCTTGACGCAGGGTACGGACGAGGTCCGGTCCGTCGCCCCGGCCTGCACCAGTTCAGTACTCGTGGAACACGCGCCCGCAGTCGGTGCACTTGATCTTCGCTGAGCGGAACCATGGACTGACCTTGATGACTGGCCCGTGACAGTCAGGACAGACTCCCATAGAGTTCCCGTCTGCAACCCGCGTTGAGAGGTCCAGGAGCAAGTCTTCGAGTTCTTCTATCTGCTCTTGCTGCTCATCGATAACCTCCCGCAATTCCGCTGTAGACTGTGTCGCAGCCGCTGCATCTGCATCAAGGACCGCCTCTGTCTCGGTTTCGGCTTGCGAAGTAGCTGACTCCTCTGACTCTGCCTCGCTTTCTGTAGCCTCGGCCTCATCCGACATATGGTAATATAGGCCGGACATATGTTTTAAGTTACTGCCAATTCAGCGGGATATCGGCGGATTTCCGCTCGCTCATAACCCAGCACGTTTGTTATCCGGCGCGCCCGCGTGCGCGCGATTAAAAACCTATCTAATCACGACGTATTTTCCGTCAGCTATCGCTCACTCTGAGATGACTAGTCACTATGTAAACTATTGCTATGGTGTGTCAGCACTTCCCCGCAGACGCCGAATATACATTACTATCCCTGCTTACCCTGAGCACAGTACTCAACTGTCCCAGCAAAAGTGATAATTATCGTTCATACACGTATCAATTTGGGGGTGCTGTTTTTTATGTCCAGCCTTTACTGTTGATGTGATGTTGCCACTCCAAGTGTCAAGTCTCGGTGTAGAGGGCGAAGGAATCTGGCTCGCACTCGGCACGGTCGGGATGTTACTGGGTATGGTGTACTTCATGGCCAAAGGATGGGACGTTCAGGACCCCGAGCAGGAGGAGTTCTACGTCATCACCATCCTTATCGCAGGTATCGCAGCGTCGTCGTACCTGTCGATGTTCTTCGGGTTCGGCCTGACGGAGGTCGAACTCGTCAACGGACGGGTCATCGACGTATACTGGGCGCGATACGCTGACTGGCTATTCACGACGCCGCTGTTGTTGCTTGATATCGGCCTCCTGGCCGGCGCAAGCAACCGCGACATGGCGTCGCTCATCACCATCGACGCCTTCATGATCGTTACCGGCCTCGCCGCGACGCTGATGAAGGTGCCTGTGGCTCGGTACGCCTTCTGGACTATCAGCACCATCGCGATGCTGTTCGTCCTGTACTACCTCGTCGTCGTTGTCGGCGAGGCCGCGAGCGATGCCAGCGAAGAAGCACAGTCGACGTTCAACGTCCTTCGAAACATCATCCTCGTCGCGTGGGCTATCTACCCCGTCGCGTGGCTTGTTGGGACCGAGGGACTCGGACTTGTCGGCCTGTTCGGCGAAACCCTGCTGTTCATGATTCTGGACCTGGTCGCGAAGATCGGGTTCGGATTCATCCTCCTGCGCAGTCGCGCAATTATCGGTGGCGACTCTGCCCCGACGCCGTCCGCTGAAACCGCTGACTAGCGGACATCCAGCACTCGTCGGCTTTTTTATATACCGCACCAACGATACGTACGTTTGATACGCACATGAATGAGGAGCCAACGACCCCGAAGGAACTGAGCGTTCGATCACTGACGGGACTCTTTCTCTCGGCCGGACTCGCAGTCGTGGGACTGTTCATCCTCCCAGTGTTCCGGTCGTTTGGACTGGCGTTCCGGCCGGCGTTCTGGCTGGTGCTCGCAATAGAGGCAGTTGCACTTGCTGGCGTCGTTATCTCCGTTCTGACGCTTCACCGACAGCGGACGCTTGATTAGCTCCGGTGGCCGGTTTCGGCCTGATCCGCCCCGGACGATTCGACGGATTGCAGGGCTTTTTCGAGGTGTGACTCCCGAAGGCTGACCGGCTTGCGCGACCGGTCGCTGTCGCCCTGGGCCCTGAGGTGTTCTTCGATGGCAAGCAGTCCCGCCTCTCTGACGACTGCAGCGATGTCGCTGCCGCTGTATCCAGCCGTGCGTGCGGCGAACGCTTCGAGGTCTACCTGCCCGGTTGTCCTGTCACCGATATGCGTGTCGAATATCTCGGCTCGGTCGGCCGCGTCGGGAAGCGAGACCTCGACGATACGGTCGAAACGCCCCGTCCGGAGCAGCGCGTCGTCCAACCGGTCGCGTCTGTTCGTCGTCGCGATAACCGTCACTCCTTCCCGACCTTCGATCCCGTCCAGTTCTGTGAGCAACTGTGACACCGTTCGGGCGCTCGCGCCGGAGTCGTTGTCGTCGCTTCGTGTCGTACCCAGCGCGTCGATCTCATCGAAAAACACGATCGAGGGGGCGTTCGACCGCGCCTGGTCGAACACTCGCCTGACTGCCCGCTCGCTCTCGCCGACGTACTTGTTCATCAGTTCCGGCCCGTTGACCGGGATAAAGTTCGCGTCGCTTGTCGACGCGACTGCTCGCGCGAGCATCGTTTTCCCTGTCCCCGGCGGCCCATACAGCAACACCCCGGCTGGGGGGTCGATGTCCAGCGAGTCAAACAGGTCTGGCTTCGTCAGCGGCCAGTTGACGGCCCGGATGAGCTCGCGCTTTGGCCCGTCGAGACCGCCGATGTCGCTGAAAGATGTCGACGGAATCTCCGGTACTGTGCCACGGATACCACTCGGTTCGACTGCGTCGCGGGCCGCTTCGAGGTCCGCTGCTGAGACGACCACCGGATCGCCGCCAGCGCCGTCTCGAGCAACTGCCGCTTCCACCGCGTGTAGCCAGAGCGCGACGATGTCCGCCGCAACGTAGCCAAACGCCTGTTCTCCGGTCGCTTTGAGATCCGCCTCTGCGCTCACCATCGCTCCAGTGGCGACTGTCTTCAGAATCTCGGCCCGGTCCCGGCGACTCGGCTCCGGCACGGTAACCGTCCGAGACAACCGTGTCGCCTGCACGATATCAACGGGGACGTCGTCCTCGCTGGTCGCTTCGCCGACAGCGGCGACGCCGTCGAGCGTCGAGATATCGTCGAGCCACTGGCGCAACAGCAGCCGCGTTTTATCACCGCCGTCAGCCGACACCGTATCGAGCCCATCGATGTGGACGATCCCGCGTTCACTTCCCTGTGCAGCCCGTGCGACATCGTCGAGATACGCTCTTGCTCCGTCTTGGTCCAGTGAGAGCAGGCGCCCAGCATCAACAGAGTGTATCGTCGCGTTCACGAGCCAAGCCACGTGTTGCAGAAGGTGTGTCTTCCCGACCCCGTGGGCACCGACGAGCAATACGCCGGCGCGGTTTCGAACGCTTCCGGGAACGTCGTCGGACGCCAGCAACGCCGTTGAAACGGCAGTTTCTAGCGTTGCAACTGTGTCGGCATACCCGCCGACAGCCGTCTCGGCAAGCGGGTCGAGGCCACTGTTTGACCGCCTCGGAGCTGGCCCATCAGTAATCTCGATCACGGTGTCATCCACGGGGGTGACAGGCCCTGCCGGCTGTGTCGATACCACACGCACTGGTACCGTTAGCGACCCGTCGAACAACGAGACGGTGATGGTGTCGCCGTCCAGCAGAGGGCGATCACCGACCGCGTCCCTGACAAGCCCTTCACCGCCCCGGATTGACAGTTGCGGGACCGGCGCGACGCTGATATGTGTCGCGACCGCCGGGTCAGCCGCCTCCACGGTGACCCGATCCCCGTCGCGAAGCCCGAGCGTCTCGGCGGTCTGTGGACCGACACGGGCCGTCTCCGCCGGAACTGAATCCGCTTGCCGTACGGTCGCGGCCTGCACCTGCCCGCGCTGCTTTCGGATGAGTACTGCGCCGTTGCCACCCAGCCCGAGACGTGTCCCGACCGTTGTCGGCACTGCGATGCCCTCGTTCGCTTCGTCGACGCTGATCGTGAGTTCGAGGTTCTGGACCATTAGCCCGATGCCAGCACGTCTGGCACTGCACTGCCGTACAGCACGTACCGAACGACCCCGAACACCAGTAGCGCAAGCGGGGTGGCTAAAATCGTCACATACACGGGAAGTGTAAGAGCGAAACCGACGATGTTCGACACTGCAATGACGACGACTGCGGCGGCCATCGGCAGCCGGTCCTGTCTATTGAACCCCATCAGTAGATACCCCTGTCTGTGTCCGACATATGTTTCAGTTGGTTCGTGTATAGTGGCCGCGCTCGTTTAGCATTGATGCCGTCACAGTTGGTTAGCCAACCGACTGACCGACCGCCCGAGCAGACCCACCATGACTCCGATAGCAGTCAGCAACGCGAACTGAATGAGGTCGCCGCTCGCGGCGGCGAGAACACCAAACCCGACAAGTACGACAGCGACGAACCCGTGAGCACCGAGTATTATCGCCTGGATATTCACGCGGGACACCCCGGCGACTGACCTGTTCTGTCAGAGACAGACAGCGCTTTCGGCTCAACAATATCGTCAGTGGTTGGGAACGGTCGCCGGTGTGTGTGCCGGCGACCACCATCCAGCACCAGATGTCTGTGGATGGGCTGTCGTAGGTACGCGACAGCAATGTAGGATATGGATTGGATAAACATATGTTTTATTCCAACTGATTTACTCGCGCTAGTCAGCCCGCAGGAGCTCCTCGTGCGTCTCTTCGAGCTTCTCGATTTTCGGCGGGATGGTCAACTGACAGTAACTCTGGTCCGGGTTCTTCTCGAAGTAGTCTTGGTGGTACTCCTCGGCGGGATAGAATGTCTCCAGCGGCTCGACTTCGGTGACGATATCGCTGTCGTAGCCCGGCTCTATCTCCTCGATGAGGGCTTCGACAGTTTCGCGCTGAGCCTCGTCGTGGTAGAACACAGCCGAGCGGTACTGCGTGCCAACGTCGTTGCCTTCCCGGTCTTTCGTCGTCGGGGTATGCGTTGTGAAGTGGACCGCGAGCAGGTCCTCGTAGCTCACCTCCTCGGGGTCGTAGGTGAGCTGTACGCACTCGGCATGGCCCGTTTCCTCGCGGCAGACCGCCTCGTAGCTGGGGTCAGCGACGTGGCCGCCGGCATAGCCCGAAACCACATCGGTCACCCCGTCGATCTGCTTGAACACCGATTCCGTACACCAGAAGCAACCGCCCGCGAATGTCGCTTGTTCAGTCATCATCGGTCGTACGTGCCCGGCGTACAAAACTCACTGGCTGTGGTCGTCGCAGATGGGTGCCGGCCTATCGGTCGACCTCGCCCATGATTGTGTCCAGACTGCCGATTGTCGCGACGAGGTCTGGCACGTATTCACCGCGAGCCATCTCGGACAGTGCCTGCACGTGTGAGAAGGAGGGGCCGCGAATCTTGAACCGCGCCGGCGTCTCCGTCCCATCAGAACGGATGTAGATGCCAAGTTCGCCTTTGGCGGCCTCGACGGCGCGGTAGATTTCGGTGTCAGGGTCTGGCCGGAGCGTGCGGGGGACGTTTGCCTGTATCTCGCGGTCGTCCTCGGGCCAGTCCTCCAGCAGGTCGACGCACTGGCCGATAATCTTCGCCGATTCCTCTACTTCGCGCAGGCGCACGAGCAGGCGCGAGAAGTTGTCGCCGCCCTGTTCGGTGACGACCGACCAGTCAAGTTCGTCGTAGTAGCCGTATGGGTCGTCCCGACGAAGGTCGTAGTCGACGCCGGACGCTCGGGCGACCGGGCCGGTACAGCCGTAGGCCTTCGCGGTCTCGGCCGAGAGGTGGCCCGTGTCAATCGTCCGTAGCTGAAGGATCTCGTTGCTGGTGAGCATGTCGTGGTACTCAGTGAGCTTATGGGGCAGATCGTCGAGGAACGCACGTATCTTCTCGAAGAACGCATCGCGAGGTTCGGGCAAGTCCCAGGCGACACCACCCAGCCGCAAGTAGTTGAACATCAGCCGCTGGCCGGTCAGGTCTTCGAGGATATCCTGCACGAGTTCGCGGTCCCGGACCCCCCACTGGAAGGTGGCGGTGAACTCCCCGACCACGTCCAGCGCGTAGGTCGCGACCGCAAGCATGTGCGAGAGAATTCGCGAGAGTTCGCCGCCCATCGTCCGGATGACCTGGGCATACGCCGGCACCTCGATGTCGGCGAGGGCCTCGGCCGCACGGGCGTACGCCCACTCGTTCAGCAGCCCGGCCCCGCCCCAGTCCCAACGGTCCGGGTAGGGCATGATCTGGTGGCGGTAGGCCCCCTGCTGGCACATCTGTTCTTCACAGCGATGGATGTAGCCGATGTCAGGGTCGACGGCCGCTACCTGCTCGCCATCGAGCTGGACGTTCAAGTGCAAGACGCCGTGTGTCGAGGGATGGTGTGGTCCCATGTTGATGTGCATCGTCTCCGGTCCCGCACGGTGGTCTTCGAGCAGGCGCTCGTGTTCGCGGAAGGAGACGATTTGTGGCTGGTCTTGATTGTAGTCCCGGCTCAGTGGGTGGCCCTGCCAGGTCTCGGGCAGGAGAATCCGCCGGAGGTCGGGATGGTCTTCGTACTCGATACCGACCAAATCGTACGCCTCCCGCTCGTGCCACGCTGCCGTCGGATACACGGGCACGGCTGACTCGCTGGTCGGCGACTCTCTGGCCGTCGGGACGACGACCGAGAGTTCCTGTGTCGGGTCGGCGTAGCGCCGCAGATGATAGGTCGTCTCGAACCGGTCGGCGTACTCCTGGGCTGTGACGCAGGCGCAGTGGTCCAGACCGGCCTCGGTTCGAAGCGTCGAGAGGACGGTCTGGACCTCGTCAGCACGGATGACAGCAGCCGGGGCGTTCTCGTGGCGTTCGGTGGAAAGGACGTGGTCGGCGATCGGCTCGATAAGCGGATGGACATCGTCGGTTCGGTGGACTGTCTGGGCCATCTCCGTGACCGTGCGTTCGCTGTCCGCCTCCCTCCGCCTGTCCCCTCATGCCCGAGGTTATTTTAAATACCTCTCGGAACAGTCAGGTATGAAGTACGTCACGCTCTCGCTGTGGATGGCCCCCGAGGTCCGCCATTCGATGCACCAGTTCGTCGTTGAGCACGACGGCTACGAGGCGAGCTATCTCCTCCGGGGCAACGACATCGGTACCGACCTCCAGACGCTGCTGTTTCACGTCGACGGCTTCCCGCCGGAGCCCTACCGAGCGGCGCTGGAACAGGCCGAAACCGTCCGGGAATATGCTATCTCGACGTGTCCCGACGAGACGTTCTTCCTCTACGTACAGGATTCGCCGTCGGCGACCGGTCACGACCTCGTCGACGCCCTCACGCGGGCCGGTCTAGTCATCGTCTCGCCGGTCGCCTACCACGCCGATGGCACGGTCGGACTCACGCTGGTCGGTCCGGGCGGGACGGTCCAACAGGCAGTCGAGACGGTGCCCGACGGTGTCTCCGTCGACGTTCGGGAGGTGGGGGAGTACGACAGCCGGCGGCTCGACACCGGCGCGGCGCTCACCGACCGGCAGTTCGAGGCCGTCGCCGCCGCCGTCGACTGTGGGTACTACGGCAACACTCGCGAAGGCGGCGTCGACGATGTCGCCGATGAACTCGGCTGTGCACCCGGGACTGCCGCTGAACACCTCCGGAAAGCTGAGGCCCGCGTGATGGCTGACATACTCGAACAGCGTCCCGCATCGACGGCATAGTCCGCTCTCCCCGGGAACTGTCGGAGCGGTTGCCTACCGTATGCTGTCCCGAAAAACTATAAACTACGGAACAGTGCCTTCTAATGCTGGATTGCGAACGCATCACAGGGGCCAGCGGTAGCCCGACTCAGAACAACACCGACCATGAACACAGTAACTATCGACGACGTACCGGTCGAACGGAATCCGATGCAGGTACACGACATCCGCAAGCCTGTCTCCCGGACACTCGGGACCGAGCATTTCGCGGCAAACTATTTCGAACTCGAACCCGGCGACTCCTTCTCGGGGAGCCTCCACCGCCATCACGACCAGGAAGAGGTGTTCTACATCGAACAGGGACAGACCACCTTCGAGGTCGGCCTCGACCGCGAGGAAGTCGATGTTTCGGGCGGCGAATTGATTCGCTTCGAGCCCGGCGAGTTTCAGGAAGGGTACAACTCCGGCGACGAGCGCGTCATCGGCTGGGCCTTTGGCGCGCCCGGCGCGACCCACGACTGGGACGCCATCGAATCGAGAGCGCACTGTCCAGAGTGCGACACGGAAACCACCCAGAGCGTCGCCCTCGCCGACGGTCGGTTCGAACTGACCTGTACCGAGTGCGGGAACGTCCAGGGCTAGGACCCACTTCTGTCGCTCTCGTGATTGGTAACAGGTGTTTGTACAGCCAGAAAGCCCCCGCTCGCTCGACTCCTGCGACTCGCTGCGCGCTTCCTCGCTCCTCAACGTCGCTCGTCAGTGCTTGCATCGCCTCGAACGTCGAGCGAGCGGCCCCTTTCAGTCCCACCCGTAGCCGGTTGGACAAAGAATGCTGGGCGGGACTGAAAGGGGCGTTGTCGGCGCTGTGCGCCGACTGCTCGGGAGACCGCAGGTCTCCCGGTGGGCGGCTGGACGAAGGCGGGCGATGTAAGCACCACAGGAACGACCGGAGGGAGTGACAAGGAGCGCAGCGAGCCCCCCGAGTTCAGCCGGCCGGGGCTTTCTGGCTCTTTGCATAAACAACGACCCCGTCAGTCATTCCACCCGCTGCTAGCCCGCAATTCATATCGCATCGCGTCACGAAGCCCGGGTATGTCACTGGCCGACCTGGAGTGGCGCGTCATCGGCGAGGAAACACGACCCGGACCGATGACGATGGCACTGGAAGCGGCCGCTGCCGAAACCGTCGCCGCGGGCGGTCCGGCAACGGTGCGAGTGTACACCTGGCCCGATACGCTGTCGCTGGGCTACGGGCAGGACCCCGACACCATCGACTGGGAGTTCTGCAAGCGCGAGGACGTTGGTGTAACGCGACGGCCCACCGGTGGCGGCGCGATCTACCACGACAGCGTGGCGGACATCTCCTATGGCATCATCGCGCCGGCCGACGCCGTGCCGGGCGATCTGATGGCGTGTTACGAGCAGTTCTGTGAGCCCGTTTTGGACGCGTTCGAGCGCATGGGCGTCGACGCGTCGTTTGCCGACGACGAGCGGTCGGCGGTCCACCAGCCGGCCTGTTACCTGCGGCAACTCCATCCGGCCCACGATATCGTCGGCCCCGATGGCCGCAAACTCAGCGGGAATGCCCAGTACCGCCAGAAAGACGCCGTCATCCAGCACGGCTCCCTGTCCGTCTCGCTGCGCCCCGACCGCCACTGCGGCTGTTTCACTGCCGACCCCGACTCGGAGCGGTTCACCGAGCGCGTCGGAGCAATAGACGAATACGCCGACATCGACCGTGCCGAGGCTGTCGAGACGCTCCGCTCGACGCTGGCCGAGTGGGTCGACGCGACCGAGGGCTCGTGGACGGACGACGAACTGGCACGCGCACGCGAGCACGCGAAAGAGAAGTTTGACGCAGACGAGTGGATTCGACGGTCCCCATGATACCACTCCGGAACGGTTGGGGGTTGTGGTTCCACAGCGACGAGTCCGCTGACTCCGTTGCCGTAGTCACGAGGTGAGGCCACGTCGTGAAACGAATTGGCCATCGTATCAAAGTCGCTTTATAACTCTCACTAGACGGTCGAACCGTGCAGCAGAAGCTAGCATACGCTAACACTTTTTACGGCCCACGGAGAGCTATTTGGAGATTTCAGCAGTGAACGGCGGCTCGCAGGTTTCGCTTAATTACGTTTTGAGCGCTTTGGGAGCGGTATACTGGACTAACTCTCTCAGTGCAAGAACCCCAATCGAATCGTACGCTGGCAAGATATTGTCTAATGCTAAAAACAGTGCTAATGCCTTCACCCAGCAAGTGTTCGTTGATGGCTAAACGAGACCAAGATTGGTCGCCAAACCAGCTGCGTCTAGATATTCTCGACCAGAACGCGCGTGACGCTGACCCGCGGGGGACAGGGTTCGACTACGCTGAAGAATTTCAGGAACTCGACCTCGACGCGGTGAAAGCTGACCTCGAAGAGCTGATGACATCGTCACAGGACTGGTGGCCGGCTGACTACGGCCACTACGGGCCGCTGTTCATTCGGATGGCCTGGCACAGCGCCGGGACATACCGCACTACCGACGGCCGCGGTGGTGCGTCCGGTGGCCGCCAGCGCTTTGCACCGCTCAATAGCTGGCCGGACAACGCGAACCTGGATAAGGCGCGTCGGTTGCTCTGGCCAATCAAAAAGAAGTACGGCCGCAAGCTCTCGTGGGCCGACCTGATCGTGCTGGCTGGCAACCACGCCATCGAATCGATGGGGCTCAAGACGTTCGGCTGGGCCGGCGGGCGCGAAGATGCGTTCGAACCCGACGAAGCAGTCGACTGGGGGCCCGAAGACGAGATGGAAGCCCATCAGTCCGAGCGGCGTACTGACGACGGCGAACTCAAAGAGCCTCTGGGTGCTGCGGTGATGGGGCTGATTTACGTGGACCCAGAGGGGCCAAACGGCAACCCGGACCCGCTCGCGTCCGCGGAAAATATCCGCGAGTCGTTCGGTCGGATGGCGATGAACGACGAGGAAACGGCGGCACTCATCGCTGGCGGCCACACGTTCGGGAAGGTCCACGGTGCCGACGACCCCGAGGAGAACCTCGGCGACGTTCCCGAGGACGCGCCAATCGAACAGATGGGGCTGGGCTGGGAGAACGACTACGGCTCCGGGAAGGCCGGCGATACAATCACCAGTGGTATCGAAGGCCCCTGGACGCAGGCACCGATAGAGTGGGACAACGGCTACATCGACAATCTCCTCGACTACGAGTGGGAACCCGAGAAAGGACCCGGCGGGGCGTGGCAGTGGACGCCGACGGACGAGGCACTTGCGAATACAGTCCCAGATGCCCATGACCCATCGGAAAAGCAGACGCCGATGATGCTCACGACCGATATCGCGCTCAAGCGGGACCCGGACTACCGCGAGGTGATGGAGCGATTCCAGGAGAACCCGATGGAGTTCGGCATCAACTTCGCGCGGGCGTGGTACAAACTGATCCATCGGGACATGGGCCCGCCCGAGCGGTTCCTCGGTCCGGACGCCCCCGACGAAGAGATGATCTGGCAGGACCCCGTACCCGATGTCGACCACGACCTGATCGGGGACGAGGAAGTCGCCGAGCTCAAGACGGACATCCTCGAAACGGACCTCACTGTTTCCCAGCTCGTGAAGACTGCCTGGGCGTCGGCATCGACCTACCGCGACAGCGACAAGCGCGGCGGCGCGAACGGGGCACGCATCCGACTCGAACCCCAGAAAAACTGGGAGGTCAACGAACCGGCCCAACTCGAAACGGTCCTCGCCACGCTCGAAGAGATTCAGGCGGAATTCAACAGCGCCCGGACCGATGACACGCGTGTCTCGCTCGCAGACCTGATTGTGCTGGGCGGCAACGCGGCCGTCGAGCAGGCGGCGGCCGACGCCGGCTACGATGTGACGGTGCCGTTTGAACCGGGCCGGACAGACGCGACGCCGGAACAGACCGATGTCGATTCCTTCGAGGCGCTCAAGCCGAGGGCCGATGGGTTCCGGAACTACGCCCGTGACGACGTTGACGTGCCGGCCGAAGAGCTACTCGTGGACAGAGCGGACCTGCTGGACCTGACTCCAGAGGAGATGACCGTGCTGGTTGGCGGGCTCCGCTCGCTGGGTGCGACGTATCAGGACTCCGACCTTGGCGTGTTCACCGACGAACCGGGAACGTTGACAAACGACTTCTTCGAGGTCGTTCTCGGTATGGATACAGAGTGGGAGCCCGTCTCGGAGTCGAAAGATGTCTTCGAGGGGTACGACCGAGAAACGGGCGAACAGACGTGGGCGGCGTCCCGCGTCGACCTGATATTCGGGTCACACTCTCGCCTGCGCGCCATTGCGGAAGTCTACGGCGCTGACGGCGCCGAGGCCGAACTCGTCGATGACTTCGTCGACGCGTGGCACAAGGTGATGCGCCTCGACCGCTTCGACCTCGAATAGGGTCCCAGCGAGTAGCGTTTCTGCTCGCGCGATCCGCTCTCAGAGGGTTTCCTCGACAAACTGCGAGACGATGCGGTCCTCGGCAGTCCGGAGCTGATACTGCACGGTCGACCGGGGTTCGTCCAGTATCGATGCGAGGTCCTTGACAGAGACTTCCCGCGGTCGCTCGTAGTAGCCGTGGGTCACGGCGGCCTTGAGCACCCGCCACTGCTGGGGCGAGAAGTTCGTTGCGACTCGCTCGGTGGCCTTCCAGTTTCCGGCACTGGTGATATGGGACACTGAGAGTGTGACGCCATCGCGGAGGCTCGATTCGATTTTGTCGTACACCTCGCCGATGGGGTTGGACCCCGGATAGAGAACGCGCCAGCGGTACTCGTTGCCCGTCCGTCGGGATTCGAAGATAGTGCCTTCGCTGACGTGCCGGTGCAGGAAACTCGGCAGCGACTGACAGCCGCTGAGTTCACGACGCAACGTGTACACTGTCCGTGACGACTCCCCGCGGTCCAGCATGTGGTAGGTTCGCGTCGTCTCACAGCTCACGACGTCGAAACACTCGTTACAGCGGTCCTCGTCCAGAAAGACCTCGTCGAACGCGTTCAGGGCCTCCGGCGTTCCTTTCGCGTGGTCGAGTCGCCACATATGGTCGTCACCGACGAAGATGGCCGAGGACCACACAGAGAGGCTCTCGTGTTGCCGAAACACGTCCATCAGCTTATCAGCTCCTGCGTCGAACTGCAAGACGAACTCGAACTCGCGTGTGTCCGCGACTGCGGCCTGTGATTCGGTCATCTGGCTATTACTAAATTAGGTGTGTTGGTATAAGTCGGTTACTGGTCCATCGAACTCCTTTCACTCTGTTTAGTTGGCTATTGATAAGAATATACAGTCACGCCACTGCGGACCGTACGTCTGCAATGACGGGGCTACAGGGATGGACTGGCCGCCGGTCGTGACAACAGCCCTACGTCACCGTTTTGTGACATCCCGGCCAAGCGGTGGCATGGTCTCGTCCCCCGCTGATGACGACCCTGTCGACACCTCCACCGACCCTCCAGCAACTGACGGCACCGTCGCAGCGCTTTCTGAGGAAGAACTGTACGCGATTGTCCGTGTCGCAGCCGAGGACGCGGTGCTCGGCGCGCTCGGGACGCTCATGCTGGTCGGCATCGGAATCGTCCTGATTGCTACCGGCGTGTCCGCACTGCTTGCAGATGTAACACCGATTTCGTTGCTCGTCTCCGCCGTTTTCATCGGCTTTGGCGTCTACCTCGTTACGTCGAGTCTCGGCGTGATTCCGCCCGCCCGCGAGTGGCTCTGACTCCGGAACCTCTTTTGTCGGGCATCACTGACCGGTGTGCATGGTACGAGTCGGGGCACACACCTCTATCGCCGGCGGCGTCTACAACGCCGTCGAGGAACAGGTCGAGTACAGCGGTAACTGCGGACAGATATTCTCACACTCGCCGCAGGTCTGGCAGGACCCGAACATCGACGACGACGAGGCCGAGCAGTTCCGCGACCTCGCAGCCGACCACGGCGTCGGCCCGTGGGTCATCCACTCGTCGTATCTGGTCAATCTCTGTACGCCCAAAGACGACCTCCGGGAGAAGTCACTGGACTCCATGCAGAAGGAGGTCGACGCCGCCGCGAAATTGGGCATCGAGTACGTCAACGTCCACCTCGGCGCCCACACCGGCGCGGGTGTCGACGGCGGCCTCGACAACGCCGCGAGCGTGCTGGACGACCTCGACATCCCCGAGGGCGTCACGGTGCTGGTCGAGTCTGATGCGGGTAGCGGGACGAAACTCGGCGGCCAGTTCGAGCATCTGGCGACGGTCCGTGAACGCACGGACCAGGATATCGAGTTCTGTCTCGACACGGCCCACATGTTCGCCGCGGGCTACGACCTCTCGTCCCCCGAAGCCGTCGACGAGACGCTCGCGGAGTTCGACGAGGTCGTCGGTGTTGAGGACCTCGCCTGTGTCCACCTCAACGACTCGAAACACGAGTGCGGGACGAACAAGGACGAACACGCCCACATCGGTGAGGGCCACATCGGCGAGGACGGCATGCGCGCGTTCGTCAACCACGACGCCATCCGCGACGTACCGCTGGTGCTTGAGACGCCGACCGAGAACGGCAAGAGCTTCGCCTGGAACATCGAGCGCGTCAAGGAACTACGCGGCGAATAAGGCCCTTCGACCGCGGTACTTTTGAGGGTGACTCGACTCTGCGGAACTGTGCGCAGGTTCTCCGCCGACTACCTCGAAACCACCCGCCGGGGGATGTGGGCCGACTCCCGCGAGGCGCTCTCAGACCTGCAGTTGGGCGAGTGCGAGCGCGTCCTCGACGTGGGCTGTGGGACCGGCGAACTGACCCGTGTCCTCCGCGAGGAGACCGACGGCACGGTCGTCGGCCTCGACGCCGATACGGACTTACTGGCCGCCGCCGGCGACCCGACCGTCTGCGGGGACGCGACGCAACTCCCTTTCGACGACGACAGCTTCGACCTGGTTGTGTGCCAGGCGCTGCTCATCAACCTCCCCGACCCCGAGGTCGCGGTCCGGGAGTTCGCCCGCGTCGCCACCGACCGGGTGGCCGCCATCGAGCCGAACAACGCCGCTGTCACCGTCGAATCGACCGTCGATGCGGAGCCGATACTGGCCCGCCGCGCTCGCCGGCTGTTCCTCGATGGTGTGCGGACGGACGTCACCCTCGGCAGGGACGCCGCCGACGTGTTCCGCGACGCGGGGCTATCTATCGTCTCGACGACACAGTACGACCAGGAGCAGCAAATCGAACCACCCTACGACGACGCGGCGATGCAGGCCGCCCGGCGGAAGGCGACCGGGACCGGGCTGGCTCACGACCGCGAAACGATTCTCAACGGCGAGGCGACGCCCGCCGAGTACGACGCGCTCCGAGAGCGCTGGCGGTCGATGGGCCGCGACGTGGTCGAGCAGATGCAGGACGAGGCCTACGAGCGCCACGAGACCGTGCCGTTCTTCGTCACCGTCGGCGAGATTCCGTGACCCGCTCGCCCCCGGCTTCGGGGAGCAGAGAGCCTGCCAGTCCGTAGACTGCGATATCCAGCAGGCTGGCGAGCAGGCCGACGACGCCGCCGACGATAGCGGCGACACCGGCTCCGATGAGCAGGACCAGTACCACGGTCTGGAGGCTGACCCCGCCGCTCTGTATTGTTGGGACGAGTGCCACCGCGAGCAGTCCCAGCAAGAACGCGACGCCTGCGACACTCCCGGCCGCAACTCCGTGGAGGACAAGGGTTTGCAGCGGGACATCCACAAGTGCCACCCGGCTGTGGACCCACCGAACGGCCAGGACGAACAGCGCCCAGAGATAGCAGAAGACGGCGACGCCGACGAGGGTGTTCAGCCCGGCGAGCAGGTCGGCGAGGCCACCGCTCGCGTGGGCGGCGAGGACGCCGAGCAGGACGAACAGGGCGGTGTCGAACGTGGCGAGCGTCCACGTCACGAGTGACACCGGTCGCGTAGAACGCTGTCTGGCGTCGCGCGCTGGCTTGGTCTCACTCGCTCGTTCCGCCATAGCTTCCCGCTCACGCTGGTTCTCACCCATGCGCGAGGACCTCCGCGAGGACGACGATGCTCAAGAGGACGGCCGCCGTCGCGCCGTAGGCCCGCGAGAGCGTTTGCTGAATGGCCGGGGGTAGGTCGTCGAACGTGCCCTCGCGGTCACTGGCTCGGACGAGCAAAAGCGTACGGACGACCGACCCGCCGATGAGGACAACGACGATGGCGAGTTTCGCCAGCAGTGTTCGTCCCCAGTCGGTTCCGGGACCCGGCGGCCCGAGCGCGCCGAGGTTCCCGATGCCGGTGAACACGAGTACGCCGACACCGCCCCAGAACAGCCACTCAAACTGTTGCGCGGGCGCGAGCGAGGCAATAGCGCCGCTCCGATAGCTGTACCAGAGAACGGTCGTGCCGCCGACGAGGGCCGCCATCGCGAGCACGTGGAGGGTTCGAATCAGGAGGGCTGCCATAGCTGTCGCTTCACCGGCAGGTCGCAAAGAACACGGGGTCAGTTCGACTGGTCGATTGTTACCACGTCCTCGCCCGTCGCCACGTTGTACCGCGTCGACGGGTCGACGGTCAGGCTGACGACGCCGCTGTCAAGTGCGTCTGGGCGCTCGAACCGTGCCACCGTTGTGCGGGCGGTGTAATCGGCGGTGTAGACGCAGGGCCGGGTGTAACAGCCGAAGGCGTGGATTCCGGTGTCGGTCGCCTCGATGCGTTTCAGATGGGGCAGTATCGACCCCGATCCCCAGCCGGTCTGGACGACAAGGACGGCCCGGCGCTCGAAGTCCGTCTCCGAAACGAACGCGTGAATTTCGTCCCTCTCGTCGTCGAGTCTGTCGACATCGTCGGGCCCGGTCAACAGCGTCGCATAGAGCTGTTTGCCGTTTCCGCCGCTGTCGTCGCCGGGAGAGAACTGTAGCCCTTCCTCGCGAAACACCGTTCCCCGCGCCGGCCGCTGGTCGAACGCCAGCGACGGCTCGGCCGGCATGTTGGCACAGAGATACAGCGGGTCGTAGTCCTCGTTCTGCCCGTCTCCCGAGCACGTGGGCTCCTCAGTGTCGTACGGCGGCGCGTCGACCCGCTTGACGCCAGCGGGGAGTCTGTTTGGCGTCCGGGTCGGGGTTTCGTTCTCGGTGTCGGTCGGTGTGCCCTGGTCGGTGCCGTTTCGCGGCGTTGGCGTCGTCGCGCCGCCGTCGCCGCCAGCCCCGGGAGCGAGACAGCCGCCGAGGACGGTCGCCGCGAGGCCCCCGACCAGCCCCAGTGTTTCGCGTCTCGTTCGGTTCATACGAGACGCTCCGATCGGCGCGGATGTATCCTTTCTGTACGCTCAAACTCGCGTTGTAGTTGTCATGGACTGTGTCCATGCCCGTGACCTCGCCCAGAGCGATGTCGACCGCCGACAGACCCTTGCAAGGCGAACGGCTACGAACGACACGTGTCGATTCGCGCCTTCCCATGATACCACCGCTCGTCCGCCGCTGTCCGGAGTGCCGTCACGTGACCTGGAGCCGCCGGTTCACTGCGGTCGCCGACGGCGGGAGCGGTTCGCGGGTCGTTGAATGCCCCGCCTGCGGACATCAGTTTTCAACAGTCGACACCCCGTGGTTGCAGTAATCGGTCTGCCAAAGCCGGCTGTGACTGCCTACTGCCTACACCACGTCGCCCCGAACCGTCGCTCCCTCCTGCTGTGCTCGGTACTCTTTGACCGCGTCGGCAGCGTCGCCAGCTTCCGTCTCGTCCATCCCGAGCATCGACAGCGACTGCGTTAGTGTGGGGAAGACGAACTCGTTGTCCCGGAGCTTCTGGAACGCGTCGGGAGACCGTTCGCCGTCGAGCCACAGGCAGGCTCCGCGCGGGTCCAGAATCTGCTCGTAGTCGTTTCGCATCTTGGCCCCTTTGAGCCGCTGGGTGACGTTGTCCTCGAAGGAGGCGTTACACACTTCCAGATGGACCGGTTCGTCGTCGTTCAGGAGGTGGGCGGCGAGGCACTTCTCGGGGGCGGCGTGGCCGTTGGCGTTCGCGCGAATGTACTCGGGGTGCTCGTCGGCCCACGCGGCCCGGACGGTCTTGCCGACGCCGTCGACGCCGTGACTGCGCTGGAACTCCTCGGCGCGCTCGGGCGCGTCTTTGAACAGAATGTCTTTGGTGACGTACACGTCCAACCGCTCGACCGGGTCCAACCCGAGCGCTACGTCGCCGTACACCCACACCTCGCGGACCGGGACCGGCATCGTCTCGTCCTCGACTGTGGCGACGATTTCTTCGACCCGCTCGACGGCCTCCGGACGGTCCAGACTCATTGCCTGCTCTACCAGTTGCGCGGCCTAAACGCTGACTCTCCGGAGGCGAACACTGATACCACTGTGCTGTCTCCACGAGGATATGTCAGCGCTTCAGGCACAGTTTCGGGACCTGGCTGAGTGGGCCACCGACTCCTCCCCGCTGTACGCTCACCTCTGCCGCGAGGCGGCGGAAGACAGCGATATCCTCGACATCGCAGCGACCGTTCCCGAGGGTCGCCAGGCCCCGCACCTCCTGCTGGCCGCAGTGCATTACCTGCTCGACCGGCATCCTGACCATCGGCTGGCCGAGTACTACCCGAGCATCTCTCCGGAATCTCGGGCCCCTGACGACGGGTGCTTTCCAGCCTTCCGCGAGTTCTGTCTCGACCATGCCGACGCCATCCGGCCGCTCCTGCGGACCCGGCGCACGCAGACGAACGCGGTACGGCGCAGTGCGGTCCTCTACCCGGCCATTGCACAGGTGGCAAGCGCCGCCGACGGGCCGCTCGCGCTGGTGGAACTCGGTCCGAGCGCCGGCCTGAACCTGCTGTTTGACCGCTACCGCTACGACTACGACGGTCGTGTGGTCGGCAACAGCGACTCGCCAGTCACCATCGGGAGTCGCGTCCGACGTGGCGACCCGCCGCTCCCGGAAACGCCGCCCGCTATCCGCTCCCGGGTCGGTCTCGACCGCAATCCGCTCGACGTGACCGACGAGGCCGACAGGGACTGGCTCCGCGCACTTGTCTGGCCCGAACACGAGGAACGGCGCGCCGTCTTAGACGGTGCGCTGACGGTTGCACGCGACGACCCACCCGAGCTTATCGAGGGCGACATGCTCGATGACCTGCCGCCGGTCCTCGACGAGATTCCGTCCGACGTCCCGGTCTGTGTCGTCAACACGCTCGTGCTGTATCAGGTCCCGGCGGAACTGAGCGAGGCGCTGACGGCGTTGCTCGAAGCGCAAATGGCCGAGCGCCAGTTGCACTGGCTCACCGGTCGGCGGGACCTGTCAGGCGGCGAGTCGGTGGAACTGGACTGGAAGCGCTGGAGTGGTGACGGCGTCAAGACGACCCACCTCGTCGACTACGAGCCACACGGGGCGTGGCTGTCGTGGCGGCCGTGAGCGCGCACGGGCGATCCATATCGACAACGCGACGGACGGCTGTCAGGCGTTCACCCGGGCTTATGTCCTCGCCGCGGGAACGTCGGGTATGCAGATTCGCGTGTACGACGAGGGGGCTGTACAGGATTGCCTGTTCGTCCTCGGCTGGGGGAACCGGTGTCGACACCGGACTGTCCAGTGGCTCATCTACCAGCTTACCACGGCGTACCGCGTTCACGCCGTCGAACTGCCGACACACATCACCGACTACCGGCGGGAGTGGGTCGGTCCGGTTCAGGAGTACGCCGCCGACCTCGGCAGGTTCGACCTGCTCGGACACAGCGCGGGCGGACTGACAGCAGCCCATCTCGACGCCGACGGTATTGGGAATCGAGTGTACCTGAGCCCCTGGTGGGACAGTGACTTTCCGGTTCCGGGGCCGGTACTCGACGCTATCGCATCGCTCCCGATTACGAAACCGTTCATCCCTATCGATACCTTGGACGCCGATGCTATCGGCGACCTGGCGACGGCCCAGCAACTCGCGGAGGCTCCGTCGTCGGTTTCGCCCGCCTTCCTTCGGACGGTGTTTCGTGCCCAGCGGTCGCTGCCGCCGGCCCGGGACACTGCCGCGGCGTTTTGCTCACTTACGGACACAGTTGTCGACCCGCGTGCCGTCGGGGAGCGCCTGCCGGCCGACCGCATCCGGCTGTATGACGGCGGCCACGAACTGTTCTCCTCGAGCGGCCGCGAGGACACCGCCGAGACAGTCATCGACACGTTACAGCACGGCCCCGACGCGCTGTGAGGTGTGGCTGCGACCGGTTCGGTGCGACCCTGTCCGTCGAGGCCGAGACGAAACCCTCTCACCATTGCGGCCACGACTACTCGCTACGATGGAGTGCGACAAATGCGGCGAGAATGCGGTGTTACACGCGGCCTATTCCGGGCTTCACCTCTGTGAGTCTCATCTCTGCCGAGCGGTCACGAAACGGGTCCGCCGTCGCATCCGCGAGGACGGCCTCGTGTCCGACGACGCCACGGTTGAGGACCCTGAGACGTGGGTCATCGGCCTCTCGGGCGGCAAAGACAGCGTCGTTCTCACGCAGATTCTGCACGACACGTTCGCCGAAGACCCCCGCATCGAACTGGTTGCGCTTTCTATCCACGAGGGCATTGAGGGCTATCGCGACGCGAGCTTAGAGGCCTGTGAAGAACTGACCGACGATCTGGGTATCGAACACGTCACCGTCTCCTACGCCGAGGAGTTCGGCGTCCAGATGGACGATGTCGTCGAGGACGACCCTGAAGGGATGGCCGCCTGTGCCTACTGTGGTGTGTTCCGCCGTGACCTCCTCTCGAAGTACGCCGAGGAACTCGACGCCGATAAACTCCTGACCGGCCACAACCTCGACGACGAGGCCGAGACGGCACTGATGAACTTCCTCGAAGGCGATATCTCACAGATCGCCAAGCATTTCGAAGCGTCGCTGGGACCGTTCGACTCGTCCGCCGACGCACCGACGGAGCAGACGCGTGAGGCGCAAGACCACCATATCCCACGGGCCAAGCCGCTCCGTGACATCCCGGAGAAGGAAGTCGCGCTGTACGCCCGGTTCGAAGATCTCCCGGCGCACATCACCGAATGTCCCCACGCCGAGGAGGCTTACCGCGGCGAGATACAGGAGCTCATGCTCGGACTGGAGGAGAACCACCCCGGAACCCGCCACTCGATCATGGCCGGCTACGAGAAGCTCGCTGCACTGGCTGCCGACACCTACGGCGGCGAGAACAGCGACACCGACTACGGCGAGTGTGACAACTGCGGCGCACCGACGGCGCGGGACCTCTGTCGGAAGTGCAATCTACTGGACGCGCTGGAAGCAGTCTGACCGAAGTCCGTCTGTCAGACACCGCTGAGTAAAGGCTTCGCTCACGACCGAGAAACCGAAAGAAGAACCGCGGACGCCGCTACTTGTTCGTCCGGATGACGTCGAGTCCGTTGTTCTTTTCGCGCTGGTCCTGTCCGCCGTCGGTCTCGCTGTAGCCGGTGGTGCGACCGCCGCTGCTCTGACTCCCGCTGTTCGGGGCGGGGCTGTCGAAGCTTTCGACGTTGTCTGACGCGTCGAAGGACGTGTCGTCGCCGACTTCCTGAATCGCCTCGCGGGACTTGTTGGCCTGCTTCTGGGTCGTCGGGCCGAGTACCTGGGCGGACTGGACGCCGGTCATGATGGCCATGACCCGCACCTTACCCTTGTACTCTTCCTGAATCCGTGCGCCCCAGATGACGTTGGCGTCGGCCTCAAGCCGCTCGGTGATGTTCTGTGCGATGCCCTCGGCCTCCTTCAGCGTGAGGTCCGGGCCGCCGGTGATGTGGACCAGGCCACCGCTCGCGCCGCGGTAGTCCACGTCAAGCAGCGGATGGTTCATCGCGTCCTTGACGACCTCTTCGGTCTTATTCTTGTCCTGAGTCTCGCCGACAAGCATCACCGCGACGCCGCCCTGATTCATGATGGATGTCATGTCGGCGTAGTCGAGGTTGATGAGGCTTGGCTGTGTGATGGTCTCCGAGATACCCTTGACAGTCTCGGCGATGATCTGGTCCATCACGGAGAACGCCTTGCCGATCGGCAGGTTCGGGACGTAATCGAGCAGACGGTTGTTGTCCAGCACGATGATGGAGTCCGCTTCGTTGCGGAGCTTCTCCAGGCCTTCCTCGGCCTTGACCGTCCGTGCTCGCTCGACGTTGAACGGCGTCGACACCATGCCGACGACGATTGCGCCCTGTTCCTTGGCGATCTTCGAGACCACGGGGGCGGCACCCGTCCCGGTTCCGCCACCCATGCCGGCGGTAACGAACACGAGGTCAGCGTCGCCCAGCACTTCCTTGATAGTCCCCTGTGCCATCTCCGTCGCGCGCTCGCCCATCGATGGGTCACCGCCGGCCCCGAGGCCGTTGGTGAGAGACTTGCCGACCAGAATCTTCGTGTCGGCTTCGATCATCTTGAGGTGCTGTTTGTCCGTGTTGATGGCCACGGTGTCAGCGCCCTCGACGCCGATGTTGTACAGGCGGTTGACCGTGTTGTTGCCGGCGCCACCACAGCCGACGATGACGATGCGCGGGTCGCCGAAGCCGTCGACATCACTGTCGGACAGCTGTTTCTGCTCCTGCTCGTCGCGTTCGAGGGCCTCATTAACGATATCCTGCATCGTTACACCTTGGCCCAGGACCGCTTCTTTTCGGAGGCTTTCTCGGAGCCTTCCTCGGCGAGCATCTCCCGAACCGCCGAGCGAATCGCTTCGCTCCGATTGGGGTACTCGCCCGTCTCGACCATTTGTTCGACCTCTTCAATCTGCTGCTTCGGAATCCGTAGTGTCACACGCTCCATGTTTGGTATTTTCCCCTTGGGTAAGACGGCCCGGACGGGATCTGTTTACGACCCGCACGAGTGTTTACACAGCGAAACCGCAGTACGAGGGCGGCATCCCCTCGCGTTCGCCGCTGTGTAAGACGACCGTCTTACGCAGAATAAACCACTGACCCTGATGTATTAAAACTTACGGGCAGTGTCATACACTTTCCCGTTTACGGCGTTTAGAGGGTGTGTACTGCGTGCAAACGCTGGTTTAGGTCTGGTCAAGCACATCCGCCGCAGGCGTGCGTCTTCCGCACCCCGGACAGAAACCCCAGTCCGACCGGAGTTCATCGCCGCAATCACAGAACACCCGACGGGATGCCTTCTCACCGCAGTTCGGGCAGTAAACGTGGTCAGAGCCCAGATTTTCACCGCATTGCGCGCATTTCTTACGTTCCTCTGTGTCGGACCTCTCCCGTGTTTCCGGTTCTGTCTTACGCCCGCTCGTGTCGGACGCCTGACTTTCACTGTGAGACCGCCCGTCCTCGGCGCTTGCACCCCGGTCAGCGGTGCGCCGTTGTTCGGTTTCGGCGTTCGCTGCCCCTGCGCTGACGCCGTCTAACGAGATGTTTACGTTGACATCCTGTGGCTGCGGGTGGTGGTGTCGCGTTTGCAGTCGGTCGGCGATGATACTGTCGACACGTTCTTCGATGAGTTCGTCGACCGTCTCGGCGTCGGTTACGGACTCTGACGCCGACGACGGTGGGTCCGACGCTGACGGAGACGCGTCTCCGAGGTACTCCCGGAGCGCCTCGCGCATGACCTCGCTCTTCGAGGCATCGAACGCCTCGAGTTGGTCGATGAGGTCATCGTCAGCACGGAACGTTATTTTACTCATCGGACTCGGTGAGAGTATTATACATGATGGTATTTTAATCTTCCCGCGCTGTCTGACGCCCGTCAGCTACCGGCATGACGCGATACACCGCCGCTTGCTCAGATTCCCTTGGAGACTGCTTTGACCCGTCTGTCAGAACATCGGCAAGCGGGTCAGACGTGTCTGACATTGGCCAGTGTGTCACTCCGCGTCGTGTGACCGTTCGGCGAACCCTCCGCGAATAACAACCCTTAAGTCCAGACGGCGGGGTATTTTCGGGTGTCGACCGCCCTTAGCTCAGACTGGTAGAGCAGTCGACTGTAGATCGACTTGTCCCCCGTTCAAATCGGGGAGGGCGGACTTGGTTTTCCGCGAATCATCGAACGTGAGACTGTGAGCGGCAAGTACGCCTACCGGGGCGATTTGAGCACGAGTCAGGCGTTCAAATAACAACGGGCTTGCGTTTCAACCTTGCACCACCCGGCCACTGAAGGCGGTCAGCCGGTGAGCGTAACCGGGCGTTCGGCAGCGAGCATGATGTCCTGCGTGGTGCTCCCGAGGAGGACGTTCGCGATCCCCGACCGTTTGCGTCCGCCCATGACGATGCTGTCGGCGTCCCGGTCCGTTGCGGCGTCGAGTATCTTCCGTCCGACCTCGCCGCCGACGGCGACTCGTTCGACGGAGATGCCCTTCGCTTCCAGATGCTCCGCAGCAGTAACAGCGGCGTCGACCTCCTCAAAGTCGTGGGATGGAGCGCCCTTGTAATCCTGATGTGGGAATACGAAGAGGACCGTTGCTTCGACTGAATCGGGAATGTTGGGAAGGGAAGTCAGGTACTTAGCCTGGTTCCGTGCTCGCTCTTCGCTCGTATCGACTGGGACGAGGACTCGCCGTATTCCGTCGCCGAGGACAACGCTCTCGCCCGTGATTGTGACCGGCCGCTCAGCTGAGAGCAGGACGTCCTGTGCAGTACTACCGAGCAAGACTTTCGAGACGCCTGATCGCTTGCGTCCGCCGACGACGATCTCATCGCTGTCCAGTTCGGTCGCGGTACGGACGATCTGTTGGGCAACGCCGCCGTCATCAACCATTCGAGTTACCGAGACGCCAGCCGCTTCCAGTTGGTTGGCCGCCTGAACAGCAGCGTCTATGTCGTCGAACGCTACCTCAGCAGCGTCGGCGAATTCGTCGGGGGGCACCACGTAGAGCACTGTCGCCTCGACGGTGTCAGTGGCATCCGGGAGCTGTGAAACATAGCTCGCTTGATTCGACGCGCGCACTTCGTCTCTGTCGACGGGTATGAGTACACTGTACATCACACGTAGATGTGTTAGTTCAACTGAATTAAATCGTGACATATGTTCCCGCAGGGTAAGAAAGCCAGTCTGCGTGACCAGCTCGACCGGGTGATATGAACCGTACTGCTGTGATGCGCTCGAAGCAGTAGACGTAGGTCTCGAAACAAAGCAAAAACCGAGGGGCCACAAGGTGCTGAATATAGACCTGCAGAATCTCGAATCGAACTGCGGGTGTCGGCTTGGCGTGGCGTTAGAAGCGCTCGCTCATCGCCGCCAGTCCAGCGTCCACGTCTATGGCCGCGCCCTGCTCACCGAGCGCGTTACCCAGCGCTGCAAGCAGATAGCTGACGTTCTGCCGTCGGGCCGAATGGCCCATGCAGCCGATACGCCAGATGTCGCCTTCCAGTGCACCCAGTCCGCTGGCGATTTCGAGGTCGTACTCGTCTAGCAGGTACTGGATGACCGCGCCGTCGTCAACGCCGTCGGGCACGCGGACGGTGTTCAGACTCGGGAGCCAGAAGTCGTCGGGGGCGTTCATCTCCAGCCCCATGCCCTCAACGCCGGCCTTCAGCGCGCCAGCGACGCGCAGGTGGCGGTCCCAGCGTTCCTCGATGCCTTCCTGGGCGACGAGTCGGAGCGCCTCACGGAGTGCATACACGTTCGTGACCGGGGCCGTGTGGTGGTAGGCGCGCTCATCGCCCCAGTACCCCTCCAGCAGCGAGATGTCCAGATACCACGAGCGGGCCTCGGACTCGCGGGAGAGGACCTTGTCCATCGCGTCGTCGTTGAGCGTGAGCGGGCTCGCGCCCGGTGGACAGGAGAGGCATTTCTGCGGGCCGGAGTACGCCACATCGATGCCCCACTCGTCGACGCGGAGTTCGACGCCGCCCAGCGAGGTCACGCTGTCAGCGATGACCAGCGCGTCGTTTGCGTGGGCGATGTCAGTGAGTTCAGGCACCGACGGCTGGAGAACGCCAGTGCTGGTCTCGGCGTGGACGAACCCGAACACGTCCGGGCTGTGTCCGTCGAATGCCGCTTCGACCGCTGCCGGGTCGAGCGGCTGGCCCCAGGGTGCGTCGACGGTGACGACTTCGCCGCCCGCGCGCTCGGCCATGCTTGCCATCCGGTCGCCGAAGTAGCCGTTCGTCGGGACGAGCATCGTATCGCCCGGCTCGACGACGTTGCCGATGGCCGCCTCCATCGCTGCGGAACCGGTCCCGGAGACCGGAATCGTCCACTTGTTGTCCGTCCGGAACGTATACCGGAGGAGGTTCTGGACCTCGTCCATGATCTCGATGAACGAGGGGTCAAGATGGCCGACCAGCGGCGTACCCATTCCTTGAGCACGCGCGGGTGGACGTCGCTCGGGCCGGGACCCATTAGCGTTCGATCCGGCGGTGTCAACTCCCCGACAGTGGGTGCCGCATCCATACCCTGGGGTACCCGGTGACTGGGCATTAAAATCAGTGGTCACGACCCCTTAGTCTGGGGGCGGCCTCACATTCCTGCTGGGATCGTCTCTCTCCTGCAAAAGTATAGACTAATTATCACTTCTACGCTGCCAGTCACCGGCTGCCACTACCCTACTCCATAATCACAATCGCCAGACGCCACTGGTGTGAAAGGTGTGAACAATCTACCCTGTTTTTACTCTCGTACTGCTAAGGTGGCGTGTGGTCGTCGATGGGATTGTTCGATAACGCTGCGTCCCCTGGGGAGGAACCGAGACGCCGGTACACCTGTTTGGTGTGCCGGGCGTCGTTCGACGTTCAGTACCACTCGTGTCCGGACTGCGGTGGGTACGACATCCGCCGGACGAAGTGGCTCACGTAGCCCCCGGCGTCCACGTTGGCACGTCCACCGGACTGCCTGCTATCGGGCTACACTGCCCTTTTTTGCTCAGCGTGTCTCCGTGTACCACAGCCACCAAGTGACTGTCGACGGTACGGTCGTACGTGAACCGACGACAGTTAGGAACGACGGGGTACGACGTGACGGATGTCGGACTTGGTACCTGGAACATCGGTGGTGACTGGGGTGATGTCTCAGCGGAGGAGGGCCGGGAAACGATTCGTTCGGCGCTTGACGCCGGCGTCGACTTCATCGACACCGCCGACGTGTACGGCGACGGCTTCAGCGAGCAGCGCATCGCAGAAGTGCTGGACGAACGCGGGGTCCGCGACGAGGTGACCGTCGCGACGAAGGCCGGCCGCCGGCTCGACCCACATACAGCCGACCGCTACAACTACGACAACCTCTCCGAGCACGTCGACCGCTCGCGTGAGTACCTCGGGACCGAAACGCTGGAACTGTTACAACTCCACTGTCCGCCGACCGACGCCTACTATCAGCCCGAGACGTTTGACGCCCTCTCGCGGCTGCAAGACGAAGGGAAGGTCGCTCACTGCGGCGTCAGCGTCGAACGTGTTGAGGAAGCGCTGAAAGCCATCGAGTACCCGGAAATCGAAACGGTCCAGATCATCTTCAATATGTTCCGCCAGCGGCCTGCGGAGCGGTTCTTCGAGGAAGCCAAGCGCCGCGACATCGGCGTCATCGTCCGCGTCCCACTGGCTTCCGGGCTCCTGACTGGCAAACTCTCCCGGGACATGGAGTTCCCCGAGAACGACCATCGGAACTTCAACATTGAGGGCGAGGCGTTCGACCGCGGTGAGACCTTTGCCGGGCTCCCGGTCGACGCGGGCTTCGACGCTGTCGACGAACTCCGCGAGCACGTCCCCGAGCGAATGACGATGGCCCAGATGGCGCTACGCTGGATTCTGGACCACGACGCAGTGTCGACTGTCATCCCCGGCTCCACCTCACCGGACCACGTCCGGGCGAACGCGGCGGTCAGTGAGATGGCCCCACTCTCGAATCAGGTCCACGGCGCGGTGCGTGACATCTACGAGGAGTACGTCTTTGAGGACGTTCACCATCGCTGGTAGTCGCCGCTCCGTAAACGTTTACGATTGCGCACACTTTTCACGGCGGTAAACAACGACTGACGCAACGAAATCTGTCTTAGACTTCTATCTGGAGTAGCGCTTGCGTCCCCGAAATAATATACCAAATATGACCATTCTGGCCACAGAAAATATATGAATACAGACATTTCACGGCTATCGTCGTGTCAGAATCTGAGAGTTCGTCAGACAATTATCTGCCCCTGTAGTCCACACCCCGAACTGCCCATCAGTCGTCGGCGGACACCGGGTCACACAATGCCTGCCATCGCAGGCGGACGTTCTATTCCCGTGGCTCGCGACCCGTGTACTGTGAGTACCGCTCAGCTATCGACCACAGTCACCATCACCGGAACGCGCCCCAGACACCGATGAGTGGTCTCGTGACCGGACGCGAGATCGTTCAGACGGCCCGTGATGAGAACGTCCCATTCATGGGGGCCAGCATTGCCTACTATGCGATTGCATCGATCGTTCCACTGCTTGCGCTCTTGCTCGCTGCGCTCTCTACGTTTGGAGGCACTGTTACGCTGCTGGAACTGCTTCGAACGGTCCTCTCCGAGAACGGCCAAGTGATTCTGACGGAACTGCTTGAGAACACGCGCGGCCATGGGGCGACCGGAACCCTGAGTCTGGTGTTGGTCGTCTGGAGCGGCAGCAAGGTGTTTCGCGGCCTCTCCGTTGCCTTTACCGAGCTGTACGGCGAGGTCACGGACATATCGCTGCCGGCCCAGCTTGTCCGTAGCGCAGTCGTGATGGGCGTGCTCCTCGGTGCTGTCGTCTTTCTGTCGGCCACTAGCGTCGCACTTACGTACGTCAAGTTTCAGGTCCCGTATCCGACGCTGGTCGGCAACGTCGCTGCGTTTGCCGCCCTCGGTGTCGCGTTCGTCCCGATATACTACGTTCTGCCACCCGTCAAAACCTCGCTTACACACGTCGCCCCGGGAGCGCTGTTTGCCGCGGCGGGCTGGATCACCATCCAAGTCGGATTTTTCTATTACGCCGGGACTGCCGGTCGGTACGCGGCATACGGCTACCTCGGTGCGCTGCTCCTGTTCGTCACGGCGCTGTATCTGGCCGCTATCGTGTTGCTGCTCGGTGTCGTCGTTAACGCGACGCTGGACTGGTAGCACCTGTGGACAGCCACGTCGGGTCTTGTACTGGCAGGCAGTAGCTTCCTCCTGTTTCCCCCGGTCTATTCAGTCGCCACATGAGCGAATCATCGTCACTGCGGCCTCGGATCGCCGGGCGTCTGCAGTCCAGCGCGGAACAAGCCATCAAACGCCCAGTTAGAGAAGCCGTCCAGGAGGCGCTCGCAAACGCGGCTCAGACCGGGGGCGGAAACGCCGAACCTGGAAAAGCGGCCACGACTGCGTCGAGACGCGCCAAAACGGACCTGTCGGACAGCACGGACGCTGACCAGTCGATGTCGTCCGCCGGGGACAACAAACCAGTCGGCTCGCGTTCAGGCTCCAGCAGTCGACTCCGGTCTCGCCGGACGCTGGCCTTCGGGCTCGTTGCACTCGGTGCCTACCTCTCCCGCCGCCGTCGGTCTGCAAGCGGGGAAACGTAGCACCGGTAACGACGCACAGTCCGGGCCATCAGTCAAAGTCGACAAACAGTACGTCCTCGACGAGGGCGTCGGTCGCGCGTCTGAGCCGCTCGGAGGCTGCCTGGTGTGTTATACCCAGCGCGTCGGCGAGTTCCGCTAAATCCACCTCGCGGGGCACCTCGAAGTAGCCGCGGTCGGACGCCTCGGCGAGGATCTCGTACTGGGCTGAGGTAAGTCCGTAGCGGCCGGCCGGGTCTTCGTCGAGTTCCCGGATCGAGGAGACCTCGAATGCGAGGTTGTGCTCTGCACAGAAGTCGTGAGTCTTGGAGAACAGCGACCGACGCGGATACAGCACGCGCAGCTTCCAGGCGGTCCCATGGCCCACGGCATCGAGAATCGTCGCCTCCGAGTTCGTGAGCATCTGGACGATGAGGTCGACGTGGTCGACCCATTCCATCCTGAACAGCCACTCGTCCTCAAAGTCGCCCAGCAGTTCGACGTTGTCAACGGAGGGGTCCGCTTCGAGTGTCTGCTCGATGTCCTCGCGCTGACTCCCGCGGACCCACAGCATCGGCATGAGTGCATCGTCACCGCTCGTGACGATCCGCTCGATTTCGAACTGCAGCTCCGGTAACTGTTCCAGCGAGTGATTGAGCGCCAGGTCGCTGGCCGGAACCGTCCCGGAGACGATGGTGGGCATAGATACCCGAACTGGGAGTGGCACGCTGGTATGTCTTTTCGTTGACTATTACGGGTCGGTAGCCACATGATCGTCTCATCGCCCGGCCAGCGGCTGCGTGTGCAAGCACGTCGGTGATGCGCGTCCCGCCGGTAGCGACGACTGCAATGTCTACGATCCAACTGACCGACGACGACGTCGGCAAGACAGTTGTCACGAGTACCGGCAACGAAATCGGCATCGTTAGCGGGTACAGATACGGCACCGCCTACGTTGACCCGGACCCCGGGCTAAAAACGACGCTCCTGACGAGGCTCGGCTGGGAGGACACCGACGCCGATGACGGCTACCCGCTGCAGACCGACGCCGTCGACACTATCACCGAAGACCAGATCCGCCTCAGCACGGACCTGTAAGGGATCTGTAGCTGTCGGACAGACGTATCACGGACCAACGCCGGGTGGGCAAACCCGGCGTGAAACCGTCCCGTACAGGGGAGCATGAGACGGTGGGCGTCGGGAGAGTACGAGCACCCAATGTGCTCGCATACAGTGGTCTGCGCTATCCGATGTTTGTTATACGGCTCTTTATCTGGCGACCATCGGTGAACTGGGCAGCAGGAAGCCGCTACTGAACTTCCTCCACGGCGACCGGCCCTACTCGCCGTTGAACACCGCAACCGGTACTCCGGTGGGCGTTATAGCCGTCGACTTCGGCCGTTACTGTCCGTTTGCGACGGACTAGCCAACCGCTACCGGCCGGACTGTGGTACGTCACACGCCGTCCCGGTGTGAGACAAGCCGGCCCATGTCGGACCCGCCGTGATGGCTCTTATTCCTCGGTGGTAAGTTTCGGGCCTGGCTTCCAGGTGTTGCCTTCGAGGACAACAAGGTCGTAGCGTTCGAGCACCTGAAGCGTGTCGACGACCGCCTGGGCGTCGAAGGAGACGGTCATATCCTCGGGCAGTTGCTGGGCGATTGCGCTGCGTGTCCCACCGTCCATCCGGACCACTGTGTCAAGCAACTGTTCGAGGTCATCGAGCAGCGAGACAAGCGACGTCGACCCCTCGTCTTCTGTCGCCAGTTTCGACATGACTTCGTCGTAATTCCCCGATATCTCCATCGATACGGACACGGCTTCGTCTTCGATGTCTTCTTCGTCTCCCATAGGAGTGAATATATGCACACTTATAGAAATACGTTTCCATATCTGTTACAACAGACGCATCTTGCGGCTGTTTCACTGCAAAAACGCTCTGTCTGGATATTACTAAGATTTAGAGATATGACTACATATAAGGATATTATAGACCCATTTGGTCAAGTACGAGTATGAAAATGCCGATTTGGTATTTTATATATGAATATAATACCTTAGCGCCGGGTTAGCTAAACATAATATAGATGTTTAACGTCGAATCTCTGGCCGAACGTATTACTGTGGTCGCGAAAATCTCACGCCTCGACGCAGGAACATTGCCCCTGTCGTAACCGTTCGGATAAGCCGAACGATAAGCAGTTGCTGTCGTAACGTAAGCCCCGTTCATCGGTGGCTGATTCGACTCTGTCAACGATTAAAAGTGGCGCTGGGGTGGTGTATCCGTCTCGGCCGGCGACATACGACTGATCGGGCAGACTGCCTTTGCCCCTTCCACGAAATAACAAAAGTACGGTTATTATATTCTCGCACTGGACCGTTTACTGTGTCTACTGCTGGACCGGACTGGGGGCGAGCCACGGTGGCGTGGAACACCGCCAGTTCCAGCATACGGAACAAACAGCGTCTCGATTGGGTTTGCCTCCGGTGCGCTTTGCGTTTCCCGACAGTGGACCGACCTTGTGGGAGACGGTGGCAAGCGTGTATAGCCACACATCCGTACATTTCGCTGGGTGCTGTAGTCCGGTGGGTGGCCATCTGTCGCTTCCACAGTATTCAGCACGTGTTCGAGAATGTGAACCATCGGCAGTGAACCGCGACTGCGCGAGTGCCAGCCGGCGACGGACACGTGGTGGCAGCACAGGCTACCAAATTCAGTTCGCCACGCCCGTTCAATGGATACCGACGTACGCCTCCGTGATGTAGTCGTTGTCCCGGAACGCTGTGGCGGAGCCACTGAGCTCGACCCGACCGGATTCCAGCAGCGAGAGCCGGTGGGCGTGGCGTAGCGCGAACGTGGCGTTTTGCTCGACGAGCAGGAGTGTCTGGCCCTGCTCGTTCAGCGTCTCGATAGCGTCGCTGATGTCGTCGATGATGACGGGAGCCAGCCCGAGCGTCGGTTCATCGAGAACGAGTAACTCTGGGTCGCCCATCAGCGCCCGTCCGACGGCCAGCATCTGCTGTTCGCCGCCGCTCATGGTCTGGGCCTCCTGGTCCCGGCGGTCGTCGAGCCGCGGGAACAGGTCATACACCATGTCCAGGTCGGCCCGGACGGCATCGCGGTCCTCGCGGAACTGCGCGCCCATGCGCAGGTTCTCGTGAACCGAGAAAAACGGGAACAGGTCGCGGTCCTCGGTGCAGTAGACGAGGCCGTCGGTGACCAACTGCTGGGGGTCGAGGTCGGCTACGTCTCGCCCGTTGAACCGAATCGTCCCGTCGTAGTCGAGGAAGCCGGCGACGGCATCCAACAGCGTCGTCTTCCCCGCCCCGTTGGGGCCGATGATGCCACCGATTTCCCCTCGCTCGACGGTCAGTGAGACGCCGTCAAGCGCCTGAGACTTGCTGTAGTACACGTCGAGGTCCGCGATTTCGAGCAGTGGGTCGCTCATTGGACCGCACTCACCTCCCCGGCGAGGTAGGCGTCCTGGACCCGTTCGTCACCGACGATGTCGGCCGGGTCACCGGCTGCCAGCTTCTGGCCGTTGTGCAACACGACGACCCGGTCGACGAGGTCCATCAGGCCGCGCATGTTGTGGTCGACGACGACCATGGTGATGCCCTGCTCGCGGAACGACTCGAACTGCTCTGAAAGCTGCCGGACCTCCGTTTGGTTCAAGCCGGCGAAGGGCTCGTCGAGCAAGAGGAGGTCCGGCTCCGTCGCCAGTGCCTTCGCGATTTCGAGGCGGCGAACGTCGGCGTGGGGCAGGGAGCCGGGGTCGTCGTCGAGAGCGTCCTCGATATCGACCCGTGCGGCGTAGCTCGCGATTGCCTCGTCGCTCGCGCCGCCGTCGAACGAGCGGACGCTGTTGGGGAAGGTGAACAGCTCGATGTTCTCTCGGACGGTCATCGACCCGATTGGATTGGACTCCTGAGAGACGCGCGACAGTCCACGGTTGACAATCTGGTGTGTCTTGTCGTCCGTAATATCTGTGCCGCCGAAGCGCACCGTTCCGCTGGTCACCGCGTAGATACTCATGATGCAGTTGAACACGGTCGTCTTGCCGGAGCCGTTGGGGCCGATGAGGCCGAGTATCTCGCCGCTCTCGACGCCAAAGGAGAGGTCGTCGACGGCGACGAGGCCGCCGAACTGCTTGGCCAGCCCGTCGACCGACAGCAGCGTCACCGTCGGTCACCTCCCAGCGCGCCGAGTGCACGCCAGAGGAGACGGAACAGTCCGTCGCGGGCGAACACCAGCACGAGGAGGACCAGCAGCCAGAGGGCGAGCCAGCGCAGTTCCTCGCCAAGGCCGACGAGGAACACGTCCCGGAGTCCGACGAACAGGAACGCGCCGCCGAGCGGTCCCAAAATCGAGCTCATGCCGCCGATGACTGCCATCGCTATCATCTGGATGCTGTTGTCCACGATGACGAACGTCTGTGGGTCCACGCCCGCGTTGACGTGGGCGAGCAAGACGCCGCCGATACCCATCGGGACGGCGCTCAGCACGAACGACCAGAGCTTGAACTTCGTCGGGTCTACGCCGGCCGCGGAGACGGCGTCCTCGTTCTCGCGAATCGCGACCAGCACAGTGCCCACGTCGGAGCGCCCGACGTAGGTAAGCGTGGCCGCAACCGCGAGCATCGGCACCACGACCATGTAGTACTGCAGCGTCAGGTCGTAGGTGAACACGTCGACGCGGATGCCCCGCAGGCCGTTCGTCCAGTGACTTAGCGCCTTCGTTAGCCGGTAGAACAGCAGGACGGTGACGAAGGTGACGAGCGAGAAATACGGGCCACGGAGCCGGAGCGAGGGGACGGCGATGGCCAGCCCCAGCACCGTCGTCGCGAGTATCGACAGCGGGACTGTGACAAACAGCGATAGCTCCGGATTCAGATGGAGCACCAGCAAGCCGGTCGTGTAGCCGGCCGCCCCCGACAGCGCCGAGTGGCCGAAACTGATGTAGCCGGTGTAGCCGCTCTGGATGTCCCACCCCATCGCGAAGACGGCCCACACCGCGCCGAGCGTGAGCGGCCTGAGGTAGTCCTGGCCCCACAGCGGCGCGGTGACGAGGCCGCCGAAAGACAGCAAAAGCAGCAGCAACTGCAGGCCGGTGACTTCGCCGAAACGTTCGCCGAGTGTCCGGTTGTACCGCTCGGCGACGGGCCAGAGCAGCCGCTCCGCCGGCTGGCCGACCGCTCCGACGACACCGGCTCCCTGCGGGAGGGCGCTGTCTCTCAGGACCGATTCGACGCGGCCAACGAGTCGGCCGATACTTCGGCCGGTCTGCTCTCGGTCACTCATGGACGAACTCCGTGCCGTACAGGCCCTGTGGCAGCACCAGCAGGACGACCACGAGGACCACCAGCGACATGATGCCGCGGACGCTCTGTCCGAGGAACTGTCCGGTCGCCGTCTGCAGGTAGCCGACGATGTAGGCCGCGGCGACCGACCCCTTGATGGAGCCGATGCCGCCCACGACGACGATGATGAACGCGAGCGCGAGCGGTTCCAGCCACATCGTCGGTTCGGCCGCCCCGATGCCACCTAAGAACACGCCGGCGATGCCGGCCAAACCGCCCGCGACGAGCCACGTGCGGGCACGCACGCCGGACACATCAACGCCGGTAAGCATGGCCCCGCGCTCGCTCGTCGAGGTGGCGCGTATCGACCGCCCGCTGTCGGTCTTGGTGACGTAGTACCAGAGCAGCCCCATCGCGACCCACGAGACGACAAAGGCCGCGAGTTCGACGTACAGGATTCGGGTCCCGAGCGCCTGGACCTGCAGCACGCCCGGCACCACGCTGTACTGGTAGGGCTGGGCGTGGAACACGAGCGTGACGAGTTCAGTGAAGGCGATGGCGACCACGATGGTCGCGAGGAACGTGATGACAACGTTCTCCTCGATAGTCCGGACCAGCACGACGTAGAGGCCGTAGGAGATGAGGCCGACGACGACGATAGTGAGCGGGAACGCGACTATTGGATGCAGCGTCACGCTCGCGAGGATGCTGTCCGAGACGAGACTCAGGTAGGTATACGCGCCGGCCATTATCAGCGCACCGTGGGCGAGGTTCAACACGCCGCCGACGCCAAACACCATGGTGAAGCCGATAGCAATCAGGGCGTAGACGGCGCTGATGAGCGCGCCGTCGACGATGACGCTGGCAATGTCTCCCAGCATCGTTCACCCCATCCACGGCGGCGCGGCGTGTTCGGCTGTCTGCAAGCCCTCCGGGTAGACACATTCGAGCGAGCCGTCTTCGCGCCACTGGGTAAGCGGGTAGTTCGTGATGACGCCGTCACTGTCCCGCTCTTCTCGGAGGTCGTGGGCGTACGTCTCGTCGGCCCCGTAGAACTGGATTTGCCCGGCCACACCGGTGAAGTCAGTCTGGAGCAGCGCGTCGACAATTGTATCGAGGTTGTTCTCTTGGTCGACGGTACCGGCGCGCTCGGCAGCGTTCTTGAAGACGTGTATCGCGTCGTAGGTCACAAAGCCCATGTACATCGGCTTGCTCGGCGGGTCATCGGCGTCGCCGTACGCCTCCATGTACGCCTCCGTGAACGGGACCGTCTTCGACGTGATGTCGGTGACACCCGCCGCGCCGGACTGGGTCGTCGTCTCGTAGGCCGCCGCGCCCTCGGTGAGTTCGTAGTAGGCCGGCAGCATCGACGCGACGTGCACTCCCTCGATGCCGAACTCGTACTCGCCCCGTGCCCAGCGGGCCGCCATCGGCCCGCCGTTGATGTGCGCGAAGAAGCGGAACATCGCGTCCACGCCCACCTCGTCCACATCGTCTAGCACCGACCCGAAGGAGGTGGTATCAGTTGCCAGCCCGTTCACCATCGGCACGTCCAAGTCCGCCTCCTTCAGCAGGTCGACCAGCCGGTTCCGGAACACCGTCGTCCACTCCGCGTCGTCGGCGACGACGGCGAACGTGTTCCACCCGTGGCGGTCCGAGAGGTGGCTGGCGTACTGGCTGATGACCTCCGCCTGGAAGTGGGAGTTCACCGGCCCGACCCGGAACGTGTTTTTGTAGCGCTCGTAGTCGGACGCGACGAACTCCGTGACGGTACTCGGCGCGGCGGAGCCGGTGACCAGGAACGGCGTGTTGAACTCCGACACCAGATCCATGATGGACTGGGTCACCTCGCTGGAGAACGTGCCGACGATGGCGTCGACTTCCTCCTGTCGGACCAACTCGCCTGCGACGGTGCGCGCCTCGGACGGCGACGCCCGCGTGTCCTTCGTAACGAGTTCGACGGTTTGGTCGGCGATACCACCGTCGTCGTTGATTTCGGCGACCGCCATCTCCGCCGACCGCTTCGAGCCAACGCCGAGCGGGTTGTTCAGCGGTGCGAGGTGGCCGATGGTGACCGTCTCGGCGATGCCACCACCTCCATCGGGGTTCTCCCCACCACCGCCGCCATCACTGCTGCAGCCGGCGAACAGTCCGAGCGCCGCGCTCGCCCCGGCCGCTCTGACGAATGACCGACGACCGATGCTGTTGGTATATGCTGTGCTCCTGTCGCTGGGTGTGCTCGTTGGGTCTGCCATGGTCTACCCTCGGTGGGTGGTACCACGTTCCAAACCATACACATTAAAGATGCGGGAGAATTCGACCAAATCTATATTTGGGTGGCCGTCACACATCGAATATGGCGTTTAGCTTGACGGCCGAGCAGACGGCAGTCCGAGAAGCGGTGCGCGAATTCGGCGAGAACGAAATCGAGCCGCTCGGAAAGGAATGCGATAGGGAGAAACGCTACCCGGCGGAACTGATGGAGCAGGCGGCACAGTACGACCTCATCGCGCCGGAAGTCCCCGAGAAGTACGGCGGCGCGGGGATGGACAGCCTCACTGGCGTCGTCGTCACCGAGGAACTCTGGCGGGCCGACCCGGGCATCGGGAGCGCCATTGGCTCCCGTGGCTTCGGGTCGAGCATGATTCAGAAGTACGGCGACGAGTGGATGAAAGAGAAGTGGCTGCCGAAGATCACCAGCGGCGAGTCGGCGTGTGCCAGCGCCATCAGCGAACCCGCCCATGGCTCGAACGTGGCTGGTATCGAGACCTACGCCGAACGCGACAGCGACGGCTGGGTCTTTAACGGCAATAAGATGTGGATTACGAACGGAACTGTCGCCGACGTGATGGTCGTGATGGCCAAGACTGACCCCGACGCCGGCCACGAGGGCATCAGCGCGTTCCTCGTGCCGACGGACACCGACGGCCTGCAGGCCGAGAAAATCGACAACAAGCTCGGCATCCGCGCGTCGGATCTGGCCGAAATCATCATCGACGACGTTCGCGTGCCCGAGGAGAACCTCATCGGAGAAGCGGGCGCTGGCTTCTACCAACTGATGGACTTCTTCGCGAGCGGGCGAGCGAATGTCGCCGCGCAAGCCGTCGGCACCGCTCAGGCCGCCATCGACGACTCTATCGAGTACGCGAACGAGCGCGAGCAGTTCGGCCAGCCGATCAGCGAGTTCCAGGCCATCGAACACAAGGTTGCGGAGATGGCCACCAACGTCGAGGCTGCGCGGTCGCTTACCTATCGTGCCGCCAGCGCCATCGATTCGGGCAACCTCGATGTGGCGACAAAGCTGGCCAGCATGGCGAAGTTGTTCGCCAGCGAACACGCCGTCGACGTGGCCGACGAGGCGATTCAGGTCCATGGTGGGGCCGGCTACGTCACCGACCACAACGTCGAGCGGTACTATCGGGATGCCCGAATCACCAAGATATACGAGGGGACCAGCGAGATACAGAAGAACATCATCGCCGACCGCGTGCTGTGAGGCCACGATAGACGGACTGCCGACGCTGCCACTGATTCGACAGTCGGCCTACCGCCGGAGCGTCAGGAACTCGGCCGAAAAGACAGCGTCGTCGGCCTGATTCACGGCGGTGACTTCGGTTCGGACGACGCCCGTCGCAACCGGGTGGTCCCGCCGTTCGGTGTCGACAATCTCGGCCTCGACGTGAATGGTCTCTCCCAGGAACACCGGCTTGATGAACCGAAGCCGGTCGATACCGTAGAACGCGACCATGTGCCGCTTTTCGGCCTCGTCACGGGCCTGCCACAGGAGGCCAGTGACGACTGAAAACACCAGCGCGCCGTGGGCGATACGCTCGCCGTACCCCGAGTCGGCCATCCGCTCGGCGTTCGTGTGGAGGTGATTGAAATCCCCGCTGACACCCGCGAAGTTGACCACGTCGGCCTCGGTGATGGTCCGTCCCGAGGTGGTGAAGCTATCGCCAACATCGACCGTGTCGAACTCGCCGGCCATCTTACCGGCTCCCGCAGGTGCTCGTGGGACAGCGCTTCGGTTGCTGGTCGAGTCGCCACTGCCGCGTTCGCACCCGCTGGCCCCGGGACTGCAGTCTGCTACTGTTGCTGGACATACACATCGTCACCGTGTCCCGCACCGGTGTTAATGCTACCGGGGCTCGCCGGTTACTCTCGGCACTGCCACAGGGAGACGTAGCGGTTACAGGCTGCTCTGACTGTTCAACTATATTCAACGGAACCCGGCAGAGAGCACGCAGGACGTAGCTTTATTGCGGATGCCCGAGATGTCTGATGCGATGTCAAAGCCACACACGGAGCGGTTTCGCCTGGAGAATCAGCGGGCGATTATCACGGGTGCATCGAGCGGCATCGGCCGGGCAATCGCAGAGGAGTTCGCGGCCGACGGGGCCGACGTGGTTGTCTGCTCGCGCGAGCAGGACAACGTCGGACCGGTGGCCGACGAAATCAACGATAGCGACCGGCCCGGTGAGGCGGTCGCTATCGAATGCGACGTGACAGACCGCGAGGCCGTCGAGGCGCTGGTGGAAGCGACCGTCGACGAGTTCGGCGGACTAGACGTGCTCGTGAACAACGCCGGCGCGAGCTTCATGTCTGGGTTCGACGACATCAGCGAGAACGGCTGGAAAACCATCGTCGACATCAACCTTCACGGGACCTACCACTGCACACAGGCGGCCGGGGACGCGCTGGCCGCGGACGGCGGTGGGACGGTCATCAATCTCTCCAGCGTCGCCGGGGAACAGGGCGCGCCGTATATGAGCCACTACGGGGCTGCCAAGGCCGGCGTCAGCAATCTCACGTCCACGCTGTCGGCGGAGTGGGCTGACCGAGACATCCGAATCAACTGCATCGCGCCGGGGTTCGTCGCCACGCCGGGCGTGGAGTCACAGATGGGCGTCAGCGCCGACAACATCGACCGTGAGGCCGTCGAGCGGCGTATCGGCCTCTCGGAGGAAATCGCCGACATCGCGCTGTTCCTTGCCAGCCCGGCGTCGTCGTACATCGTCGGTCAGACCATCACCGCCGCCGGCGTCCCACGGCTCGAAGAGACGCCTGACATCTGAGCGCTGGGAGTTCCAGTACCGACGGTCGAAGCCGCAGTTTCACTCCAAGACGCCAAGCCAGTCCGGCAGCTCTCGGAGGTCGTCGAAGGCGATATCCACGGCGGGTCCGTCCTCGGCTCCGTAGGCGACCGTCCACAACCCGGCCCGTGTCCCGCCGTCCATATCGTGCTCGTAGCGGTCACCGACCATCACGGCCTGTGCCGGTTCGACCCCGGCCTTCCCAAGCGCCGTTTCGAACATCGCCGGGTCAGGCTTGGTTCGACCGACGGCCTCCGAAGCGGTGTACGAATCCATCGCGTCCCAGACGCCGAAGGTCCGCAACAGTTCCTTGCCCTCGTCGTCGTCTACATCGCTGATGACGCCCTGATGGAGCGGCGCGTCTGCCAAGTCCTCGATGGCCGCGACGGCGTCGGGGTTGGGCTCGACCTGTTCGGTACGGATTTCCTGAAACAGTGCTTCCCACTCGGTTTTCTCGGGACTGACTGTCAGAATCTCATCGATTGCCCGCCGGTAGCCCTCGCGGGCTGGCCGGAACGCTGTCCCTTCGCGTTCACCGAAGTACGTTCCGAGGACATCCCGCCATTGTTCGAGGGCCGCGTCGGAATCCCCAGTCGCCGGGTACTCGGCACACAGGCGGTCGACAAACTCGCGGTGGGCCGCCCGGACGGACGCCATCCGAAGGATGACGCCCCCGATGTCCCAGAAGACGGCCTCAACGTCTGGACTCTCGCTCACGGCAGCGGCTTGGACTGGCCCGGGTATGAAACTACCGCCGACGCCCGGCGTCTCCCGGATGCGTCGCGGTGGGCGTGTCGGAGCACAGCGCCGGGAAATAAACAACCGACCACGCGTTCGCTGTGCTCCAACACTTATGATGTCGACGTGCGAGAACGAGAATGTGCCATGATATCGTTCACCGATTCCGAGGCCGCGACTGCGCTCGCCGAGCGTGCCCGAGCGTTGATGGACGAGGTCGTCATTCCGCGGGAGCGAGAACTTGCGGGCGGGACGGCCATCTCCGATGCAACAGTCCGTGACCTCCGCGCTGCCGCACGGGAGTACGACGTGTACGCCCCACAGATTCCTGAAGAGCACGGCGGGATGGGCTATGACTTCCGGGACGTGTTGCCGACGTTCGAAGAAGCCGGTCGGAGTCTGCTCGGTCCACTTGCGATGCGCGTCGACGCGCCCGACGAGGGGAATATGCACCTGCTGGAGATGCAAGGGACTGACCTCCAGAAATCGGAGTACCTCGACCCGCTCGTCGAGGGTGAGATTCAGTCGGGCTTTGCGATGACCGAGCCGATGCAGGGCGCGGGCTCTGACCCGAAGATGATACGCACCACGGCACAGAAGGAGGGTGATGAGTGGGTCATCGACGGCCACAAGTGGTGGACGACCGGTGGCGTCGACGCCGACATCCTGCTCGTCTTTGCCCGGACGGACGAGGATGTGCACCCGTATGAAGGGTGTTCAGTGTTCATCGTCCCGGCCGACGCCGACGGCGTGGACATCGTTCGGAACGTCCCGCATATGGGCAGCCAGGGTGACCCGAAGGGCCACGCCGAAATCGAGTTCAACGGCGTTCGCGTCCCCGAAGAACACCTGCTGGGCGAGGAAGGCAACGGCTTCCAGCACGTCCAGCAACGGCTCGGCCCGGCGCGACTCACCCACTGTATGCGCTTCTCGGGGATGGCCGAACGGGCGCTGTCCATCGCCAAGGCCTACACCACCGAACGGCAGGCCTTCGGCGACTCCGTGGCCGACAAACAGCACGTCCGCTTTGAAATCGCCGAACAGGAGACACAGATTCAGGCCGCGCGGGCGCTGGTCCGGGCCGCCGCAGACGCCATCGCCGCCGGCAATGAAGCCCGCGTCGAGGTGTCGATGAGCAAAGTGTTCGCCGCGCGGGCGACGCAGGACGCCATCGACACCGCCGTCCAGTTCTGTGGCGGCAACGGCATCGGCCGGGACCTCCCGCTGGCGGATTTCTACGAACTGGTCAGGACGTTCCGCATCGTCGACGGGGCCGACGAGGTCCATCTTCGGACCATCGCCCGCGAGGCGTTCGAGGACGTGGACAGCGAGGAACTGGAGCCGGTGCGTCGCTACCGCGAGTAGGGCAGAGCCGTCAGCGGCAACGGCCGCTACTCTCCCTCGAACTCCGGTTCGCGGTCGGCTGCAAAGGCCGCCGTCCCTTCCGCTGCGTCGTCAGTGGTCAACAGGAGCGCAAAGGCCTGGCTCTCCATTTCGAGGCCGGTGTCGAGACTCTCGTCGGCCCCCTCGTTCATCACGCGCTTGGCCTTCCGCAGGGCAATCGGCGGCCCGGAGACGAGGTCCTCGACGAACTCCCCGACCACGCTGTCGAACTCGTCGGCGTCGACGGCCCGGTTGATGAGCCCCCAGTCGGCCGCCCGCTCGGCGGAGATGTGCTCGCCACGGAAGACCAGTTCTTTGGCCCGCGCATCGGTCAACATCCGAATCGCGCGCTGGGTCCCGCCGCCGCCGGGTAGCAGGCCGAGCGTGATTTCGGGGAAGCCGAACTCCGAGTTGGTTGTCGCTAACCGGAGGTCACAGGCAAGGGCGAGTTCCAGCCCCGCGCCGAGACAGTAGCCGTCGATGCGCGCCAGCGTCGGTCGGGGGTACTCGGCGACCGTCGTGAACACGTCCGTCGGCTCCGATGTCTGTGCGGGGTCGCGGTCCGCAAAGCCGGAGATGTCGGCCCCGGCAGAGAAGGCGCGGTCGCCGGCCCCTTCGAACACGACGGCCCGGACTTCGTCATCATCGACCGACGAGAGCAGGTCAACAACCTCGTCCGCGAGGGTTTCGCTGATAGCGTTCATCCGCGACGGGCGGTCGAGTTCCACTTCCAGCAGGCCATCGTCGTCGAGTTCCCAGTTGATGGTGTGGTAGTCGCCCGGCCGGTCGCCGGTGCTGTATTCGTGGAAGCCCCGGCCCGCTTCCGTGCCGGTGTGGCCGGCCTCGACGAGTTCGACGAGGTAGTCGGCCGGCTCGTAGCGGTCGTCACTGTGTTCGTCGGAGAGCGACCGGAGCTTTTCGAGGACGGTGTCGAGACCGATGTCGTCGGCCCGCCGGCAGGTTCCCTCGGGGAAGCCCGCGCCGAGTTGCATCCCCGTGTCGATAGCCTCGGGTGTCGCCACGTCGTCGCCGACGAGCTTCGCGGCCTCGTTTGCCATCACCGACTCGACGCGGCGGTGGTCGAACCCCTCGCTGTCTTCAGGGACGTAGTCCGAGCCGTCCCCGTCGTCGTAGTCGTAGTAGCCCTCGCCGGTCTTGCGGCCAAGGTTCCCGTTCTCGACTTTCTCCGCCATGATGGGCGGGACCGGCCTCCCGGCCTCCGTCCGGACGTGGTAGCCGATGTCGATGCCGGTCAGGTCGCCGAGTTCGAACGGGCCCATCGGGTAGCCCCGCTCGTGGACCATCGCGGCGTCGGCCTGCCGGATGGTCGCCTCGCCCGCCGAGACCATCCAGGCCGGCTCGCTCATGAACGGCCCGAGGACGGAGTTGACGACGAACCCACGCACGTCCTTGCGGACGTATATCGGCGTCTTGCCGAGCGATTCGATGAACTCGTAGCCGCGCTGGGCTGTCTCGTCGGTCGTTGCCTTGCCGTAGATGACTTCGACGAGGTCCATCTTCACCGGCGGATTGAAGAAGTGCAGACCCAGCACCGAGTCCGGCCGTTCCGTCGCTGCGGCGATCTCTGTAATGGACAGCGAGGAGCTGTTCGTCGCCAACAGTGCATCCGCGGGCGCTGCGGCGTCGACGGATTCGAAGATGTCCTGTTTCACCGAGAGCTGTTCCGGGCCGGCCTCGATGACCAGATCCGCGTCGCTCACTGCCGCCTCAAGATCGGTCGTCGTCGCGACCCGCGCCGCCACGTCGTCGGGGTCCTCGTCGAGTCGTCCCTTCTCCGCGAGCTTTTCGAGCGACCACTCGATTTCGTCGTAGCCGTCTTCGACGATGGCTGCATCGATGTCACGCAGCACGACATCGTAGCCGGCGATTGCCGTGACCTCGGCGATGCCGTGGCCCATCGTTCCCGCACCGAGCACTGCAACTGTCGCTATCTCTGGCTGGTCAGCTCGCATACGTGTAGTGTCTGTTGCAACACATATCAATCATCCCCATAGTATCGACTGTGTCTCGTGGGACGACGAGGATTATTCCCAGCCAGAAAGCCCGGTGGGCTGTGTATGAGGACTCCGATGCCATCTACGGGGACTTCGACACGAAAATCGGCGCTTATTTTATCTCTGTTAGAGCGGTTCGTCGCCCTCAATAATCCGAACCGCACGGTTGGCCAGCGCGGGGACGCGGTCCTCCATCAGCGGGTAGAACGGGTCGTCGGCGTTGCCCTCCAGATAGCGGCGGTAGAACATCTCACCAAGGGCGGCGAGCTTGTACACGGCGAGCGTCCGATAGAACCGCTCGTGTTCAAACGTCAGGCCGGTCTGGGCTTCCCAGCGGTCAACCAGGTCCGTCCGGGTCAGGTAGCCCGGTGCTTCGATGAACTCCATGGCGAGGTCGGGGATCTCCGGCTCGGGGTCCTTGGCGTCGCGCCAGTACGAGAGCAGCCAGCCGAGGTCGGCCCGTGGGTCACCCAGCGTCGCCATCTCCCAGTCGAAGACGGCGGCGAGCTCCGGGTCGTCACCGGGGCCGAACATCACGTTATCGAGCTTGTAATCGCCATGCACCAGTGTCTTGGGGTGGTCGTCAGGGCACTCGTCCTGTAACCACGAGCCAACCCGCTCCAGTTCAGGGATGGTTCGGGATTCGGCCGTCCGCTCGAACGCCCAGGCCAGCTGTTTCCCCCAGCGTGCGACCTGCCGCTTCGCATACCCGTCCGCACGGCCGAGGTCGGATAGGCCGACGGCTGTGGGATCTACCTCGTGGATGGCCGCGAGGGTGTCGACCAGCTCGGTGCCGACTGCCGCCCGGGCGTCGTCGCTCCCGAAGCCCGCCGGCTCGTCGTCTCGGATGACGGTCCCCTCGACGCGGGCCATGACGTAGAAATCGCTGCCGATGATCGTCTGGTCGTCACAGGCCGTCACCGTCGGCGGGACCGGGACGGCTGTGTCCTGCAGCGCGTCGATGACGCGATACTCCCGCAACACGTCGTGGGCTGTCTCGGCGGTCTGGCCCGGCGGGGGCCGCCTGACGACCAGCTCTCGGTCGCCCCAGGTGACAAACAGCGTTTCGTTGGAGTGGCCCTGCTCGTGGCGCGCAACGTCGAATGTCTCGGCCGGGCCTATTTCCCTTGTGAGAAATTCTTCGAGCGCACTTTCGTCGACCAGCCGCTGGTAGTAGTCGCTGCTGTGTTCAGTCATAGTGTCTGATTTGGCTCCGTGTCATGAAAAACTGCGGGTCGTGTCACCGTCCGACGAACTCCGGTCGGCGGTCGGTCAGGAACGCCTCGACACCCTCCTCATGGTCGGCCGTCTCGAAGACGATGCCCTGTGCCGTTGCCTCGTCGCGCTGGGCGCGGTCGAAGGACTTCTCCAGACCGTCCTGAAGCAGCCGCTTCGAGTGCCGGAGGGCAATGGTGGGCCCATTGGCGATACGGCTGACGGTCGCCTCGACTTCGGACTCGAACGACGCGGCATCGTAGACGTGGTTGAACAGGCCCAGTTCTGCGGCTCGCTCGGCATCCAGTATCTCGCCAGTGAATACGAGTTCCTTTGCGACGTTCGTCCCGACAATGCGGGGAAGCAGATACGATGTGCCGGCATCGACGCTGAGGCCGACCTGCCGGAACACGAAACCGATGCTGGCCGACTCGCTCGCCAGCTGGATGTCACAGGCGATAGCGAGGTTCGCGCCGGCCCCGACGGCCGACCCGTCGACCTTTGCGACGGTCGGGACCGGCAGTGCGACGACTCTGGCGATGGTGTCGCGGGTCCGACGAGCCAGTTCGCTGACGGCGTCGTCGGTCGGGTCGTCGTTCGTGAGCCGCTCGCTCATTCCCTCGATGTCGCCGCCGGCCGAGAACGACTCGCCGGTGCCCTCGATGACGACACACCGAACATCGGACGCAGTCTCGATGGTATCGAGGTGGCGCTCCAAGGCGTCGTATACGGGCTGTGTGAGTGCGTTCCGCGTTTCCGGTTCGTTCAGCGTCAGCGTGGCGATGCCGTCGGTGATGGAGAGCAGTACGGACTCGCTCACTGGATATCACTCCGTTGTCGCTGCATGGGGTCGCTTCACATGGTTCCGGTATAAATTTACCGCTGGTTCACAGTTTCAGACAGCGCTGGCCACGAACTGTGGGTGGCACGTCAAGAGTTACCACAGCGAGCAGGGCTAGTTTTAACATATCGGTGTGTGTTGACACGGAGTATGCCAGGTGGTGCACCACTCAACCTCCGGTCATTCCTGTGGCGTGGCGAAAACGTGTTCCCCGACAGCGAGATCGTCTCGCGGACACATCAGGGGATTCACCGATACACAATAGCGGAGTACGCCGAGCGCGTGCGGAAGCTGGCTTCGGCCCTCGAACAGGCAGGTATCGAACGTGGCGACAGGGTCGGGACGTTCGCCTGGAACAACCACTGGCATCAGGAGGCCTACTACGGCGTCGCCTGCATGGGCGCGCAGGTCCACATGATTAACCTCCTCCTGCCCGACGAGCATATTCAACACATTGTAGCCGACGCCGAGGACGAAATCCTCATCGTCGACCCCGTCATGCTGGAAAAGCTGGAAGGGGCCTACGACGAGGAGGCTTTTGATTCCGTCGAGCAGTACATCGTGATGGGTGACACCGTCCCCGAAACGTCGCTGGAGCCGGTCGTCGACTACGAATCGTTCATCGCCGACGGCGACCCCGATTACTCCTTCCCGCAACTGCCCGAGGACCAGCCGGCGGGGATGTGCTACACGTCCGGGACAACAGGCAAGCCGAAAGGCGTCGAGTACACCCAGAAGATGTACTGGACACAGGTCATGGCGCTGATGACCAGTCAGGCCGGTATCAAGACCGACGACGTGGAACTGACGTACGTCCCGATGTTCCACGTCAGCGGCTGGTGTCGCCCGTTCACGACTATCGCTGCCGGAGCCAAGACGGTCCTCCCGGGGCCGAACCCGTCGGCCGAGGACCTGGCGAAGCTCATCGAGGAAGAGGACGTGACCGTCTCCGCCGCGGTCCCGACCGTGTTCATGGACCTGCTAGAGTACGCCCGTGACACCGACGTGGACTTCTCCTCGGTTCGGTACTTCACCAGCGGCGGGTCCGCGACGCCGCGGTCGCTGATGGAAGACTACAAGCAGGAGTTCGATGTAGACCTCATCTCCGGCTACGGCATGACCGAAACGTCACCGGTCACGCACGCCTACGAACCCAAGCCCGGAATGACCGATCTGCCGGAGGAGGAGCTGTTCGACCTGCGGAGCCACTCCGCGGGGCTTCCGATTGCCGGACTGGAGTTCAAAGTCGTCAACACCGACGGCGAGGAAGTACCCTGGGACGGCGAGTCGCTGGGCGAACTCTGGATGCGTGGCCCGTGGGTCACACAGGAGTACTACAACGCCCCCGACGCGACCGAACAGGCCGTCACCGACGACGGCTGGTTCAAGACCGGTGACATTGTCCGGGTGAGTCCGGAGGGGTACGTCGACGTAGTCGACCGGATGGACGACCTCGTCAAGAGCGGCGGCGAGTGGATCGCCAGCGTCGAGGTCGAAAACGCGGTTATGGGTCACGACGAGGTCGTCGAAGCCGCCGTTGTCCCTGTCCCCCACGAACGGTGGGACGAACGCCCCGCCGCGTTCGTCGTTACACGCGATGCTGTGTCCGACGAAGCCGCGCTCCGGCAGGAAATCAAAGACCTCGTCACCGAGTCGTATCCGTCGTGGTGGGTCCCCGACGCCATCCGTCTGGTCGACGGGATCCCCAAGGGTGCGACCGGGAAGTTCTCCAAGCAGACGCTCCGTGACGAGTACGTCGACGAGTCGGTCATCGAAACCGTCGCCGAGAACGCTCCGGCGACGTAACTCGGCCATACCGTGGCAGAGCCTTCTGGCTGTCAGGTATCGTTTCGACGGCGGCGTTCTCGATACCGTGCAGCCACCGCCACTGAGCCAGCCACAACAGGTCCGCCCGTGAATAGGTATTTATGATAGTCCTGTGACTATTGTGGTATGCGAGCAGCTGTCATTGAGGAGCACGGCGAACCGCTCACGATTCAGGATGTGCCCTATCCGGAGCCCCAGCCGGACCAGGTCGTCATCGAGACAGAAGCCTGTGGAGTCTGCCGGAGCGACTGGCACGCTTGGCAGGGGGACTGGGAGTGGTTCGGCATCCAGACCGGGCCCGGGCAGATTCTGGGCCACGAGCCGGCTGGGATCGTCGCCGACGTGGGCGCGGACGTCGAACAGTTCTCCGAGGGGGACCGCGTTACGGTCCCGTTCCACCTCGGCGACGGGTCGTGCCAGCACTGCCAGCGCGGGCACGCTAATATCTGCGAGACATCGATGCCGCTCGGATTCCTCGACGCCGCACCGGGAGCGTTCGCCGAGGCGTTCCCTGTCCGCGAAGCCGACTTCAACTGCGTCACGCTGCCGGACGCAGTCGACTTCACCGAGATGGCTGGGCTTGGCTGTCGGTTCATGACGGCATACCACGCGCTGACCGACCGGGCGGACCTCAGGCCGGGCGACGCCGTTGCGATCCACGGCTGTGGCGGCGTTGGGCTCTCGGCAGTCCATATCGCCGATGCGCTCGGGGCCGAACCGATTGCGGTCGACGTCCAGGACCGCAAACTCGACCGGGCACGGGACCTCGGCGCGGCGGCGACAATCAACGCTGCCGAGGCGGATAACGTCCCCGGTGAGGTTCACGCAGTCACGGACGGCGGTGCCGATGTGGCAATCGACGCGCTGGGTATCGCGGAGACGTGTCGCAACGCTGTTGGCTCGCTGGGCAAGCAGGGCACCCACGTGCAGGTCGGGCTCACGACTGACGAGGAGGCCGGGGAAATCCCGCTTCCGGTGGATACGATGACCCTGCAGGAAATCGATTTCCACGGCTCCTACGGGATGCCGCCGGTTCGCTACGACGAACTGTTCCGGCTCATCGACGCCGGGACGCTCGACCCCTCTCAGATCGTCGGGGAGACGCTCGCACTCGAAGACGTGCCGGCCACTCTCTCGTCGATGGGTGAGTACGAGACGGTCGGCATCCCCGTTATCGACGAGTTCTGAGACACGCCGGCACTGCTCCGTGGTCGCTGATACCTACGAACGATTTGCTGTCAGCCACTCGACAGCGAAGTCCACCATCGGCTGTTGTGCGAGGAGTTTCGACTCGCCGACGCCGACAGTCCCCGTCTCGACGGCGCTGGGGTGTGCACGCTCGAATGCATCGCCGCAGGCCTGAAAATCCGTATCGGTGAGTTCGATGTCCGTCCACTGGCGCCATTCGCGCTCGCCCTCAGCAAGTACGGCACTGGCGTGTTTTGTCGTGTCGGCGTCGATATCGGCGCGGTACTCAGCGAGGTGCAGCGAGGTGTTTGTCGCATGTGAGGTCCCAAGAAACAGGACTCTCCCGGCACGGTCGTAGACCGCTGACAGCGGTGAGGCTTCCCCGAGCGAGTAGTCGTAGGCGTGCCCGCCAGCGATGGCCTCGGCGTCGGTCCCCCATGCGGCAAATGAATGCTGTGGGTGGTCGCTCCGGTGGACAGCTGGATACGTGCGAAAACACTCGGCGATTGCACCCATTCCCTGCGTTGGCGTCACTGCTGGTCGGTACGGTGGGAACTGCTCGCGAATTGTGTCGGCCCACGAGTCTGGGACTGGTGGGTTCCCCATATTATCGGGGTCCCTGTTGCCGGGTGAGTGCGTTGGCATCACTACCGCCCCGCTTTCGGTGACGACACGCTGCAGGGCGTCTACCACCGCTGGTGCGCCACCACAGACCCATCCCAGCTCGGACAGCGACCCGTGGACCAGTACTGTTTCCCCGCGTTCGAGACCCAGCGTCCGGAGGTCATGTGCTATCGAATCCACGGTGACCGGTTCCGCTGAACGGTCGCTTGGTCGCGGCGTATCCATAGGCGATGCTAGCCGAAAGCGGGCATAAGTTTCGTGTTCCCGGAGACACCGAGCCGCTGTTGTGGGTTACTGCCGTGGCCCCGAATCGACTGGCTTAGAGCAGCTGGTAGTCGCGCTCTTCGTGCTGGACAGAGATCCACTTGGTCTCGGTCAGTTCGTCCATGATCCACTCACCGTTGTACCGGCCGAGGCCGGAGTTTTTCATCCCGCCGAACGGGGCGTTGGGTTCGTCCTGAATCGGATGGTCGTTGACGTGGACCATCCCGGCGTCGATCTGGTCGGCGATGGACCGCCCGTGTTCGATATCGTCGCTGTACACGCCTGCAGCGAGGCCGTACTCGGTGTCGTTTGCGAGCTCGACGGCTTCCTCGTCGGACTCGAAGGGGATGACTGGAGCGACGGGGCCGAAGTGCTCGTTGCACGCCGCGGACATATCGTTGGTACACTCCGAGAGGACGGTCGGTTCGAGGAACAGGTCCTCGACCTCGCCGCCTGTTTCCAGCGTCGCGCCGGCATCGACAGTCTGTTCGATGAACGAGGTAAGCTGGTCGACCTGACTCTCGTTGATGATCGGACCGAACTCCACGTCCTCGTCCAGCGGGTTCCCGATAGTCAGCGACTCCGCGTGTTCGACGAGCTTCTCGACGTACTCATCGTAGACATCCTCGTGGACGAGGTGGCGGTTAATCGAGATACACACCTGTCCCTGATGGCCGAACGCGCCGACAGAGCCGGCCTTGGCGGCTGCCTCGATATCGGCGTCCTCGGTGACGACGAACGGTCCGTTCCCACCGAGTTCAAGCGCCGGGAGCGCGAGCGCGTCCCCGGCCTGACTGGCCACAGACCTGCCGACTGCCGTCGACCCAGTGAATGACATCACGCGGGCGGTCGGATGGCCGGCCATCCGGTCGCCGATGTCGGAGCCGTGGCCCGTGACGACGTTGACGACGCCGTCCGGGAGACCGGCTTCCTCGGCAATGTCGGCCAGCAGGAGCCCGCCGGTAATCGGCGTGTCCGTCGCGGGCTTGATGACGACAGTGTTCCCCAGTGCGAGCGCGGGACCGAGCGCTCGCGTCGTGAGGTGCAGTGGGAAGTTCCACGGCGAAATAATCCCGACGACCCCAGCGGGCTCGCGGACGATGTGATGGTCCTTGTCTTCGTGATACATCGAATCGCGCACCTCTTCCTCCGGCGGGACCATTTCCAGTGCGCTCTGGAAGTCCGCCATGGCGAAGTTGGCCTCGGCAGTCGCTTTGGCCTGAACACTGCCCGACTCCGTCGCGAGCAGTTCGACGATCTCGTCGAGTCGTTCCTGCATCACCCCGATCATCGCCTGAACGTACTCGTTGCGTTCCTCGCGCGACAGCGCCGCCCATTCGGACTGGGCTGCGTCGGCGGCCTGATAGGCATCGTTGACATCGCCTTCCGTTCCGGCGGGTACCGCCGCGATTTCATCGCCTGTCGCGGGGTTCGTCACCGGAATCGTCTCAGATGTGCCAGCGTCTCTCCATTCACCGTCGATGTACAGTCGGTCCCACGCCGTCTGGCTATCTGGTTGTGACATTCCATAGTATCGACAGCGCCACGGACTTTTAGCACTTTGGCAGCAGGCAAACGCTTAATTGAACCCCGGCCACAGGTCCTATATGATCGATTACCTCGGTCTCGAAGGCGACCTCGGCGAGGAAGAGCGGATGGTCCGTGACACAGCCCGGGACTTCGTCGAGAACGAAGTCAAGCCGGATGTCGGGCAGCACTGGATCGACGGGACGTTCCCGACGGACCTCATCACCGAGATGGGCGAACTCGGGTTCTACGCCCCGAACCTCGATGGGTACGGCCTCCCGGGGCTCAGTGAGACGGCGTACGGCCTTCTGCTGCAGGAACTGGAGGCTGGCGACAGCGGCCTGCGCTCGATGGCCAGCGTACAGGGTGCGCTCGTCATGTACCCGATTCACGCCTACGGTAGCGACGCCCAGAAGGAGGAATGGCTGCCGGCGCTCGGCAGCGGCGAGCGGGTGGGCTGTTTCGGTCTGACCGAGCCCGAACACGGATCGAACCCGTCGGCGATGGAGACGACGGCCGAGCGCGACGCTGACGGCTACGTCCTGAACGGCTCGAAGACATGGATCACGAACGCGCCTATCAGCGACCTCGCAGTGGTGTGGGCAAAAGTCACGTCCGCCGACGGCAACCCCGTGCGGGGCTTCCTCGTCGAAACGGACCGTGACGGCGTGACGACGAACAAGATCGACGAGAAGCTCTCGTTGCGGGCATCGATTACCGGTGAGATCAGTCTGCAGAACGCCCGCGTCCCCGAGGAGAGCGTTCTGCCGGGCGTCGAGGGAATGAAAGGGCCGCTGTCCTGTCTCACGCAGGCCCGCTACGGCATCGCCTGGGGGACGGTCGGGGCCGCGATGGACTGTTTCGAGACCGCCCACGAGTACGCCACCGACCGCGAGCAGTTCGGCAAACCGATCGCCGGCTATCAGCTCCAGCAGGAGAAGCTCGCGGAGATGGCGACCCAGATATCGCTGGGCCAGTTGCTCGCCCACCGGCTCGCCGACCTGAAGGAACGCGGTGACCTCCGCCCGGAACAGGTGTCGATGGCAAAACGCAACAACGCGCGGATGGCCCGCGAGCAGTCACGGGTGGCCCGCGAGATGCTCGGCGGCAACGGCATCACTGCTGATTACTCCCCGATGCGGCACCTGACGAACCTCGAAACAGTCTACACCTACGAGGGGACGCACGACATTCACTCGCTCATTATCGGGCACGATCTGACCGGCATCCCGGCCTTCGAGTAGGGACTGTCCGACATATTCCGGTATGTGGAACGACCGGGCCGACGCGAAACAGCACTTCTCAATCGTACGTGAGGTCGATCTTCAGCTCGCTGGCTTTCCGTTCCAGCAGATCGGGGTACGTCGATCCGATGTCGTCCTGGCTCACCCGGCCATTCGGCCCGAAGACGCTCAACGCGCCGATGAGGTCGTCCTCGTGGTTGTACACCGGGACACCTGCCGCCCGCAGGCCATCCATGTGTTCGGACATATTGGTCGCATAACCCCGCTCGCGGACCTGTTCGAGTTCCTCGAACAGCGCGTCCCGGTCGGTGATCGTGTTCGCCGTCAGTCCGTCAAGGGGCGTGGTTTCGACGAACTCCTCGATGCGTTCGTCAGCCCACTCCGCGAGAATGGCTTTCCCTGCGGCGAGCGCGTGCAGTGGCCGGCGTTTGCCGATCATCGTGTCGCTCTGGAGCGGATTCCGGCCGCCGGCCCGGTGCAGGTACACGCCCTCGAACCCCTCCTCGACCAGAAACAGGGCTCGCTCGTCGGTCTCTATCGCCAACTCGATGACTTTCTGTTTGGCGACGAGATAGCCCGGCCGCCGTATGCGCGGCGGTTCGCTGAGTTGCAGAAACCGCAGTGAGAGCCGGTACTCCCTGTCCTCCTCGACGAGATAGTCCATGTCGTGCAGCGTCTTGAGGTGCCGATACACCGTGCTCTTTGCTAGACCCGTCTCCGCCCGGATGTCCGCGATTGTCGCGCCTCCCGCGTCCCGAATCAGCGCTAGAATCTCGAACGACGTCCGGGTCGTCGATACCTCGGACGTTCCGTTCTTGTTTTCGAGCATACGGAGTTGTGACCGCTTAGTGACATCAACGTTTCGCATAATCGACCATGATGGTCTGACAGCTCGAACGCAATCAGTAGCCGTCCGCTGCTCGATTCCGCGACCGAACAGAACCTAACTTCTATTATCTCGCCGGAGACAAGACAAGGTATGCCACAACTCAGCGAAGACGCCATCGAACAGCTCCGGGCTCAGTTCGACCGACAACTCGAGGTCGGACTGCACCACGGCGCACAGCTGGCGGTGTACATCGACGGCGACCTCGTCGTCGACTTCGCCGGCGGTTCTACGGGCCCCGACGGCGACGAAACGACGCCCGAGACGCGTCACGTACTGTTCTCCTGTACAAAGCCGTTCGCCGGCGTCGGCCTGCACCAGCTCGTCGAGCAGGGCGAACTCGACTACGACGACCGGGTCGTCGAGCACTGGCCGGAGTTTGCCGACGACGGCACGCAGAAAGCATCCATTACAGTCCGGCAGGTACTCAGCCACACCGCCGGCCTCCCCTTCGGTGAGTTCGACGAACAGTACGAAAGCTGGGGCGACTGGGACGCTGTCGTCGCGGCGATGGAGGACATCGAACCTGTGTTCGAGCCCGGAACGACGCCAGCGTATCACGTCATCAACTACGGCTGGCTGGTCGGCGAACTCATCCGCCGCTGTAGCGGCCAGCCGGTCGAGGAGTACGTCGCGGAGCACGTGTTCGAGCCGCTGGGGATGGACCACACCGGTATCGGTCTGCGGGATGACGAGCCCGACGACGTGGCGACTCTGGCCGGCTACGAAGCGTTCGAGCGGTGTCACGACGTCGAAGAAGGGCTCGAGGACCCTGCCGCATACGCCGGAGCGTTCAATCAGGAAGCGATGCGCCGGGCAGTGATCCCCGCGGCTAACGGCATCGGTACGGCACGGGACATGGCCCGGTTCTACGCCTGTCTCGCCAACGGCGGGTCACTGGACGGGACGCAACTGCTGACCGAAGCGACCGTCGACGAAGCGACCACGACTCACGCCGAAACCGAGTCCGACGGCACGCTGTCGCGCCCGGCCCGCTACGGCCTTGGCGTCTGGACCGGCGGGCTCGCCGCCGACATGTTCGGGGCCGCCAGCAAAGAGCGGATGTTCGGCCACGCCGGCCTCGGGAGTTCCTTCGGATGGGGCGACCCTGAACTGAACGTCGGGTTCGCGCTCGTCACGAACGGTATCCGCGACGAGTCCTTCGAACACGCCGCTCGCGTCGGCCAGCTTTCCGACGCCGTCCGACTGCTGTTACAGGACTGAACGCGGCGGCCTGGGGCCTGTCGTCGGCGGCAGTTTCTGACTGTTCGGGCCGATGTGTCCCCGGCCACGGTAGCGCAGGGCGTCCCCGGTTTTTGTATGGCTCGCCCCTAATCCTCCGATATGAACTTCCCCGACCGAGGCGACGTGGACGCCCTCATTGACCCACAACCGCTGCCGGACTTCGCTCGTGTCCAGTACGAGCCAGAGACAGCCGCCGTTGACGACCCGTCTGCCGCGGCGCGGACCGAACTCGACCGGCTCGACTTCGACGGGCTGGAACCCGGTGCGACTGTCGCCGTCGCCGTCGGCAGCCGCGGCATCCACCGTATCGACGACATCGTCGAGACTGTCGTTGCGGATATCCGTGATCGGGGCTTCGAGCCGGTCGTCGTCCCGGCGATGGGGAGCCACGGCGGGGCAACGCCCGAGGGCCAGCGCGAAGTGCTGGAGAGTCTGGGTATCACGGAGTCGCGCCTGGATGCCCCTATCGACGCCCGGATGGACACGGATCAGGTCGACACCGTCACCGTCGGTGACACCGAGTTTCCGGTCCACGTCTCGACGGCGGCACAGGAAGCGGATGCCGTGGTCGTCGTGAACCGGGTGAAACCCCATACCAACTACAGCGGCCGCATCGAGAGTGGTCTGATGAAGATGACCGTCGTCGGGCTGGGCAAGCAACACGGCGCGAAGGCGTTCCACTCGACAGCCATCAAGGAGGGGTACGTGGAGACGCTGGAAGCTGCACTCCCGGTTGTTGAGTCGGCACTGCCGCTGGTCGGCGGCGTGGCGCTGGTCGAGAACTTCCACGAGGAGACGGCCCACGTCGAGGCGATTCCAGCGGGCTCGTTCACCGACCGTGAGCCAGCGCTGCTGGAACAGGCCTACGACGAGATGGCGACGCTCCCGGTCGACGACATCGACCTGCTCGTCGTCGACGAGCTCGGCAAGGACGTCTCCGGCGCGGGAATGGACACGAACGTCATCGGCCGCTACCGCGTCCTCAATGCGCCGGACCCCGACGAACCGTCGATCAAGCTGCTGTACGCCCGCGGGCTCACCGAGGCGACGAAGGGCAACGGCAACGGCATCGGGCTGGCCGACATCACCCGACAGGCTGCCCTCGACCAGCTGGACCTGCAGAAGACGTACGCGAATGCACTCACCAGCGGGTCGACGGCGAAGGCGAAGCTCCCCCTCGTTGCGCCGGACGACGAGTTTGCTATCCGGACGGCGCTGTCCGCGCTCGGCGGCTACGATCCTGACACTGTCCGCATCGTCTGGATACAGACCACACAGGACCTCTCGACGCTCCACGTCTCCGAGCCGCTTGTCGATGAGTTGCCAGCCGCCGCCGAAGTCACCGATCTCGAGTCGCTTGCGTTTAGCGACGGGACAGCGTCGTTTACCCGGGAGTGACCCATCGGTATCGGCGGCCCGTCATGCCGCTGAAACAATTTCTAACAACTGTACATCCGTTTCTCTGACCGGCTGTGTCGCTGTGCTCCGCTGTGGCTCAGACTGGACTGCAATCCGTACCAGTGTGAGAGCTAAAGCAGGGATGGATACTGAATTTCCACGCCGATACTGTGTCATAACAAACTTTTATATACTATGTGTGTGCACATAGAACCTATATCTCAGTAAAAGCCGTCTTCTGAATACATTAGCGAGCGTTAAGATGCTAAAGCTCAAAATAAAATTTCAAATCCCGAGAAAAGAGATGTATCTCCTATTGGTGTGAGCCTGGCAGTAGATACCCAGTCTGAAAACACGGTCGTCTCCGGCCGGCAGCCGGCGATATCATCGGAGTCCGCCCGCGACAGCGCAAGCAGTGCATCCGGTGTTTAGCTTATCGCTGCCGTTGTGCTCCAGCCGGCTTCCGGCAGGGAACGAACGTCCAGATTCCGCGTCCAGCCATCGCGATGTCCACCCCTGTTGCCGAGAGCGCTCAGCGAGTTCTCGCGTTGCCGCGAGATTATGATGTCGTCGTCTCCGGCACGCGCTCGGCGACGACTTCGATAGGATGGGGCGGAATCTCGTCGACGCCGTCGCGGTCACCCAGCTGCGAGCGGCAGGAGCCGCCCGGAGCAACGACACGGTCGCCATCGCTTTCTTCGACCTTGTCGAACAGCAGCCGCCCGATCGTTTTCGAGAGGTCGTAGTGCTCGTCGTGGTAGCCGAAGCTTCCGGCCATGCCACAGCACGTCGAGTCCAGCGGGTCAACCTCGTAGCCGACGCGGCGCATGACGCCGACGGCGTGGTGGTCCTTGTTGGTCCCCTTCTGGTTACAGTGGCCGTGGTAGCTGACCGCGCCGGCAGCTCCCAGTGAGCGGTCCTCGACCGGCAGCGCGTCGTCGAGTCGGAACGTGTCGAGGTATTCCAGTACGCCGTAGGCGCTGTCGGCCACCTGCGACACTGCCGACCCGTCGAGTAAGTCCAGATATTCGTCCTGGAACATCACGGCGTCGGAGGGCTCGACGAAGACGATGTCCCACCCCTCTGTGACGCGGTCCGCCAGCCGGTCCGTGTTCGTCTCGGCTCGGTCGCGGGCCACGTCCAGCATTCCGGTGGAGTAAGCCGCTCGCCCGGACGGCGCGGTGTTGTCCGGAATGGTGACGTGGACGCCTGCGGCTTCCAGCGTTTCGACGGCGGCCTTGCCGGCCGTCGGGTACGAGTAGTTCGTGTACGTATCGGGGAACAGCAGGACTTTGCGGTCGGCTTCGGCCCGCGAGACAGTCGAGCCACCGCGTGCATCGAACCAGTCTTGGAGTGTCTCCCGGCTGAAGGTGGGGAGTTCGCGCTCCGGCGCGATGCCGAACAGTTTCTGCATAACGGCCCGCGCGCCCGGAATGTCTGTCGCCCAGTTCGAAATCGGTGCCAGCGCCGACCCGATCTTCGAGGCAGTGTCGATGTTAGCAAACAGGCGTTCCCGGAGGCTGGCCCCCTCCGCTTCGTGGTGCTGGTGTTTCAGTTCGGTCTTGAGTTTCGCCATATCGACGCCGGTCGGGCAGTCGCTCTTGCAGCCCTTGCAGCCGACACAGAGGTCGAGCACTTCCTCCTGGAAGCGGTCGGAGTGAATCTCGTCTTCGTCTAGGTCGCCACTAATAGCCGACCGGAGGAGGTTCGCGCGGCCCCGCGTCGTCTGGACCTCCTCCTCCGAGGCGCGGTATGTCGGACACATCACGTCTCCGTCGGTCTGGCGGCAGGTCCCACAGCCGTTACACAGTTCGACGAGCTCCGAGAAGCCGCCTTCGTCCTCGAAGTCCAGCGTCGTCTGTGGCTCCAGAGACTGGTAGTCGGGCCCGTACCGGAGGTTCTCGCGCATGTCCGCACCGACCCCTCGGTCGGCATCAGGGCCGATATCCGCCGGCCCGTCGCGGTAGACGACGTTGCCCGGGTGCATCCACCACTGCGGATCGAAGGCCGTCTTGACCTGTTTGAACGCATCCCAGAGCGTCTCGCCGTACATCTTGGGCGTGAACTCCGTTCGGGCCATCCCGTCGCCGTGCTCACCGGAGAACGACCCATTGTGTTCGAGCACGAGGTCGGTCACGTCGTCGGTGATGGAGTGCATGTCTTCGATACCGGATTCCTCCTTCAGGTTGAGAATCGGGCGGATGTGGAGTGTTCCGGAGCCGGCGTGGGCGAAGTACGCGGCCGAGGTGTCGTGGTCGGCCAGCACCTCCTCGAACTTCTCGACGTACTCGGCCAGTTCGGCGGGCGGGACCGTCGCGTCCTCGATGAACGGGTACGGTTTGGGGTCGCCGTCCATGGACATCAGGAGCGGAATCGCGGCTTTGCGGAGCTTCCAGAGGTCAGCCTGGTCGGCGTCGGTGTAGGCTTCCACCACGTCAAAGGCCGCTCCGTTATCGAGGAACCGTTCGTTGGTCCGCGCGATGGCCGCCTCGAAGTCATCGTGCAATTCCGAGTCGTATTCGAGCATCAACGCCGCGGCCGCTCGGTCCGGAATCGGGTCGACGTACTCGGCGTAGCCGTCGGAGCCGGCTGCGAGCCTGAACATCTCGTCGTCCATCAACTCGACCGCGCTGACATCGTAGTCAAGCGCGACCGGGACAGCCCGCATCGCATCGGGAAGCGTGTCAAAGCAGTACAGCGCCAGCGCGGTCTCCTCGGGGACGGTCACCAGCGAAAGTTCGGCTTCGACAATGACCCCGAGGGTCCCCTCGCTCCCGACAAACAGCTTCGCGAGGTTCAGCACACGCTCGCCGTCGTCGTTTTCGTAGATAACGCGGTCGAGGTTGTAGCCAGACACCCGGCGCTTGAGGTCAGGGTAGCGGTCCTCGATTTCGTTGGCGTTTTCCTCGACGACTTCGCGGACCGTCTGATAGATGTCGGCCTCGCGGTCGTCCTTGCTCACGATGTCGTCCCACTCCGGTGAGTCGATAACGACCTCCCGGGCGTGGATGAGCGAGCCGTCAGAGAGGACAGCTTTCACTGCATCGGTGTAGGCGTCAGTGATGCCGTACCTGACGGAGTGTGCGCCGGTAGAGTTGTTTCCGATGCCGCCGCCGACCGAGGCGCGGTTCGACGACGCCGGGTCCGGCGCGAACTTGAGACCGTAGTTGGCCAGCGTGTCGTCTAAGTCGTCCTGCACCACACCGGGCTGGATGTGCGCCGTCTGCTCGTCCGGCCGAATATCGAGGATATCGTCCATGTGCCGGGACATGTCCAGAACGACACAGCCCGGGCCGACGGTCTGCCCGGCGAGCGACGACCCGGTCCCGCGGGGCAGTATCGGAACGCCGTGGCTCGTCGCAACCTCGACAGCCGCCCGCACGTCGTCGATATCCGTCGGATACACGACCCCTGCCGGTTCGGCACGGTAGATGCTCCCGTCCGTTGCGTACAGAATCCGGGCGTATTCGTCGAACTCAACCCCACCTGTGACGCGTGCACGGAGCGCTTCCGCTAGATCCCGATACGCGTCGACATCCGGTCGATTCAGGTCCAGTTCCTGTGCTGACCAGGTGTCCTCGATATTTTCGATCGCCATACGAGCATTCAGGAGTAATAATCATTAAAGTCTGTGGCATGCGGTCACAATTCGCTTTACGTAGCCCGCCAGCTATTTGACGCAGGGCACTGGAAGCGATGTATGGGCAATGCAAGCATCCTTCATATGTGCCTGAACGTGGCCGACGCCACAGCATCGATCGCGTTCTACGAGCAGTTCGGCTTCGAGGAGTCCTGGCAGTTCACCACGCCCGACGGCGAGACGACGAACTACTACGTGGCCGACGACAGCGGCGTCGAACTGCAACTGGCAGAAACGGACGGGGAGACGAGCTTCGAGATGGGGTCCGGCTGGGACCATCTCGCTCTCGGCGTGGACGACGTCGACGCAACGGTCGACCGCATCGATCATCACGGCGTCGTCAAAGAGCCCGGCCCACAGCCGGAGGCCGGCGCGTACACGGCCTTCGTCGCGGACCCTGACGGCCATCACGTCGAACTCATCGAACCGCTGGAAGACTGAATCGCGCCCACGGCGTTTCGAGTGACGAAACGGTACGTATCCGTCAGTTCCCGACGGCCGTGGCGCGTTCGACGATGTCAGCGCCGTACATCTCCGCCAGTTCCTCGTGCTGGTCCGGCCGGTGCTCGTACACGTCCTGGAACAGCGTAATTGGCGTCTGGGCGGCCTGATAGGTCGCTTCGTCCCACATCCGGTCTTTACTGACCTCGACTTCGACGCCGTCGATGACCAGCGTCGCGGCCTGAGTCATCGCGATGGCTCCCTTGCCGGCCTCCTTCGCGGCCTCGAACTCCTCCATCGAGTCGACGATGTCGGTCATGCTGGGGATGTACGCGGTGCGGTCGAGCAGTTCCTCGGTGAGTTCGTCCTCGTCCAGTTCCAGCCGGTCACCGCCCGCCTGCAGGACGTAGCCGCCCTCGCCGTCCGTTTCCAGCGAGAGGTCGTCGCCGTCGTACACCTGCTTGCCGTCCTGTGCGTCGAGTTCGACCTCCTGACCGCCGACGTCGAGCAGCCAGCTCCCGGTCTTTGGCGGGAGCGGGGCCGTGTTCGCCTCCACGACTTGCCCCGGTGTCAGCGACCAGATGCCAGTCATCCCCTTCGCGCGGTTGTCCTTCATCCGCTCGCGGTACCCCTCGACGTCGCGGATATCGTCGTAGGGGCCGTCGACGGCGATAAGGCCGGCGGCGCTGGCACCGCGGGAGGTGTTGTGGCGCAGTTCCGGCCACGGCGGGAGTTCGCCGGTAGGCGTCATCGCGCGCATATCCTTCGTGTAGTCGACCTCGCCGTCGACGAGCAGGAACATACGTTCGAGGTTGTTCGAGGGCTTGGCCATCTCGTCCCGCAGGTCGCCCATCGCCAGTTCGGCCTCGCCGCTCTCGACGATGACCGACATGGAGAGGCTCCCCTCCTCCAGTCCGTGCTCGTGCTCGATGATGGTGAAGAATTCGTCGGCCTTCTTCCAGTCGTCGATGTCGCCGACCTCCGGGATGACGAAGCCGTCGATGTGTTCGACTGCGCCGTTCTCAGGGTCCGTGATCTCCAGCATCTGCTGGAAGCCTTGGTAGCGGGTCGCCGGGGACTCGCGGTGCCAGACGACGCGCGGGTGGATCTCACCGGGGAACTCAGCGCCCTGGTTGGCGACGACGTCGATGATGTTCTCGACACCCTCGGCGCGCATATTCGGTGCCGTCGCGTCCTCGTTATCCGGGACCCAGACATCCGGGGCCTGCAGGCCGCGGAGCTGGCCGGCGCTTCGCAGCATCTTCGCGGAATCCTCCTCACCGTCCACCGCTGTCGGCGAGGTAAAGAACGTTCTGACGAACTCGCGGTCGTAGTGTCGCGTCACACTCATAACTCATCTCAAAAAACCCAACGGAGCCGCTTAAATCTACCGTCCACCATCGACCGAATCATCAACGAGAGCGGTCGCTCCACCGTCTCTCAGCAGATTCGAAAATACGAAATACCTATGCTATGTTACCTTTCATTACTTCTCCGCTCGGACGACACAACGGTCAACGGCGTACACTGGTCTGTCGGTATCTCGTGGCCGTTCGGTCGCCACATTAGGGAGCCCCCGGCGACTTCAACCGGTGGTTTCGCGCCAGTGACCCGATTTTCCGTTTCGTCTTTTCGAATACCTGTGCCGGTCGAAAAGCTCGATGACGCACACTTTGCCGTACGTGTCGCCCCGGAAGCTACCGCAGAGCGGTTGTCACAGTCGATACGGCAATTTTATTCGAGCGGCGGCAGAACTGATGACTAATGACACGGGCAAAAACGGACTCGGTCCGGGCGACGCAGACTTCGCTGGCGGTACTCTCGGGTATCAAAGACCTCGGTGGGAGTGCGACGCTGGTCGAACTCGCTGACTCGCTGGAGCCGGCCAAGAGCACGATATACAAACACCTGGTGACGCTGGAAGACGAGGGACTGGTCGTCGAACGGGACGGCGAGTACCGAATCGGGCTCCGGTGGCTGGAGTTCGGCGGCATGGCACAGCGCTATGACGGTATCTACGAAGTCGCAAAGCCCGAGGTCAGACGGATGGCCGTCGAGACCGGCGAACTGGCGAACCTGATGATCGAAGAGCAGGGCTACGGCATCTACATCCACACGACCAGCGGCGACCAGGCAGTCGCGCTCGATACGCGCCTCGGGAAGCGCATCCACCTCCACAAGACCGCCATCGGCAAAGCGCTCCTGTCGAGTTTCGATGACGAGCGGGTCGCAGAAATCATCGAAACTCGCGGGCTGCCGGCCGAGACGGACAACACTATCACAGACCGCGAGACGCTGTTCGCGGAACTGGAGACGATCCGAGAACGCGGCGTCGCCGACGACACCGAGGAGCGGGTTGACGGCACCGGGTGTGTCGGGGTTCCTATCGATACCGGCGACCGCCGCGAGGCCGCCATCAGCATCACCGCGCCCATCAACCGGTTGCAATCGCCGGGCCGCAAGGCACAACTCATCGACACGGTACAACAGGCTGCTAACGTCATTGAGGTCAATCTGGCCCACGAGTAACCACTCTGTCTATCGTCAGGTCAACCGAGTTCCATTGCCGACACCTGGCCGATACCGGTCGAATCTAATACTCGTACAGCTGTTATTCGACAGCCGAGTACCCGTCCCGTGGTGGACAGGTCGGACTGCATCAGAGAAGGACACTCCGCTCCAGATGTCTCCATACAACCTCAGAATCTGACTATTATATCCCTGTATAGTATCTTACAGCCTATTTTGTGGGGAGAAATTTACCAGATAAGACCGGATGGCTAAAAATAGACTTTTATCGGCATAATATGAGTACAAGAATAGAGTCAGACTGTAAATTGGCTATAAAACTCGAGTAAAGATTTTGAGCGCTGAAATGAGATGCATATCTGCCAGATATATCTATCTATCAACACGCATCGGTGTCATTTGTCGCTACCCAGAGTCCTAAACAGAGTTGCTGGAAGACCACCGGCTGGTGTTGTGACTGGACTGTTCTTGTGAGGAGCGAACGATTATGGGTACCACAGACTCACGGCGAGGATACCGAAGTACGTTGTGAGCCCCCAGCACGCCGCAGCGACGACGATTGGTCCCAGAAGGACTGCGAACCCGCCAGCAACACCCAGAAGCGCGACAGCCGAAGCCGTCCGCACGCCGCGGCGCTCCCACAGCGACGCCACAGGTGTGTCGAGCACAAACAGCGCTTCGACACCTAGTGCGCCGATTACCCCGACAGCGACGGCGGATTCGGCCCAGAGCGTGTCGAGTGCGCCGGCCCGGCGCAGATACGCGACGAGCACCAGTCCACAGAGCAGCGCAAACCCGGCATCGCGTCGGTAGTCGGGCACAAAGGTGGTACACGCCGTAGTCAGAAAGCGGTGCTGCCGGCGGCGGGACGCTCGCGGCTACCCCAAGTACAAAGACACTGTCAATCGCAGTGAACCTATGCACCATCCTGGACCGCCGCGGTTCGTGGCGACGGGTGACGAGGTCGAACTCGCGCCCCGCGACCCGGACCCGTCGGCGACCTACACGTGGCGACTGACGCAGGCACCAAAGGAATCAACGGTATCGCTCGGCGACGACCCGGTCGAGCACCTCGTCCCCGACGCGCCGGGCAGATACGTCATCCGACTCACTGCACCCGACGGCGAACACGACCTCACCGTGCGCGCGTTTCCGGGGAGACTCCAGCCGAGTGGCACACACACGTCCGGCCACTCTGGCGGTCACAGCGGCGTCTCCAGCGGTCGAAGTGGCTCAGGTCACAGCGGGAGCGGCGAGTACACCTCGGCAAGGGACAGCGGCGACGAAGACGGTGGCGGCGGGCAGCCCCGCCTGACGTTGCGACCGGAGATCGAGGGCGACGAAGCCGTCGTTCGAGCGGACTGCAGCCCCCACTCGGAGGGAACCGAGACGGCCGGCGACCTCACCGTCGAGTTCCTGCTGGATGACCGTGACGACATCGACGCCGACGCGGTGACCCGCGATGGAACGGCCCTCCGGATTCCGCTGGACGCGCTCCCGGACCGCGCTCGCATCCACGCCGTTGCCATCGGAGACCACGGCTACAGCGTGCCCGACGCCGTCGAGTTTAGCCGCGACGGGGGCGGCATTGAGACAGTGACGAGCGGCGACGGGGTCGCTGCCAGTCGACCGTACGACGCGCCGGCCTGGGCTGAGGACGCTGTCATCTACGAGATCTACGTCCGCACGTTCGCCGGCGAGAGCGACACCTCGCCCTTCGACGCGATCATCGACCGACTGGACTACCTCGACTCGCTCGGCGTCGACGCCATCTGGCTCACGCCGGTGTTACAGAACGACCACGCGCCCCACGGTTACAACATCACTGACTTCTTCGAAATCGCGTCGGATCTGGGCACCCGCGCGGATTACGAGCGGTTCATTGAGGCGGCCCACGACCGCGGGTTCAAGGTCCTGTTCGACCTCGTGTGTAACCACTCGGCGCGGACCCACCCCTACTTCGAGTCCGCCGTGGAAGGACCGGACGCCGACTACCGGGAGTGGTACGAGTGGCGAAGTGACACCGAACCGGAGACGTACTTTGAGTGGGAACACATCGCGAACTTCAATTTCGACCACCTGCCGGTCCGCCGACACCTGCTCGATGCGGTCGCCCAGTGGGCCGAACTGGTCGACGGGTTCCGCTGTGATATGGCCTGGGCCGTCCCGAACGGCTTCTGGCGTGAGATCCACGATTACTGCAAGGACCGCGACAGCGAGTTCTTGCTACTGGACGAGACCATCCCGTACATCCCCGACTTTCAGGCCGGGCTGTTTGACATGCACTTCGACTCGACGACCTACGCCGCGCTTCGGCAGGTCGGGGACGGCGGCGATGCTGAAGCCGTCCTCAGTGCCATCGAGGGGCGGGCGGAGATCGGCTTCCCGGAGCACGCGTCGTTCATGCTGTACGCAGAGAACCACGACGAGACGCGCTATATTGTCGATTACGGGCGGGACGCCGCCGAGGCCGCTGCGGGCGCGCTGTTCACGCTCCCTGGCGCACCGTTGCTGTACGCCGGCCAGGAGTTCGGCCAGCGGGGCCGGCGCGACGACCTCGCGTGGGACCACGCCGACGAGACGCTCCAGTCGTTCGTCAGCGACCTTTCGGCAACCAGACACGACCAGCCGGCGTTGTCGGCGGATGCGGACCTCGTCCGAATCCCGTACGAGGTCCGGGGCGGCCCGTCCGACCGTGTCGTCGCGTACGCACGGGCGACTGACGAGGACGCGGCCGTCGTAGTACTCAACTTCGGCAGCGAGCCGACGACGGTCAGGCTCCCGGCCGGGACTGACGATACCGACCTCGTCTCCGGGGAGCACCGTGGGGCTGCTGGTGACGGAGGCGCGACCGTGACCGTCGATAGTGTGAGCGTGTTTCCGGCTGACGAGAGTGACCTGAGCCAGTAGTCCGCGCTGGTGGGTCCGTTCAGCAGTAACAGCTTCGCTCTTCGGCGATATGCAGCCACGCCCTTCGAAGTATCACTAATTTGTCCGAACCACAGGAGTTTATAGAGATTGGTCTGCTTTGATGTGTATGCGGCTTTCGACAGCGCTCAACGAATACAAACGGACTCGTCATGAGCGCTTTCCAGAGGAGCGCAGGACTGTTTCAGGCTCTTTCTCCGGGCACGGTGACCGACTCGTACACGTCGGCGAAGACGGCACGCTGAAGGACTACTCCGATTCGCTCTCCGGGCTTTCCGGTATCGACCGCTCCCGACTCGGGGTTATGCTTGGGGACGAAACACGGTGGTTCAGTGACCTGGAGACGATCAGACAGCACTACTACCGCGAGACGCGGCTCGTCGAGACCGAATACGACGCAGGGTCGTTCACGGTCCACCAGTACGACCTGACGCTGGGGCGGGCACACGTCACACACGTCGCGATGCGCGGGGCTGTGCCTCAGAACGCCAAACTCGTAGCGTTCGTCACACTGGCCCCCGACAGTAGCGACAGCGGCGTCGGCTCGCTGATTCACGAGGACGCCGGACCCGACAACTCGCGGGTGCTTGAAGTGTACCACCGGCGAGAACACGATTACCTCGCCTCGTCGACCGGGCTGGACGCCGTCGCCGGACAGCGACCGGAACGCCTCGCCGAGATACTCGAGGACAGCCCGATCGAGTTCCCGCGGTCGGAGCCGGTCGAGCGACGCGACCAGACCCGACTCACCGGCGACTTCCTCGTGACTGCGCCGCTTGACCGGTCCGGGCGCAGCAAGGACACGACGCTCGTCAGTCAGCTCTCGAACCACGACGAGGTCGACCGGGAGACGGCACTGCTCGACCTCGCTGACTGCGTGACGGAGCATACGACGTCTGACGACCTCCGGCAGGCTGGACGGGAGCGAACGCGCATCGACGTGGCCGAATCCATGCCACGCTCGGACTTGATACGGATGGACCTGCGGGTGCTCGACTTGCTGTCCTCGCCGACCGGCGGCCGCATCGCTGCCCCGGAGTTCGACCCGTTCTACTCGAACTCCGGCGGCTACGGGTACGTCTGGTTCCGCGATGACGCCTCGGTCTCCCGGCATCTGCTCGAAGCCGGCGACCGACTTGATATCGATACCGTAGAGATGTTGACCGAGAGCGCGGCGTTCCTCTGTGACAGCCAGCTTTCCGACGGGCGGTGGCCCCACCGCGTCTGGGCCGACACCGGGGCTATCGCGCCGGGCTGGGCCAACGCCAGAGTCGAGCACAACGCCGAATCGCCGGAGTATCAGGCCGACCAGACTGCGACCGTCACCGCCTTCCTCGCGACACTGTTGCGAACACACCGCAGCAAGATGGACGCCGAACTGACGGCGATGGTTCGGGAAACTATCCAGACAGCCGTCGATACGCTCATCGAAGACATCGCGGCCAACGACCTGCCCGAGCCGTGTCAGAACGTCTGGGAGGACTCAATTGGACAGTTCACGCACACTACTGCGACGTTCATCGAGGCCTTCGCTGCGGTGGGCCGTGCCCCGATGCCCGAATCGGTCTGTGAGCAGAGTCTGGCGGCAGCCGACCGGTTGCTAGACGGGCTGGATACGCTCTGGGACAGTGATCTGGGCGTGTATGTGATGGGGCTGACAAACGGAACGCCGGACCACCGCATCGACGCTGCAGGGCTCCACCTCGCGGACGCGCTCCAGGAGTACGACAGCGTCGAGCGGACGGCGCTCTCTGACCAGCACCTCACACGTCTGGCCGACCATGTGAGCACGACGCTCGACACGCTCTTCCGGAACCCCACCGAGAGCCGGGTCGCGGGACTGGCCCGCTACGAGGGTGACCGCTGGCGGACAGGCCATCAGGACAGCGAGAAGGTCTGGACCGTCACGACGGCGATGGGAGCACTCGCCGCCGCTCGCGTCGGCGATATGCTGAACGACCGCGACGAGCGCGGCGACGCCTACCTCGACCGTGCGAGCGACCTGTACGAGCTGCTCGAGGAGGACGGACCGCTCACGACCGACGCCGGCTACCTCGCCGAACAGGCCTTCGACGACGGCGCTCTCGACAGCGCGACGCCGCTTGGCTGGTCCCACGCGCTGCGGCTCCACGCGACGGCCCGGCTGGGTGAGCTAAACGCGCTCCCGACGACGTCTGCCGGAACCGAGGGGCCGAGCGAGCGTCCGACGTGGACGACCGGAGAGAAGTACGGCATCGGCACCGTCGCCGACCACGACGAGCAGGACCCCTCGCGCGTCTGGTTCACGCTCACCGAGGGTGCGCTGACGGAGGCCCGCTATCCGCAAGTCGACATGATGAATCTGCGGACGCTGGATTTCCTGGTCCGGTGTACGGACGAGACGGATTATGCCGTCCGGACCCACCGCGAGAACCGACGGACCGACGACAGTGTCAGGCGACGTGTCGAGCCGGTCGACGACGAGGCGCTGCTCTACCGCCACGTTTTCACCGAGACCGGCGACGGCCAGGGTCACGAGTGGACGCTCACCGTCGACTACGCGACTGACCCCGAACACGACGCCATCGTCGCCGATGTGTCGTTCAGCTCAGCGGACGACAAATCCTACGACGTGTTCTCCGTCGCCGACATCGCGCTCACCAGCACGATCACCGAGGACCGCGCTATCAGATACGGCCAGCCCGGGAGCTACCACCTCGTTGGTCGGAACCCCCGCGCCTACACCGACCAGACCGACAACGACCTGCTCGTCGACGAGAACGGCGACGCCTACTCTATCGCCGTGGCGATGGCCGCGGCCGGGCGCTTCGACTGGGCCACCGTTGGCGCGGCCGGTAGCGACCGCCTCGATGGGCTGTACTCCGACGGCGACCTCCCGGACCCGGTCGAATCCATCGACGGGACGAACCTCGTCCTCATCGGTCGGCTGGATTCGGGAACCAGAGTCAGGGACACGGTCGCGCTCGGCTTCGCGCGACAGGCTGACACCGCCGCCGCGCTGGGCGAAGCCGACGGTGCGCTTGACCGCGGCTACGAGACGGTCAGTGCCGAGTACGCTGACAGCTGGGGCGACTTCCTTTCGGACAAGCAGCTCCCGGACTCGGTTGCTGACGACGAAGCGCTGGCGAACCAGTACAGAACAGCGCTGATGACACTTCTAGCTGTGGAGGACAAGACCTACCACGGGGCGTCTATTGCCTCGCCGTCCGTGCCGTGGGGCGAAGCCGTCCACGCCGAGGAGCCAAAGGGCTACGGCTACAACTTCGTCTGGTCACGTGACCTGTATCAGGTGTTTAGCGTGTTCGACGCCATCGGGTCGCTGGACATCGCAGCGGACCAACTGGAGTACATCTACGAGTACCAGCAGGACGACGCCGGCTTCATCCCGCAGAACACCTACGTCAACGGGACGACCCGCTGGGGCGGCGAGCAGATGGACAACATCTCGTTCCCGCAGGTGATGGCCTATCGCCTCGCCGAGAGCGGCGTCGACTTCGAGGATGTCGAGTACAGCTACGAGAACGTCCGGCGGTCGGCCGAGTACGTCGTCCGCCACGGCCCCGAGACCGCACAGGAGCGCTGGGAAGAGGAGGCCGGCTTCTCGCCGTCCTCGATTGCGGCCGAAATCGCGGGGCTCGCGTGTGCGGCGAAGCTCGCACTCGATACCGGCCACGAGGCCGACGCGCTTGTCTGGCTGTCGCTGGCCGACCAGTGGGCGAACAACGTCGAGGCCTGGACCGCGACCGAGACCGGGACCGAGCGCCACACCAACACGCCCTACTACACGCGGGTCACGCTCGATGGGAACCCCGAGATGGGGCACCTCCGGACACTCGCCAACGACGGCCCGACGCTGGACGAACGCAACATCATCGACGGCGGCTTCCTCGAACTTGTCCGGCTGGGCATCAAGCCCGACGACGACGAAACTATCCGGAACTCGCTCGTCGAAGTCGACGACACGATCAGCGTCGACACGGAGTACGCGCCCGGGTTCTACCGGTACAACGGCGACGGCTACGGCGAACGCGGCCGGGACGACCAGGGCGCGCCGTGGACGGTCGAACACAAAGGGAAGGGCCGCCTCTGGCCGCTGCTCACTGGCGAGCGCGCCGAGTACGAACTCCACCGTGACGACCCGGACATCCCGCCGGAGAACGCCCTCCAGATGATGCAGGACGTGGCGAACTCGGGACGGATGATCGCCGAACAGATCTGGGACCGGGGCCACGCGACCGAGTACGACTGGGAGTTCGCCGAAGGGACCGGCTCGGCGACGCCGCTGGCGTGGTCGATGGCCCAGTACGTGCGGCTGGCTCACGGAATCAGCGCCGGTGAACCGGTCGAAACGCCCGCGTTCGTCGACGACCGCTACCGGGAGCGGCGTGCGCACACGCCCGACCGCAGCCCCGCACTCCGCGTGGATACGCAGTTCCGCGGGAACGAACTGGTCGTCTCCGGCGAGACGACCGGTGTCTGTGTCGTTGTCAAGACACCTGCCGACATCACGTACATCCCCGTCGATGACCGTGAATTCGAAGTCGCCGTCGACGTCGACCCCGGTGAGAATCAGGTAATCGTTGCCGCCGCGGACGACGAAGATCTCGTCACTGCCGGGACAACTGTCTGGCAGCTCAACCTCTAGAGCCGCCGACAATTAGTTACCACTTTATAATTCGGGTCTGACTGTGGGATATGGACGCGATAGTTCTAGCTGGCGGCTACGCGACACGGCTGTGGCCTATCACTCGGCGTCGGCCAAAGATGCTCCTCCCGGTCGGCGAAACGACCGTCATCGACGGCGTTCTCCAGTCACTGGAAGACGACGACCGGATCGGGACGACGTACCTCAGCACGAACGAGGCCTTCGCCGACGAGTTTGAGGCCCACATCGACGAGATGGGCTATGAAAAAGTCCAACTCTCCGTCGAGAGTACGGCTGACGAAGACGAGAAGTTCGGCGTCGTCGGCGCGCTCGCGCAACTGATCGACCGCGAAGGTATCGACGACGACCTGTTCGTCATCGGCGGCGACAACCTCATCGGCTTCGACCCCTCGGAGTTCCTCGACTTCTTCGAGGAGCACGACGGGCCGGCACTCGCTGCCTACGACGTGGGCTCGCGGGAGAAAGCCAAGTCCTACGGGCTGGTCGAACTCGACGGCGAGCGCGTCGTTGACTTTCAGGAGAAGCCCGATAACCCCAAGAGCACGCTCGTCTCGATTGCCTGCTACGCCTTCCCGGCCGACTCGCTCTGCTTTGAGGAGTACCTCTCGGGCGACAACAACCCCGACGAACCGGGCTGGTACATCGACTGGCTACAACAGCAGGAACCGGTGTCTGCATTCACCTTCGACGATGTCTGGTTCGACATCGGGACGCCCGATTCGTATTTCGAGACCGTCGAGTGGAAACTCGACGGCGGGTCGCTCATCCACCCCGACGCGACTGTCGAGAACTCTGCTATCGGTGACACCGTCCACGTGATGGCCGGGGCGGAAGTGACCGACAGCAGCCTCGACCGGGCCATCATCTTCCCGGACGCCGAGGTCCACGACTGCGATCTCGACGAAACGATTCTCGGCGAGGACGTCCACGTCGAGGGGTACAATATGTCGGGGTCGCTCATCATCAACCGCTGATGGTTCGTGACCGTGGACCCACCGCTCGAATGCAGGGCTCGCCACCAGCCACCGCACTGCTGGCGAAGGACTAAGTGACACAGCGCCGTCTACTCGCCGTACGAAAGTTATCTGACAACATGTCACAATCAAAAACGGAGCCAGTCACGTTCGAGATGACAATCGACGACGGCCGGACCAGAATCGATGTTTCGGGCGACCGCGACACGGCCGTCGTGGTCCGCTCGAAATCGGGCGAGAAAATATACCTGCCACCGGAGGATTTCGACCGCCCGCCGGAAGACAGACAGACGCCGTACGACAGCCCCTACCAGTCGGCTGACGGGACCGCTGACAGTCCCTATCGGACGCAAACGGATACGACGTCCGTGACAGGGCTGGAGCCGACCGCTGACGGCTATCTGATCGTCCACCCGGAGCCGGTCACGGACGTTCGCTTTCTCCGGTGAACGCACGGCCGCAGGTCAGGCTTCGTCCAGAACCTCGTGGTAGAACTCGACGTGTTCGTCAGCGACTTCGCCCCAGGTTCGGACGTCGTACTCGATCGGTGTCGACAGCGATAGCGCGTGCTCGATTCCCTCGGCGATGGAGTCCGAATCGGGTTCGACTTCGATGACGCAGTCCTCGTTGAGGAGTTCCGCCGCCCCGCTCTCGCAGGCGACGACGCGCGTCCCGACCGACAGCGCTTCGACGATGGTGATGCCGAACGGTTCCGCAAGCGACGGCGAGACGAACAGGTCGGCGCTGTTGTAGTAGTCCCCAAGTTCCGACTGAGGGAGATACCCCGGGAAGTAGACCCGGTCCTCGACGCCCAGTAGCTCCGCGAACCGTTCGAGCTGTTCGGTGAGGTGGCCTGAGCCGCCGAGTACAAGGCTCACGTCGTCCTGACCGAGCTTCGAGAGCGCGTACAGCAGGTACGACAGCCCCTTCTGGTCGGTGTGTCGACCGACGAAAAACAGCATTTTCCCGTCGATACCGAGCTCCGCTTTGATATCCCGACCCGTCGGCTCCACCGACGAGAACCCGTTGTAGATGACCGTCGAGTCGGCGTCGTACTGCTCGCGAATCCGCCGCTGTGTGAACTTGCTCACCGCGACGACGTGGTCCGAGCGGTTGGCGACCCGCTGCTCTGTTTCGACCTCACGCTGTGGTGGCGTCACGTTGCGGTCCGCCGACAGCGAGTGGAAGGTCGAAATCCACTCCACATCGTGGGCTGACTTGGCCCGTGAGCCAGGGTTGTAGCCGAACCAGTCGTTCGTGTGGATGATGTCGGCGTCGGCCGCTTTGTCGGCGAACTCCCCAGCTAGCCGGCCAATGCGGGTGATGATGTCACCGCTGCCCGTCGAGACGCCGTGGATGCCGTCGCGGTCCGGCGGCGCGTACTCCGCGGGCAACACCAGTTCGAACTCGATGTCGTCTCTCGGTTCGAGCTGTTCGAACAGCTCCCCGATAGCGGTATCAAGCCCGCCGGTGATGTTGGGTGGGAACCCCCAGCCAAGCATCAGAACGTTCGGTGGCATCTCTGTAACTGACTCTCTCGTCATAGCATCAAATGGATACAATATATATGTTTGCGTACCCCCGCCGCCGCGTCCTGACACGGATACGACGGCGCTCACTGCTCACGGGTCGTTCCTCCCCGCTCGCTTTGCCGAGGGCCGCTCACTTCGTCCGCGCCCCTCGCACAGAAAAACCCCGCCCATTGAAATGCCTGTCAGGGCAACAGGTGCGTATGCAATTCGAACGGCAGAGTGGCGTGTTTCTCCACCTGACGTCGCTTCCGGGGCCACACGGCATCGGTGACCTCGGTGCCGGCGCGCGGGCGTTCGTCGATTTCCTCGACCGGGCAGACCAGTCGCTATGGCAGTTTTGCCCGCTCGGTCCGACGGCGAGCATCCACGGGAACTCCCCGTATCAGTCCTCGTCCGCCTTCGCGGGGAACCCCTTGCTCATCGACCTGCGGGACTTCACCGACCGCGGCTATCTCACGGAGGCCGACACTGAACCGCCCGACGACTTCTCAGGACAGCAGGTCAACTACGACCGCGTAACCGAGTTCAAGAAAGCCCGGCTCCGGGACGCGTACGCCGCCTTCGAGGAGAGCGCAAGCGACGCGGACCAGCAGTCGTTTACCGAGTTCTGTGAGCGCGAGGCCGGCTGGCTCGACGACTACGCACTGTTCACGGCGCTGAAAGCCGAGTTCGACGATGCCGGCTGGATGGACTGGCCGGACGATATCAGAACGCGCGAGCCAGCGGCCATGGAGCGATATCAGGACGACTTGGCCGACGACATTCGCTATCACAAGTTCGTCCAGTGGTGTTTCGACAGCCAGTGGCAGGCGCTGGCCGACTACGCGGCCGAGCGGGACATCGGCCTCGTGGGCGACCTGCCGATCTACGTCGGTCTCGACTCGGCGGATGTCTGGGCGTATCCCGAGGTGTTCCGTCTCGACGACGACCACCACCCTGCAGAGGTGGCCGGCGTGCCGCCCAACCCCGGCGACGACGGTCAGCGGTGGGGGAATCCCGTCTACGACTGGGACGCTCTCCGTGCGAACGACTACGGCTGGTGGGTCGACCGATTCGAGCGGCTGTTTGACCTCGTCGACATCGCCCGCATCGACCACTTCAAAGGCTTCGACGAGTTCTGGTCGATTCCGGCCGAAGCGGACGACCCGGCCGCCGGACAGTGGCGGGACGGCCCCGGCGCGCATTTCTTCGAGACGGTCAGAGACAGGCTCGGCGAACTCCCGTTTTTCGTCGAGGACCTGGGCTTTCTCGACGAGAGTATCGTCGCGCTCCGAGACGAGTTCGGCTTCCCCGGGATGCGCGTGCCGCAGTACGCCGACTGGTGCGAAGAGGGGCACATGTATCAACCGATGCACTACCCGGAGTCCGCCGTCGGCTACACGTCGACCCACGACACGGACACCATCGTCGGCTACTACCGCGACCTCGCGGACCGACAACGGGACTGTCTCCACTACAATCTCGGCACTGACGGAGATGAAATCAACTGGGACCTCATCGAGGCGGTGTGGAACTCGAACGCAATCGTTGCCATGACCACTATGCAGGACCTGCTCGGCCTCGGTAGTGACACCCGGTTCAACGTTCCCGGCACGGCGACCGGGAACTGGCAGTGGCGGGTGACCGAGGACGCCCTCGACACCGATGTTGCCGAGCGGCTCCGTCAGGTCACCGATAGAACAATCCGCTGAGGACTCTCAGAACTGTAGGATGCCGTCCTCCGTGACGACCGTATCGAGCAGGCGGGTCGGCGTCGCGTCGTAGCCCGGGTTCCCGATATCGAACCCCTCTGGCGGTTCGAGCATCACGTCAGAACCTTGCCGGAACGTGTTCCTGAAGGTGAAGCCGCTTCCGATGAACTTTGAGGAGGTTCCGACGACGGTCACGGGAACATCCATCTCGTTAGCCGTCGCGGCCAGCGGGAGCGTTCCGATACGGTTGTACACCACGTCGTCGATGAGGCAGTTCATACCGACGAAGACGCGGTCGGCCTCCGAGAGATAGTGGCCAACTGCGCCGTCGACGATGAGCGTCACGTCGGCCCCGTCCCGGTCGGCCAACTGGCGGGCGGTTCGACGGCCAAGGAAATGCGGCCGGGACTCGCTCGCGTACAGGTGGAACTCCTTGCCGTCGTCCAGTGCCGCCATGAGCGTCGCCATCACTGTCGAGGAGTTCTCGTGTGTTACCAGCACATCGCCGTCGTCGATGAGCGTCGCTGCTCGCTCCGCTGCGCGGTCCTTACTGGTCTCGATTTCCGTAACGACCTCGTCGATCGTCTCAAGCAGTCGCTCCTTGGCCGCCGAGACAGAGTCGAGGTCAGCGTCTTTCAGGTCTGTGACGATACGTTGCTGTGTAGTGTAGAGCGGCGCGTGCGAGCGGTTCGCCCGCTGGAGTGCGCTGCTGTTGCGCTCGACAACGCGGCAGAAATCCTCAACCGTGTGGCACTCGCGGTCTGTCAGTTCGCGGAGCGCTTTGGCGGCTTTCACGGCGGCAATCGAGGAACTCTGTGTCTCCATTTCCTCGATCTGCCGAACGGTCTCGTTTATCATGAGAGCATGTGCGGCTGCCACCCTTATAACGGTACAGTCAGCCGATAGTCCTCTCTCCCGGTTTGAATCAGGGCAACGATGGGCGTGGTTACGCTGACCCGACCACGTCTTCGTCAGTCGGGCCCTGCCCGTCGAACTCGGCCACGAGCGCGTCCAACTGCGCCGGGTCGTCGACGCTCGGGAGCGTCTGGTCTGCAGTCCGGCAAGCGGCGTCGACGCCGAGGTCGTCACAGACGAGGTCGGCCGTCGCCTCGGCCATCTGCCGGTAAGTGGTCAGTTTGCCGCCGACGATGCTCGCCATGTTGTCGACGCCGTCATCGGCGTGGTCGAGCAAGAAGAAGCCCCGCGAGATGCCGCGGCCGCGCTCGGCCTCGTCGGGCGCGTACAGTGGCCGGACGCCCCACCAGGTCCGGACCTCGGGGGCGTCCGCGACTGAGGGTAGCATCGCCGCACATTCCTCGATGCTCTCTTCGACTTCCCACTGTTCGGTCTCGTACTCGTCCGGGTCACGGACGGGCACGCTTGTCGTTCCGAGGACGGCCTCGCTTTCGTGTGGCACGACGATATCGCCGTCGTCGGGGTCCCGACAGCGGTTGAGCACCGGCCCGAGGTCGTCGTACTCGACCGAGACCATCACACCCCGCGTGGGTTGCATCTCGACGTCGAGGTCGGCCATCGCGGCGAACTCGCCCGCCCAGGCACCGGTCGCGTTGACGACGTAGTCGGCTTCGATGGTGTCCTCGACCGTCCCGCCGACCTGCACGCCGGCCACGTGCCCGTCCTCAACGAGTACGTCTTCGACGGGCGCGTGTGGGTGTATCGTTGCGCCGTGGTCGCGGGCGTCTGCGGCGTTCGCGGCGACGAGCCGCGACGGATAGATGACGGCGTCGGGAACCTCGAACGCGCGCTCGACATCCGATGCGAGGTCAGGGACTCGCTCGCGGGCCGCGTCGGCGTCAAGTGTCTCTACCGGGATGCCGATCTCCTCACAGGCCGCCCGCTTGGTCTCGAAATAATCGGGGTCGTCCCCGGCGAGCTGGACGAACAACCCCCCGGTGTCGCGGATGCAGGCCCCGGCGATTTCCTTGAGTATCCGGTTTTCGGTGATGCACTCCTCGGCACCGACCCGGTCTGCCTCGGCGTAGCGGGCACCGCTGTGCAGCAGTCCGTGCGAGCGCCCGGAGGTGCCACTTGTCAGGCCGTCACGCTCGACGAGTGTCACGTCGATACCACGGAGTGCCAGGTCACGAGCGACGCCAGCGCCGGTTGCGCCACCACCGACGACGAGGACATCCGTCTCAATTGCCATGTGTACTGTTAGGGTAGCTGACGTAAGGGTCCTCCGATACCGGGGGTTTCGGCAACTGTGCGACCCGTTTCAGTGACAGTCCCCCTCTCAAACGATGGCGACGCACACGGCTAACAGTGCTACTGTTTCGAGCAACTAACAGCCGGTCTCAGCGGTCAGTACGTCGGCCGTGCGCCCAGTAAAAACAGCAGGGACGGCGTTTCGACCCGACAATCGCTACGTCGTGTCCGACAAGAACAGCGCCCGTTTCAGATATCCTGGCCGGTCGGTCTGATCAGGAGTTCGTTCACGTCCACACGGGCGGGCTGGCTCGTTGCGTACACGATGCCGCGAGCGATGTCGTCGGGGTGGAGCATCGGGAGGTCCATCTCCGCGAACCGCTCCAGCACCTGCTCGTCCGGCACATGTGTTGCGAGTTCCGTATCGACAGCGCCCGGTTCGATAACTGTCGTCCGGATGCCCTCTGACGTTACTTCCTGCCGAACGGCCTCAGTGAACGCGTTCACCCCGAATTTCGTCGCGTTGTAACCGCTCGAATCGGCCGATGCGCGGCGTCCCGCGACAGAAGAGACGTTGACGACGTGGCCGCTCTCCTGCTCTTGCATGACCGGGAGTACCGCGTGGGTGAGGTTCATCAGCCCGAGCAGGTTCACCTCGACCATCTGGCGGAGGTTCGAGCGGTCTGCCCGTTCCAGCGGTTCGAGAAGCATCACGCCGGCGTTGTTGACAAGAATGTCGATGCGACCGTACTCGTCGGTCGTTGCATCGACCAGCGAGTCGATGTCGTCCTCGTCGGTAACGTCGGTCGGTACAACCAGTGCATCCCCGCCGGCCGACTCGATTCGGTCCGCAAGGGCCTCCAGTTCGTCAGCGCGCCGGGCCGCGAGCGCGACACTTGCGCCCGCGTCAGCGAGCGCCTCGGCAGTTGCCTCACCGATTCCCGATGACGCGCCGGTGACAATCGCAACGTCGCCTGCTAGTCGCTGTGTGCTCTGGTCGTCGTCTGTCTCAGATTTATCTGCCATCGTCGTTCAGTAGCTGCGACAGCCACGAGCGTGCTTTGCTTACTGATAAGCCCATTTATATACCGACGAGGAGCCAAAGTCGAACAGGAGAATGGCTACCCCGGCGTTCACGCCGAGAAGGATGTCATTGTGCGAGTGCGTTCCGGAACTGGTCGGGGCCGACCGTCGAACTGATGAGCTGTTTTTCAGCTCGGCGCAGGAGATCGGACGCCGCGGCGGCCGACACATCGAGCTTGTCGGCGAGTTCCGCCGTCGAACACCGACGCGGGGAGTCGTAGTACCCCGCAGAGAGGGCGACGGACATCGCCCGATACTGCCTGTCCGTGAGTCCAAACTGATCGCGCTCGCCAGGGTTTTCGGGGTCTGAAGCGATGTTCAGCAGTTCGAGCGGGATGTCGTTGACCGCACACCGGTCCCGTAGCGCACTGAACGCTTCGTAGTCGGAGAACACCTTCTGCTCCCGTATTCCGTCGCTGGTGACCGTCGCGTCCATCGCAACGCCCTCGAACTCTTCCGGGTCGTGTGACGCGATGAGATCCGGTGCGTTGTCGACAACAATCTTGTAGAACCAGCCATCGGCTGTCTGCCCAATCTCCGCCGCATCAGTGATCTGTGGCTGTGCGCCCAGTTCGCGCTCGAACGCGCCGCGGGAGTCAGCGTTGACACTAACTGTAAGCAGCAGTTTTCCGTCTTCGAGGCCGACAGCGTTCGAAATCGAAAGCTCACCGCTCGGAATCGAATCCGCCACGCCAACCAGCGGAAGGGTCTCGTCCGCGAGGAGGATTTCAGCAACGATGGCCATAGCGTCCCATCGGATTCGACGTATAAAGTCGCCAGCATAGCGATTACGACACGCGCTGATAGCACCGCTCCGAGTTCGAAGACGCTCAGTCAGCGCTGGACGCTGTCTCACCTCCCAGCAATCGCTGTAGCTGTTCGATCAGGCCGTTACCCCTTGGATGTCCACGATACACCCGCACGGAATCGAAGCCGGCATAGCCGTGGTCCCCGGATTCGTCTCGCTCCCAGTACAGCCATGCTGTCTCCTCGCCACCGTCGAACCCCATCTCATCGACTGGGAACGTGAGCACGAGTGACGACTGGCCGTCCGCAGCATCGTCGTCCGGCTCCCTGATCTCACCATCGTCGACGGGTCGAGCGCCCTCGCCGTCTTCCAGTGCGAGACGCGAGCCGAACCGATAGCGAACGGCCCGCTCAGTGGGGTCGAACGTCTCGCTGTTTCCGTCGTTGGTGACGAACTCCGACTGCTTGACTGCGACGGTGACGGTTTCGTGTTCCGACAGGTCGATGAAGTTCTCCGCGTTCTCGGGCTGGATGTCGATCGCGATCTCAATCGGGAAATGGGCTGCTGCGACGCCGCTCAGGCTCGGAACCGCCGCCGCGGTCACCCCTGCACCAAGTGCTCCTTTGAGGAGCTGTCGGCGCGTGGTGGGTGTCGATTCTGGACTAGCAGTGCTTGTCGCTGGCTGCGTTTCTTTCATCCAGATGACTGATTTGCGGGCTCAATTATGATGATTCTGGTGCATATCTCGAAAGTCCAAATTTAGGTAGACGACAAGCGGACGCATCCGCGTTTACCACTCTATCTTTGTGATTTTTCGACACTATTTGGCGGTCGACTATATTGCTACTGTAATATGTTAGCAAAGAACCCTCCTTGATCTACACCGACAATCCATATCCTATTCCTCTGGCTCTTATATTTTGACTAAATTACGCAAAATCAAGTCTACAACTTTAAGTATAATGGGTAGTTTAAAAGCGCGTATGACCGCACAGGCTGACACGGAGACTGCACCGGTGGTCCCCACACCGACGCCACCGGATGCCGCCGACGCTTGGTACGCGCCGGACGTTCGCGAGCAAGACGAGGTGTATCCGGGCGTCGTCGTGACTGTTCGACGTGGACGGAGCGGGTTCCGGTACGACGTCCGTGATCCGGTGCTTTCAGCGTCAGAAACCGACGCACTGTCGACCGTCGAGTCACACTTCGCAGGCGCGAACATCGAGCGGCCACGGACGCGTGAGGGGGCCGTAGAGCGAATGAACGGGGGGTTCGACGCGAAACACCGCCGGGTCATCGATCGGTTGGTCGATGCGTCGCCAGCGAGCCGTCGTCGAATCGAGTACCATGCGCTCTCGTCGCTGGCGTGTTTCGACGACCTGACCCCATACGCGCTGGATTCCCGTATCGACGTCGCCGACGTGACTGACGATGGCGTCGTCGTCCACACTGACGATTACGCTCCGGCGGAGACTGACCTCGGACCGGACCCGGCGTATCTTAACCGGTTCGCGAGCGAGCGTGTCGAGCGCCACACCGTCCGGTTCCAGGGGTTCGAGATTCCCGTCGTCGTCTACCGCGAGCATCTCCTTGGTGCTGACCCGTTCACGACGAAGTACGCGGTTCGAGAGCCTGACCTGCTCCCCGGCGACGAACAACTTATCGAAGTGTGCAAAGAGCGCGTCTGGGAGACCGGCGTCGACGGCGTCGTTCAGGACCGCGTCGATTTCGTCCGGGAGCGCGCCCGCTCGCTACTGGCTCGGCAGCTAACTGTCCGCAACACGACCGAGTGGGTCGACGCCGCCCGCTACCGGCTACGGTCGGCGCTGGCCGAGCTCGATCTGGCTGTGCCACCGGTCGACCATCGGTTCGCCGACGACCGCCTCGATGACCTGTTGTACTACGTACTTCGGGACCTGGTCGGCTACGGGAAGCTCACTGTCCCGATCCGGGACCACACGCTTGAGGACATCGAGGCGAACCGGGTCGACGAACGCGTGAAGGTTCTCCCGCGCGCTGACCTCGGCCACGACGGCCGCGTCCCGACCAACCTCGCCTTCGATTCGGAGGCCGCGTTCGTCAACGTCGTCACGCAGTTGGCCGCCGACGATGGCGTTGAACTCAACGCCTCGAACCCGAGCGCGAAGGTCAACATCGACCCCGACGGCGATGGCCTCCACGACGCCGACGACACCATCCGCTGTGCCGTTGCCCTCCCGACTATCAGCGAAGGCGGTCCCCACATCTCTATCCGGAAACAGTCGGCTGATGCGATGACACCGGTCGACCTAGTCCAGCGTGATTCGCTGCCGACGGAACTCGTCGCGCTGCTGTGGCTCCTGTATGAATCTCACGGCGTCGTCCTCTTTTCGGGACCCACCGGAGCCGGCAAAACGACCCTGATGAACGCGCATATGCCCTTTATCCCATATCGGGACCGTCCCATCAGTATCGACGAAGGGTCGCGTGAGGTCCGAATCCCGCACGAGACAGGTGTCTCGCTCACTACTCGGGACCACGAGCGGGACCACCGCCGCGTGACGATGGCTGACCTGATGACGCAGTGCAACTATCTGAACCCGGATGTTGAGGTCATCGCAGAGATCAACACCGCCGCGTCGTTCGAAACCTTCGCTGAAACGCTCAACACCGGCCACGGCGTTATCGGGACGACCCACGCCGGCGACATTGAGTCGCTGGTCAACCGCGTTATCGAAAAGGGCCTGCCGACCTACCTACTCGAAGAGATCGACCTCGTCGTGTTCCCCCGGCACGTTGATGGGGAGCGCTACGTCGGCGAAGTGGTCGAATTCGTCGACGACCCGTCCGTCGTCGAGAGCAACAACGACCGGAGCGGGACGATACACAAGGACGGGACGACCATCCACTGGAACAGCGTCTGCTGGCGGCGGCCCGACGGGAGCTTCGAACTCGCCTACGACCACCCGCAGTTCGGCGACGACCGGCGGCAGGTCGACACCGGTATCTTCGACCGACTCTCGGATCTCCGTGACGAGCCGGTGTCGGCTGTCGAGGACGCGTTCCACCGTCGCCACCGCTACGTACAGTACCTCGTTCAGGAAGGACTGACCGACTTCGACGACCTGTTCGGCGTTCTGGCCGACCTGGAGACCAACGAGGCAGCGACCGTCGAGCGGCTGCGGCGACAGGCCGGCACCCCCGACAGTCCACAACTGGAGGTCGGTACGGGTGACGACTGAGGGCGGCGGGACGCTCGGCTTGCTCGACCGGGGTCTGTACGCCCTGTTCGCCCACCACGCCGAGGATGACAGCCATGCAAGCACGCGTGACCGCTACCGGGCCGCCTATCCAAGTGCCGGCTTCGGCGTCTACGTTGCCAGGGTGTACGGGCTCTCGTGGCTGGCACTCGTTGTGGGCGTTGTCGGAACCGCCACGGCAGCGATGCTCGTGCCGCCGGAGACGTTCGACTCGTTCATCGCGGTGCTCCAGCAGAGCCTCCCGGTTATCAATCGGCTGGCGCTCCCAGCGGTCCCTCGCCTTCTCGTGGCCACTGTGCTTGGAACCGGCGCTGGACTCACGCTCAAACGGGGCGTGTTCGTCGCCGGAAATCGGTATCTCTCGTGGGTCGCCAGCGCGCGGCGCGCGGACATCGCAGCCACGCTTCCCGGCGCAGTCAGATACCTCAGAGTCCTCGCCTCCGGAACGCACGACCGGCGTGAGATGCTACGCGCCGTTGCCGAACAGGACGCCTACGGCGAGACGGCAGTCGCCTTCCGGCGCGCGCTCAATCAAGGTATTCTTACTGGCAGTCTCGACACCGGTATCGAGCGGGTCGCCAGCGAGACGCCTTCGCGGGACCTGCTTGCGCCGTTTCTGCTGAAGTTCCGGGAACACGCGAACCAGAGCGCCGAGGCCCTGGAAGGATATCTGGAGATGGAGGGGCGCTTGCTGTCACACGAGCAGAGCCGACAGCACGAACGGGCGACCGGCTATCTCGAATTGCTCGCGGAACTGTTCGTCGTGTTGCTGGTGTTGCCCGCGCTCGTGGTACTCATCGTCACCGTGATGGGCATTCTTGCGCCCGGCCTCTCCGACCCGGTCGCGACGCCGCTGGGCGAGACGACTGTCCGTGCCATCGTCGTCTACGGGAGTGCGGCGTTCGTGATGGCTGCCGGCCTGCTGGCAGCCTTCGTCGTTGCTACGCTCCGCCCGCGGAACACGGCCGCCCCGAGCTACAGCCTGCCGGACAGCCCCGTCGCGATACTCGCGACGATTCCATCGAACCCTGCGAGCGCGCTTCTCGCCTGCGCGCCGCTGGGTGCGGTCGTCGCGGCAGGCCTCTGGTCACTGGGCTACCGGCCGGTCAACGTCGCGCTCCTCTCGTATGCCACCGTCGGCGTCCCCGTCGGTGTGGTAACGGTCCGCCGGGCCAGAGCCGATGACGCGAAGGACCGGGAGATTCAGGACTTCGTTCACGCGGTGGCCGGCCACGTCGCGCTGGGCCGCCCGTTTCCCGAAGCGGTCCGACGTGTCGCAGACGATGTGGAACTCGGTGCGCTCGCTAGCGATGTCCAGTCACTCGCGTTCACGCTCTCGCTCGGTGATAGCCCCGGTGACGCCGCGGCCGACCGCCGTGCCGCGGCACTGGACCAGTTCGTCGACCGCGTCGGCACGCCGATGGCTGAACAGACCATCGGGCTGGTCGTCGGTGCGCTGGATACGGGGAGTGATGCGGAGGACGTGTTCGAAACGCTCCAGACAGAGATAGGACAACTCTACCATCTGCGCAAATCAATCCGCTCAGCCCTGCTCGTCTACGTTGCCGTCGGTTGGACGACGGCGCTGCTCGTCATCGGCATCACCGTCGCCGTCAACATATACGTCCTTGATAGCTTCGCGCAACTATCCGCCGTCTCGGGCGGCGCGAACATCGCCTTCGACCCGACTGCGATCAAGCCGGCCCGGGAGCAACACCGGTTCTACGTCGTCACGCAGGCGACGATGCTGGCCTGTGGCTGGTTCGCCGGTACGGCGAGCCGCGGCGTCTACGAGGCGCTGTTGCACTCTTCTGGACTGGTACTCATCGCCTACGTCGTCTTCGCGGGGGCTGGTCTGATTTGAGGTCCGACACCAGCGCCCAGTCACACGTCGTCGGCGTGGTGCTGTTGCTGGGGCTGACCGTCGTCGCGCTCGGTGGGCTAACGGCTGTCGTCGGGAGTGTCGTCGACGGACACACGACGACTGCCGACGAGGCCCGCGTTGCCGACACGTTCGAGACGGCGTTCCGGCCAGTAGAGCAGACGGGCCACCAGACGGCCCGCGTTCGGTTTACTGAAGGGCGGCTGACCACAGCGGAGCGGGAACTGCGCGTTCTCAACGACTCCGGGGTCCGGCGAACGGTCCCTGTCGATGCGGTAGTGTACGAGTCCGGGGATACCCCCGTTCGGTTTCTCGCTGGCAGCGTTGTGCGCGGGACAGCGGGGAACGCGTGGCTCGAAACTGACCCGCCGGTGACGGCGACGCGGGACGACACAGCGGTCATCGTCGGCGCACCGCTGGTCAACGCCAGCGGCGGCACAGTGTCCGGAACCGGCGGTGTGTCTGCAGGCATCCGACAGAACGTCAGCCACGAGCGCGAACGGCTCCCGACCGACAACTACAGCGTGGCTATCGAGACGGAGACACCCCGGCCGTTCACTGAGTACTTCCAGCGTGTCGGTGCAACCACGCGAGTCAGGGATATTGACGGCGACGGCGTCCAGAGCGTCGTGGCGACCTTCCCCGGCCGGCGGACGCTGTATCTGGTCCGCCACGATATGCGGACAGAGGTGGGACATGGATAACCGCGCGCTCAGCACGGTCGTCGAGAAACTGCTGAGCATGGGGATAGTGCTGCTGTACCTCGGATTAGTGACGACCACGCTGTACGGTGGCACTGTCCCGGCGTACCAATCCGCCGTCGGGACAGAACTCGGCGACCGAACACTTGCCGAAGCGACGGCTCGCGTCGAGCAGGCTGTCCCGCCGGATGCTCGGGCCGTCTCTACAACTGTTCGGGTGTCGCTGCCGGCCACCATTGACGGTGCAGGATACAGCGTCCGGACTGACGGAGATGCTCTCGTCCTCGACCATCCTGACCACGAAATCGGCGGCCGAACACAGCCGTTGTTGCCCGACAGAGTCGATACCCTCGAAGGTGAATGGCAGAGCGGTAGTCCGACCGTGGTCGCTGTCTCTGGAACACGGGGGAGCGTGACAGTGACGCTGGAGGCAGAGCGATGACCGAACGGCGTTGCGTCCCTGCCAACAGTCCGCGTGCCCAGACATCGCTCGCGGCGCTCGGCATCGCGCTCGTGCTGTTGACCGTTGTCACTAGTCTGGGGATTGCGATTGCCGACACGGCGATTGCTGGTGCGGACAGAACTCCTGACGAACGACGGGTCGCCGCCGCGACTGCCGACCAACTCGTTGCGGCGGACGGACCGCTAGCCGCCCGGAGCAACGTGCTCAATCAATCCCAGGTGGACAACTTCGACCGGGCGGCGCTGGAGCGGAGCGCACCGCCAGCCAGTGAGTATGCGGTCAGCGTCGAACTGGCTGACGAGGAGATTGCACGCAGCGGCACAGTGCAGGGCGGCACGCGGATCAGCCGTCTCGTCGTAGTCGAGGCTCGGGAACGACGAACACTCACCCCCGACCTGACGACGACCGACGCGGTAACGCTCCCTCGCCGGAGCGCACAGGCCACCGTAACTATCGACCCGCCGGCCGGCACGACAGTCTGGACGGTCCGCGCTAATGACCGGGTCGTCCTCCATAACAGAAGCGGGCTGCATGGCAGCTACGAGGTCCCGCTGGTGCCCTACGAGACGACGGAACTGCGCTTCCAGCGCGCCGGCCAACTCGAACCCGGGAACGTAACCATCGGCTACGATGCCCCGCGGTCGACGAAAGAAACGCTTGTGGTGACCGTCGATGCGTAGGGCCCAACTGCCGCTGTCGCTCGTGGAAGTTGCCCTCGGGACAGTGCTGATTCTCGGCGTCGCGCTCGGGTTTGCGCTGGGGACACCAGCGCCGGACCGGCAGGGGCCGCAACTTGATGCGTACGCCTCGGATACGGCAGCACTCCTCGCTAACGACCCGCCGCGACACAGCGGAGCGACGCGGCTGCAGGAGATCGTGTCGAGTCCGACGGCGTTCGACCGCGAACGGGACGCGCTTTCGAACCGGGTCGCCCGCATCCTGCCTGACAATGTCCTCTTTCGGGTCGAAACACCGCACGGCGCGGTCGGTACGCCGACGCCACAGGGTGTCAGCACCGGGACCGCAACTGTGCCGACGGGCCACGGGAGTGTCCAAATTATCGTGTGGTACGCATGACCCGGCGCGGACAGCTAGTCCTCGTTGCGGCCACAGTCGTGGCTGTCGCACTTGTCCCGATTCTCTTTGCGTCCCTGCAACTGGGGTATCATGACGACGTTCGCGCGACAGCAGACTACGATGATGACCCGTCTGTTGACGCGCTTCGGGTCCTTGAGCGAGCCGTCGCAACCGAGAGCGCATCTATCCCGAGTCAGTACGCCTGGGCCGTGAACGATTCGGCAGTGACGGCCCTTCGCACTGGACTAGGACCTCGGCTTGACCGACTCCAGACGTCCCGCATCGAGGACGGCATCCACTATAACATAACCTACAACGGTACTGCGACACAGCAGTGGAAAGACGCGAATTGTCCGTCGGGGCCGGACCGCCAGTTCGGGGACTGCACCGCCGACCGCGGCGTCGTCGCACAGGACCGCGTGGGCCGTACACACATTCTCGCAGTTGGCTTCGATGTGACGACAACAACCGAACGTGGCGAAACAACTGTCACCGTAGTTCTGGAAACTAGCGGCCGGTCCTCACGGTGACAGTCCGGAACAAAACTGCACCTCTCGGCACAAATAAGGAGACGGTCCGGAGTGTGCGTTACTCCGTCGCGCCCGGCGTTTCGGTTCGAACCTGCGACCGGATCTGTTCGAACGTTGCTTGCGGGAAGAGCCCAGTGACACTGTCGACTGAGAGGGTGTCGATGAGACCAGCCGGCGGACCAGTGACCAACAGCGCACCCGCCTGGGAAATGGAATCGTCGATAGTGAGGCCGAGGTCAGATGTCGCACGCTCTTCGAACGAGTTGATTGCGTCTTCGGCAAGGTTCTCCTGTGCGGTGCGGTATTCCGCCTGTGCCTCGCTTTGTGTGAGATTCCCCGCCTGAATTTCGGACTGGATCTCCTGCTGTCGTTCCCGCAACTGTGTCTGGTCTGGTTCCACCCCGACCGTCACCGTCGCAGGCTCCGTGCCCGCACTCTGGCTTTGTGACCCTGTGCCCGTGTTCGCTCCGTCGCTGTCGCCTCCCTGAAGGGCGTTACAGCCAGCGAGCGACACTGTCGCGCTTACTCCGGCGAGTTCCATGAATCGGCGGCGTGTGGACTCGAATTCCATTATTGACTAGCGCGGGTCTCGCGGTGTAATCCTTCTGGTAGCCAGATACGGCTGTTCGGTTCTGGCAATCACGACTCCTGTCCCGAGCGGTGCGGCCCTGAAAGACGAAAGACAGTGGTGTCTGTGGTCCAATACTGAACTAATAGCGCGTATGGCGGGACTGGAATCGGAAAAGACGCTGGAGACACCACGGCAAGACGCGATTCCGACGCTTGCCGACGACGAAGCCGGGACGGTCGTCTGGCATCGCGAACACCTGCGAATCCGCGACCAGGCTGCAGTAGCGAGGGCTACAACATCCGAGTACGTGCTCCCGCTGTTCGTGTTCGACCCGGCGTTTTACGGCGCAGACGGCCTCGCCTGTGACAGCCGTATCCGGTTTCTGCACGACTGTCTGGCCGACCTCTCAGACCGGTATCATACCGCCACTGGTCGCGGACTCACCTACGCCCACGGGGACCCAGTAGATGTACTGGGGCGGTTCCGCGAGGCCGGCTGGGATATCGTGACGATGGCCGTTCCCACAGGCCGCTACGGCCGTGACCGGGACCGCCGCGTGCGAGAACAGTGCGATGTTACTTTCGTCGACGGCGATGGGCTGGTTCGCGACCGAACAGAGACCCGAGAGGGGTGGCAGGACGACGTGTCAGCGTGGTTCTCCGCCGACCAGTACGAGTGGGACCCGGGGACCGTTACTTCTCGAAGCTTCGACAGCGGTCTCGGCGTCGACGCGATCGAGGAGTACTACGACATCAGGCCGTCGAAATCCGACGTTCCTCGCGGCGGGACCGGCCCTGCCCGCGAGCGACTGTCGGCGTTCGCCGAACAGATCGACGACTACCCGGGGAACATCTCTGCGCCGACGGACGCACGAGACGGGACCAGCGGGCTCTCGCCGTATCTCGCCTTTGGCTGTCTCTCTGTGCGGCAGGTCATCCAGTACATCGACGAGCACGCGCCCGACGGCCGCGGGAAAGAGATGTTCGTCTCGCGGTTGTTCTGGAACAAACACTACGAGCAGAAGCTCGAAGACTGGCCCGGCTGGCTTGAGACGGCGGTAAACCCGGTTCTCGAGGGGTTCAACGCGGAGCAGTACGACCCCGATCTGGTGGCTGCCTGGAAACACGGACAGACCGGGTTTCCGATGGTCGACGCCTCGATGCGGTGTCTCAGACAAACGGGTTGGCTCAACTTTCGGATGCGATCGATGTGCGCCTCAGTCTACTACCACCTCCTCCAGCAGCCGTGGCGGATCGGCGCGGACTGGTTTTACCACCATCTCATCGACGCCTCGGCGGCGATCAACTACACGCAGTGGCAGTCCCAGTGTGGGCTGGTCGGCAAACCGGCCCTTCGGCTGTACAACCCCCGCAAGCAGGTCCGCGACCAGGATCCGGACGGCGAGTTCATTCGCCAGTGGGTGCCCGAACTCGAGTCGCTCCCTGACGAGTACCTCGACCGGCCCGAGCAGACGCCAGTCCACGTACAGGCGTCCTGTGGCGTCGACATTGGCGATGATTATCCGCACCCAGTCGTCGACTATGACGCGGCCCGACAGGCGTTCCACAGGCGGTACGAGGCAGTACGTCCCGATGCGGCTGATGCCCTGGATGACCCAACGATTGCACGTCGCGCCTCGTTTTCCGGTGGTCGCGAAGCCGCTGCACGCATCGCCGCGGAACACGGGACGGATGCCTCCAAGGCCCCGGAAAGCGGCGGGACTCAGGCCAGTCTCGACTCCTTCGGCGACGAGTAGGCCTACTGTTCGGGCAGTGTTGCCAAACGCCAAAGAGGCTAAGATGATTGCCCACACAGACGTATCCAATGGCGGAGGGTCCAGACGACACCGGTTTCGAGGACTGCCAGTTCCTTACTGGGTCACCACAGCGGTTCGCGGTGTTGGCCCAGCTCCGGGAGCGACCGGCACGGCCCACCGACCTGTGTGATGCGGTGGATGCAACGCGAACCACAATTCAGCGGATACTCGCGGGCTGCACCGAGCGGCAGTGGGTCGTCAAGCGGGACGGCGAGTATCAACTCACGGTGACTGGGCAGCGAGTGTTCGACCAGTATAGCACGCTTCTCAGCGAAATCGACCAGGCACGGACAGTCGGCCCGCTGGCTGCCCATCTCGGCGCTATCGCAGCAGACCTCCCGCCGGAGCTGCTAGACCCTGAGTGTCTCACGACGAGTTCCGAACAGAACCCCCTGGCCGCGATTGACCGGTTCACGGACTGGCTGCACGAGGTCAATGGCGACGTTCGAGCCATCTCGCCTATCGTAACGTCGGTGTTCAACGATGCCGCGGTGGAACTGCTCGAAACGGGGACACATATCGAGTTCATTATTGACCACAGTGTCCTCGAACGGTCCGCGTCCGACTTCTCAGATGCACTGGAGCGAGGCCTCGAACACGAGAACATCGACACGTACGTCCACGACACCACGCTCGATATCGGTCTCGCACTGGACCGCTCGCGGGTCTGTCTGGCGGCCTACGACGACCGGAACAACCTCCGGGCGATAGCGGAATCTGACGCTACAGCAGTGTATCACTGGGCTGAGACAGTGTTCGACCGATACCGGGAGCGTTCACAACCGCTCGCGGCAGTTCTGTCTGTACAGGAAAAGAACTGATAACGCGCTGGTATGGAAGGGCCGAAGGGAGCACTGGTCGCGCTCCAGCACTTACTGGAGGGCGGGATGGCGTATCCCCGGAATAGAATATAGCTGGGGGGTGTCTATACTTATTCGCTGTAACTGTTTCGGGAGCCAACATATGTTACAGGGCCTGTAACAGCCCTGATTTTCATGGCTCTGTGCTCTGACGTTCCTGAACCTTTTTCGACAACAATAGGCTGTGTTTCTATACTTTCACCCAGAATGAAATAATAGCCGACAGTATAAGTATGTGGCAATCGTTGACAGAAGTATGTCTCCGCCTGGACGAGAGATCCAGTACACTGAATCGGACGTTATCGAGGTGTTCAAACACCGAAACGATTACGCGGAGCCACTCACGGCGTCGGAGGTGGCGGACAGACTCGGCTGCTCGCGCCGAACCGCACTGAACAAACTCCACGACCTCGAATCAGAGACAGATATCACGAGCAAGAAAGTCGGCGGACGGTCGCGGGTGTGGTGGATCCCGGTCCGAGCAGACTGATCTCGACTGGTGTAGAGTACGGCCGGACAGTGCCGACCTCGGCGGGTGTATCGAACTCCAGCTAGGCGAACCCCTCAGAAATCCCACTCCTGAGCGCGTTCGCGGGCCTCCGAGCGCGCCTGCTGTTTGATCGCCTCGATTTTCTCCGCATCGTCAAGGAACGCTTCGACAGCGCTCTGTTCTCCGGGTCTGGACTCAGTTGCTGTCGCCTCGTCGTCCGTTGTCGACAGCCGCTCGTCGGGGGCCGCCCGCCGCGTGCTGTCGGCCAGCGCCGGGTCGCCACCAAGCCGTTCGGCGGGCATCCCGGGCGGGACTCGCAGGTCGGCTGCTTCGTGTGCCGATTCGAGGTCGGCGGCGTCGAGTGCGTACAGTGAGACGTGATACGGGCCGGGAATGGCGAGGTCTGCAAGCGCCGGCGGGCCACCGCGGTCCGTCCCAGTGTGGTAGGCTAACGCCGGGACGCCGTCGGTAAACGTGATGACGCCCCGGCCCTCGCCGTCGAGCAGGAGCGTCTTCTGGGACTCGAAGACGGCGTAGCCGGTCAGCTCTCGGTCGAGCACGTCCGCGAGTGTGTCCCGCGGGTCCGTGACGACGCGTGACTTGTCGAGTCGGCCGCGGGGTAACTTCATAGTGACTCGGGGATGACAGCGCTCTGGAACCGGTCGGCGGCGTCGGCGGCCGTCCCGTTCTGGACTGTGAGCGTCTCTGCGGCCGCTCGGTAGGCTGTTGCCGCCTCACATTCGGGGGCGTGAGCCAGGAGTGGCCGGCCAGCACGGCGTGCTTCGCGGGCGCGCTCGCTCTCGGGAACTGACGCGAGCGTCGGCCCGTCGAAGTACCGCTCGGTCTTCTCGGAGACTTGTTCGATAGACTCGGACTCGCGGACCTTGTTGAACAGGAGGCCAGCAACGTCCGTATCGTAAGTCGTCGCGTACTCCTGAACCTTCAGCCCGTCCGAGATGGCTGGAATCGTTGGCTGGAGGACAACAACGATGCGGTCGGCCAGCACGATTGGCAGGACTGCGGTCCGGCTGTCTAACGCCGGTGGCGAGTCCAGCAGAATGATATCCGTGTCTTCTGCAAGCGCCGCAACCACGTCTCGAAGCCGGCCCGGGTCGGCGTCCCTGAAGCCGTCCAGACTCGTTCCGCAGGGGACGACAGTCATCCCGAACCGGTCGTACGTGGCTGCCTCGACGGGCGCGTCAGCAGCCAGTACATCGTGCAGCGTCGTCTCCGCATCTGAGAGGCCGGCGTGAAAGAGGAGGTTCGCCATGCCCGTGTCAGCGTCGACGACTGTCACGTCGTAGCGGTCGGCAAGCGCCATCCCGAGAGCGACGGTGCTCGTCGTCTTGCCAGTTCCGCCCTTCCCACTGGCGACCGCGAACACTTCGACCATTGGAGAATATTGCGAGCTAGCTGCATATAAATTTCCGGTATCTAAGAAAGTATCAAACACTCACTGGTCGGACAGTCCGAGCGGCCCGAGGTCGACGTGGTCGGTGATGAGACCGGCCGCTCGTTCGTACGGGTCGCCGTCGGCTCGCCCGGTTGCCGCCGGGAGGACAGTACCAGCACTCTCGAATGTATTTCTCACGAAGGCATCTCTGGCAGTGTCGTTGATGAAGAGGTCATGGAGGTAGGTTCCAAGAACGGTATCGGTGGCCGCGCCGTCACCGTCGAAGGGACGGGCCGCCGCACCCGTCAGCTTCGAGTCGCCCATGTGAATCTCGTAGCCCTCGACGGTTCCGCTTGCCCCGGAGAGTGGGCCGACGCCATCGATATCTCGCTGGACGTGTTCCACGGTCTTCGATTCGCTGAATTCCGTCGTCACCGGGAGCAAGCCCAGTCCCTCGACACGGTCCGCATCGCCGGTCCCCTCCATTGAGGCGTTCGTGATCGCTTCGCCGAGCATCTGGTAGCCGCCACAGAGGCCGACGACGGGGCCGTCAAACGCCCGTAGTCGGTCACCGAATCCAGCGTCGGTAAGCGTCAGCAGGTCGTCGACAGTGTTCTTACTCCCCGGCAAGACCACCGCGTCGGCGTCGTCGAGGGCGGCATCAGGCGGGATGTACGCGACCCTGACGCCAGGCTCGTGGGCGAGCGGCTGGAGGTCGGTAAAGTTCGAGATGCGCGGGAGCCGCGGGACCGCGACGGTGACGCTCTCAGCGTCGGGAACGGCGTCATCGTCGCCGACGACAGACCGCTCGCCGACTGGCGGCAGCGCGACGCTGTCTTCCTCGGGAAGCCCGGGGTCGTCGTGTGGAAGCACGCCGAGGACGGGAACGCCGGTTCGGTCCTCGAACGCGTCGATGCCCGGGTCAAGCAGCGACTGGTCGCCACGGAACTTCGTGATGACCGCGCCGGCCACCTGCTTGCGGATGTCGTCGGGGACCAGTTCCAGCGTCCCAACGAGCGACGCGAACACGCCGCCGCGCTCGATGTCCGCGACGAGCAGGATGTCGGCATCGGCAAAGTGCGCCGTCTCGATGTTTGCTAGGTCGCGGTCGTGGAGATTGATTTCGGCGATGGAACCCGCGCCCTCGGCGACAATCACGTCGTGGGATTGCGCGAGTCGGTCGTGGGCAGCGCGAGCGGTCTCAAGCGCGTCCTCCCAGTGCTCGTCGTAGTAGCCTCGCGCCTCGAAGTGGCCGACCGCATCGCCGTCCAGAATGAGCTGTGATTCGCCGTCACCCCGCGGTTTCAGCAGCACTGGATTGTGGTCGGTCGACGGCGCAACGCCGGCTGCGCGGGCCTGAACGTACTGCGAAACACCGACTTCGCCGCCCGGTGTCGCCCGGGCGTTGTTGCTCATATTCTGGGCTTTGAACGGCGCGACCGAGACACCACAGTCGGCCAGATAGCGACAGAGCCCGGCCGCGACGGTCGACTTGCCGACGTGGCTGGCCGTCCCGGCGACCAGCAGCGTGTGGGCCATTACGACGGTCTGGGGCCGCCTGGAACATCAGTGGTTCGGCGAGAGTTCTTTGTCTCGGCCTGCCGAAGTTTGTCCGTGACCGACGAACGACTCCAAGCCCTCCACGAACACCTCACGAAAACCGGGGAGCGGCCGGTCGAACGCACGGCCAGCCGCTGGCTCGGGGAGGCGGAGGCCGTCGCCGCCGACATTGCTGAGGGAGACCCCTCTGAGGACGTGCTAACCGAGCGGCTGGCGACGGTCGACCACATTCTATCACACGTCGACAGCACCGACGATGCCGTTGCCGACGACCACGTCGAAGCGGCTCGCGAGATTGTTGATGCCCTGCTGGCCGAGCGGTAAGTACCTCTCTTGGACGCCGGGACGCTCAGAACTCCGTGCCCTTCCGCGCGCCCTGACCGGCGTCGATTGGGTGTTTCTCCTTGCTGACTTCCGTGATAAGGTCCACGTGGTCGGTCAGGAACTCCGGCCGCTCGTGTCCGCCTGTGAGGACGAGTTCGAGGTCGTCGGGCTTGGCCGCAATAAGCCCAATCACGTCCTCGGGGTCGACGAGGCCGCGGTTCGCGGCGTAGAGAACTTCGTCGAGGACAAGCATATTGACCCCCTCCTCTGGCGGACCGTCGGCGTCCTGTGGCGTCAAAAGGTCGGCGTCGGCGCTGGCCTGCACAATCTCTTGGGCGCGGTCGAGTGCCCCCTTCGCGCGGGCCTCGTGTTCGTCGTCCTCGCTCCCGTCGAGGAAGCCGTGCCAGCCGTAGTGGCCGGCGTTCTCGTAGGAAAACCCTGGGAGCGCGGCGATGGCGTTGTACTCGCCGCGCACGTCTTCGACGGTGCTGGTCCCGCCTTTCATGAACTGCAGGAGGTGGACGCGGTAGCCGTGACCGACGGCACGGGTCGCCATCCCCAGCGCCGCCGTCGTCTTGCCCTTGCCGTCGCCCCACCAGACCTGCACCAGCCCGAACTCCTCGGGCACACTCGGACTGATGGGCTCGGCGGTCGGTCCGGCCGTGTTGTCGCTCATGTCCGTTTGTTCGGTTGGATTCTGTTTAGCCGTTTGGACTCCGGGACCGTCGTGGGATACACTGTCCTCTCACGGCTCGAAAATCTCGGTATCCTGGTCGGTGACGACGCCGTACTCCGCGCCGTCGACGGTCGGCAGGGCGTCGCCCCCGTAGCGGGCGGCCAGACTCGCTCTGATAGCATCGCGGACACAGACGCGGGTAGCGGCCCCAATTTCGGTCGCACTCCCGGCGAAAGAGGCGCGCTCGGCGCTCGGGACACAGCCGACGATGGCCGCGTCCGATGTGGTTCCGGGGACGCTTGCCGCGTCTAGCAGCGTCGCAGCCTTCGCCTCGACGGCGGTGGCGAACAGCGTCGCCAGCGCGCCCTCGTCCAGCGCCCGGTCGACACCGACGATGAGATTGACCGTCCCGGGCCGCCAGTCGGGGCTGTCCGCCGGATTCGACGCAGTCCCGTCGGAGCCGTCGGCTGTCTCCGCTGCCGACATCGGCAACGCGGCGGGGTTCGAGAGACCCGCTGTTGCCAGCACCGACACCGACCCGCTCCGGGCACAGCGGGCGTGTTCCATGTGAACACCAGTGAGCAACGTCGGGCCGACGGCGAAGCCGGCACCAGACAGCCGCTCGGCGCGGTAGGCGTCGAGGTCGGTCCGCTCGAACCCCTCGGGGACGGTGACGTTGTAGACGGCGTTCGCGGTCCGGTAGCCGCCGTCCCACGCTGTCGAGAGCCAGCGTGCTCCCTCGCGGCGAATCTGGCAGACGCTATCCCGAACGGTCGTCTCAAACATCCAGCGCATCCAGCAGCCGGTCGTTTTCTTCGGGAGCCCTGATAGCAACGCGGATGTGCGAGTCCAGCCCCCGGAAGGTGCGGGCATCCCGGAGTGCGATACCAGCCTCGCGGGCCGAGGCGAGGATATCGTCGACGGACTCGTCGGCCTCGCTGACTGACAGCAACAGGAACGGCGCATCGGAGGGGGACACGTCGAACCGCGTCGCCAGCCGCTCCCGCATGCGTGCCCGCTCGTCAACGATGCGGGCTTTCGTCTCCGCGACGAACTCGTGTTGTCCGTAGCAGTGTGCGCCCACCGCAGCCGCGGCGGCGCTCATCGACCAGGCACGTCGCGCGGTGGCGAGTCGGTCCCCGGCGTCGCCGGTCCCGACGGCATAGCCCATCCGGATGCCGGGGAGGCCGAATAGCTTCGTCAGCGAGCGTGCGACGATGACGCCCTCACGGCCCGCCAGCGACTGCTCGTCGGTGAACCCGAGAAAGGCCTCGTCGACCAGTAGCGTCGTCCCGGCTTCCAGACAGTCATCGGCGAAGGCCCGGAGCGCCGCGGGGTCCGCTGTCTCGCCGGTCGGATTGTTCGGGTTGCAGACGATGGCGAGCGCGTGACTGTCCGGGTCGGCGGTCAGCAGTTCGTCGTGTGGAACAAACTCCGGCGTCCCGCCCTGAAGCCGGACTTCGCGGGCATACTCGCCGAAGCTAGGGTACGGGACGAGGACGCTGTCACCCGCTCGAACCGTCGTCTGAATCGCCAGCCGTATGGCTTCGAGGCCGCCGGCAGTAGGTATCACCTGCGCCGGGTCGCAGCCGACAAAGGACGCCGCGGCCTCGCGGAACTCGGGGTAGTCATCCGCCGGATACGAGCGGGCTGTGTCGAACGCCTCCCGGTACGCTTCCGCGGTCTCCGTCGGAACGCGGGGGTTCGTGTTCGCGCTGAAATCCAGGAGGTCCGGGTCGTCGCTACTGCCGTGTGGCACGCGTCCGTCCGGACCGATGGCGTCTCCGGGTCCCTCGCCGCCACTTGCCCGCAAGCCCTCGACCGAATCAGGGTCCATTGACAGTGGCTACGGTGGGCGATGTGGAGAAAGTTTCGTGGCGGCTCGGTGTCCACTGCATATGGTTACAGCCACTGTTCCGCTACGCGCGCATCAGCGAGCGTGTTGACGTTGACTGCGACACGTCGGTCCCATGTGAGCCAGGCGTCGTCGGGGCCATCGCCGACGACGTTGATGCCCGTCGGCGCGACTTCTCGGTTGCCGCTTTCGAACGTCGTGTCGTCGCTGACGCCAAGCTCGCGCTTCAGCGAGGCCGGGACCAGAACTGACAGCGAGCCCCCGCTATGCCTGTCGAGCACGCGGTCAACTATCTCGCCGTCAAGCAGCGGAAGGTCGATGGCGACCGTCAGCACCGGCTGGGAGAGCCGGTCGTCATTCAGCGCCGCGTCGAGGTCCGCGACGTACCCCTCACCCGGCGTCTCGATGCAGGGAACGTCCAGACAGGACTGCGTTTCCGGTGCGTTTGGCGACGTTGCGGCGATAATTCTCTCGACGGCACTATCTTCGAGTGCACCGACGACACGGCCGACCATCGGGACGCCGCCGATTCGAAAGAGCGGTTTCTCGACCTTGGTGTCGAGCCGCGTCCCGCGACCGCCACACATCACGAGAGCGTCCACGCGAGCACCCCCCAGTCGACGAGCGGTATCGACCAGACGCCACCGAACAGCGACCACACGGCGACGCCGACGTGGAGCGCGACGGCGCGCGTGAGTTCGTTGGCCGCGCCGAAGGCGTCGCCGCTGACGCCGCCCAGTCGCTGGTCGGCCCAGTTTGAGAGACCTAGCGCCAGCAGCGGGCCGGTAAGAACTACGACTGTGGCTGCCGGAACAGCGATAATCGCGGCCGGGAGTGAGACGGCGAGTGCGCCGACGAGGTGGCGCGGGCCGTTCCCGTCGATGACCGTCGCGCCGAACCCCTCGTGGCTCGGGCGGCCGATGCAGGCCAGCGTCGCCATCGAGAGCTTCGCCCCCACTTCGGCAGCGAGGACCAGCGCGACGGCGACCAGCGGCGGGAGCCCCGCAACGGCCAGCGCAGCCAGCGCCAGTGCGAGGAGGACGGTCCCTAGCGCGAGGACCGCCCCGACGCCGACAGTCGTGTCCCGCATCACGTCGCGGCGCGTTTCGGGGTCGCCATGGACAACGGCGGCGTCTCCGAGGTCAGCGAGGCCGTCGGCGTGGTTGACACCGGTGACGAGGACGACGCTCCCGAGGTACGCCGCGGCGACGACCGGGGCTGGGAGCAGGCCGGCGGCGAGGAACGGGAGCGCGACGAAGCCGCCGACAACGTAGCCGGCAAGCGGGAACGCTGCCGGCGTCCCGACGAAGGCGTCCCACGCCTGTTGGCTGTGGCCAATCGGGAGCCGTGAGAGGAACCCGAGCGCCCCCCGGACCGCAGTCAGAACCACGCGACCACCACCAGAGCGGCCAGCACGTACGCCAGCACCCCGGCGACGCCGACCCGCGTCACGCTGCGCTGGGCCGTCGCCACGTCGGGGAGTCCTCTCGCAGGGTTCAGGACGTACACGCCCGGCTTCTCCAGCCGAACGTCGAGCGCCGCGGCGGCCGTCCCCATCGGCCACCCGGAGTTCGGCGAGGGGACGCCGTCCAGCCAAGCTCGGGCGCGGGTTACGGACCGCGGCGACCCACAGGCGAGGGCAAGCAGGAGCGCGCTCAGCCGAGCCGGGAGCCACATCACGGCGTCGTCGAGCCGCGCCGCAGGTGTCCCGACGCGTTTCAAGCGGTAGCCCAGCATCGAATCCATCGTGTTGACGGCCTTGACCCACGCCGCTGCACCGGCAGCGACGGGAAGCGCTGGCAGGCCGACGCCCGTAGCGACGAGTCCCCCTCCAACGAAGGCGGCCAGCGACGCGACGAGGCCGTCGGCGAGGTTCTCCGACGCGCTCTCGACGGCGGCGCTCCGGACCTCGCCCGCAGAGAGAGCGCTGGCGTCGCGACCGGCGAGTGCGAGTAGCCCGTCCCGAGCAGCCGGGAGGTCGGTGTCGGTGTCAGCGATGACGCCCCGTGCGGTCGAAAGGAGACTGCGGAGACTCGTGGTCAGGAATAGCGTGAGGCCGGCGAGCGTGACGGCAGCGAGGGGCGCGACACTGGCGGCGAGTGCGACGCCGCCACCGATGACGACAGCAACTCCAACAGGCAACAGCGCCGCGGCAAGTCCCCCGACCGCAAGCGGGTAGTCCCACTCACGGTCGACCGCTCCGACGAGCCGTCCGAACCACGCAACCGGATGCAAGCGGGTCGGCGGCTCACCGATTGCGAGTTCCAGCCCGCCGGCGACGGCCACCGCCAGCGCGCTCAACACAGTTCGTCCTCCCGGAGTTTTTCGGCTATCGCCGGTAGCGAGTGGTCGTCCAGTAACATCGACTGCGCGCCCACGCGGCCCGCGCCGCCGTCCGTCCGGGCGTCGTCACCGACGTGGACGAGGTCGGCAAGCGCCACGTCGAGTGCGTCGGCGGTCGACTCGAAGATATTTGGATGGGGTTTTCGCCAGCCGCAGTCGACGCTGGTGACGACGGCGTCGAACGAGTGGTCGCTCCGGGCTTCGATGGTTGCTCGTTCCAGCGTTCGCTCGACCAGCCCTGGGACGCTGCAGTTCGAGCAGACAGCGACCGGGCCTCGCTGTGCGGCGGCGTCCAGCGCGTCGATGGCCCCCTCACGGACCGTGACCGGGCTGTCGAACGCGTCGAGGACGGCTTCGGTCGCTGTTTCCTCGGTGACCTCGGTTCCGCGGCTGGCAAGCGCTAGTCGAACGTGCTCGTCCAGCGGCGCTTCCCGACCGCGGTCGTACTCACGATGGGCCGAACGGTAAGCGTCCTCCCAGTCGTCCGGGACCCGAACCGACCGGGCCGCAAGCGACTCCGCGACGGCGTCCCACGGCTCCGACGGCCGGTCTGCCGTAACGAGCGTCCCGAACAGGTCGAACGAGAGTGCCACACCTGTGTGGTTAGTGCAAGCTCACTTGAACTGTGGGGTAGCTGCGGGAACGGTCGGGGTACGCGGTGCTGCTGTCGGGCGTTCTGGACGTGTGTGACCTACATTTCAGGCGAACTCGGCTACAGAGCGGGAGTCACGACGGGTCTGGCTTGCGGCATTCCAAACCGTTTATACCCAAACAGGGGTAATCCGGCGGTATGGCAAGAGAGCAGACCGAAGTTCGAGAGCTCGACGAAGGAAGCTACGTCATGATCGAAGACACACCGTGTAAGATCAACTCCTACAGCACGGCCAAGCCGGGCAAACACGGCAGCGCCAAGGCCCGAATCGACGCCAAGGGCGTCTTCGACGGAAAGAAGCGCTCGCTGTCACAGCCCGTCGACGCGAAGGTCTGGGTCCCGATTGTCAACCGGAAGCAGGGGCAGGTCGTCTCCACTGACGGCAACGACGCCCAGGTAATGGACCTCGACACGTATGACACGTTCACGATGCGCGTCCCGGAGGACATCGACCTGCAGCCTGACGACGAGATCGAGTACCTCCAGTACGAAGAGCAGCGCAAGATCACACGCTCGTAACGATGCTGCCCGGTGCGGGGGCCGACCGCGGGTCGGCCGACTACGCGATCGTGGGCGCGCCGCTTGACGCATCGACATCGTTTCGCCCCGGCGCACGCTTTGGCCCCGACCGCATCCGCAAATTCGGCCAGCAGTTCGACGACTACGACCACCGCACCGACCAGCACTTCACTGATTGTTCCGTCTACGACCACGGCGACATCGCTCCCACGGCCGACGTTGCCGAGTACCTCACGTATCTTCAGGGTACCCTCTCGGATTTCAGCAGCGACAGGGCTGTCCCGCTCGTCGTCGGCGGCGAACACACTGTCTCGGTCGCTGGCGTGCGCGCGCTCGCTCCGGACGTGTTTGTCTGTCTGGACGCACACCTCGACTTGCGGGAATCCTACGCCGGCGACGAGTACTCTCATGCGACGGTGACCAACCACGCGCTCTCGGTGGCCGACGAAGCGGTCGTACTGGGCGCACGCACTGGCTCGGAAGCCGAATGGGACCGCGCGAGCGAAGCCGACGTGACCGTGGTTCCGCCCGAAGACGTTGCCGACTGGTCGCCCGCGTTCGACGACGAGCGGGTGTACCTCTCTGTGGACATCGACGCCGCCGACCCCGGGTTCGCGCCGGGCACCGGGACGCCGGAGCCGTTCGGCCTCGACCCACGCGAGATGCACGACGTGGTCCGGGCCGTCGCACCCCAGGCCGTCGGTTTCGACGTCGTCGAGGTCAACGACCGCGACGACGGGCAGGCGGCGACGCTGGCCGCGAAACTCCTTCGGGCGTTCGTGTTCGCCCACGCGGACCAGCGCTAATCGAAAAGATATCCGAGTCTCTTCCAGCCGTCGCGTTAGCAGATGACCCGGTCGATATCTAGCGGAGATGCCCGCCGGACAACTGCGTCAACTGGGTCAGCGACCGCCGAGAGGTTATCCGAGTCGCCATCGAGGACCAGTAGCGCGGCCCGGCGACCGGGTTCGATGACACCGCAATCGAGACCGACTGCTTCAGCTCCAGCGGTCGTCGCCATTCGAAGTACCGTCCGCGAAGAGAGGTCAAACGTTTTCGCGGTGTACTCCATCTCACGGAACATAGACGGGGCATTCAGCATCACGTTGTCCGTCCCGAGCGCTACGTCTGTGTACTCAAGCAGCGTCTCAATCGGTGGTCGGCCGACCCCGAGGACGCGGTTTGCACGGGGACAGACCGCGATGGGGACGTTCTGGTCGGCGACCCGTTCGAGGTGCTCCGCCTCGGCATGGACCATGTGGACCAGCAGGTCCGGGTCCAGATCCAGCGCCGGGTGGATATCGGTGGCGTCCGGTTCGCCGGCGTGGATAGCGAACGGAACCGCGCGCTCCTCGGCAGCGGCCCGCTCGGTGGTGAAATCGTCGTCGTTCGCGCCACTGGCACCGAACCCGTCAGCCACATCCAGCACCGCAGAGTCGTCGCTCCCGAAGATGAAGTCCTCAATATCGAGTCCCGAAGCGGCCTCGCGGAGCGCGGTTGCGCCGTCGACGCCGAACTCCCGGAAGTCGAGAAACGCTGCGGTACCGGTTCGCTGCATGAACCGGAGTGTGCGGTGCATCGCCGCAATCAGCGTCTCGTCGTCGGCCGCTTCGATTTGCTGGTGTTTCAGGCTGTCTGGCGGGACCACTGCTTCCTCCAACCCAAGCCCGACGGCTGCCTCCTTCGCAACAGAGTCGCCAACGTGGGTGTGTGCGTTCACGAACGCCGGCAGGACAATGCGGTCGTGGTCGCTCTCACGGGCCGGCGTCTCCTCGATGGCCGTTATGTACCCGTCTTCGACGACAACGTTGCCGTCGACCGGTTCGAACGACCGCCCGGCAAGGATGGTGCCCTCGATTCGCTCCATGCGATAGCGAGGGAGCGGAGCTATATGTGTCTCATGGAGACACAATCTGTTCTGTTCATCGTGAGCCACGGTACACTGATACGCCCGGCGCTGGACAGTCTACGTATGAGTGGCGGTACCACAGTTCCCGAGGACCGCGCGCTGTCGCCAGACGACTGGCCCCATCCAGCCGAGCGACGGTACGCGGACGCTCAGGCCCGCCTCGCCGACCACTACGACCTCGCCGTCGAGTCCAGAGTAACCGAGACAGACGCCGCGGGTCGCGTTCACTATCTCACCGGTGGGAACCCGGACGGCGACCCTGTCCTCCTCCTGCACGGCGTTGGGACGCCAGCAGCGACGTGGCTCCCCCTGTTCCCGGCGCTCACCGACGAGTATCGCGTGTATGCTCCCGACCGACCCGGTCTCGGCCTTTCGGCCGCTCCGAGCTACCGGGACCGGGACCTCCGGTCGTTTCTGGTGACGTACCTGCTGGAACTGCTCGATGACCTTGGGATTGACCGGCCCTACGTGGTCGGTAACTCTCACGGCGGCCTCCAGTCGTTCCTGCTCGCAATCGACCACGACCGCGTGGACCGACTGCAACTGGTCGGTGCGCCGGGCGGCGTCTCGCGGGACCTCCCGCTCCTGTTTCGTCTGCTGACGGTTCGCGGTCTCAACCGCGTGTTGCTGTGGTTGCTCAACCGCGGCGACCCGGTTGAGAACGCGAGGCAGTCGATGCAGCGGGTCAATGTCGTCGACGCCTCGGCCATCCCTGAAGCGCTGTATGACCTGCTCGCAGCCGGGCAGGCCTTGCCCGGCCGGCCGGAGAGCCAGCGGTCGCTGGCGACGGCACAGGGGTCGTACGGCCGCGCCCACCCCCTCTTTGATATCCGGAACGAAATCGTGCGAATCGACCGCCCAACGCAGTTCGTCTGGGGGACGGAGGATGCTTTCTATCCGCCAGCTGTGGGCCGTCCCGTTACTGAAAAGATGTCACACGCCGAGTTTCACGAACTCCCGGGATACGGCCACACGCCGTGGCTGGAGCCCAACGACGACGCCGTGACACTGGTCCGTGAGTTTCTCGCCTGACTCGTATACAAGCACTTACAGAGTATACGACAGGTGGGTGGACAGCACTGGTCTGTTTTGTGTCTGTTGATATCTAGGTGGACCTCAGCTATTCCACCCACTGACGGCTTGCTCGGCGACGAGTACCCAGCCAAGCATCTCTAGCCGAACTTCGCCGTCTTCGAGCGTTACCAAGTCGTTCTCGATTAGTTCCTCGAGGAGGGCCGCCGGATCAGCTGATTCCTGTGACAGTACGCTTTTGGAATCTGTGCGCCCCCCGTGTGTGTAAAGTCTCGTCAGGGTTCTGACGACCGGGGGTGGCGGGGCGAGTTCCCGAAGCTCCTGCCGCAGACGGCCGTAGCTGCGCCGAAGGTACCGCCCGAGCAGATTGAGCTTCCGCGGGGGGTTCAGCGACAGGTCGACACCCACGACGACTCCCTGTCTGACGTACCGAAGGTCGACAGCCAGTTCTCGACGGCCCAGTAGTTCTTTTTTACTGCGACTAACGCCCACGATGGTTTCGAGGTCGACGTTGAGCGGCTGTCTGATACCGGTGCACCCGACTTTTCCGGGGGTGACTCGGAGTTCCCCGATTTCAAAACGCCGGTCTGTCACGCGCCCGCCGATTGTCGCGGGGTGGCACACAGCTACCTCTGTGCCGTCAAGCAACTGTCGGAATAATAGCCCGCTGACCCGGTCTAATGTCGACTCTGACCCGCCTATGAATAGGGCGACGCGCTGTCCACCGCGTTCGAACCCGATTGTGAGTCCCGTTCCCGAGAGCGCTTCCACCGCGGCCCGTGGTGGTTGTCCCAGCCTGATGTCGAAAATCTCGTCTAGTCCGGCTTCCTCCGCCAGCTGGTCGCCTTCGACAACGACACCTGCGTTGTGGAGACGGAACTGTGCCTGACTCGGCTCCGCGGAAACGGACGGACAGAACACAGTCGTCGAGAGCTCGACTGTCCGGGTCACGGTTGATTCTCTCCCGGAGCGTATTCTGTGGTCACACGGATAGCAAAGGGCCTGACTGGGGAGTCTCGACGCGTCCAATTTATCGCAGACAGTAACAGTACACCCGACGGGATGGCCACGGTGTATGTAGCAGCTATACCGGCATAAGCATTTTAGTAACCAGCATCTCCACGTAGCGGGTATGAACCAGCTATCGTCGTGTTACTTCTGTGGCGGCGCGCTCGATGTTTCGCTCTCCGAATATCCGATTATCCCGAAATCGCTGGACCCGGAAGCTGAGAAACAGGGGACTGTCGTTCTCTGCTCGACCTGCCGGGAGAAGCTCGCAACTATCGTCGAACCGGCCGTCGAGGCGGCGAAGGCGGACGCCCGCGAGACAGCGGAAACGGCTGGCGATGCCGGGACCACGGAGCCGCCGGGACTGCTGGACGAATCCGAAACGCCGACGACCGGCGGGCGGACGACCGATGAGCCGACGACCGATGAACCGACAACCACCGATAGCGTAGTCGAGCCGGCCGATGACGGCTCGCTGTTGGGCGACGATAGCGCGAGTGCAGCGGGACAGGAACAGTCGGCGCAGTCAGCGGAGACAGCGGACGCGGCTGCGGAGTCCGATTCGACGAACGTGGCAGCGGCGGACACCACGGACAGGCAAATGGCGGAGCCGACTGCGTCGAGTGGCTCAGCGGCCAAAACTGAGAGCGGAGACACCGAACGTGGTTCGGACAGCGACGACAACGATAGCAGCGATGACGGCCCGTCGCTGACGAAACTGGAGTACAACAAGGTGATGCGCTTGCTCCAGAACCGTGAGATGCCCGTTGACCGCGCGGAAATCCGCGAGGTTGCGGTCAACGCCTACGATATCGACGGCGAGCAGTTCGACGCCATCATCGACGCCGCGGTGGACCGGGGCCTCATCGGGCAGGCGAACGGCCAGTTAGTCGAATCGGACGGGTAGCCAGACGCCAGTAGAGAAAAGCATACCACCGGCCATCTCGAAGCCCGCGTTATGAATGCCGGAGACATTGCGGCACGTCTTGACGATAGACTCGACATCGAGGCTTACGCCGACATCGACGCCAGTCCGAACGGCCTGCAGGTCGGGCCGGCGAGCCAACCGGTCGAACACGTCGCCTTCGCAGTCGATGCGGCCGTCGAGACCATCGACCGCGCCGACGAGGTGGGCGCTGACCTGCTCGTAACGCACCACGGCATCGTCTGGGGCGGGATGGAGCGTGTGACCGGCACCAACTACCGCCGCGTCGCGCCGCTAATCGACAACGACCTCGCGTTGTACGTCGCTCACCTCCCGCTGGACGGCCACCAGTCGCTTGGTAACGCTGCCGGTGTTGCTGACCTGCTGGACCTCAACAACCGCGCGCCGTTCGGGGCGATGGGCGGCGAGTACATCGGCCAGCGTGGAACGCTCTCGGAGCCACAGACGGTCTCCGAACTCGCAGGTTCGCTTGAAGGCCTAGATACTGGCGGACAGCCAGTTCAGGTTCTGGACTTCGGCCCGTCGACTGTCGAGGACGTCGCCATCGTGACCGGTAGCGGCGTCGACTGGCTGCAAGAGGCGGTCGAGGCGGACGCTGACGTGCTCATCACCGGTGAGGGGAAACAGAAGGCCTTCCACGAGGCGCGCGAGCAGGGGATGCACGTCGTTCTCGCTGGCCACTACGCGACCGAAACGTTCGGCGTCCAGTCGCTCCAGACCGTCGTCGAGGACTGGGGGCTGGAGACGACCTACATCGACTGTCCGACCGGGCTCTGAGGCGATGGACGAGGGCGTTTCGTTCGAGGGCATCAACTCGGATGCGGACCTTATCGCCTGGTCACGACAGTACTGTCGCGGGGTCCGCCGCGAGCAGGGCGTCTCGGTTCGGTTCGACCTCGTCGACTGGGCAGTGTCCCACCGAGCCAAGCGTCGGGCCGCCGCAGTCAAGCGGCCGAAACTGGACGACGCCACCGTCGGCGAGCGGTACGACTGGGACAGTGTCGAGGGGAGCGACGGCCGCCCGCTTCCGTGTACGGTGTCGCTGACCTGGGACGCGTTTTCGGCCTTCGAGCGGGCGGTCTGGGAGGCGACGCTGCGCCACGAACTCATCCACGTTGAGCAGTACCAGCGCGACGGGACGACCGACCACGGCCGGGCGTTTCAAGAACGGGCCGACCAGCTCGACACCGACGTCCACTGTCCGGCCTTCTCCGATCCCAAGCACGTCCTCACCTGCGGGGCGTGTGGGGACCTCGTCGCCCGCCGCTATCAGGACTGCAAGCTCGTCGAGCGACGCGAGCAGTACCGGTCTGACTGCTGTGGGGCCTCGCTGGAACTGGCTTGACTACAGCAGGAACCTGATAGCCCAGAGGACGCCCATTCCGGTCACCATCGTCGCGAATACGTCCTCGGTCCGCCAAGCGACACCTGCTGCGAGCGCGCCGGCGATGAACTTGTCTGGGGCGAAACTACTGGCGTCGAGGGTCACGAACGACGGGAGGACAAGCGCAGCAAGGACGGCGGCGGGGACGAACCGCAACACCCGCTTGACGACCGGCGGAATCTCGTCGAGCCGACCGAACAGCGCGATAAAGGAGAGCCGACAGGCGTACGTCAGCACGCCGATGACAGCGATGACACCGGCGATCTCAACTGGGCCGTAGTTAGTCGCCATCGGTGCCTCCTGTGGCGGACTCGGTGAGAACGCCAGCGGTGATGCCAACGCCGGCCGCGACGAGCAGCCCGAGGTTGAGCGGGAGCCCAGCGCCGACCACGGCGATGGCTCCACCGACGGCGGCGGCGACAGCGGTCGCTGCGTCCTCGATTGCAGGGACCAGAATCGCGAGGAAGACCAGCGGGATAGCGAATTCGAGACCCCAGGCGTCCGGGACGCCGGTCCCGAGTAGCGCCCCCGCGATAGTCGTGACCTGCCACACCGCCCAGAGCGTCACGGCGACGCCAAGGTAGTACCACTTCCGGTCGGTCTCGCTGTCGGACCGGTAGCTGGCGACCGACAGCGCGTACGCTTGATCGGTCAACACGTAGGCGAGCATCGCTTTCCACCGGCCGGTGAAATTCCGGAAGTACGGCGCGATTGATGCCGAGTACATCAGAAGCCGGAGGTTGATGACGACTGCCGTTGCAACGACAACCGTCAGCGGTGCGTTCTGTCCCAGCAACTCTAGCGCCGCGAGCTGTGATGCGCCGGCGAAGACAACCACCGACAATCCGACCGCGGCTGGCAGTCCCAGCCCGGCGTTAACCGTCGCGATGCCGGCAACGAGGCCAAACGGGATAATCCCCAGCAGAAGCGGCGCAACATCACGAACGCCGCGCCGAAACGAAGCGGTATCCATAGCTCTCCATCCAACGCAGGGGCGTCTAAGCCCTCCGTTTCAGTTGCGGTATGTGACGGCAAGTCGACACATGGTCCGTGCCCGTCGTGGCGAACCACGACGTTGAAACCCGCCCGCGCTCGACTGCACAGCAATGAGCGACCACACCGACGAGCGAGAGACGTTCCATCACGACCCCATCGGGCACGCGGAAGCTCGGGCCGGAATGACGGTCGGCGAACTGGCTAACAGCTACGGCGAGGCCGGCATCGGCGCGAGCGACATCCACGAGGCCGTCGATATCTACAGCGAGATGCTCGATGACGACGTGACGACCTTCTTCGGACTCGCCGGTGCGATGGTCCCGACCGGGATGCGGGCTATCGTCAGCGAACTCATCCGCGACGGCCACATCGATGTGCTCGTCACGACGGGGGCGAACTGCACCCACGACAGCATCGAGGCCATCGGCGGCAAGCACCACCACGGCGAGGTGACACCTGAAGGGCAAACGGAGCGCGAACACGACGAGACGCTCCGGGATGAGGGCGTCGACCGTATCTACAACGTCTATCTCCCACAGGAGCATTTCGCCCTGTTCGAGAACCATCTCCGGGACGAAGTGTTCTCCACGCTGGAAGACGAAGGCCCGGTTTCGATCCAGCGCATGACGGAAGAACTCGGTCGGGCCAACAGCGAAGTCAACGAGCGTGAGGACGTGCCTGAGGACGCTGGCGTGCTGGCGGCGGCCTACGAGAACGACGTGCCGGTGTACTGCCCGGCCTTCCAGGACTCCGTGCTGGGCCTGCAGGCGTGGATGTACTCTCAGACCAGCGAGTTCACGATCGACGCGCTGGCGGATATGACACAGATCACGGACATCGCGTACGAGGCTGACAGCGCCGGCGCGATGGTTGTCGGCGGCGGCGTCCCGAAGAACTACGTCCTCCAGACGATGCTCGTCTCGCCCGACGCATACGACTACGCCGTCCAGTTGACGATGGACCCCTCGAACACCGGCGGTCTCTCCGGCGCGACGCTCGACGAGGCCCGCTCGTGGGGGAAACTTGAAAAGGACGCCCGGAATGTCTCGGTGTATGCCGACGCGACGATTACACTCCCACTGGTCGTGGCCGCGGCCCGCGAGCGCCACAGTACGGAAGCGTAATCACTTCGACGGAGGCGGCTACAGACCCGGCCGTTGTGGGACACATCTACTGAGAGACATATATTCCACATATAAACGGTCTTTCACGACCGCTCGGCAGCCGTATCTAGCATGTCAGAGTACATCGGTCGACGGACATTTGTCGAAGGGACGGCGGCGACGCTGGCGAGTTCCGGGATTGCGGGGAGCACAGCAGCACAGGAATCCAATGGTGGTGAGTCAGGCACCGATGACGCCACCGACACGGAGGGCGAGGGGATGACCGACGACACGACGCTCATCGCTCACCGCGGGTTTGCCGGCGTCTACCCGGAGAACACGGAACTGGCCGTCGAGGCCGCTTCGTTCGGCGGACCGGGAACGCAGACGGCCCACCGGCGCGCCGACATGGTCGAAGTCGATGTCGTGCCGACCGCCGATGGCACGCTCGTCACCTTCCACGACAACGGACTGGCCGAACGCGACGGCGGTGAGCGCGGGCTGACAGACACCGAGGGACTCGTTTTCGAGACCGACACGGATACTGTGACCAACGCGACTGTCTTGGGGACCGAAGAAACGGTCCCGACGCTTGAGACCGTCATGGACGCGATTCCACCGAGCGTCGCTGTCAATCTAGAGTTCAAGAACCCCGGGAGCGACGACCTCGCGTTCGCCGAGTCGCTGTCGGACCAGACACTGTCGACGCAGCGAGAACTGTGGCGACCCTACACCGAACGCGCGCTCGACCTCGTCAGCGAGTACGACAACGATATTCTCGTCTCGTCGTTCTACGAAGCTGCGCTTGCGACTGTCCGTGATTACGACGACTCGGTCCCCGTCGCCTTCCTTTTCTGGGATAGCATCGAGGAGGGGCTGGAGGTCACCCGCCGCTACGACTGCGACGCGATGAACGTCCCCCGGCATATGGTTCAGGGAACGCCCTTCTTCAACGACAGCGAGTACATCGACTCCGACCTGAGCGACATCGACCTCGTCGACATCGCTGCCGACGAGGACCGAGCCCTGAACACCTGGACCGTCGGCACGTGGTATCAGGCCCGGGAACTGGTCCAGGCTGGCGTCGACGGACTTATCTCCGACTACCCCACTGTGCTCTCAGCTCAGGGCTGACGAACGCCGATGCCGAATGTTGAAGGGCCGACCGGCCGACACCAATAGTATGGAAGCACCGACCGGGGACGCAGGAATCTACGCCCGTGAGTCGTCGTATCTCGACCGGTACGTCCAGCTTGGAGAAGCCGGCGACCGGATCATCTCGTTGTCGTTTCCGTCCCAGCCAGAGGCCGACGCTGGCGAGGACCACGCGCTGCTTGACCGCATCGACGAGTATCTTCAGGGGGTCGAAGACGACTTCGCTGATATGACGGTCGGCCTCACGGCCCCGACGGACCAGCGAATAGTGCTGGAAGCTGTCCAGGAGATTCCGTACGGCGAAGATGCATCCGTCGCGCAGGTCGCGCGGATGACGCCGGACCTGAATGATGACGAAGAGGACGACCTCGCACAGGTCCGGGAGGCACTGGCCGCAAACCCCGTGCCGCTGTTGATTCCGGACCATCGGGTTCGAGACGGGCCAAGCGCCGCGCCGCCGCCTGTCGAGCAAAAGCTCCGGGCTATCGAGGGTCTCTAGGCCCAGAGCCGGTCGACGCCCAGCCCCTCGTGAACAAGTAGTTCGAGGGCGTTGACGAGGTAGTGGGCGACGACGACGGCGAGTAAGCTGTTTGTCGCGATGAACAGGCCAGCGAGCGCCAACCCCAGCGTGCCGGTGACGACGATACCCACCCGGCCCTGTGCGCCGTGGCCCAGCGCGAAGGCGACAGAGGCGACGATAGCCATCGCCCACGCCGGCGCGTTGAGGCCGGCCACGGGGACGCCGATAGCCGCTGCCCGGAAGAGCAGTTCCTCGACGATAGCGATGACCGGCAAGACACCGCCCAGCAGGATGACCCAGCCGCCGGGCGAGTCCGGGGCGAGCAGTTCCCGTAGCGACTCATCGAAGGTGACGCCGAAGCCGTCTGCCAGCGCAGCGGCGCCCTCGTTCCCGACCCAGAAGCCGATTCCAGCGCCGATACCGATTGCCACTGCCGGTAGTCCTGTCGAGAGTGCGTCCACAGTGATACCGAACGCACTGGCCGGGATTTCGAAGTAGAACGCGCCGGCGACCACGAGGACGCCGAACAGCCCCTGCGTGAACGCGACGTTAGCGAGCAGCGCCCCGGTCGACAGGTCGCTCGGGGCGAGCGTCTCGCGCATCTGTCGTCGCTGGGCCGCTGCTCGTTGCGTCTCGAAGCGTGGGATGGTCGGGTCACCGTCGGGCATCGAGACGCCGTCGACTGTGGACGAGACGCCGCCGTCGGACCGGACGGCTCCCTGCGAGAGCCGTGCGAGACCGAGAAGCGCGGTTAAAAGAAACCCCGTCAGGCCGACGAATGCGGCCCACTCGGGCATTTATTGCGGACTTGGACTGCCGCCCTGCCGGCCGACCTCGTGGTCGAGTGCCTTGCCCGTGATGGACTTGAGGCGGTCGACCAGCGAGTCCTTCTCGGCTTCGCCGGCGAGTGCGACCTCGAGGACCTCTGAGATGTGCGAGACGGGAATGATCTCGATCATGTCCTCGTACTCGTCCTCGATCATCACGTCCTGCGTGTTCGCCTCGGGGATGATGACCGTATCGAGGCCGGACTTGGCAGCCGCCTCGATCTTGTGCGTGACACCGCCGACAGGGAGTACGTCACCCCGGACCGACAGTGAGCCGGTCATGGCGAGGTTCTGCTTGATCGGAACGTCTTCTATCGCGGAGATAACCGCGGTAGCGACTGTGATAGAGGCGGAGTCGCCGTCGACGCCACCTTCACCGGCTTGGACGAACTGGATGTGAACGTCCTTTTCGGAGATGTCCTCGTCAGAGAACTTCTTGATGATCGCCGAGACGTTCTGGACAGCCTCTTCGGCCATCTCCTTGAGCTGTCCCGTGGCAATGACCTGACCGGGGCCCTGTGACGGGCTGACCTCGGCCATCACGGGGAGGACGATACCGCTGTCCTCACCCATGACGGCGAGCCCGTTGACGCGGCCGACCACGTCGCCCTGGTTGACGGTGAGCTCGTAGTCCTTGCGGCGCTCGATGTAGTTGTCCGCGAGCTGTTGCTCGATGGACCGGGAGCGCCGTTTGGCCTGCAGGACATCTGCGCGCTCGGTGCGGTCGCGGTCCTCGGCGCGGGCGATGTCGCCAGCGACGCGGACCAGTCCGCCAAGGTCACGGAACTTCAGGCTGAGGTGGCCTTTTCGGCCGGCGCGACGCCGGGCCTCCAGGATGAGCTCCTGAACGGCCTCCTCGGTGAAGTGTGGGAGCCGCCCGTCGTTTTCGACCTCCTGGGCGATGAACCGAGCGTACTTCCGTCGCATCTCGGGGTCGTCCTCGATGGTGTCGTCCATGTACACCTCGTACCCGTACCCCTTGATACGGGAGCGCAGCGCGGGGTGCATATTCTCCATCGCGTCGAGGTTCCCCGCGGCGATCATGATGAAGTCACAGGGGACGGGCTCGGTCTGGACCATCGCACCCGAAGACCGCTCGGACTGGCCCGTAATGGAGAACTCGCCCTCCTGAATGGCCGTCATCAGCTTCTGCTGGCTGCGGATATCGAGCGTGTTGATCTCGTCGACGAACAGCACGCCCTTGTTGGCCTGGTGGATCGCGCCGGGCTCGACGCGGTCGTGGCTCGGCGTCTCCATCCCACCGGACTGGAACGGGTCGTGACGAACGTCGCCCAGCAGCGCACCGGCGTGGGCACCCGTGGCGTCCTCGAACGGCGCGGTCTTCTGGTTGGCGTTGTTGACGAGCAGGTTCGGAATCATCGCGTCGCTGCCGCGCGAACCGTAGCGGAATGCGAGATAGATGACACCGGCCGCGAGAATCCCCAGCAGGACCTGCTGGACGAGGATCAGGGCGTAGCCGATGACGATGGCGATGATGATCCACATGAGGAAGGTCCGCATCTGGTTTCGCTTGCGGGCCTCCTCCTTGTGGGCCTCGACAATCTGTTCCCCTTTGCCGCCGGGGACAGTGCGTACTTTCGGTTCATTGCCGTCGTCGGGATTGTGATAGACAAGAACGTCCTGCAGTTCCTCTCGTGGGAGCAGCTGAGACATCGCCTTCGCCAGCATCGACTTCCCCGTTCCGGGGGAGCCAATCATCATCACGTGACGGCGCTGTTTGGCCGCCTTCTTGATCACGTCACGGGCGTGGTCCTGCCCGATGACCTGGTCGACGAGTCGGTCTGGCACTTCGATGTCGGCGGTCGATTCGATTTCGAGACCGCCAAGGAGATTCTCCTCATCTCCGTCCAGTTCAGACTCGCCGTCAACTTGGACATCGCTTCCGAGTGTCGTTTCGGACGTTTCTCCCTCGCCGGCCCATCGGTCCTCGGACGGGTCGGATGGCTCGTCTGCCGAGGGCTCAGAGGCGGGTTCGTTGGGGTCCTGTTTGGCCCCGTTGGTCGACGCCTCTTCCTCCCCAGCGTCGGATGCCTCCCGGTCAGGGTCGGGAGTCGCGTCGGTGTCGGTGTTGTCGCTCATACAAACGTTGCTAACATACTCACGGAAGGCCTGTCGACTGATATACTTTCTCCCCGTGTCGGTTGTTGCAACACCCCGAAAACCGCAGTATAGCGCCCGAATTGGGTGGGGTTGTATTCCGGCAGTACCGCGTCGTCGGGTTTATCAAACCACCACACCCACTGGGGAATATGCGTGGGTTCTACATCGGTCGCTTCCAGCCCTACCACAACGGCCATCACTCGATGGTCGAGCGGATCTCGGAGGAGGTCGACGAGCTTGTACTGGGTATCGGGAGCGCCGACGATTCACACACCACACACGACCCCTTTACGGCCGGTGAACGGATCATGATGATCACGAAGGCCGTCGCAGAGTACGACCTGACGACTTATGTCGTTCCCCTTGAGGACATCAACCGCAACGCCGTCTGGGTGAGCCACGTCGAGAGTATGTGCCCGGACTTCGACGTGGCGTACTCGAACAATCCGCTTGTCGTCCGCTTGTTCGAGGAGGCCGGTATCGAGGTCCGCCAGTCGCCGATGTTCGACCGCGACCGACTGGAGGGCAGCGAGATCCGCCAGCGGATGATCGACGACGAGTCCTGGCGTGACCGGGTCCCGGCATCTGTTGTGGAAGTCATCGAGGAGATCCACGGCATCAAGCGACTCCAGCACGTCTCAGACAGCGACTCGCTCGAACGGTACGCCGCCACGGGCGAATCGCTCCCCGAATCACTCGACGACCTTGACGACTGATGATAACCCTCAGTTCTGACTTCGGCTCGCCCTATCCGGCGGCGATGAAAGGCGTCATCTGTCAGGCGACCGACGCGCGTATCGAGGATATCGCTCACGATTTCCCACGGCAGGACGTGCGGGCAGCGGCGTTCTGGCTCACGCAAACGCTCCCGTACTTTCCGCCGGCAGTCCACTGTGTCGTCGTCGACCCGGGCGTCGGAACCGACAGAGACGCCATCGTCGTCCGTGCGGGCGACCACGCGCTCGTGGGGCCTGACAACGGCGTCCTCCTGCCAGTCGCCCGCGAACTGGCTGAAACCGAGAACGATGCCCCGGACGCGTTCGAGGTGTTCACCTGGGCCTACGACGACCCGGCGAGTACGACGTTCCACGGGCGGGACGTGTTTGCGCCCGCCGCGGCGGCCGTCCACGACACCGGCGTCGACACCGTCGAAACCCTTTCTGAAATCGACCCAACTGAGGACTACGCTGATCTCCGGTTCCCAGCGGCCACAGTCGATGGTGACGGAGCGACCGGTGAGGTGCTCGTCGTCGATGACTTCGGGAACGCCGTGACGAACATACCCGGCGAGGTCCTCGCGGGACAGTTCGGCGGGGTGGTCTCGGTCGACGGTGTTGAGGCCCCAGTCCATCGAGCCTACGCTGCCGTCGACAAGAGTCAGCGACTCGTCACCGTCGGCAGTCACGGGAACGTCGAACTCGCCGTTAACCGCGGCCGTGGCGACGAAGCGTTCGGGGTCAGCACCGGCGACACAGTTACCATATCACTGTGTTGACGTGTAGCCACACAGCGGTTTAGGCTCGCCAAAACATCGGTGGTGTTAAGTCTTTTAGGCAACCCTAATCGAGCGTATGCCACAGAGACGTGACTTGCTGAAGACGGTGGGGATCGCTGCGACGGGACTGCTTGCTGGGTGTCCCAGTCAGGGGTCGACAGAATCGAACACGGCGTCGGCGAACACCGACACGACAGAACAGGAAGCGACCGCGGGAACAGACGAGGGCGGCGAAAGCGGTGTTTCGGTCGGGCCGATGACCGCTGTCGCGACCGAGTGGAACGTCTACCGGGCGCGGCTGTACGATGCCGTCGCGCTGGGTCGGGCCGGTGCGCCCGGTGCCGGAGCGACCGTCGCACAGAACATTTTTGCCCGGTTCGAAGGCGCATCCGGTGAGTACGGGGCCCACGAACAGCTTGAGTCCACGTCAGAGTCAGCGTACGAGGGCTTTGAGGATGCCCTCGGGACGGTCCAGTCGTCGCTGTCCGAGGGCAACGTATCGGAAGCCGCGTCGGCCGCGGACAAAGCGTCGGGCCACCTCCAGACAGCGCAGCAGGCCGCTGCCGGACAGCAGGCCACCAGAGTGCTGGACCTGCTCTTGCTGGGCAGTCGGGCGAGCAATGCCGCCATGGCCGGGACGCTGGGCGCTTTCGAGGGGGCCGCCACGATCGCGGAAGAGACGATGACCGCGTTCGAGGACGCGCTGGTGTACAGCAAAATAGAGGCTGCGGACGCAGAATCCTACGAGGCCTTTGAGAACGCACTGGCCGGCATCGGTTCCGCCGCAGGCAGTGAAGACGCGAGCGGCGTCACCGAACAGGCCCGCGCCGCACTGGATGCGACCGTTTCGGGCGCGTATGCGCTGGTCCAGCCGGCGTCGGTCGCCGGTGCGGGCCACCTTGCGACGATGCAGGCCCGTGGCTGGGACGCGGCCGCAGTCGTCTCGGGCAGCGGCGTCGGGGCAGACTACGCCCACGCGACGACGCTGAACACGTACCGGGCCCGCGTCCACGACGCTGGGTGGCTGGCCCGTGCCGGCGAGACAGCCACCGCGGCGACGATGGTCGAGGACGTTTTTGCCCACTTCGAAGGCGCGGCCGCTCACGATGCCCTCGAAGAGGCGGACAGCGAGGCCTACGAAGCGTTCGAGTCCGGTTTGTCGGACCTCTCCTCAGCAATCGAGAACGGGAACACCGAGGGGGTCGCGTCGGCCGTCGAGACGGTCGACACCAATCTGGTCGCCGGCATCGAGGCGCTGGCCGGCGGGAACGCGCCGGTTCTCCAGTCGGGCTTCTTCAAAGCCCGCTTCGCCGACGCGCGCGAGCTGTACCGCCAGGGTCAGGCGGGGCAGGCAGCGACGCTCGTTTCGGACCTGTTCGCCCGGTTCGAGGAGAACCAGCTCGACTTCCACGAGACGCTAGAAGAGACCAGCGAGGACCTCTATCACCGCTTCGAGGAGGAACACCTCGTGGGGCTCCAGTCAGCCTACGAGAACGGCGATGACGACGCGGTCGGGACCCACCACGACGGCGTTCTTGCGGCGCTGCTGGAGTTCGAATCGGCCCACAGTGCCGCCGTCGCCAGCGGGTCCGGTGCGACCTACATGGCCGGCCTCGCCTTCGACGCCGCGGCGACGAACGCTCTCGGGAACGCCGACCGCGCAGCGTCGACTGCTCAGGGGGCGCTGGCGTTCTTCGAGTCCGGGGCCGCCGGCTACCATGAGGCACTCGAAGAGGCGAACGAGGACCTGTATCACCGCTTCGAGGACGAAGCACTCGGGAGCGTCATCTCCGCCGCGAACGACGGCGGTGACGTATACGCGGCCGCGAAGACGTTCTACGGCGCAGCCATCGAATCCGTGACGGCCATCGTCGGGTCGAGTGGCGGTGGCGAGACCGGTGCCGGGGCCGCGAGTGTCGTCAGCGACGTGTTCGCTACCTTCGAGAACGCCGCGGTGCACGACAAACTCGAAAACGCGGACGCGGAGGCGTACGAAGCCTATGAGGCCGCACTGAACGACTATGTCGCCGACTTGGAGAGCGGGTCAACCGACGGCGCGAGCGCGTTCGCAAACGCCGCCCGGACCGCTTCTTTCGCCGTCGTTGGCGCTGTCGACAGCGCCCCAAGTGGGTCCGGCGGCCACGGCGGCGAGGAGTCCGAGGCGACCGAGTCGTCACTGTCCGGCGGCCCGAACGTCGTCGAAGGCGTTCCCGAGGACGCCGACCACGTCGTCGACATGCTGGCTGTGGCGTTCGCGCCCGAGGAACTCACCGTCAGCGTCGGCGACACAGTCGCCTGGAAACACGCCGGTGGCGAGGCTCACAACGTCGTCGCGTATGAGGAGGAACTCCCGGACGACGCGACCTACTGGGCTTCCGGCGGGTTCGAAAGCGAGTCGGCCGCACGCGAGGGCTGGGAGAACGGTGAGGGGGCCGTTCAGTCCGGCCAGAGTTACGTTCACACGTTCGAGACGGCCGGCGAGCACGGATACTTCTGCGTTCCGCACGAGGCTGCGGGGATGGCTGGCACCGTTATCGTCGAGGAGTAATCACGCTCTCTTTTTTGGCCCGCCTAGAAACCGATGGCTTTTTGTGTTTTAGGGTAGCCTAAACAATTGTATGCCGGACGAACAGGCCACATCGAGGCGGGACATCTGTCGCCGTAGCGAGTCGGGTGCTGCCGTCCCTGTCGTCCGCGCAAACGCCGCCCTACAGGAGGTGAGAGCCTGGACGTGACCGTACATTGACCTGTCAGCTTCGACCATCTTTCGCGGCGACGACCACCGTGGGCATAGCCCGTCGCCGCACGCCACGAGCTTTTCGTGTCTGTCCCGTGGGCGTCTGCCCCAAGGACGCCCCATTTCAGGTCCTTTACTGTGGACCACTCTGGAATCACCACTTTTGATTAGTCGCCGGTAGGCGCTGAGTCCGCACTGGTAGCTGTTTTTCGGGGCAGGCGTTTTGAGTCCGCCAGCCCTGCGACTGGCTATGACTGACGAGGAACCAGCGGAGAACATCAGCGGCGGAACCGCTGGCGGTGGCCAGTCGGCAACGTTCGACCCGGAAACAGCGGGGACGCGGGCAGAAACCGTCGTGGACCGTCTCGGCGAGATGTACTGGACGAAAACCTACGGCGGCCGGGACGCCTTCGAGTGTCTCGTCCGGACGATTCTCAGCCAGAACACATCCGACAAAGCGAGCCAGTCGGCCCACGACGACCTGATGGCTCGGTATGGCGGCGGGGAGGACGCGAACAGCGAGGGAGACATTGACAGCACTGACCTCGCCCGCGCGCTGGCCGACGCCGACCAGCCCGAACTCGCTGAAACCATCTCCTCGGCCGGGCTGTACAACCAGAAATCCGAGCGCATCATCGCACTGGCACAGCGCATCTGCGAGGAGTACGGCGGCGAAGCTGGCTTTGATGCGTTTGTTCGGGACAGCGACTCCGAGAAGGTGCGGTCGACGCTGCTTGACATGAACGGTGTCGGGCCAAAGACCGCTGATTGCGTCCTGCTGTTCGCAGGCGGTCGCGGCGGCGTGTTCCCCGTCGATACGCACGTCCACCGCATCGCCCGCCGGATGGGACTGGCCCCGGCCGACGCCGACCACGAGACCGTCCGTGCGTATCTGGAGCGCGACGTGCCCGCGGCGAAATGCGGCTTCGGCCATACGGCGATAATTCAGTTTGGCCGGGAGTACTGCTCGGCCAGAAAGCCGGCCTGTCTGGACGACCCCGATGCGTGCCCGCTGGCGGGTCACTGTGACCAGATCGGCGTGTACCCGGCCGCTGATGATGTTGTCGACCCATCCGAAACTGCCTGACGCATTCCACAGTATACTGTCGGTACTGTCGATGTGTGCTGGTATTGAACTCTTCCCGTCAGAAATTAAACTGAAGTGTGTTTCTGGAAGGACCTTAGTCCCCCAAAAGTGACAGCGTCCGTATGTTCCGACCGGCATCCGGCCGCGGGTTAGTGCGCCGGTACTATCTGTACCGTGCCACGATCGCTGTCGGATTTATCACTCCCATCTTCACCCTGTTTCTCTTGCGAACGCTGACCTTCACGCAGGTCGGTGCCCTCTCAGCAATCTACGCATCGCTATCTGTCGTCGGCGAGATTCCAACAGGCTACGTCGGTGACAGGCTTGGGCGGCGCGCAAGCCTCCTTCTCAGCGTGCTGTTCACCGTTGTCTCCCTCGCGGGCTTCGTTCTCGCTTCGGGATTCCGCTGGTACGGCTTCCTCTATGCGCTGTGGGCGCTGGCGCTGACGTTACGCTCAGGGAGCATGGATGCGTGGCTATACGATACGCTGACTGAACGACTCGATAGCGAGCAGTTCAGCCGTATCCGTGGCCGGGGCGACGCAGTGCAGAAGTGGACTGCAGCGGTTTCGATGGTTGCCGGTGGCCTGCTGTATGGGCTGCACCCAACCTATCCGTTCGTTGCTGCGGTCGGTTTCAACAGTCTCGGCTTCTTTGCCCTGCTCTCACTGCCGAAGAATCGGCAGTACGCCGACCGGGGCAGTGACAGTCGCTCCGCCGACCGTCTCGACCCACTGGAAACAGTCTCGGTCATCCGAACGTATCTGGCTCGACCGCCGCTCCGAGCACTGGTCCTGTACATTGGGTTGTTCTATGCCGTTTTGGGCGTTTCCCACACCTACATCCAGCCGATGGTGGTCGAGACGCTGGGGCCGTACGCCGCCGCTATCGGCGTTCAGGTTCCTGCTGGTGTTCCGACCGCGGCGGCACGAGTAGGCGAGGCCGGCGCGGCACTTGCGCTCGGACTGGGTGTGCTGTACGCTGCCCTGACAGCAGTGGCATCCGCTGGCGGCTACTACGCCGGCGCAGTTGAGGACCGTCTCGGCGTCCGCAGAGCCGTGGTTGTCGTGCCAGCCCTGACGGCTGTCGCACTCGTGGGACCGCTGTGGCTCGCGCTGGTCGTACTCCCGACGTTCACGACGATGCGAACCGCGAAGCCGCTGGTCCAGCCTATCGTCAACGGGTACATTAACGACCATGTCGAGTCGGTCGGACGGGCGACGTTGCTCTCCGCGGTATCGATGCTGCATATGATTCTTCGGACGCCGCTGGCACTTGCTGCTGGGATGGTGGCGGATGCAACCACGGCGACCACAGCAGTTGCGGCGCTTGGCGGCCTGTTTCTCGTCGCTGGCGGCGCAGTCTGGCTGTTCGGGGAGATTGCGCCTGAGACAGTGGCTGTTTCCGGTGACGGGGCCAGCAAATCAGCGTCATAGACCCATCAGCGGCCGGCCGGGAACCCGGCCCGGCCACGATTAGACCGAACGCTTCCGGGGCGACAAGGGCGTGCCCCGACGACAGCGCGGTTCTGTCAGTTCGTCTCCCGATTACGCTCGGTGGCCCCAGCGCTCGCCGTCCTCGGCGTAGCGGGCGCTCACAATCCGGTTGAACTGGTCGTCGGACAGCGAGATGTCCGTCGCGCCGACGTTCTCGTCGAGCTGGTCGACAGTGCGAGCGCCGACGATGGGGACGCAGGTGAAGTCCGGCTGTTCGATGAGCCAGCGGAGCGCGACCTGTGCGGGCGTGGCGTCAAGTTCGTCCGCGACAGCGCGGAGTTCGTCAAGGACGTGCCAGCCGCGCTCGGAGAGGTAGAAATCCTCGAAGCGGTCGGACAGCGAGCCTCGGGAGCCTTCCGGCCCCTCGAAGGCCGTCGGGTCGTCGTCGTCCGTGCGCTCGTACTTGCCCGTGAGGAAGCCGCCGGCCAGCGGCGAGTACGGACAGACCGCGATGTCTTGGTCGGCACACACATCGAGATAGTCTTTCACGTCGTCGCGGTAGCCGGCGTGGAACAGCGGCTGGGTCACCTCGAAGCGCTCGTAGTCCTCGACGTCGCTCTTCCACAGGGCTTTGGTCAGCTGCCAGGCGGCCATCGTCGACGCGCCGAGGTGGTGGACCGTCCCCGAACGGACGAGGTCGTCAAGCGTCGACAGCGTCTCCTCGATATCGCTGTGCTCGTCCCAACGGTGGATGTAGTAGAGGTCGAGATAGTCCGTATCGAGACGGTCCAGTGTCCCCTCGATCTGGGCGCGGATGTGCTTGCGGCCCAGGCCGGCGTCGTTGGGACCGGGCTCGCCGCGACCGTCGAAGGGGAAGTACACCTTCGAGGCGATAACGAAATCCTCGCGGTCGTAATCGTCGAGCCACTCGCCGATGTACGCTTCGCTGGTCCCGTTAGGATTGCCGTAGACGTTGGCAGTATCGATGAAGTTGATGCCGCGCTCCCACGCCGCATCGAGCAGGTCGTGGGCCTCCTCGCGGTCGGTCTCGACGACGCCGCCGGTCTCCCGGCCGAAGCGCCAGGTACCGAAACAGAGCTGTGAAACCGTTGTTCCGGTCGAACCAAGTCTGGTGTACTCCATATCGGGGGCACGACGGGCGACCGGAAAAAGGGGTGCGGTCCCGGCGAAGGCTGTCCGGTATCGGCCGCTCACTCGCTCTGTCGCACCCGCGAATCAGAACTGACTGCCAGACGCTCGGGCGGCCGCGACGACCAGCCCGGTCACCAGCACGAACGCCACCAGCGAGAGATTCGGCACGGTCAGGCCGACCACGCGGTACTGAATCTGCGCACAGCTGATCGCGCCGATGCCACAGGTCGTCTGGCTCACCTGCAGCCAGGAGTGGTAGGCCGCGATGGCCGCTCCCGGCACCGCAAGCGGCAGTGCTGTCCGGACGACGCCGAGACGGCGCTCGACAGCAGCGACGCCAAGAACGACCACTAATGGATACATCAGAATTCGCTGATACCAGCAGAGCCGACAGGGCGTCAGCCCGAGGCCCAGCGAGAGATAGAGGCTGCCGGCCGTCGCAACGGTGGCGACGGTAGTCGCCGCGGCCAACAGGAGCCGAGGTCGGTCGGAGACAGATCGGGAGTCGACCACAGGAAAGCCAGCGTCTGCCGGCCGAAAAAGCGTTCCGAGAGCCGCCCTCTTTCTCGGCTCCCGCCTGACCGGAGCGCCAGCGCTCGCTTTTTCAGGCCTGCCGCCGACAGCCAGCGTATGCCCGACGATTCGGACCCCGAGGCGAACCTCGAACAGTGGAAGTCCGCGATGCAAGAAGAGCACGCCGAGGCCATCGCAAACCCCGACCCCGACGAGTCCCACCAGATAGAGGGCGTGGCACAGGTCACATATCGGGTGACGTTCGACTACGACGCCGACGAGGACGTACTTGACCGGGCCAGCGCCGAGGAGGTCGACGACCTGACCGACCCCGACCTGCTCTCCTGTGCGTGTGGCGTTCGTGGGATGACCCCCGAAGAAGCCCGAAAGCACATGGCTGCCGCTGTCGAGCAGGGGTAAACAGGGGCCGCAGTCACTCTCAGTCGTGGATAGTCACGCCGTCCTGGTCGACCGAGATGTCGAGCAGGCTGGTCACATCGTAATCAGTGTCGTCAAGCGCCGACTCGCCCTGTTTCCGGAAGACGACGACGATATCAGAGATGTCCGCCCCGATGTCGTCAAGCGCCTCACAGATGGCGGCCATCGTTCCGCCGGTCGAGAGCAGGTCGTCAACGATGAGCAGGTCGTCGCCCGCCTCGATGTCATTGATGAACATCTCCGATTCGGAGTAGCCGGTGGTCTTGTGCAGCGGGACCTCGTCGTCGAGACCGTAGGAGCGCTTACGGATGACCACAAGCGGGATATCCGTCTGCAGTGAGAGCGCGGTTGCGATGTGGATGCCCATCGCCTCCGGCGCGACAATCTTGTCCACGTCGAGGTCGGCCGCCCGCGTCACGCCGACGACGACCTCGCGGAGGAGTTCTGGCTCCAGCATCGGCACGCCATTGCTGAGCGGGTGGACCAGATAGGAGTATCCGTCCTTATCGATTATCGGGGCCTCGTGCAGTGACTCGCGGAGCTTCTCCATGCCTCCGTTACCTGAAGTGGGACAATAAACCGTTCGAGGCTGGGCTGCGGTGTGCGCGTCACGCTATCGCGTCGTGACTTAGCCGGTTTGCGTGAACTGCCAATCGAGCACGGCAGCGTCAGTCCGCCGTCGAAGCCGAGCGGTCCTCCTTCGTTTCGAACGGGCTGTCCTCAACGATGTCCCGGGCGGTGTGCTCGCCGCTGATAAGACACATCGGCATCCCGATGCCGGGCGTTGTGTAGGCCCCGGTGTAGTAGAGCCCCTCAAGCCCGGCGCGGTGGCTGGGACGGAGCGGCCCGGTCTGGAACAGTGTATGCGCCAGCCCGAGCGCCGTCCCCTGCGGGTCGCCATAGCGCTCGGCAAACTCGCTGACACACGCCGTCTCTTCAACGACGATGCGGTCACGGAGGTCCACGCCGGTTTGCTCGGCGAGATCGTCCAGCACGAACGCTCTGTATTCCTCGCGAATCGCGGGGCCGTCGTCCAGCTCCGGCGCGATGGGGACGAGGACGACGACGGCGTGGTGGCCGTCCGGGGCGACCGTCTCGTCGGTCTTCGACGTAACCGAGAGGTAATATGCGGGGTCGTCGGGCCACCCCGGGCGGTCGAATATCTGCTCGAAGTGGTCGTCCCAGTCCGTCGGCAGGACCAGCGAGTGGTGGGCCAGCGGGTCCACGTCGCCCTCAACACCGAGATACAACATGAATGCCGACGGCGCGTAGGTCTGGTCGTCCCAGTACTCGGGGTCGTGGTCACGCGCGGCGGGGTCGAGCAGGTGCTGCTCGGTGTAGGCGGGGTTGGCGTTGCTGACCACGACATCGGAGGCGACGACGCCGTCCTCGGTGGTCAGTTCGAACGCCCCCGCCTCGCCGGCGATGTGCTGGACCTCGGTCCCGGTCTGAATGTCGACGCCGAGTTCCCGAGCCAGCGACCCGAGGCCGTCGACGACGCCGGCGATGCCGCCTTCGGGGTAGAACACGTTCATGTTCAGGTCGACGTGGCTCATGATGCTGTACAGCGCGGGAGTGTTGTGTGGCGCGCCGCCGAGAAACACCAGCGTGTATTCGAGCAACTGCCGGAGCTTCGGGTGGTCGATGTAGCGGCTGACGTAGTCGTCCATCGAGCCGAACAGTCGGGCCCGCGGTGCGAGCGGGAGCAGGTCGGGGTCGACGTAGTCCCGGAGCCGTTCGCGGCCCTCATAGACGACCCGGTCCATTGCGAGGTCGTAGTTCTGCTTGGCCGTATCGAGGTAGTCGACCAGCGCGTCGCCGGCCCCGTCCTCGTAGGACTCAAAGACCTCGTACGCGTTCTCGCGGTTGGGCCGCATCGTCACGCGGTCGCCGTCCTTCCAGAACACCCGGTACTGGGGGTCCAACCGTTCCAGTTCGTAGTAGTCCGCGGGCTCGCGGTCGAAGTGCTTGAAGAAGCGCTCGAACACATCGGGCATCAGGTACCACGACGGGCCGGTGTCAAAGCGGAAGCCGTCGCGTTCGAGGACGCCCGCGTGGCCGCCGAGGCGGTCGTAGCGTTCGAGCAATTGCACGTCGGCCCCGGCGTCAGCGAGATAGCACGCAGCCGAGAGGCCGCCGAAGCCGCCACCGACGACGGTCACCGTCCGGTCGCTTGGGAGGCCATCACGCATAGCCGTTGCTAACGACTACGCCTGAAAAAGGGTTCCTCGGATTCCCAGCGCTTCACAACAGACAGCTCATGATTCAAACCAGCGGTCTGTTCCCAGTTCGCTGGAATCGCTTGCATCGTTTATTGTGAGTTTTTCCCTAGGCTCGCGATATGCCCACGACCAGCCTGGGGTCCGTCTGGCAGCGGCATCGGGACACCGACCGCCATCCGTCGCTCCTGCTTTCGCGGGCGAGCCTGCTGGTACTCGCTGTCGCTTTCGGTCTCCTCGGCGCTGCCGAGGTCAGAGTTCCGCTCCGGGCCCAGATGGTGGTGTACCTCGTCGGAATGGTCGCGCTCAATCTCCCTCACGGCGGGTACGAGCACTTCGAGAACCTCCGCCGCCGCCGCCCCTCATTCCGCTGGCGCTACGTCGGGGTGTATCTGGCGGCTATCGGCGGGTTCGTCGGCCTGTTCCTCGCCGCGCCAGTCGCCGGCCTTGCGCTGGCGCTGACCGTCGCTATGGCGAAGGGCGGCCTCGGTGGCCTGCAGGTGCTAGAAGCCACGAGCGGTACCGACCACCTGCAGACCCGGTTCCAGCGCGGACTGGCGGCGGCCGTCCGCGGCGGCGCGGTGATGCTCGTCCCAATCGTGTTCTGGCCGCAGACGTTCCACGCGTTTAGTTCGTTGATGGTCGGCCTCGTCGAACCCGGAGCCCTCTCGTCGTACGCGGGGTCGTTCGACACAACTCGGCTCGTCATCGGGTCGGGCTACGGGCTCGCCCTAACGGCGCATATCGTGCTGGGATACGTGCGCGGCGGCGGCCGTTCCTGGCTTATCGACGCCGGAGAATCGTTGCTCCTTGCGGTATTCTTCGCGTCTGTCCCGGTCCTCGTCGCCGTCGGCCTGTACTTCCCATTCTGGTACTCCGCCCGACAGGTGGCGCGGACGGCGTCCGTCGAGACGGAGCCGGTCGGCGACGAGCGCTGGGACCTGCTCGGCGGCGCGGACCCCTCGACTGTTGCACTCCGCGCCTGGGTCGTCCTCGTCGTTGGAGCGCTGGCCACCTTCGGCGTCCTCGTCGCCGTCTACTGTGCGTTCCCGAACCCGCTTGGAACGAGTGACCTGCTCCCCGGCGCGGTAGCGTTCTGGAGTATGTTTATTAGCATTGTTGCGCTCCCACACATCGTCGTCGGGTCACTCCTCGACCGGGACCGGGGTATCTGGTACGTGCCGTGACGCCCCACTCCCAGGAAGGACCGCGACGCCGACCCGCAGATGACTAGCTTTCTGTAGCTGGCGGACACCCGGGACAGTATGTCTGAATTCCGCCCCGTCCCGACGACTGACCGCGAAGCCTGCCAGCGGATACTTCAGTACGCGTTCGCGCCCGAAACAGGTCCGGTGCCGCCGGACCCGGACGGTGACTGGCCGCCGTCGCTGTTCGACCAGCGAGGCCTCTATGACGGCGACACCCTCCGGGCCGTCTGCAAACTGTACTTTTTCGACACAACTGTTCGCGGCGCGGCGACGACGGTCGGCGGCCTCGGCGCGGTTGCAACGCCACCCGAGCACCGCGGACAGGGGCTCGCCGCCGACCTCTGCCGACACGCACTGTCTGCGTACCGCGAAGCCGATGTCGGGTTCGTCACCCTCTGGCCGTTTTCGACGCCGTTCTATCACCGTCTGGGCTGGGGGACGGCGAACACCTATCGCCGCTTCGACCTGCCGCCGTCGGCGCTCCCGGACGACGACACTGCCGGACAGCTGGTCCGCCTCGACGCCGACGACTGGGAGCGGCTCCGTCAGGTCGAGACGGCTGCAGCCGCCGGGACAGCGCTCTCGCTCCGGCGCTCGGAGGCGTGGTGGCGCGAGCGGACCCTCGCCGACTGGGACGACGACGGCGTCCCGTACTGCTACGGCTACGAACGCGACGGTGAACTTCAGGGGTACGTCGTGTACACCGTCGCGGACGATGCTAACAACACGCTCTCGGTTTCGAACTTCGCGGCTGTCGACGAGGAGGCCCGCCGCGCGCTGTTTGCGTTCCTCGGGCATCACGGCGCACAGATAGAGCGCGTCACGCTCCAGCTACCGCCTGATACTGACCTCTTCCATCGCGTCGACGACCCCGGGGCGGTCGACTGCACGGTCGAGGCCGGGCCGATGGTTCGGCTCACCGACGTGGACTACCTCGAACGCCTCGACTGGCCCGGGGGCGACCTCGACTGCACGCTCTCGGTGAACGATCCGCTGCTTGACCGCAACGACGGCCTGTTCCGGCTGTCAGTGAACGGCGGCACTGCGACGGTCGACCCGCTTCCAGCCAGCGACTCGAAAGCCGATGTGGCCGTCGACATTGCGACGCTCTCACAACTGGCCGTCGGGACGCACGGCGTCGACGCCGCTGAACGCCTGGCTGGGCTGGAGATACACGACGAGTCGGCCCGCAGTCCACTCGCTGACGTTTTCGAGCCCGAATCCGTCTACTTAGGCGAGTTCTTCTGAGACTGGTGGCTGTGACTGCGACGGGATACTCGCCATCCGTGATGGCGACATTCTCGAAAGACGGACAGCAGACCGTGTGAGAGTTACCCACTCGGCTGACAGTCCGAACGGTGCTCACTCAGCCGACGGCGAGTCGTCGATATCGCCCTCGCTGATCTGGACCGTCGAGATACGGGTGCCCTCGACGCTCGTCACCTCGAACACGTATCCGGCCGCTTCGGCGGTATCGCCGACTTCCGGCGCGCGGTCGAGGTGACTCAGTACCAGCCCGCCGACGGTTTCGACTGCGTCGCTGTCGAGGTCGACACCGAGGGCCTCACTGACTGTCGACAGCGGGACGCCGCCGTCGGCGTCGTAGCTCCCGTCGCTTTGCTTGCGGATGGCGTGTTCGCGGCCGTCGACATCGAACTCGTCGCGCAGGTCGCCGACGACGGCCTCGACCACGTCCTCGATCGTCGCGATGCCCTCCAGCGACCCCCACTCGTCGATGACCGCGGCCATCTGCCGGCGGTCCTGCCTGAACTGCAACAGGAGGTCGTTGATAGCTGTCGTCTCCGGGACGACCGGTATCTCGTGGGCGATATCGCCGGCAGTCGCGTCCTCGCTGCCTTCCTCGCCGGCCCGCAGCACGTCCTTGACGTCGATGAACCCGACAATCTGACCGCTGTCGTCGGCATCGACCACCGGATAGCGGGTGTGTCCTTCGTCGAGAACGACCGCCCGGATATCCGACATCGTCGCGTCGGCCGGGACGCTCACAACGTCAGGTCGCGGGACCATGACCTCCCGAACGACCGTATCGTCGAGATCGAACACGCGCTCGATCATGTCGACCTCAGACGCGTCGATGTTCCCCTCTTCGCCAGACCGGGCCAGTACTCGGCGTATCTCGCGCTCGCCGAGCGTCTCGTCCGTCTCCGATGCCGGCGGGACACCCAGTAATTGCGTGAAGGCGTTGGCCGAGCCGTTGAAGACGACGATACCAGGATAGAACAGGTAGTAAAACAGCTTCATCGGCGGTGCGAGCAACAGTGAGAGCCGCTCGGTCTGTGCAATCGCGAACGTCTTCGGCGCGAGTTCGCCGAAGACGACGTGGAGGAACGTGATGATGGTGAACCCGACTGCGAACGCGACGACGTGGAGGAGGGTCTCGGGCAGTACCGGAGCGAGGACGGGTTCAAGCAGCGCTGCGACGGCGGGCTCACCGACCCACCCCAGTCCCAGCGAGGCAAGCGTAATCCCGAGCTGGGTCACCGCGAGATAGTTATCTAGGTCCGCCATCACTGCCTGGAGCGAGCCCGCGCCGGCTTTGCCCTCGTCAGCGAGTTGTTCGACAGACGTGCCGCGAACGCGAACGAACGCGAACTCCGCGGCGACGAAGAAGCCGTTCAGTCCTACAAGCACCAGTGCCAGTACTAGCTGTGCTGCAGAGAGTGCGAGATTTACCATCGCAGCCCCCAGACGGCGCGCGTCGGTGTGTTCATACACACCCATCTCTGTCACCGTACTAAAGTGCTGGAATGTCCGCGCCCGTACCGCCGTCGACTCCCTCAGCGGTACGCGGCACGGACAGTGTCTGCGATGACACCCGGCTTCCGGTAGTGTTTGGTCACCGGGGGGACTTCCCGGTCGAGGTCGAGCATCTCGTAGACGGCGGTCATCGCCGACCGGACGGAGTACTCGACGGTGAACACGACATCCCGTGGCTGTTCGGCGTACTGTCCGAGGAACGCCAGATTGTTCGACCCGTCCGGAACGACATCGGGCCGGTCACCGGGTTCTCGGGGCTGGAAGTGCGCCGTGATGAACGGCATCATCGCCGGGATGCAGGTCACGTCGTCAAGTATCTCCGGGAGCCGTTCCTCACACTGCAGGTGGTAACACAGCTCCTGAAGGATCTCGCGGCCGGTACATTCGGACATCGGCTTCTCCACGTAGTTCCCTTCCCGATCCGGGAACAGCGCGTAGCCCCAGAATACCTTCACGTCGTCCGGCTGGTTCGCGAAGTGTGGCTGGGCGGCGACGACTGTCGACAACAGCCAGTTCGACCCGAGGTAGGTGACGAGCCCGTTGCCCGGTTCCTCGTTCGTGAAATCGACGATGTGGTCGAACAAGTCGGTGTTGTGCAGGGTAACGGTGAACGACTCCCATTTCGTTTCCGTGACGTTGTCCGCGAACACCGACGGATTGCCGAACTGTGGGTTGTCCTCGGCGATGGACTTCCACAGCTCCCACGACGCCCCGGTTTCGTTCAGTTCGGGGGCCTCGTCCATCCCGCCGATGGACGAGCCGTCGGTCATCGACCCGTTCGTCACGAACACGAGGTCGGACGGCTCGACGGGGACCGTCTCGGTTCCGCTGTCGGTCTCACAGTAGAGCCGCTCGACGGTGCGCCCTGTCCGCGACGGGACGATATCCATATCGGTCACCTCGTGGCCGTACTCGAAGGAGACGCCCCTGTCTTCGAGCCAGCGTCGGAGCGGGAGGATCATCGAGTCGTACTGGTTGTACTTCGTCCGGTCGATACCCTCCATGGTGTGCAGTTGCGGGAACTCGTGGAGGAACCGGTACATGTATCGCCGGACCTCGGCGACGCTGTGCCACGGCTGGAACGCGAAGATGGTCGCCCAGACGTACCAGAAGTTCGTCTCCAGGAACGACTCGTCGAACCACTCCTCGATGCGCGTGTCACCGAGTCCCGGTTCGGGCGTGAGGAGCAACCGAGCTATCGACTGGCGGTGCTGTCGCGTCAGTCCGTACTCGCCAGCGTCGATTCGTTCGCCCTCGTGCATCAGCCGTGTTTTCGCGTACGAGGGGTGCGTTTCGTTGAACTCGTCCATCACGGCCTTGACCGAGCGCGAGTCGTCTTCGAGCGACGGAATCGTCTCGAAGAGGTCCCACGTACATTCATACGCCGGGTAGTTGAACATCCGACCGCCCCGGATCAGGTACGCCTCGTCCGGGTCGCCAGCGCCGTCCATCGCGCCACCGACGACGTCCAGCTTTTCGTAGACATGGATGTTTTCGCCGGGCATATTGCCGTCCCGAACGAGGAACGCCGCGCCAGCCAGGGAGGCAATACCGCCCCCGACGAAGTGTGCGTCGCGGTCAGTGACGTGTGGGTGCTGGTGGATGGTCATATTGGGTCACCGTCATGTAGTGCTACGCAAGTCCCAGCCCTAACCGTTGCCAACATATGTACAGCAATTTATAAGAGCCCGTCTCTTGCCGAAATAGCCGCGCTCTGGCTAGCCGGCTGTCACTGTTCGGAGCTGGCAATCGTGTGGTCGATCAGCTGGTCCGTGCCACGACGGAGCCGCTCCGAAATCGCGGATGTGGTCGTGTCGAGTTCCGCTGAAAGGTCTTTCAGGTCTGCCCCACGGGGGACGGTGAAATACCCCAGTCGGTGGGCCGCCAGTAGTGCCTCTTGCTGTGGCGCGGTGAGTCCGTAGTCATCGCCGCCGTGTTCTGTCTCACAGAGCCGGTGCGGGCGGAACGTGACACTGCTGGACTGACAGGTGTCCCGGAACGCTTCGAGGTCTGCCCGGTCGGCGAACTGCGTGCTCACCTTCCACCCGTGCTCGGTCACGAGCGCACCCATCGGATACGTCTGCCGGTCGACGAGCTGGGTGTACATTTCGACGTAGTCTGTATCGAGGACGACCCGATACCGTGACTCGACGATAGCCGAGTCCATGGCGACAAACTCCACGACCGATTCATCGCCGAGCAATGCTGATTCAAGTGCGTCCGGTTCGACGCCCGTCGCGGAGAACACGAGTGCCGGTTCGTCGGTCGTGCCAGAGACGACGGTGTCGACGATCAGTCGGGTGTTCAGTTCCGCAGCAACCGCACACAGCGGCATATCTGCGGACTGCAACTCAAATTCACAGATGACGCTCATGTGTGTTGCTCAGCCGAACAGAATAAAGGCATACTGGGAATTCTCACGCACCGAAACCGACCGGTGGCATCGGAGCCGCTCGACAGACACGCGTTGCTCCTTCCGTATCTGGCCGCCCGATGAGAACACGACCGAAACTCGTGCCGACTCTGGCCACAGCCAGATATAGTCAGAGCTGTGGTCTCCTCTCAAAGATAGCGGCCTCGGCACTCACGACTCACCACATATCCATAGTGAATGCTTTAGGGCGGCTATAGACGCTTTTCAATCCGTAACCCGCTCACCCCCTCTTGCTACTCCTCTCGTATATGCTATGAGATTCGAGTGAACAACACCGCTGGCTCTGACCGAAGGTCGTGAAGCCGTCGTCTCTGGGTTCTGTTAGGACGTGCTGTGCAAGGTATAAGACGCATATCTTGCATTCACCCGTTTGTGGTGAGACCTGCTGTGTGAATCTGGGTGGCACCTTTTCGATGGTCAATTTGTACAGTTGCAAAGAGATGCCAAGCTTCGCACTCGTGCTTGTCTTGCCAGTCTCCAGCTCTCTTGATGCTATGGTACAGGGCTGGATAAAAAATATATAATCAGCTCTACAGATGCCAGCTGTGACCGACTTCCTTACTCCACCCCCTGTCGAACCTGGTGATCGGGTCGCGGTTGTCGCACCGGCATCAAACGCACCCGAGTCTGCACAGTTCATCTACGAACTCGGTCTTGAACGAATGCGCGAGGTTTTTGATCTTGATCCGGTTGCGTATCCGACCGCGACCGCCGACCCGGAGTGGCTTGCGGACAATCCAGAGGCGCGCGCCGAAGAGATTATGAAGGCCTTCCGCGACCCAGACATTTCAGCCGTGATCGCTAATATCGGGGGCCACGACCAGATCACGATGCTCCCGTTTCTCGATGGGGACGTACTCCGCGAACACCCGACTCGATTCTACGGATACTCAGACAACACGAATCTGGCTCTGTTCCTCTGGAATCACGGGATCGTTTCGTACTACGGCGGATCCACCCTGCTTGAATACGCGATGGATGGCGAGATGTTTGACTACACCAAAGAGTACCTGCGGCGTGCGCTTTTCGAGGATTCTGTCGGCGAGTGGACCGAAGCGGAAGTTTTCACTGATGAGTCCGGCAACTGGGAAGATCCGGAGTCAGTCAAAACCACGCGCGAGATCGAACACTCTGATGGCCGACTCTGGCGTGGTGGTGAAGAGACTGTCTCGGGTCGAATCTGGGGCGGTTGCTATGCAGTCCTCGTTGAGCAGTTCCTCGCCGACCGCTACCTGCCTGATCCCGAGGCATTGAACAGTACTGTGCTTGCGTTGGAGACGAGCGAACTGATCCCTGACCCGGCTGTCGTCGGTGCGAACCTCCGGGCACTCGGCGAACGGGGTCTTCTCGAACGATTCGACGGTGTGCTTGTCGGACGCGCCTGTGCACGCTCACACGCTGAAGAAAACCCACAAGAATGGCGAGAGGAGTATCGAGAGCGCCAGCGCGACACGATTGCTGACATCCTCAAAACGTACAATCCGAACGCACCTGTTGTCTTCAATTGCGAGTTCGGACATACGTATCCGACGTGCCCCATTCCGATCGGTGGTGAGGTCGAAATAGAACCCGCAACCAAATCCATTCGCTTTCCTTGATTCACGGCGGTTAGAATCTCGTCGGCCGCTCGCTTGTTAGCAGTGAGTTTTTGATAGTTAACAGACACGAGATGCCAACTGAGGTTAAATGCCAGATAGAGTCTCTATCCCTTGATTGGTTTCTCTGGCGTTCGTTCACTTCTCCTCGCAAATGTATGGATAGAACGCTGGCCTCGGCACTCATAGGGCTCGTCATCAACAGGGAGTCACCCCGACTCGGCCCAGTGAGTCGTCGTCATCGGCCGGTAGATGCTACCGCTGCCGGCGACAAGACGGTTACTCATCGGGGCCACACAGTGGAACAAACGCTAAACCCGCGCGGGCCAACCAGTCGTATATGAACAGACGACGCTTTCTCACACTTTCCGGGGTGGGTGTCGTCGGCGCAGTCGCAGGCTGCAGTAGCGAGGCGGACAGCGCTGAATCCGTCGACAACCACCCGGCAGCCGCCGACCTCGACGCCCAGCCCCGCCGCGGTGAACTGGGCGGTCACGTCATTCTGGCGTTCGAAGACCCTTCCTGTCCCACATGCCGCCGCTTCCACGAGGAAACACTGCCGGATATCCGAGAGAACATCGTTGACACGGGCAAAGGTGTGTACGTCGTCCGGACCTACCCGGTCATCTACCCCTGGGGTGAGCCGGCGACACAGGCGCTGGAGTCGACGTTCGCCCGCGACAGCGAGGCGTACTGGGCGCTGTTTGAGCACTACTTCGCCGAGCAGTCGTCGTTCGACCCGGACAACGTCCTGGACCGGACGGCGATGTTTCTCACCGAGGAGACAGCGGTAGATGGCGAGGCGGTCGCACGCGACGCGCAAGAACAGGCACATAACGACGCTGTGCAGGCTGATATTCAGGCAGCCGAGGACGCCGGACTGGGCGAGACGACGCCGATTATTCTGCTGTTCGAGGACGGCGAGTTCGTGACAAAGGTCAACGGGAGCGTCAGTTATGATCTCATCGCGGAGGCGCTGGGAGAGCGCGACGGATGAGCATCGCACGCGGGCTCCGACTGCCGACGACGCGCGGCGACTGGCGACTCATGGGTCGGACGGTCAGGCTTGTGCTCACGCTGCCGGTCTATGCGGCGGTCGCCGTGATCGCTGCCATCGTTTCGCTGACGCTGTTCGTCGTCTCACTGAACGTCCCGCTGGTGCTTGACCTCGTGGTCGGCGGGTCGCTCCCGCTTGCTAGCCGCCTGCGCGTGCTCGCTGAACTGTACCCGTTCATCGGCACGTCGTTCAACCTTGCACAGGGAATCCTGCTACTCGTCGTCGCCGTCCTCACCGGCGTCGACATCGGTCTGGTGACGTACCACTTCCGCGAGCACGGCCTCGACCTCCAGCAGGGCGGTGCGGGCGTCGCGGGCGTTGTCCTTGGAACGCTCGGTGCGGGCTGTGCGGCCTGCGGGTCGGCGGTGCTGCTGGGGCTGCTGTCACTGCTCGGCGTCTCGACCTCGCTGCTGTTTCTGCCGCTGGACGGGCTGGAGTTCGCGCTGCTTGCGCTCGTGGTGTTGACCCTTTCCGTCTACTGGCTCGCCGAGGGGATGCGTGGCGGCGAAATCAACGGCTGTCCGGTCGACCTCTGACCGTGTCGTTGGCAGGCCCTCGTCTCGCTTCGGTCGTGGAGTGCCAACCATTCCAGCGGGAGAAAACGTATAGTGTCGTCAGCCGAACACTCCTGCCGAGAAGTATGCCCGAGACGGAGTCCCAGGTGACGGCCTCAACGGAGTCCCCCGCCGAGTACGAACACCTCCACCGGAAGCGGAAAGAGACGGCCGGCACGGTCGAACTGGCCGAAATCGTCGACGTGTGGGTCGGCGAGAGCGAACTCGTCTGTCGATTCCAGTTCGACTGGGCGACCGACGCGATACAGCGGCGCTACGACCTGAACAGCGACCGCGACATCGCCAAGGTCGAACGGCTCTGTGAAGCCAACGGCCTGCAGTTCGATCAGGCCAGCCATCTAGAGGGGTCGCTGGTCGAACTCGAATACACGGGGTCACAATGGCTGCCACGGCCGGAAGCCGCCTACACCGACGGCGAGGGGTCGGCGGCCGAGACGTTCCGTGCGGAGTGGCGGTTACTGGTCGATGAACTGGCCCAATCGCCTGCATTCATCCGGCGGGGTATCGAACGCGTCCGGGCGCTCTCGACGACGCAACTGATTATCGGTGTTATTCTCGTCAAGAAAGTCGCCATCATTGCGTTGCTGGCACACCTCCTGTTGTAGCCCGGCTGTCGCTGGGTCGGAAAGCAGTGCCGACAGCGATCCGCTCAGTTCGTTGTCGTAATTTCGACCACGTCCCGATGGTCAAGTTCAGTGTCAGCACCGATCTGTCGCTCGGTGCGCACGTCGTGGGCGTGGAGGAATCCCTCGCCGATATCGGTGTGGAGGAAGTACGCGAAGTCCTCGGCGGTCGACCCGTCTGGGAGGACGAAACAGTCCTGCAGGAAGGTCCCGTCTTCCTGGGGCTTGCGAGCCCCGGGGAACACCGCGATAGCTCCCAGTTCCTCGAACAGCGCGGTTTCGAGGGCCTGCTGGACGCCCGTGCCGCCGAAGTCGGTGACGAACTCCCGGATCTGTTCGAGCCCTGCGGCCTTCTCTTCGGGCAGGTCTGCCGTCACGGTGAACTCCTCGTCGCCCGGCCGGTAGTCGAGTACCCCCTGCTCGTTGCCGTTTTTCAGTGCCTTCTCCGCGTGGGCTGAGACCGGGACAAATGTGAGATGCTCGTACTCCGGGTCCTCGGTGATTGGCTCCCAGTTTTCTTGCGCCGCTGGGGTGTCCATCTTGTTTGCCGCGATGAGCATCGGTTTCGTCCGGATGCGAATTTCCCGAGCGAGTGCCTCTCTGTCCTCGTCGTCCCAGGTGTCAGGGTCTAGTTCCAGGTCCAGCGCGAGGACGACCTGTTTGATCTCGTCAGCATTGATTTTGAACGCCGACATCTGCTCGGCGAGGTCGTCCTCAATGGCCTTGTCCTCGCCGTGATAGCCCGAGCGGTAGCGCTCGATACCCTTCTCTAAGATGTCGAGATACCACATATCCAGTTCGTCTTCGAGGAAGTCGATGTCCTCGCGCGGGTCGTGGTCCTCGGTGGGTTCACCCTCCAGATCAGTCTCACCGGTGAAGTCGACGACGTGGACGAGCACGTCGGCCTCGTTGAGGTCCGTGAGGAACTGGTTCCCCAGCCCCTTCCCTTCGTGTGCGCCGGGGACGAGGCCGGCCACGTCGACGAGTTTTGTCGGGACGAACCGGACGCCCTCCGTGCAGTAGCCGTGGTTGGGCGTGCAGGTGTGGTCGAACTCTGGAGCCGCACAGTCGACGCGGACGTAGGCTTCGCCCATCGACGGGTCGATTGTCGTGAACGGGTACGCGCCCTCCGGCACATCGTTCATCGTCGCCGCATTGAAAAGCGTGGACTTGCCGACAGAGGGCTTGCCGACGAGTCCGATCTTGTAGCTCATTGCACCGACGAAGCGGTTTCAGCGGCTTAAACGCTGTTACACGAGCTACGAGAGCGTGTGAGTCACACACGTACTGCGGGCTGCGAATGCGAGCCGGCGTTTACAATCGCCGTTCGTACACGTTCACCGGATGCTCCTGTCCGCCGACCTCGGTCGTCCGCTGGCCGACTTTCTCGAAGTGAGCGCGGTAGAACGCGTTGCCGACCTCGTTTTCTGCCAGCACCTCGTCGCGGATTTTCCGAACGGACAGGTCGTGCAAGTGCTGTTCGCCGCGGTGTAGCAGCTCCGTCCCGATACCCTCTCCCCAGTAGTCCGGGTGGACGTACAGGTCGAGGTCGCCGAAGCCGGTCGCGTCCGTCATCCCACAGCTCATGTACGCCACTACGTCATCGTCGGCCGTCGAGACGAACAGGCCGACCTCGTCAAGCTCGATCATCTGCTCCAACAGCGGCGGCGCATACCCCTCTTTGAGGTGTTCTTCTACTGTCTCTGCCCCGAGAATGTCGTCGTACACGGTATGCCACGTGGCTCTGGCGACCCGGCGGATATCCGCAATGTCCACCGATTCGGCTGGCCGGATGGCTGTCTGGAACGGCATATGTAAACATGTAACGCGAGACATCATAGAACTGTGGCCTTATTGACAGCAAGCAGTATCCGCCGTGTCCCGCCCCCTCTGAGAGAATAGGGCAACTCTTATGTACACTTCTGTACGTTAGTGTTCAGTAATGGACGACAGTGAGGAGATAGCACCAGCGGTTCAATCGATTCTCGACGCGGCGCGGGAGCGCGGTGGCGGCGGTGACCGGGTATCGGTGACGCCCCGTTCGCTGCCCGACGCCTTTGACGCGGCGGCAGACGCCGGACGGACACCAGTCGTCGCCGAAATCAAGCCGACGAGTCCAACCGCCGACGGCGAGCGGACCGACGACCCGGTCGACCTCGCACAACAGATGGTCGAGGGCGGTGCGGCAGCACTCTCGGTGCTGACAGAGCCGGACCACTTCGGCGGGTCGACGGCGACGCTCGAACGGGTTCGTGAGGCTGTCGACGTGCCCGTCCTGCGGAAAGACTTCATCCTCCACGAGAACCAGCTGGATGTCGTCGAAGCGGACGTGATCCTGCTCATCGTCCGGTTTCTTGAAGCGGACGGGGCCGACGACCTCGGGGATCTCCTCACGGCTGCGCGCGAGCGCGGCTTCCAGGTCCTCGTGGAGACTCACACCGCGGCAGAGGTCGAGAAGGCGCTCGACGCCGGCGCGGACATCATCGGCGTCAACAACCGCGACCTCGGCGAGCTAGCGGTTGACCTCGGAACGTTCGAAGCTGTCGCGCCAGATGTCCCGGAGGGCGTCACACTCATTGCTGAAAGTGGCATACAGACAGCGGACGACGTTACGCGGATGCGCGACGCCGGTGCGGACGCCCTGCTGATCGGCTCGGCTATCATGGACCACGACGCGGCGACGGACGTGGAAGCGAACACGCGGCGACTGACACGCGCGAACACTGATGCAGTTGAGACAACAACTACAGACACATGAGTACTGACGACGCATACGACCCCAAGTTCGGCGAGTACGGTGGACAGTACGTGCCCGAGGCGCTGATGCCAGCTATCGAAGAGCTGACCGACGCCTACCAGCGGTACGTGCTCGAAAACGAGGACGGCTTCATGGACGAATTCCGGGAACGGCTGGCCGACTTCGGTGGCCGACCGACGCCGCTGCAGTACGCGGACCAGCTCTCGGCCCGGTACGACACGGACGTCTACCTCAAGCGCGAGGACCTGCTTCACGGCGGCGCACACAAGCTCAACAACGCGCTTGGACAGGTCTTGCTGGCGAAGTACATGGGCAAGGAGCGGATTATCGCCGAGACCGGCGCGGGCCAGCACGGCACGGCGACGGCGATGGCGGCGGCCCACCTCGATATGCCCTGTGAGATCTACATGGGCGAGAGCGATATCGCGCGCCAGCGCCCCAACGTGTTCCGGATGCGCATCAACGGCTCCGAGGTCAACCCCGTCACGGTCGGCCGCGGCACGCTGAAGGAAGCCATCTCCGAGACGATGCGGGACTGGGCGACCACCGTCGAGAACACCCACTACGTCATCGGGAGTATCGTCGGTCCGCACCCGTTCCCGAAGATGGTGCGTGACTTCCACGCGGTCATTTCCGAAGAAGCCCGCAAACAGATACGTGAGACGACCGGTGGCCTGCCCGATTCCGTGATGGCCTGTGCTGGCGGCGGGTCGAACACTATGGGGATGTTCGCCGAGTTTATCGACGACCCCGAAGTCGACCTCTTCGCTGTCGAGGCCGGCGGCTCCTCGCTGCAGGTCGACGAGGAGAAGGGCGTCGCACCGAACTCCGCGACACTTTCAACTGGCGACGAAGGCGTGCTCCATGGCGCGCGCACGAAGCTCCTGCAGGATTCGGACGGCCAGATCATGGAATCCCACTCCGTTTCGTCGGGGCTGGACTACGCCGGTGTCGGCCCGGAACTCGCCCACCTTGTCGATGAGGAGCGCGTCACACCGGTCAACGTTGACGACGACGTCGCGCTGGAGGCGTTCCACCGCCTCTCACAGGACGAGGGTATCATCCCGGCCCTGGAGACAGCCCACGCCTTCGGTTACCTCGAAGAGCACCACGACGAAGTCGGTGACTCTGTCATCATCAACGTCTCCGGCCGCGGCGACAAGGACCTCGAAATCGCCATCGAGGAGACCGCGAAACGTGACCTCGATATCGCCCCGGACATGTCTATCTTCGAGCGCGTCGGCGGGGGTGGCCTCTGATGGGACTCGAACGCGCGTTCGCCGACGAGCCTGCTTTCGTCCCGTACCTTGCGGCCGGCGACCCGAACTACGAGGCGTCGCTAGAATACGTTGAGGCGCTATCCCGCGGCGGCGCGGATGTCATCGAACTCGGCCTGCCGTTTTCCGAGCCGATTGCTGAGGGCAAAACTATCCAGAACGCTATCGTCCGCTCGCTGGAAGCCGGGATGACGCCTGACCGCTTCTTCCAGTTCGTCGAGGACCTTGACGTGGACGTGCCGCTGGTGTGTATGACCTACTACAACCTCATCTATCAGTACGGTGAGGGTGATAGCGAGTCGCGAAGCGACTCGGAAAACGCGAGCGGTGAAACCGCGAGCCAGGGACCCCGCCCCTTCGTCGAGAAGGCCGCCGCGGTCGGCATCGAGGGGCTCGTCGTCCCGGACCTCCCCGGAGAGGAAGCCGGCCCGCTCCGGACGGCCTGTGATGAATTCGACCTCGACCTGGTGTTCATCGTCGCACCGACGACGAAGGGTGACCGGCTCGAACGGATGCTCGAACAGGTGTCTGGCTACGTGTACGTGCAGGCCCGTCTGGGCGTCACCGGCGCGCGCGAGGACGTAGATGATGCCACCGAGGACTCGCTGGCCCGACTGTCCGATTGGGACGTGCCCAAGGCTGTCGGGTTCGGCATCAAGACCGGTGCCCACGCCGAACGAATCGTTTCTGCCGGCGCTGACGGTATTATCGTCGGCTCCGCGCTGGTCGATATCGTCGCCGAGGGCCACGAGAACGGCGATTCGACCGATGCTGTGGCCGACCGGCTCGAAGCGAAGGCTCGCGAACTCAAAGAGGGGGCGCTCCGGGGAGCGGCAGAACGACCGCAACCGGAACGCACATAATCGTACTTGCCACACTGTCTCATAACATGACTGCAGGAAAACGCGCACGACTCGAACGTATCGGGACAGACGACACATACGTCATCATCCCGATGGACCACGGCATCACAATGGGGGCTGTAAAGGGCCTCAAAGACATCGAAGCAACGATTGACGCGGTCACCAGCGGTGGCGCGGACGCCGTCCTTACCCAGCGTGGCATCGCCGGGCGGGTTCACCCCAACAAGAACGACGCGGGCTATATCACGCATCTCAATGGCTCTACTACTATCGGCCCGGACGAGCAGGACAAGCGGACCACGGGGACGGTGGAAGACGCCATCCGCGCCGGGGCCGACGCCGTCTCGTTCCATATCAACGTCGGCAGCCAGTACGAACCCGAACAGATCGAGGAACTCTCCGAGCTGACGACCGAAGCCAGCCAGTACGGCCTGCCGGTGCTGGCGATGGCCTACGCCCGCGGTCCCGACATCGACTCCGAGAACGAGGACTACAACGAATCCGTCGGCCACGCCGTCCGACTGGCCGAGGAACTGGGCGCGGACATCGTCAAAACCGGCTACACCGGCTCCGCCGAGACGTTCCAGCACGTTGTCGAGTCCACGTCGCTGCCGGTGGTCATCGCCGGCGGCTCGAAAGGGACTGACGAGGATACCGTCCGGATGGTCCGCGGGACGATGGACGCCGGAGCCTCTGGCGTTTCCATGGGCCGCTCTATTTTCCAGCACGACGAACCGGAGAAGATTGCGCGCGCCGTCTCCGCCGTCGTCCACGACGACGCCACCACCGAGGAAGCGCTCCGCGAAGCCGGACTGGCTGTCGAGGCCTAAAGGCCAAACAGCGACCGCATTCTCTCGCCGAGACCAGCAGCGCCGCTGCCGCCGGCGTCATCGTTGCTTTGGGAGTCTGACGACGAGTCGATGGCCGGGTCGAGAGCAAACTCCGGTGCATCGTGGCCCGACCCGTCAGTTGTGGACTGCGATGTCTCAGCGGTCGAGTCCGACAGGGCAACATCTCGATCCGGCCTGTCGACCGGTCCCGGCTCGCTGTCGACGAGGTCAGTGCCGTCAATGACCGGCGCGGTTCCGGTGTTCTTCTTGGAGTCCGCTGGCTGCGGTCCCGAAACAGAAGCTGGCGATGTCGCTGTGTCGTCCGCCGGCCGGTCACCACCATCGTCGGCGATTCCATCCCGACGGCGAATCTTCCGCCCACCGTCGGTTGTTTCGACGGACTCAGTTGTGCGCCCATGTGCTTGGTCGTCCGTTCGATGAGAGGTTGGCACCGTGTCCCCCGGGGCCGCTTCCGTGGTTGCATCTGCTGTGGAATCAGTCGATGCTTTCGCTGTGTCGATGAGCTGTTCCGAGATCCGCTCGTAGGCTATCGCGGCGCCGCTGCTGGGCGCGTTCTGAACGACGGGCACACCGCTATCCTGAGAATGCGGGACCGCGTCGTCTTCCGGCACGTGGCCGAGCAGTTCGACGTCGAGGAACTCCGAAATCTCGTCGGCACCCGGCGATGCCCCTGTCCCGGATTTCGTGAGGATGAGGCCCCGAACCGGCGCTTCGACCCGCTCGGCGAGCTCTTTCGTGTTCGAAACGTTCCGGATCGACGCTACCCGCGGGGTCGAAACGAGCAACACGTCGTCGGCGAGCTTGAGCGGCTGAATCGTCTCCTCGCTCAGCCCCGCCGGTGTATCCAACAGGACGATGTCGTGGTGCCACCGAAGTGTTTCGACGAGACCGGGCAGCCGGTCGAGGTCGGTGTCCGCGTACCCTTCAAGCGTGGTCCCGCTCGGCACGATTGACAGGTCGGCGTCGGTTTCGTACATTGCCTCCGTGACCGACGCGTTGCCGGCGAGCACATCGTGAAACGTCGCGTCCTCGTCGGTGTCGATGTCGACATCGAGAAAGTCGACGATATTTGCCATCGCGAGGTCCATTTCCACGACGACGGTCGAGTATCCGGCTGCCGCCAGCAGTGTGCCGAGGTTGATGCTGGACGTCGTCTTTCCGACCCCCCCTTTCGCCCCGGCGATTGTGTAGACGTGGTTAGTAACCATCCGTAGCTGGACCGTAGTATTGACTACCTTGTTAGTAAGGTTCATTGATAAGTCTACTGGCCAACACTTAATTGCGATAACCTGGTGTAAATAAATAATAACTGTTGTATACTGCGCTTCTATGTTCAGGAAATCCAACCGGTGTCGCCTGCCGTACGAATATCCCTTCCCTGTCTGCCACTCAACAGCCCCACCCGGGTTCCGCCACGTTCAAGCCCCGCCGTTGCGGATGTGGGCGTATGACTCGAAGCGTCTGGCTCAAAGCCGACAGCGAGGTCGGCGATTGGGAGACACGGAAACGCCGGATAACCGCCGGTATCGAGGCCGGCGTCGACTGGGTACTGGTCGACGAGGAAGACGTTGATCGCGTCTCCGAACTCGGCGAGATAAACATCGCCGCGTTCACCAACGGCGACGTCCACGTGATGGAGGCCGAGGCGGAGGATTCAGAGGCTGATGCGACCATCGTCGGGAAAGACGGTGAGGGCGACGGGACAGTCGACCTTCCGTCTGACTTTTCTGGCTCTGCGGACCTCTCGACGCTGCGGCAGAACGGGGCCGCCCCTGACGGCGGCTACGTCCGCATCTTCGACGAGGACTACGAGGCCTTCGCCGAAGCGGTCGCTGCCGAAGCCGACTTCACGATCGTCATCGGCGAGAACTGGCAGATCATTCCGCTCGAAAACCTCATCGCCCGTGTCGGCGAGGAGACGGACCTCATCGCCGGCGTCCGGACCGCTGAGGACGCCCGGACGGCCTACGAGACACTGGAACTGGGGGCTGACGGCGTCCTGCTGGACACCGACGAAGTCGACGAAATCCGCAAGACAGTGGAGGTCCGCGACGAGATGGGTCGGGAGTCACTCGACCTAGAGTACGCCGAGGTCACCGCTATCGAGCAGACCGGCTCCGCCGACCGCGTCTGTATCGACACGGGCAGCCTGATGGAACACGATGAGGGGATGCTCGTCGGGTCGATGGCTCGCGGCCTCTTTTTCGTCCACGCCGAGACGGCTGAGTCGCCGTACGTCGCCTCCCGGCCGTTCCGGGTCAACGCTGGCGCGGTCCACGCCTACGTCCGAACGCCTGACGGTGGGACGAAGTACCTCTCTGAACTCCAGTCCGGCGACGAGGTCCAGATAGTCGATGCGAACGGACGCACCCGCGAGGCCATCGTCGGCCGCGCGAAAATCGAGAAGCGCCCGATGTTCCGCGTTCAGGCTGAAACCGAAGACGGCGACCGAATCGAGACGCTGCTCCAGAACGCCGAGACGATCAAGGTTCACACTCAGGACGGCCGAACCGCCGTCACGGACCTCGAACCGGGCGACGAAATCCTCATTCACCACGAGGACACGGCGACGCACTTCGGCGAACGGATCGAAGAGAGCATCATCGAAAAGTAAGCTGACTTCGTTTGGGGCTGACCGCAACCCGCAGGTTACTGCTGGTCCGCCTCAACCGGTTCCAGTTGCGTCGTACACCAGTGACAGAAGTCGATGTCTTCGTCGAGTTCTTTGCCGCAGTTCGGACACGTCATGCCGGCTTCGACCTCCTGAGTCTGGTTCTCGTTGACTGCGAGCCAGTAGGCGTCGACGACGTTGAGCGTCGTAATCACGACCGAACCGATTGTCACCTCGGTGGGTCTGGACTGATACGACGACGAGATAGCCTCTAGGCTTAGCTGGGTGACAGGGTCGATAGCGCCAGTGACGACGAACACCACCGACAGCATGAACAGTAATCCGAGCCACAGCAGTCCCCGCACCCACTTACGGAGGTAGAAGTGTCCCAATCCAGGGAAGATGAACGCAAGCACCACGGCCAGCAACGGCCGCTTGCGTCCTGTGTCAGTCATACTCGGCGAATCTATCTCGCATACCCGTATATCTTCCGAAGGACCACTGTCCGGACGAAAGCCTCCTGACGGGCGGCTACCGGCTCAGGCGTCGCTCTGTAGCTGTCCGACCAGTGTCCGGAGCGTCGCGAGGTCGTACTGGCCCGGTGCGGTCGCGTCAGCAGGGTCGACCGGTGCGTAGCCGATGCGAGAGCCGTACACCGGGGCGACAGCCCTGGAGTGGCGGCCAGCCGCACCCATGCACATCGTGGCGACCTGTTCGCCTTCGGCGGTCAGTTCGCGGGTTGCCCCGAGCATCGCCAGCACGTCGTCCGGCGAGTGAGCTGTACTCGCCATCTTCCCAACGTCGCCGTGTGCACAGGCCCGTTCGAGCCGACTCACGATTGCCTCACGGTCGGGCGTCGACTCGAAGTTGTGTGTCGAGACGACGACGGATGCTCCGCGGTCGCGGGCAGCGTCGGCGACGCGGCCAGCGTCGTGGTCGCCAGCACCCTCCAGCGCTGCGAGTTCGAGGTCGACAGCCGTCACGGCGTCGTGTTCGAGCGCGGTTTCGAGCGCATCAAGACGGCCCGCGGTATCGCCGGCCTCGCCGCCCTCCCACGTTGGCCGATTCGTGACGAGTATCGGAAGGTCACCGTCATAGGCGTCCAGTTGTGCCAGCGGCTCGTCGGCGAAGTCCATCCGCAATTCTAGCCCGTCGGCATCGACGCGGGCGGCCGGCTCCACCCCGAGGTCGTCGGTGGCGGCGAGCAGGGTGAACGACTCGAAGTCCATAGGTCGGCTTCGGCGGAGCCGCACAAAAAGCCGCGCTTACTCGACCGGCTCGTGGACGGCCCGGAAGCCGTCATCGGTCGCCGTAACGGCGTCGACTGCGTAGAACTGAATCCGTTGTTCCTGTTTCGTGTTGACGGCGAAGTCGTACTGCTCGGCCTCGTATCCCGGTTCTTTCCCGTCGGCGCGCCGTTGTGCCACCCATGAGCGATGCTCAGCGAGACGCTCCTGAGCGATGGTTCGAGAACGCTCCGGGGCGGTGGCGACCCGTTCTTCGAGCGCCGACAACAGGTCCGGGTCGCGGTCCACACCTATCGAGTTCCGGCCAGCAACCATCGCCGCCAGCGTCGTCGTCCCGGTGCCGAGAAACGGGTCCAGCACCGTATCGCCGTACACCGAGAACATTGAGATAAGTCGGTACGGCACGGTCAGCGGGAAGGCTCCAGAGCGGTCCCGAAGCCCGTCGTCGAGGTCCTGCGTCTCGCCGGGGAGTTCCCAGAGGTCGGAGAACCACTCGTTGCGCTCCTCCCAGAAGTAGGCGCTCTCGTAGCGGCGGTCTGCGCCAGGTTTGAGGCGGCGGCGCTCCCCATTGCGGAACACGAGGATGTGTTCGTGCTCAAGCGTCGGATAGGCGTTCGGCGGGACCATCCCCGAGCCCATGAACTTCGCGCCGCTGTTGGTTGGCTTCCGCCACAGGATATCGGGCAACGCGCGAAGTCCGTGGTCGGTCAGCCGGTCGGTTATCTCCGCGTGGTTCGGGTAGGAACGGAACCCATCCTCCAGCGACCGTGTCGCGTCCCCGACGTTGATGCAGGCGATGCCGCCGGGAACCAGCACACGCTCTATCTCGGCCCACACCGCATCAAGCACGTCGTGCATCAGCGTGAACGCGCGGTCGCCGTCGTCACTGTCCAGCGCCGTCCCGATGTCGGGGTCCAGTTCAGTGAAGATGTCGTCCCACATCTCGATCATCGGGTACGGTGGGGATGTGACCACCAGCTCGACGCTGTCGTCGGGGCACGCAAGCGTGCGGGCGTCACCGGTTCGAACCCGGTGTGTCGTCTCCATACTGGTCCCAGCGGATGAGACGACTCTAGTCTTGCGGTTATCGGTCGGTATCTGTGGCTATCGTCTGGTGTTGAACTACCGACCATAGACAGCCAGAAAGCCCCCGACACGCTCCGGTCCCGCGGCTCGTTGCGCTCCTCAGTCGTTGCACTCCCTGCGGTGCTTACGTCGCCGGGGTTCCCGGGGCGTGGGTGGTCGGCTCTGTCGACCACCGCATAACGTGGCGGCGATGCCGCCACGCTGTCGACCCCTTTCAGTCCACCCGTTTTTGGATGCCCAATCAGTTATGAGGTGGGACTGAAAGGGGCGGGCGGCTGAACGACGGCGGACGAAGCAAGGACCGCAGTGAGCAAAGCGAACGAGGACCACAGCGAGTCCCCCGAGTTCAGCCGGCCGGGGCTTTCTGGCTGTTCAGACTGTCCGCTGCAGGAGCGGACACTACGCTTGGAAACAGCAGTCAAAACCCGGTTCTCAGAGCAATACCAGACGAGAGTGGAGCTTACGCGACAGGCAGGTCCTGCTCGGCTTCCAGCAGTTCGTGGTAACGGTTGCGGATAGTGACCTCGGAGATGTCGGCGACCTCAGACACGGCGGCCTGCGTCGTCTTCTCGTTGGTCAGCAGTGCGGCGGCGTACACCGCGGCGGCGGCGAGGCCGACCGGTGACTTCCCAGAGTGGACGCCCTGCTCTTTTGCGTTCTGGAGAAGCTGGCGGGCGCGGTGCTCGGCCTCGTCGGACAGTTCCAGCGAGGAAGCAAAGCGCGGAACGTAGCTCTCGGGGTCAGCAGGGCGCACTTCGAGCGAGAGTTCGCGGACGACGTAGCGGTACGTGCGGGCGATTTCGCTCTTCTCGACGCGGGAGACCTCCGTAATCTCGTCGAGCGAGCGTGGGACGCCAGCCTGTCGCGCGGCGGCGTAGACGGACGCCGTCGAAACGCCCTCGATGGAGCGGCCGGGGAGCAGGTCCTCGTCGAGCGCGCGGCGGTAGATGACGCTGGCCGTTTCGCGGACGTTTTCGGGGAGGCCGAGCGCAGAAGCCATCCGGTCAATCTCACCAAGGGCCTGCTTGAGGTTGCGTTCCTTGGAGTCTCGCGTTCTAAAGCGCTCGTTCCACTTGCGCAGGCGCTGCATCTTCTGGCGCTGCTTGCCCGACAGGGAGTTGCCGTAGGCGTCCTTGTCGCGCCAGTCGATGTTGGTCGACAGCCCCTTGTCGTGCATCATGTTCGTCGTCGGCGCACCGACGCGGGACTTCTCGTCTTTCTCGCTGGAGTCGAACGCGCGCCACTCGGGGCCGCGGTCGATTTCGTCGGACTCGACGACCAGGCCACAGTCCTCACAGACCGTTTCGCCGTGTTCGTCGTCGATAACGAGCGAGCCACTGCACTCCGGGCACGCTGTGCTCTCCGATTCCGTCGACTCCGTCGTCTGTTCTTCACGCTGCTGTCGTGTCCGTGTGTGTTCACTCATTGGTTGCGAAGGCGGGTGCTCACCGGGTGGGAGACATCACAGAACCCGGAGGCAGTCGGTAACACTGTATTCGAACGAAAGTCATTAAAGCATTTCGGTATTGTCATGGAGACCGCCGATACACGTCACGAAACCCATGTTTGTGCATCGGTCGCATGACCATTCATATAATGGCTGTCGGGTATTTTGACTGATTTCCCACAACCCGGTTATAATCACAGACAATAGGTAGCGTCGTCCCCGTCGCTGTCACTTCCTATTGCTAGAGTAATCCCAGTAATGACAGAGCGCTGTTGCAGGGCGTGTCAAAACTGCGGTCAGTCGTTCGTTTCCGGTTCGATAGCGTCTGTAGACTGGGACTCTTCGACGGCCGTCGTCAGCGAGACGTTGAGCCAGCCCATCGACGCGACGCCGCCAATGATGGTGACGATGTTCTTTACCGCGTGGTCGACGATGGCGACGCCAATAGCCGCGGCGACGCCGACCGGCGTCAGTGACGCGACGATGACGGTGAACGCACCCTCGTAGAGCCCGACCCCACCGGGGGTCAACGGCAGGACCTTTGCGAGGTTCCCGACACTGACCGCGAAGAAGCCAACGGCCACCAGCGACGGCGTCAGGCTGTAGCCGAAGGCCGCAAAGACGATCAGGGCCGTTATGACGTCAAACGTCCAGATGAGGAGACTGCCGATGCCGACACGGGTGAAGGCCGACCCATCGGCGGCCACCGTCTGTACGTCGCCGACGAACCCCTCGATGATGCCAGCGACGTAGTCAGCATAGGAGTCGCTGCTCAGCCGGCCGATGCCCGCTCGGACGAGGTTCCGGTCGCTCCGCGCACTGGCGACGATGGCCACCACTGCACCAATTGCTGCAAGGCCGACACCGCCTGCCACGGCCACGGCGGTTCGCCCGCTGCTGGCCGCGTCGCCGCCGACGGCATCGCCCGTCAGCGCCGTCAGCAACTGTTCGGCCGACCCAGTCACGGCCAGCCCGATCATGACGACGCCGGCGAGGAGCGTTATCGTCAGCAGGTCGAACACGCGCTCGACGGCCAGCGACGCGAACCCAGAGGGGTATGGAATCGAGCGACGGGCCTTGATAACGTACGCCCGGACCGCGTCACCGGCCCGCGCCGGAAACACGAGGTTCCCGGTCTGGCTGATGAATATCGCGCCCGTCAGGAAGTCCCACCGCTCACGATACCCCATCGAAACGAGGATGTCCCGGTAGCGGATGCCACGGAGCGGCCATGAAACAGCATAAAACACGGCACTCAGCGCGACGATTTCCGGTGCCGCCCCGGCCATCTCCGCGAGGACGCGGTCGGGGTCAAGATACTGTGTCATCAACAGAAGGGCAATAACGACGAGCATCGTGCCCGCGCCGAGCGACACCTCACGGGTAATCCGGGGGCTGACCGACAGTTCCCAGAACGTCCGGAGTATCTGGCTCCCCATGCCAAACACGTCCCGGACGATGTCGACCTTCGAATCGCCCTTGGGCGTCCAGTCGACAGGGAATTCCTGCACCCGGTAGCCGTTGCGCTGAGCCTTGACGAGCAGTTCCGTGTCCCAGAACCAGTGCTCGTCCTGAACGATGGGTAACAGCGTTTCCAGTGCCTGCCGGTCGAACGCCTTGAACCCGCACTGATGGTCCTTAAGATCCGAGCGGAGGACTGCTCTGACGAGCGTGTTATAGCCGAAGCTCGGAATGCCACGCTTTGCGGGCCGGTCGGCTCGGTTTTCGGGCATCCACCGTGACCCCGTCGCCACGTCGTAGCCGTCGATTCGGACGGCGTTGACGAGCTCTTCGAGATGCGACATATCCGTCGCCAGGTCCGTATCGAAATACACCAGTGTGTCGCCGTCGGCCTGGTCGAAGGCGTACTCTAACGCGCCGCCGCGTCCGAGGCGGTCGTCGCTGTGGACGTGTCGGATCCGGCTGTCCTCGTTCGCGAGTCGCGTCGCGATTTCGGGCGTGCGGTCCGAGCAGCCGTCCTCCGCGACGATGACCTCATACGTGTCGTCGGGGAGAAATGAGGCGAGCGTCTCGAGCGTTGTCGACACTGTCTGCTCGATGGTGTCTGCTTCGTTGTAAGCGGGGAGAACGACGCTCACCTCGACCGCAGTCATACGCTCTTGGTCATCCCCGGAGTGAAAAGTACTTTCCGTTCGGTATGCTTTCGGGACCAAACCGGCTGTTAGTCAGCGCCTTCCTGCGACTGGGTGGTTGCGAACCGCTCGATTGACGCGACGTCGATATCTCCGACCGATTCGTAGGGTCTGTTTACCACCACATCGCCGGCGGTGCTCCGGCCGATACCGGGAATCTCGGTGAGTTCGTTCATCGACGCGCTGTTGAGGTCCAGCGGGTAGGGGACGCCGGTGACCGACCGGTAGCCGTGGTCGGTGACCGCGATGTCGACGACACTGCCGAGTTCGCGTTCGCCCGGAATGCCCACAAGGAGCGGGTAGGTCCCCAGCTGCCGGCCGAACGTCTTGCCGTCCTGATGGTACTCTAGATGGACATCGGGCAGCACTGTTCCCGGCGGCGCGACCCGCTGGAGCATCGGGTTATCGATGGTCTCACGGACCTCCTGTTTGTACTGCTTGAACAGTTGTTTGTGGTCCTTAGCGATTTCTGCGCCGGTGTCGGCCATGTCGGTCCCCTCGAAGGCCATCACCTGCCGGATGTTCACCCGCCGGAGCATGAGCCCCTCGTCGTACACCCGCTGGAGGAACCGCTTGTTGTGCTCGAAGGTCTCCCGCGTCTCGCCTTTCAGCCCGTGGACGAGATTGATACCGGGCAGGAGTTTGGGGAGCCGCCGAGCGGCGTCGTCGCCAAAGTTGGGGGCAGTGTCTTTATCTCCTCCGGGTCGCCAGCCAGCCACCTCGTTGACGATTTTCACCGCCTCGAAACACTGGTCGGCGGTGACGTTGAGGTTGTTGTCGCTCATCACGTCCGGGTCGGCTGACTCCAGGCCGAAGGCGGCGGTATCGCCGGGCGTGTTGTGTTCGGCGATGATGCGAATCCCCTCGCGGGCCTTCTCGGGCCACTTCACAACCGTGATGGGATTCATATTGTCGAGATGCAGCGTCTCAAGGTCCGGCGCAACGTCGCGGATACCGCCGTAGAGCCGCCGCAGGGCGTCGGGATTCGGTGCTTCACCGTCACCGCCGTACGCGAGGATGTCGGCCTGCCGGCCCAGCCGGAAGTGCTTCACACCGCGGTCCGAGAGGGCATCGACTTCATCGACAACACTCTCGGGCGGCCGGAAGTCCGGGTTGCCGTACATCGGCTCCGTACAGAAGGAACACCGGTACGGACAGCCCCGGGAAGTCTCCATCTCGCAGATGAGGTAGTCGGGGTGGTTCGGATGCTGTTCGACAACGAACGCGCCGGCGCGGGCCCACCGTGTCTCCTCTTCGATGTCACGGTACCGGTCGTTGAACCCTTCCAAGCCGGAGTCCACGAGGTCGAACACTGCGGCCTCGACGTCCGCCATCGCCAGGAAGTCGAAATCGAGGTCGTCGCGGGCCGTCTCGCTCGCTCCCTCGTTTGCCTCGCCGACGCCGAATCGGACCGGACCGCCCATGATGGAAGTCCCGTCGGCTGTCCACGCGAGTTCCCGCACCTCGTCGGGTTCCGCCGGCGTCCCACCGACGTACTTGCCGGGAACGGTCATGCCGCCGACGTATACCATGAGGTCGGCGTCCTCAACGTCTCGCCAGACTGCGTTGTCCTCCCGGAGTTCGTCGATGGTGTGATACGTTATCTGCTCGCGGGGGACGCCGGCATCGACGAGCGCGCCGGCGGCGTACCGCGGATACGTCGAGATGTACGGCGGCACCCCGAAGTGCGCGGGCTCGTCGACGTAGCCGTCGACGATGGTCACGTCGAGCGTCTCGGGGTCAGTCATACCCGTCGCTTGACGTTCGATACCTAAAACCGTGTCTGGTCGGCCGTGGAAACAGGAACGGTCATGTGCGAGCTAAAGAGGGCGTAGTCAGCACCACGGCCACCCATGGTACAAAATCACTTTCTCCCAGCCCGTGCCATGGATGTGTATGGAACGGGTCGAATTTACGGTCCGTGGCGAAGGGGCCAGCACGCTGCCCAGAGCGTTCCACGATATCGCCGAGGATTCCCGCGAGCTGTATGACGGCAACGGGTTCGTTGTGGCGGTTACGGAGAACCACTACCGCATGGAACTCACTGAGGTACAGGCGACGACCGTGCTGGAGCTAATAGATGAGACAACTTGCGAGGTGACGATCATCGCTGGCGGCGGTGGATACGGATTGACAGCCGATGCGGGTGGCCGTGAATCCGAGGAGGTTCGAAAGGTCAGGCGTCGACTCGAAACGTTCTGTGAGGACCGTGATCTCACTGTCGAACGGGTGTAGGCTGGCAGCACTTCTGGAGGGGATGATGCGGTGACAGCAATCGCCCAGGGGCAGCCGAATTCAGTCGTCGGCGACAGCGGATGACGTAGCTGAATCAGCTTGCTCGGACCCGTCGTATCGGCCACCGAACAGCGTTGTCGCAAACAGGATTAGCGGCGAGAGGAACGCGAAGAAGTAGTACGGGGCATAGGCAAGCGTTCCGACCCCAAAGACTGCGGACATGTAGACGGCACCGGCGTGCCACGGGAAGAGCGCGCCGGTCGGGGTTCCGGCGGACTCGATAGCCTGTGAGAGGTCGTCGCTGGCCAGACCGTACTCGTCATAGAGGTTCCGTAGTGTGAGTCCGGGGACGACGATGCTCATGTACTGCTGGGCCGAGAAGGCGTTGACGAAGATGGCCGAAACGCCGGTCCCGACGACTAAGCTGCGCGGGCCGCGGACAGCGGTCGCGAGATGGTGTGCGAGCACGGCGAGGACGCCGGTCCGCTCAAGGAGCCCACCGAGACTGAGAGCCGCGACGACGACGGCAATCGTCCAGGCCGACCCTGAGATACCACCGCTTGCCAGTAGGTCGTTCACGAGGGCTGTCCCCGTCTCAGGGGCCGTCCCATCGAGAAAGACAGTCCAGGCGGCAGTGAACGACCGGCCCTGCACGAAGATGGTCGTGAAGGCCCCGGCAAAGACTCCGGCGACGAGCGTCGGGAGCGCCGGGATTCCGTACAGCGCCAGTCCGAAGGTGACAACGAGCGGGATAAGTACCAGCACCGAGAGGTCGTAGCTGCCAGCGAGTGCGCCCTGTATTTCGGCGACACGCCCAGTCGGGATTTCACCGACGGCACGCAGTCCCAGAACAGCGTAGAGCAGGACCGAGAGGCCAAACGCCAGCACAGTCCCGTTGCGCATCGCTCGGATGTGGTCGTAGAGGTCGGTGTTCGTCACGGCGGCCGCGAGGTTTGTCGTGTCTGAGAGGGGTGACTGCTTGTCGCCCGCGTAGGCACCCGAGAGGATGGCACCGGCAGTCATCGGTGTTGGCACGCCGAGACCGGAGCCAATGCCGATGAAGGCCACGCCAAGAGTGCCGGCTGTCGTCCACGACGACCCAATAGAAAAGGCGACGACCATCGCAAGCAGCGCCGTCGCCGGCAGGAACACGTCCGGCGTCAATATCGAGAGGCCATAGTACATCAGCCCGGGGATAGTCCCCGCGCTCACCCACGTCGCGATGAGTCCGTAGATGATGAACAGGATGAGAATGGCCTGCAGCCCCATCAACAGACTGTCCGCGAGTCCCTCGTAGAGGTCGTCCCACGAGTACCCTAGCCAGTATTTGCCGACTGCGCCAGTCAGCACAATGCTCCAGAGCAGCGGCCCGTGTGGGGCCAGCTTCAGATATCCCGATCCGATGCCGAGGAACAGAACGACACCGAGTACGGGGACCAGCGCCTGCAGTACCCCCGGACGGCGCTCCGACGGGATGTCCTCGTACGTCAGCGGTTCGAGAGTGAGTGATGTCACGTCTACGCCGACCTAATAACCTGCGTGTATTAAAACAAGCGATAATATCTCTGTAGCGCATATGTGACACTGTCACTTTCAAGGCTATCGTTACCAAACATCGATACAGCAGACCGGAAGCGGGGCTAATGTATACCTGACTGGCGGCCATGCTGGCTGCTATCGAGGGACTTGAATGAGCAAATCAAGTATTTCTCGGCAGTAACTATTTCGAGACAGCGCAGTTGGTCGTGCCACTGGGACTACCTCCCTGCCGGAGACGTTTGGACAGCAGCAGTCTCAGTCGTCGGCGCTGACCGTTCGGTCGTCGGCTTGGGCGTGCCAGAGGTCGGCGTAATCGCCGTCCGCCGCGAGCAGGTCGGTGTGGCTACCGCGTTCGACGATTTTGCCGTCGTCCATCACGACGATGCGGTCCGCGTCCTGAATCGTTGAGAGGCGATGGGCGATGACGAAGGCGGTGCGATCCGCGACCAGTTGCTCGATACTCTCCTGAATGCGGTCTTCTGTCTCCGTGTCTACGTCGCTGGTCGCCTCATCGAAGATGATGATTTCGGGGTCGTTCAGCAGGGCCCGGGCGATGGCAACACGCTGGCGCTGGCCGCCGGAGAGTTTGATGCCGCGCTCGCCGATCTGCGTGTCGTACCCATCCGGCAGGTCCTCGATGAACTCGTGGGCCTGTGCGGCTTCCGCCGCGTCGCGGACGCGGTCGCGTGCGATTTCCCAGCTACTCCCCCGCGCCTCGTCGTCCGACTGCTCAGCGTCAAGGACTTCGCGGTCGCCGTAGGCGATGTTCTCGGCGACTGTCCCCGAGAACAGGTACGGCTGCTGCTCGACGATTGCGATTTCGCTCCTGAGACTCTGGAGACCGTATTCGCGCACGTCGACGCCATCCACCCGGACCGCACCAGCATCCACGTCGTGGAACCGCGGCACCAGTTTCAGCAAGGTCGATTTGCCGGCTCCGGTCGCCCCAGCAAGGCCGATTGTCGCGCCATCGGGCACGTCAAGCGACACGTCGCGGACGACCGGCGGTTCGTCACCGTAGCCGAAGGTCACGTCGTCGAACTCAACTGACCCGTCGATGCTATCGGGTTCGTAGGTGTCCTCGGGGTCGGTGACTTCGGGTTCTTGGCCCAGCAGGCCGAACACGCGCTCGGCGCTGGATTTGGCGAGCTGGTACTTGTTGGCCGACTTGCCGACCCGCCGCATCGGGGAGTAGAGCCGGCGGATGTAGAGGAAGAAAGCGGTAAACGCCCCTGCCGACAGCGCCGTTTCGCCCTGTGGATTCGTGATGAAGTCCATCCCGGCGACGTACAGAATCAGCACGAACACGATGCCGGTCAATAGCCGCAGGCCGGCGAAGAAGGCCCGGCGGATGCGGAGCGCGGCGACCTTCTCATCGTGGTACTCCTGGCTCTGGTCGGTCACTCGCTTGCGCTCGAAGTCGTACCGGTCGAATGCCTTGATGACCGGCGCGCCGCTGAGGTTGTTCTCCAGCCGCGTGTTGAGCCGCGACACCGTCTGGCGAATCGAGCGATACCGCGGCTCAATCCACGTAAGGAAGAAGCCGCTGGCGACGCCGATGATCGGGACCGGTGCGAGCGCGATGAGCGCTAGCTTCGGCGAGTAAGTGTAGAGGATGACGGCGATACCGCCGACGGTCGCCACCACCCGTATCATCTGGCGGAACTCCGTGTTCAGAAACGACTCCAGCCGGTTGATGTCGCTGTTGAGTATCGACATCATCCCGCCGGTCTGGTGGTTCGCAAAGAAAGACAGCGAGAGATGCTGGAGGTGGTCGTACGTCTCGTTTCGGAGGTCCCGCTGTATTTTCTGGGCGCTCGATTGCAAGAGGTATCTCGATGCGAAACGCGCTGCCGACCGGATGAGATACGCGATGGCCGCGATGACTACGAGTCGCTGGAGGAAGGCGATTCGGGCGGCTTCGCCAGTGATTTGGCCGGGCGGCAACAGACCGGCGTCGGTCAGCAACCCCGGTTCGCCGCTGTTGAGGACGACGCGGTCAATGGCCGCGGCGACGATTATCGGCGGCACGAGGCGGGCGAACCGGGTACAGAACGCCGCCAGAATGCCGACGAATAGCCGGAGCCAGTAGGGCGTAGCGTAGCCGACGAGGTTGACCATCGGGTGGCCGTCGACGTTCTCACGGACGCCTTCGAAGCCGCCCTGGTCGTCAGGCATAGACGGTAGTTGGGCCGGAAGCTGATATATGCCGGGCTTCGACCCAGAGACACTGCCGCCACTGCGTCGTCAAACGTAGATACAGCCTTCGCTCTGTGGGCCTGCCGCGGGCGGTCTTGCACCGTCGGCCAGTCGGCCCGCAGAGACGACAGCAGCCAGCGAGTCCAGCGCGTCGTGGTTTCCGAGGTAGGTGTCGCGGTGGTCGCCGACGGTGACGCTACAGGCCTCAACCGCCGCGATGTTTGCTTCCCGACGCTGTCGGGGGTCGTCGACGTTCTTGTACCCCTCGCGGTAGCAGCCCAGCCAGCCGAACGTCGCAGCGGGGTACACCTCGGCGACGAGCGTCTCGGCGTCCCAGCCCTCCATCGGTACGACGGCTGTTTCCTCGTCGTCTCGCAGTTTTCCGAGCACGTCCCGGACGCCGTAGAAGGTCATACTGCGCGTCCGATTCGTGTAGGGACACAGCGCGCCGCGTCGGAAGTCCGTCTCCCGGCGCAGGTCACGGCTGCCGGTCGCCATCTCGGCGGTGTGCCGACAGGCCTCCGAAAGCGACCCCGGGTCAGTCGGGCCGCTACCGCTCGCAAGCCAGTCGACGAAGCCGTCCCAGGTTCCGCCGCATTGTGCGTCAAGTAGCGCCTGTGGCAGACTGAACGGGAAATCCAGCCCGACAGCGCCCACATCATCGTCGGTGATGCGGTCGAGGAGGCCGGCGTGGGCCGCCTCGCGGTCCCGGCCCCACTCGTCGGTCCCGCGGTAGCACCGTTGAATCGTCAGCCCGTCGTCCGTTGGTATCGCCTCGGTAACCCAGAGCGCGTCGCCAGCGCTTGCTGCGCCGCTGAAATCCGCCCCGAGGACGCGTTCACTCATACACCTGAGTACGCTGGTGACGGCATCAATGTTGGGACTGGCAAGACGGGGTAACCCCGGCCCCGTCCGTAAGGGGTTTGTCCCCGACGGACCAACGAAATACTATGCCAGCCACTATGGAGGTCGTCTGCACGGACGACAGCTGCGAACTCGACATGTTCGAGATGCACTACACGTACGATATGCCGGACGATGTCGAACTCGCGGCGTTCTCCTGCCCGTACTGTGGCGGAACGGACTGCCTCGACGAAGTGGAACTATGATGCGAGACATCGGCTCCTCTATCAGCGACGCGATATTCGAGAACATCGGGCGGGCCGCCGGCCGGGTCCAGGAGAACAAGCCGCTGGCCTCGGACCTGCTGGAGTCAGACGATGCCTACCTCGTCGTCTTCGACGCGCCCGGCACGACGGCGTCGGACATCCAGGTCCGGTACGTCGACGACCGCGTGGAGGTCCGTATCGACCGCTTCCGCGATTTCTACGATGGATTCGAAATGCGCTACCCGGGCCGCGGGCTCGCACTCGACGGGAGCGTCACGCTGCCGAGCGATGCCGCTGTCGACCCGGAGACAGCGCAGGCGACGCTCAAGAGTAACGGCACGCTCCACGTCCGCGTCCCGAAAGCCGACACGGACCACGACGAGGACGAAGCAACGGATGTCGGCGTTGCAACCGACGATAGCGGGACTGCTGAGGTGACTGACGCGGATGCAGACAGCGAAACGGCTGATGTCGAAGACGTGACCGACGCAGCTGACGAGGGCGAAGACGACGACGCCTGATCCTTCTGTATACTCCTTCTCATAGCGCATTCACCCGTCCCAGTCACGCGTCGGGTCGTCCAGCGCGGCGAATTCTTCGGAGCCGTCGAACCGTGTCGGGTCGACGCGACCAGGCAAGTGTTCTGAAAGCGGGTTCGGGCGATTGAGAACGTCTGCGGCGAGATAGTTGCCCATCGCCGGCGCGCGCATGAGTCCGTGGCCCTGCCAGCCAGTGGCTACCCAGAGTCCGTCGGCGACCTGCCCGGCCAGCGGCGCGCCGTCGGGTGTCGCCGTACACAGGCCGGCCCAGGCTCGGTCACAGGCTGGCGTGAGCGCCGCCGTCTGCTCGACCCGGTCGAGGCTCCGAGTGACGAACTCGGCGTCCGCGTCCGGGTTCCAGTCCGTCGGGTCGACCTCGTGTGCGCCGTTGCCGACCAGTAGCGCGTCGCCCTTTGGCCGCCAGTAGAACTCTCGTGTCGCGTCGTAGAACGACGGCAGCGTGGCATCGACCGGTTCGGTCACGATGGCCTGCGCCCGGTAGGCTTTCAGCGCGAGCGAGACGCCGACATCGGCGACGAGTGGCTTCGTTTGCGGGCCAGCCGCAACAATCACTGCATCGAACGCCCGGGCCTCGTTCGCTGTTTCGACGGTCGCCGGCGAATCGAGGGAGACCGGGGTACCAGTCTCGATGGTTGCACCCGCTTCGCGGGCTGTTTCGGCGAGCGTCGCCACCACCTCGTCTGGGTCGAGTACGCCGGCGTCGCGGGCGAGGCCAGCCACCTCGATGCCGCTGGTCTCGAGTGCGGGGTAGCGGTCGCCGAGTGCCGCCGGCGTGAGCGCCTCGACCCCGACGCCGTTTTCCTGCATCTGCGTGATCTGCTCGCGGACGGCCGTAGCGTCGCTTTTCGTGCGCGCGACCCAGACGTAGGGCTGGGCCTCGAACAGGCCCATGTCACGGTAGCGAGCGAGTGCGTCCGCGGCCACGGCGGCGTCCACGTCATCAGCGAACGCGTCGTAACAGAGGCCGGCCGCCCGGCCGCTCGCGCCGCTCCCGAGCGTATCACGTTCAAATACCGTGACCGATGCACCGCGGCGAACCAGTGCTAGCGCGGTCGACAGGCCAACGGCCCCACCGCCAACGACGGCGACGTTCATTTACAAGAGGAAGGGGTCGAGTCCACGCGCCGGGTAGCCGACAATCGTGTCGACACCGATGTCGTGGAGTCGCTTGGTTCGCTCGGCGACTGTCTCGACGGAGCCGACGAGCGCGTAATCGCGGATAGCCTGTTTGAGTACGTCTCTAGCCCGACCCGTCGCTCGGCTGTCCGTCGGCGCGCCGTCGGGCAGTGCGTTCCGAACCGGGCCGCGCCGGGCCGTGTAGTCGCCGACGGCGTCCAGCATCGCGTCCTCGCTGTTCGAGAGCACCAGCGGGGCGTACACGGCAATCGACCCGTCGAAGCCCGCCGTCCGGAGCGTCCGAACATCGCGGGCGGTCGTCCGCGAGAGAAGTTCGTACTGTGTGCCTCCGACTGCCAGCGCGAGTCGCTCGATGCCCTCGGTACCGACCCACGGATTGTTGGTATCGTCGACGGCCGCCCGTAACCGCGGTGCGACGGCCCGTGCGGCCTCATCATCTGAGAGATACGCGCTGTGGCCGGCAACCAGCACGTGTCTCGCATCTGCCGGCAGCGTGTCGAACCCGCTGTCATCGCCCAGCGGGTCGAAGCCGTTGGCCCGGACCGGCGTGGTGACGCGTACGTTGGCAGTCGATGCAAGTCGCTCGATAACGTCCGTCTCTGGGACGTGGGCCGCTCCCTCGTAGTCGATTGCGAGCGTCTCAACATCGAGGGCTGTCGCCTGCGACACGTCCACTTCTGTCGGCTTGAGCGCCACCGCGTCGATGCCGGCGGCCGCCAGTGTCGCACCGGTAAGCGTGGTCATCCAGTACGCCACCAATGCCTCGGGGTTGGAAAATTCTGTCGCTCTCGGCCCCGCTCCAGCCGGCTCTGTGTTACTCAGCTTCGTCGCGCACGCTCGGCGGCAAATCGTCGTCTGGCTCCATGTACCGGTCCGGTTCGGGCGGCACCCGCCAGTCGGTCGCGAGTTCGAGCAACTGGACGAGCATCCGTGCCGTCGCACCCCAGACAGTGTAGCCGTCGACGTAGAAGAAGTGGAGCCGAATCTCGCCGTAGTGGGGGTGGTCGCGGTGCTCTGACTCGTAGTTGTCCAGATCAGTCAGCTCCGACACCGGGAGGGTGACTATTTCCGCAACCTCCTCGTCCGAGGGTAGGTAGTCGCGGTCTGGAATCCGCCCGACGAAGGGGCGAACGGAGTACCGCGTGATAGTTCTGATGTCGTCCAGCCGACCGACGACGTTGACCGCCAGCGGGTCGAGCCCGATTTCCTCGTTCGCTTCCCGGAGCGCAGTCCGCAGCAGGTCCTCGTCTTCGGGTTCGCGACCGCCGCCGGGGAACGACATCTGTCCGGGGTGGTCAGACAGGTGGTCAGCGCGTTTCGTGAACAGTATCGCCTCGCCCGCAGGTCGCGTGACGACCGGAGCGATGACGGCCGCCTCCTGTGGCTCGTCGTCCACGACGACTGGCTCGTGGGCCGCGACCCGGTCAAACTGCATAGCTTGTGATAGGTGATGGACTGTCTTAATTCGGGTGGCTCACTCGTGTGAACTAACTGATTTAATTATGTGGGATTTTGGAGCGTCGGGCTCACACATCGTCCAGACGGTCGCGGAGGCCGTCCATTTCGACATTCTCCCAGGCTTCGATGTCGTAGCTCACGTCAAGCAGTGTCTCGACGCGGTCCTCGTCGCCGTTCTTGACGGCCATCACCGCATCCTCTCGGAAGCGGGCCTTGACGGCCTCAATGACGGCGTCGCGTGCGAGGTCGCGGGCCGGCACGTCCATAATGTGGGGGAGATCAGCCGCCCCGTCGGGCAGGGCCGGGAACGCGACCGGACCGACGACCAGCAGCGTCTCGTCGGTATCGGCGGCGTGGTCGTCAACGGCGACGAGGTGGTACGAGTCGATAGCGCCGTCGATGGCCGCAGCAACCGCGTCCGGGTCGGCGTCGATGCCCTGCTTGAATGCGAGTTCGCCGCAGGCATCGACGAGCTCCGCGCTGGTGAGCGAACCGAAGAGGTCGACGACGCCAGCCAGCTCGTCCGGTGGCAGGTCCATACAGGTGACGCGGCACCGAGTGGCTTCAGCCTTTAGGCTCGGGCGGCACTCGGCAGCCGGCCATTGAGGTGTAGCGACACCATCGCGACGAGGACGACGAGCAACGCGACGCCCATGCCGCGAAGCAGCGTCGGAAACGTGACGCCGGCGTCAAGTAGCCGTCCGACAAGCGCACTCCCGGGGGCCTGCATCACCATCATCCCCGCGCCGTATGTGGCGTAGGCGCTTGCGCGGTGACGGTCCGGGAGCGAGCCGAGCAAGTACGCGTCCACCGCCGGGAAGATGCTGTGGATGACGTATCCGACGACGACGCTGAACGCAGCCAGCGACCAGAATTCGGTCAGCGACGGCAACACCAGCACACAGCCGGTAAAGGCCGCAAGCATCGTCAGCAGGTACGGAATCGACGGGAGCCGGTCGGCCAGCCGACCACTGACGTAGAAGGCCGGCACGCCGGCACCGAACGCGAGCAACAGGAGCGTCCGACCCGACCCCGCGGATAGGCCGACGCTCGTGGCGTATGTGACATAGAAATTGAACAGCCCGTTCCAGACCAGTCCCGCGACGCCGATGGTAGCGACGCTGGTGACAATGATGTGCCACTGGGCACGCGCCGCGCCGAGGAGGTCGCGGTCTTTGCTCCCAGCGTCTGGAAGCTGGGCGCGTCTCGCGATGATAGTGAACGCGACGGTTACCACTCCCGCGGCGACAGCTATCCCTTGCAGCGCGGTTCGCCATGTCCCGACGACGAGCACGAACGAGATCAGCGCCGGCGCGCCGACGGCGGCGAGCTGGGCGGCGACGCCGTGTTGCCCGAGCGCGCGACCGGGCCGCTCCGGGAACAGCTCACTGACCAGCGTGTTCGCTGCGGTCAGGTAGACGCCGCTTGCAAGCCCCATAGTGAACGCGCCGACGAGCAACAACGTCGGGTCGAACGCGAACGCGGTGAACGTCGTTCCAAGCGTCAACACGACCCCGGAGCCGAAGATGACCTTCGCCCGCGATATCCGGGTCAGCAGGACGCCGGTGGGGAGCCGTGGGAGGGCGCTCCCGGCCCAGGCCATCGTTGCGAGCAGTCCGAGTGTCGCATCGGATGCTCCCGTTGTCGCCCGAATCGGCTCGATAAGCGGTGCAAAGACGACTCTGCCGAGGTTGATGCAGAACACCATCCCAAGCAGCGAGCCAAAGATGCGGCGACGTGACACGACCGGCGATAGAGCGGAAAACCTGAACAACGTTCCGGAACGCCGCCACGGGGTTTTTACACGCGGGTAGCACACTGGCAGGTATGGACTCAGTGAGGAAGGCCCTCCGGGCCGGCGATGTCGAGAAGGACAACTACGGACGGCTCTCCTGTACCAGCTGTGACGAGCCGCTTGCGACGGAGAACGACCCGGACGAGGTCGGGAAAGTGCGCGTCTGCCCCGAGTGCGACGGCAAGTGGAAGGAACTCAGCTAGCTACTCAAAGACGGCGTCGAACGCGTCAGCACCGAGTGGCTCGTATCGGCCCGCATCGACGTTCTCCCGGGCGTGTTCGACCGACCCCGTGCCGACCAGCGAGCAGGTCACGCCCGGCGCACTGCGTGCGAAGTTAATCGCGCGCTGCGCGCTCGTTTCACCCGAGAGCTTCGCCGCTACGTCGTCCGGGAGTTCCGCGGCTAGCTGTCCCTGCATGATGGAGGCGCTGGTGAACACGTCTAACCCGGCCTCGTGCGCGAACCAGAGCGCCGACTGTGGCCCCTCCGCGCCGTCGTGAGACTCGACCGTGAACGCGTCGGCCATCGCAACGTTGAACGGCAACTGAATCGCGCGGAGATGCGTCGCCGCGTTGCCGACCGTCTCTGCCGCGGCGCGGGCGCGCTCAACGATCTCTGGAAGCGAGAGGTGGCTGTCGTGGTCGGCGGGCACGCGGAACGCCTCCCACGTCGCGACGCCGTACTGGTTGATATCGCCGGCCGCCGCCCGTTCCTCCAACTGTTCGAAGGTCGCCTCCAGCTGGTCGTACACCGCTTCACGGGAGTTCACTTTCAGTTGCGTCTCCGGATTGTGGACGTAGTAGAGGTCGATGGTATCCAGTCCGAGATTCGTCAGCGACCGGTCGATCTGATCGTCAATGTAGTCGGGCGCAATGCAGTGCTGGCCGGCAACGAGGTCGTCGCGGTCGACGATGCCGGTGTCGAGGTACTCCGACCGGACGAACGCGCCGGGGTCAGCCGGGCGCGCCCCGTCAAATGGGATGAACCCCCCTTTCGTCGCAACAGCGATTGCCTTACGGTCCACGTCGGCGTCCGCGACAGCGTCGCCGACGACACGCTCGGAGCGCTGGTGGCGGTAGTTTATTGCTGTGTCGACGACGTTGATGCCGGATTCGAGCGCCGTGACGATGGCGTCGTGGTAGCTCGCGTCCCGCTCGTCGGTCGGGTCGCCGAGGTACGTGCCGATGCCGATGCTGGAGACGACGCCGTCGCCGAACCGGCGGTAGAACGTGCGTGCGAACTCGTCGTGGTCGTCCCGGTACGCCCAGGTCGCCTCCCGTGTAGCCATACCGGCTGTTGGTCGGGTAGTAACAAAAGGGCAGAGATTCACCCCGGTCGGCGACCGCGCACAGGTCGCCTGTTACAGTTCGCCGCTCATCGCATTGAACACCCGTTCGCGGAAGTCGTCACGGGAGACGCCATCGCTGGGACCGAGGCCGGCCATGTGCTTGACCGGGACTTTCCCGCCGCCCATCCGCGCGTGACCGCCGCCTTCGGCCATCGGGATATCGTCGACGACAGCCTCTATCGCCCGGCCGATGTGGACGCGGTCGTCCCGGGAGCGCCCGGCGATGCGCATGGTTCCCTCCTTCTCGCCGACGATGACGACTGCCGAGACGCCCTCTAACGTCTCCAGCTCGTCCGCCGCCTGTGGAATCGCATCCGTGTTTGACACCTCGCCCACATCGCTGAACGCGTAGGGCGCTCGCACCTCCCGTTTCCCGATGGCCCGGGATTTCACGTCGAGGACTTCGGCGTCGACCTGGGGGTTTGCGATGCGGTTGAGGAGGTCGCTGTCCATCCCATCGTAGAGGAACGCGGCAGCCGCGAAGTCCTCAGACTGACACCCGTTTGTCAGTGACCGGGTGTCCGACTGAATCCCGTACATCAGCCCCGTTGCCAGCGCACAGGGGACGGTTTCTGCCGGTGCTGCGTCGATATCGATACTCCCGGTCCCCTGTGTGTCGCTGAACTCAAATTCTAGCTGATTGAAGTAGCTTGCGAAGATGGTCGCACAGGCCCCGTAGTCGGACCGGATGTCGGTGAACTCGTCGCCGCTGCCGTTGCCGGGGTGATGGTCGATGACGGCGACCGGTTCGACCTCCTCGGCACCGGGGAAGCCGCGTGCCGTGTTGTGGTCGACGAGGACGACGGCCTCCCCGTCGATGTCTTCGACAGTTTCGATGTGGCCGAAATCAAGATCCAGCACCGTCTGGAAGGCCCGGTTCTCCGGGCGGCGTATCTCCCCGGGGTACAGCAGCGACGCTGACGTCTCGGTGCCGGCGACGAGCTGGCTGACGGCCAGAGCCGAGGCCATCGCGTCCGGGTCCGGGTTCGGGTGCATCAACACTGCGATCTGGTCGTAGCCGGTCAGCGTCCGACGCAGTCGCTCGCCGGGCGTTCGGCTGAGATACCGACGCACCCAGATACCGGCACCGAGGAGGGTGAGGAGGACCACAGCGACACCAGCGATCAGCAGGGGGTTCTCGCTAGCGACCGCCGCGGCGGCGTCAACCTGGAGTCCGCCGACGGCAACGCGTGTCATACCACGCTGTTCGCCAGCCTATCAGTAATAAAGTTCGCCCCGATAGGGCTAATTTTGCCGGTATTCTCGGACGGCGTCGCGGTACCCTTCCCGGAATGTCGGGTACTCGAATTCATATCCCAGTTCGTGGAGTCGGTCGTTCGAGCATCGCTTGCTCGTCTGAATACGGCGCTTTGCGGTCTCTGAGAGGCTCTCGTCGGCGAGTCGTTCTTCGGTCGTCTGTTTCGGCGGGAACGAGACATCACACTGCTCGGCCAGCCAGTCGGCAAAGGCCCACTTTTCGACTGGTTTGTCGTCGACGACCAGCACGACTTCGTCACGGTGGTTCTCGGTCAGGAGGTGGCGCACGGCACCGGCTGCGTCGGCCCGGTGGACCATGTTCAGGTAGCCGGCCGTCACCGGCCCTTCCAGATACCGATCCAGTCGGTAGCGGTCCGGGCCATACAGGCCGGCGAAGCGAGCGACCGAGCCGTGGCCGCCGTATTCCACGGGACGCTCGCGGGCGACCCGCTCCGCTTCGGCCAGCACTTCGGTCTTCTCGGTCTGTGGGTCCAGCGGCGTCTCCTCACCGACCCACGCGCCGCCGTGGTCGCCGTAGACACCGGTACTGGAAGTGTACACCAGTCGCTCGGGCGGGTCGGCCCGCGACCAGAAGTGGTCGATAGCTGTCCGGAGGCCCTCGACGTACACCTCGCGGGCGGCCTCGGCACCCCTGCCGCCGGAGCTTGCGGCGAAGACGAGCCAGTCGGCATCCGGCACCGCCGACAGCGACTCGGGATCGGTTACGTCGGCCCGGACCGCCTCGAAGCCGGCGTCCTCGATAGCCGCGATGCCGCCATCGGACCGGCGAACGCCAACGACCTCGTAGTCGTCTTGCAACTGCCGCCCGAGTTCGAGGCCGACGTAGCCACAACCCAGAATGGCGACGCGCTCCGTCACCGCTTTTCCCCCTCGATGTGACTGTGCAAGAGGGCATACTCGGCCAGTGTCACCGGGTAGCGGCCCTCGATTTTCTGCTGGATTTCCTTTGGCTCCAGTTCGTCGTCGATACCGGAGGCGAGAGACTCAACGTCCATGACAGCCGTCGTCATCCCCATAAGGAGGATATCCTGTGCTTCGGCCTGTAGTGCGTCCGCGTCCGGCCGGTTCGGCCCGGTCGCCAGCACAGCGACCGCCTCATCAAGCGTCCGGTCGGCGATATCGCCGTCGGCGAACGCTGTCACTGTCGCTTGGTCGAGACCGGTCTCGGCGACGATTTCCTCAACGCCGACTGTCTCGACTGTCTCGGCCAGCACGGTGCCGTAGGCCGTCAGTAACTCCTCGGGGGACTGCTCGCCAGCGTCTGGAAACTCGCCTCGAAGCATGGGCATCGGTATGGCCCCGGGGTATTTTACTTCGGTTATGCGGCCCGGGGTCAGGAGCCTGCGTCCGGCCACCCACTCGATTCTTCCACACCGTTGCCGCCCTTGTCACCGACCCCGCGCGGTTTGGGTGGCACGACGACGACAACGCCCGTCTCGGCTCGGAACGAGACGCGGTCGGCGGTTCCCAATCGCTCGCCTGTGCCGTCGCCGTCCACGTCGAGCGTGACGTTGTGCCCATCACGCGCATAGGTGGTCTGTGCGCCGGGCTCGCTCGGCGGACCGTGACTCGCGGAGACGGCGAACCGTGCGTACTCGCCCTCCACAGTCACCCACCAGATGTTCGCAGTCGCGTACCAGGGGGTAACTGGCGGTGCCAGCGGGAGGCCCGCTGGGAGCCTGTCCGTTCCGAGCCGCTTCTTCGCGAGCTGCTGGACCTTCTGTTCGCCGGCATTCGCCAGAGCGCTGCTCAGTTCGTCTTTCGCAACGGACCGCACCGCCGAGGCCGTCCCGTTCGTCGACTCCAGCGTCGGTCTGGTCGCCGGCGTATCGACCGAAAGCAGTTGCAGGCGGAGGCGGTCGCGTTCGACCCGCGTGAGGTTCAGTCGGGCACCGGCGACGCGGGCGACCCGTTCCTGAGCGGAGCCGTTGGTCAGCGCCAGTGCTCTGGCCGCCGATGTTTCCCACGGCGACATCGCTTCAGTGACAATCGCCTTGCTCTCGTCCTGTTCAGCCTCAGTGTGCTGGGAGACTGCCAGCCAGAGCGTCGTCGTCATCTCCGTGTTGGCCGCCGCAACCTCCCGCTGGAGTGCGTCGCGTTCCGAAGCGAGCGTGGCGTTTGACCCCGCTTCGAGGGTTTCGTTTGCGGCCGCGAGTGTGTTCGCTGCCGTTGCGAGGCGTACCCTGTCACCACTCTCGAATGCACCGCCAACGACGGCGTCAGCGGCGTCGCCGTACGGGACCGTGAACACGTTCACGTTCCGCGCTACCAGCGGGTGCTCTCGTCCGTCGAGAGCGCGATATTGGCTCTCGTTTAGTTCGGCCAGCGTCAGATACGGCGTCTGTGTATTGACCCGTGTTCTGACGGGGCCGGCCGGACCGACTGGCACCGGGCGTGACCGCGGAACGGGCGTCTCGCGTGCTGTTAACCCTTTCCGGAGATCGCGCAGCGACCCGTCGGTGCGTTCCGTTAGCTGTGTGGCGACTCGTTCCCGGTTGCCGTCACGAGCCGTGGCCTGCCTGTCCAACTCCGCCGACACCGCGTTCAGATAGGTCAGCCGGGCCGCGACGCGTGCCTTCTGGGCCGCGCTGTCGTAGGTGTCCGGCACGGCCGCAAGGGTAGCACGACGCTGTCCGACCCGTTCTCGGAGTTCCTGCGGAGGATTCGTCTCGAAGGTCCCGACACGTCCGCGCTCAACGGTGACGGTCGTGTTACGGACTGACGCCCGCAGACTCATCAGGTCCCGATACACCCAGTTCCGCAGCTCTGGCGGTTGGTCAGCCGTCACTGTCGCCTCTGTCCGGCTGAGGCTGTCGTCGACGACTCGCTCGGCCACTCCGTCCCGACCCCCGGCGTGACTGACGAGCACGTCCATTGCTTTCGGCTCCACGTCGGCAAGGTTCGACCCGTTCAGCGGACTCGGGCTGGCGTCGTGTGCGGTCCGAATCGAGCGGTTCGGTGCCGGTGAACGGCCGTGATGGCGGCCGACGACGGCGACGGTCACGCGATAGCGCATGGTGCTTGACGTCGTTGTGCGCTGGCGAACGGACCCGTTCTGCCAGACGGCGGTCCGTGTGTACTGGCGCTCGACAGTCCGGCTGAACGTCTCCAAAGTATGCCAGCTGTCCGGCGTTGCAACGCGACCGCTGGCGTTCCCGACTGTCTTTGTAGCGGTGGTCGTCCGGTCGGCGACCAGTGTCCAGTCGGTGCCCGGCGACGACGGCGTCCCCGGCGGCCCCCCGCCCAGTCGATGTTTGTCGGTTTCCAGCGCTACCTCGACCGTGTATGCGTCTTCGAGCGTCTCGTTGAGCGCTGACGGCTTGGTGACGGACCGGAACGCGGTGTCGGCCGTCTCGTTGACGCCAACGGTCATCGAATCGGTCGAGCTTGGACCCGTTGTGGATTTCGGACGCGGCGGTGTCTCACTGATCGGCTTGTACTGGGCTTGGCCGACCACGTCGCTGGAGACAGCGGTTCCCCTGCTGCCCCGAATGATGTCTTTGATTCCGGTCACCGCTGTTGCCTCTTTCAGCGCACGGCGACCCGCCGGGTCACTCCGGCCGAAGGTCGACCGCTGGACGCCGAGCAGTGCGCCGTTCGCCGCCAGCGAGACGTGCCGGTTTGCGACGACGTTTTCGATGCCAGCGCCGCCGTATTGCGCGTACCCCCTCGCCCACGCCATCGGGTACAGCCGCGCTGTCATCCGCTGGCTCAGGCCCGGCTTGTCCAGACCGTTGTTCAACCGCGTCTGGTAGGTTGACACCTGGTCGTGGAGCATGAGCGCCTGCGTCGGAACGACAACAGTCGGCGAAACGCGCCGCGTCGAAACCACTGCGCCGTTGCGCCGAACCGTCAGGACGACATCCTCGACCGTTGCCCGCATCGCGGTTTTGTTCGGTCCAGCACGTTCGACCGAGACGCGGTGTTTCGCCGCCCGGAGGTCGCTCGCGTTAGAAATCGCCGGCAGGCTGGCGGTCACGGTCACGTCACCGCTTCGGCCGGAGACGCGCTCCAGTCGGTCCGCGACCCGGAGATAGGCGCGGATTCTGAGCGCGTCCCGAAACGCTGTCGAGTCGTTCAGGACCCGACCAGCGGGTGTGTTGGCCGGCGTGATGACTGGGTTCGCCGCTGCCTGCTGGCCAGCCGTCGAGACGCCGTCCCGCACGGCGACCTGTGTCTCCGCCGTGGCCTCGTCAAGTGCCCGCTCAACGGCTGTTTCGCTTGGAGCCGGTTCGCTGACGAACGTTGGGGCCAGCGTGAGACTGCTCACCAGCAGGAGAACGCCGAGCAACGCGAAGGGGACGCGGCCGCGAGTGTCGTCTCTCACGGTGACCACGTCCTGACAGTCACGCGGACACGACTCGTTCGGACGGCGCTGGCGGCGTCTGCTGGCGAGTCGTACCGCGACCGCATATCGGTCCGAAGCCGAGCGGCGAGGGCCGCGGTCAGGTCGCGGTTCATCTCGACCGTCGACTGTCGCTTAACGGCAACGTTTGTCCCTATCAGGTCGGCCATGCGCTCGTACCGCGTGGCCATCAGCACGTCTGCGGGGTAATCGCCGCGGAGGGCGTACCGCGACTGTGTCGGCGGGAACAGGCCGTCGACAACACTCCGGGCCACGACCGTCGCCACACCGTCGTAACCACCAGTCTTCGCCGCTTCCCAGGCCGGCTCCGAGACGTTCTCCATCCCGCTTGGGACCGTCACCGTCGCCGCTCGAACGTCTACAGTATCCGGCGGCCGGTCGCCGACGCGGTACTCCCCGCTGACTGGCGCACCGGGATACGGTGCCCAGGTGACGCGGGCGGACGTTCGATGCCCGCGGCTGTGGAGTCTGTCACGCGTCGCCGCAGCGACTCGTGACTCAAAGTCCATGCCGGCGCTCGATACCCGCTCGCCCCCCACGGTGACGCTGCTCATCGCCGCCTCACCGAGCAGTTCCGCGACGGTCCCGTGGCTCGTCCGTTGCCGTCGCGTGGCGTGGTCGGGCGGCCTGCGGTGCTCTGACGGTGGGACGAGCAAATCATACTCGACGCTCGCGGTACTCGTCGCCAGCGTCGACGCTTGCTCGGCCGCAGGGTTTGTGGTCGTCGCCGGGTTCTCGACCCCGACACCGCTCACAAGGGTCCCCGCGGCCGCACCGATGAGCAGGAGGAACACCGTCACGTCGGCGACGGCACTCATTGCTCGGGTCATCGCCACACTCGCACGGTGAGCGTTCCACGACGGACTGTCCCCGGCCCGACTTGTACGCTCACTGTTCTGGTTTCGGTGTCGGCGCTGGTCGGTGGCTCCCGGCCACCACTCCATCGCTCGCCGGTCATCGCCGTGATGGTCGCGTTCCCGTGGTAGTTCGCTGGCACCGCATTGAGCGCGTTGTCGAGCCCTTTGGGCCGAACGACACCGGCCGATGAGAGCCGTTGTTCCACAGCATCCGCGGTCGGCGTGGCGATGTTGCGGTCGTCGTCCAACGTTCCGAACGCATCGTCCAGCACGCCGGCATACAGCGATACGCCAAGCGTGACGGCGAAAACGGCAACGAGCACGGCGACAGGTTCGGTCGTCCCGCTATCCGACGATGGTGACATCGGTCCCTCCCCAGGCGACGTGCCTGACGGTCAGCCGGTCTGGAGCTGGTCGCCACCCGTCGTGCTTAGTCCGAGCCCGGCGGGTGTCCCGACGGAAAGCGTTGGGCGAATCGTACACCGCCTGTGGCCGCTCCCCGTTCACCACAGCCTGTAGTCGGTCGGTTCGCGCTGGGACAGCCGTTCGAATCAGTCGTGCGGTGGCTGTCCCGCCGTCGTTGCGAAGACGGACTTCACGGCCGTCGAACGCCCACTCCGTAGCGATGAGTCGTCGATGTGTGACGGACCCGGGCGGGCTAGTCGTGACTTCATCGATAGTTGCGGCCGCCGCCGTCGCGTCCGGCGGTGCGGTCGTCGGGAGACTGACAACGACCCCAAGGACGGCCACGCTTACCGTCCCCAGGCCGACCCAGAGGTACAGCGTATCGACGTGCGTCTCGAACATGGAACGGCTTGGCCGCGTTCTCCGATTTAAACACTCAGACCAGCAGCCCGGTGGCGACGACGGCGACAAAGAAAGTGGCCGTGGCCGACAGGAGCGCCAGGCCGGTTCGGTAGCCAACGAGCGCGCGGTCGAGACCCCGATGCAGGCCCGTCGATAGCGCCGTCAACAAAACAGCCAAAACGAGCACGTACCAGCCGATAACCGGGCCCAGCAACGCACTCGGAACGGTGGCGAACTGCTCGCCGCCGCCCATCGACCCAGCCAGCGCGACGGTCGCGCCGCCGACCAGTGGCCCGAACAACGCGGCGGTGTTCGATAGCGTCTCGGTAATCTGCGAAAGGTCGCGGCGCGTCTCACGCTCGATGGTCCGGAGTGCGTCCAGATGCTCACCCATCGTCGTCACGGACGCTCCCGCTGGTGGCCCGATTGCTGCGGCTGTATCCAGCAGTGTCGCCACCCGACAGGCTCGATGGCTCGGAACATCAGCGAGCGCGCCGCCGGGACCCAGAAACGCTCCCTCGACGCTGGTTCCGAGGTGCTCCTGTCGGGTGGCGGCGGCTTTGATGACGGCGCTGGTCGGTTTTGGAGTCTCGTCGACAGCCTCGACGAGCGCGGCTTCGACCGACTGGCCACGGTCCAGCCGTCGACCGACAGCCGACAGCGCGTTCGGGAGGCCCGCTTCGATGTCGGTAATTCGATCACGGACCTCGGCGACGGGTCGGTAGTAGCTGACGAGCGCGCTCCCGACGCCGGCCCCGAGTGCCCCGATGGGAGACGCCCACGCAGCGACGAGCGCGCCGGCAAGGAGCCATCCCCCGATTCCGGCGACGATGCCGCCCGCGATTGACGGGAGTGCCGATGCCGGTACGTCCGGATGACGCCGCGGGATTGTCGCCTGTGGGAACGCGACTGGTCGCCGGCCCAGCAACCAGCAGCAGGCGACCAACAGCGCGGCGGGCAAGACGAGGCCGTAGGTCCCGACCAGCACGGGGGCGGTCACAGGCACGCCTGCGGCAGCGGCGGCGGGCAACAGTGACGCCATCGCCAGTGGCAGGAGAACACCGAACGCGTACAGGCCGGTCGCCGGACCTTGGAGTGAGGCCGCGAAGGTCGCCATCTCGTCGCGCGTCCCATCGAGGATACATCGCCGTGCGCGTTCGAGCACTTCGGGCCGTTCCTCGGCTGGAGCCGCCGTCGCGTTCTCGACCAGCCCGACTGCGCGTTCGAGCGCCGGGAATCGGTTGCTCCAAGCTGCCGCGAACGTTCCCAGACCGCTCCGTGGCGTGCCCATGGCTCGCTGCCGGTGGTGTTCCAGCCGTGTAGCGAGCAGGCCATTGCCGGTCTGTCCGGCGAACACCGCCGCCCGCTCAGCGCTGGGCCACAGCGTCGCGCCGAGTACCAGCGTCGTGACGAGCGAGGGCGCGGCCCCCAGTGTCCGAATTCGCTTCGCCTCTGCCGCGAAGGGGACGCCGTACCGTCCCAGCGTTGCGACGCTCAGGGACAGGGTGAGGAGTCCAAGGCTGACAGTCGTCGCCAGCAGTCCGGTCACCGTCACAGCGGCGAGCAGTGCGAGCAGGGAGCCACACACCGAAACGGCGTAGCTCGCCGTCAGCAGTGTCTCAGGCGGAACTGAAACAGAGAGCAGCCGACACGCCCGCCGGTAGTCATCTGGCACCTCGACAGTGCCCGGGCAGGACGCAACGAGCGCGGTTGTGAGCCGTGTGGCTGATGCCGTGTTCGCGTCATCATGGGCGTCGTCTGAACCGCTGGCGTGGCTCACGGCTGGACCCCGTCTGTGTGTGGTTCGTTCCCACGAGTCTTGACAGCCACCGACTCCTCGAATTGTTCGGTTCGCGTCTCGATAGCGTCGAGCACCTCTGCGTAGGACTCACCGGGCGCGGCGAGTGACTCCACCAGACGGCTGTTACCCCGCTCCAGACAACCAGTTGCTGTCGCTGTCGACCCGTTACGCTCGTAGAGCATCTCAAAAGTGACATCGTCACTGTGAGAGACGATTTCCGCGATAGAAGCGATACCGCGGCCGTGTTCCGACGTGGGCGGAGCCAGCGTCACGACGAGGTCCGTCACGGCAAACGACTGGACAGGGACACCGAGGTCCGACACCAGTCGTTCCTGAACGGCGTCGGGACCGTTGCCGTGAATCGTCCCGAGGACGGCCCCGTCGCCGCCACCGACACGCATCGCCTCGTAGAGAACGCTGGCCTCCTCACCGCGGACCTCCCCAACGGCGAGCGCGCCTTCGCCGAGTCGGAGCGCGGTCCGCAGGGCCTCTGTCGCATTGACTGACGGGCCGTCCCCGCTGGCGGTCCGAAGTGCCTGCACGTCCCGTCCGTCGGACTGCAGTGACGCCGCCGGAAGTTCGGGCGTGTCTTCGATCAGGATGGTCCGGACCTCGTGGGGAAGCTCCCAGAGCAACGCCCCGAGTGTCGTCGTCTTGCCCGCGCCGCGAGGGCCGGCGACGAGGCAAGCCCCGCCCCGCTCCGCGACGACAGAGAGCAATCCAGCGACGGCGGCTGGCATCGTCCCGTTGTCGACGAAGTCGGCCAGCCGCCATACGTCGCTGTCGTGGGCGCGAAAGGCGAAGGCAAGGCCGTCACTGACCGGTTCGCTCACACCGGCGACGCGAATCTGCCGGTCAGCCACCGTTGCTGTCGCATCGAGCGTCGGATTCGCTCGCGAGAACGCCCGGCCGCTCGACCGTCTGAACGTCGACGCCAGTGTGTTCGCGCCCGACGGCGTCAGGCGGATATTCGTTCGCATGGTTTCACCGTCACAGCGCACTCGGAGCCGGGTGTCGCTCACCGGGGCAGTCGCGAACACGTCTGACACCCGCTGATCGGCGAAAATATCTTCGAGAATCCCGAGCCCGCCCGTGTGTTTCTCCAGTACTGCCCCGACAACGGTTGCCGTCGAGCCATCGTCGGCAACCGCGTTCGCTGCACTGTACGGGTGACAGCCGCCGTCGGCGGCAGCGGTCGCGACTCGCTCGTACGCCCTGACAAGCGTCTCCATCGTGTCCGCGTCGAACCGCTGTTCGCGGGGCTCGATATGATACATCGATAGTTGGTCACCGCCCGTGTTGTATCTCCGAACGACGGCCTCTGTCGGGAGCGTTTGCTGGTCCCGGAGAGTCGCACCGGCCGGCGGCGCTGCACCGACACGGGCGTCGCTAATCGTTGGCCCAGTGTAGGCAGTGAGTGCCTGTTCGCTGGTGTCGAAGCCTTCGGTGGCGACCGCCAGTCCAGTCTCCGCAGCCAGGTCAGCGACCGGTCCCGACCGACCGATTGCCTCCGACGCAGCAGCGACAGGGTCGCGGCGGGCGCGGTTTGCGAGGCGGTCGTCCAGCGAGGCAACTCTGGTTGCAAACCGGCCAGCCGCGGTGAGCACCGCCGCCGCCCGGTCGCTGTACATCCGCTCCTGTCCGGCTTGCTCCGTAACGACGGTATCGACACTAGCCGAAAAGAGCGAACCGATGACTGTCGCCCGGCAGTCAGCCGACGCGGCGAGGTCGCCACCGCCCGGACACTCGCCCGCTGTCATCACCAGCCGCCCGCCCTCGATAGCCGTTTCACAACGACACTCGGGCGCTGTCGATGATCCAAAGAGCCACTCACGCATGGCCACTCCTCGCCGCGGCTTCGGACTTAAACCGATGGACCATTACCACTCGCTGGCCATCCGACCGCGTCAGCACGAACACCAGCTGATGTGTGCCGGGTTCTTCCAGCCGGTCGGTCCCCGCTGTCGTTCGGATCGGGATACCGACCAGCTGTTCGGTCTGTTTCCGGGACTCAACTGTCCAGGTCGCGACGCCGACACCGGCCCGCTCTGTGAACTGCAGCCGCCTGACACCGGCGTTCGTGTAGGTACGTGCGGGGAGTCGTAACTCCACCGCGCGTCGGGCGTCGCCGTTCGGCGTCGCGTCGTCAGTCTCGACCAGCATCGTCAATTCGGCTCCTAGTTCGTCCAGTTGTCGCTCCATCGTACCGCTGGCTGCGTCCGCTCGGGCCGTCGACAGTGCCGGCGCTGTTGCACCGATAAGTGCTGTCATGACCGCGACAGCGAGGACCAGCCGGTATATCACAGCAGCGCACGGATACGTCCGATAACGCCCGCGTCCAAGTCCTCACTTTCGTCCGAGTCGCCGCCGTCAGTGATGGCAGAGAAATCAGTCTGTGCCTCCGCCGCGAGGCCAGTTGTGGCGCTCGTCTCTGTGTGGTCGTCGGCTGGCGAACTCGAAGGGGCCTGTGTGCTTCCCGTCCGTCGCTGGTCGGTCCCCACCGCCGGGTCAGCTACCGACGGCGATGCCAGTTCCTCGTCGAGTCGGACCTCCAGTCGGTCGCCGCCAGCGCCGCGTCAGCGCGCTGTTCGACATCTTCGTTGACCGAACGGATGTTCCCCACGTACCCGCGGAGGGCCTGCGTGGCTGCTTCGAGTTCCGCCGTCCGCTCGTCGATGTCGGCGAGACGCCCCTCGACGGTGTCCATGCGGTTCTCCAGTTCTGCGAGTTCCGTTACCTCCGGGAACTCCGTCGTTCCGTCCGTGACCGCGCGTTCGACCGTACGGAGCCGCTCCGCCAGCGTTTCGATATCTGTCATGCCCGGCGCTGGTCCCGTACTAGTATTTGAACGCTCGGACAGGGTACTACGGGAAACGCGTCGGCCACTGACTGACGGTACTCTTCCGCCTCACCCGCTCATGCCAAGGATGAACAGCGCGAGGACGACGGAGATGAGCAGGGTTGCAAGGATAAGCAACGCGACGACTGTGACTGACGAGAGCGCTTCCTCGTCGGAGCGGAATTTGCGCAGTGGCATGGTGGTGAAATCCGATAGTGGCTTTTCCTCAACTAGCACCGGCGCTGGGTCGGTAGCTGTATCAAACCAATCAGATTACTAAACTGTATGCGTTTTTACTCGGTTCGACTGAGTTGTGGTCTCGAACGCGCCAGTACCTGACCCGGAGCCAGTGAACGTTTATGTTGGATGCCGTGCCCACGCCGTCCTATGGCCGATAGCGACCAGGTGAAAGCGGCACTCTCGGCGCTCGCTGATGGAAATGGCGACAGCGACGACGGGGACAAATCGATCCGAGCGGCTGACCGAGAGGGCGATAGTAGCGCAGGCCGGATGGGGACCCACGAGACGGGCGGTAACGCTGACTACCGGACGGTCATTGAGCGAGCGACTCGGGCAACCGACGATCTAGACGAAGCGGTCGCCTTCGTCGAGACGCTCGGCGTCGATCAACTCGAAGCGGCCGTCGCGCAGGCCGAACACGAGGTGAGCGGGTTGGCAGACGAGGGACGGGCGGCTTTGCGAGCGTTCCGGCGGTACCGGGACGCCGCGGCGGGACCCAGTGATGGGTCGTAGCCAGCGGATCGAACACAGCACAGTCAACCACTTTCACTCCGCTCACGATACCCCTTTAGGTGGCGCTGGCTTACGAGTGGGCAAATGACTCGGGTGATACACACCGGCGATACTCACGTCGGATATCAGCAGTACAACGTCCCCGACCGACGGGACGACTTCCTCGATGCGTTCCGGCAGGTGGTCCGGGACGCTATCGCGGACGACGCTGACGCCGTCGTCCACGCCGGTGACCTGTTCCACGACCGCCGCCCGGCCCTGACTGACATCATGGGTACGCTGACCGTTCTCGAAGAACTCTCTGAAGCCGGTATTCCATTCCTTGCTGTCGTGGGTAACCACGAAGCCAAGCGGGACGCCCAGTGGCTCGACCTGTACGAGTCACTCGGCCTGGCGACGCGACTCGACGATGAACCGACCGTCATCGGCGATACTGCCTTCTACGGCCTCGACTTCGTCCCGCGCTCGCAACGCGACGACCTCGACTACGACTTCGGCCCCCACGATGCCGACAGCGCTGCGCTGGTCACTCACGGCCTGTTCCAGCCCTTCGACTACGGCGACTGGGATGCCGAAGAAATTCTGACCGAGTCGTCGGTCGAATTCGACGCGATGTTGCTCGGCGACAACCACGACCCCGGTAAACAGCAGGTCGAGGACGCTTGGGTCACCTACTGCGGGTCGACCGAGCGCGCGAGTGCAAGCGAGCGCGCGGACCGCGGCTACAACATCGTCACCTTCGACGACGAGGTCCAGATCACCCGCCGCGGTCTCGACACCCGCGAGTTTGTCTTTGTCGACGTAGACCTCGGGCCCAAGGAAGGTGTCGAGCGTGTCCGGAGCCGCGTCGGCCAGCACGACCTGGAGGATGCCGTCGTCATCGTCTCTATCAGCGGCGACGGCGACCCGGTCACCCCGGCCAGCGTCGAATCGTTCGCGCTCGATCGGGGGGCGCTCGTGGCTCGCGTCACTGACCACCGGGAAATCACGGCCGAGGAGCGAGAAACCGATATCAGCTTCGCCGACCCGGACGACGCCGTCACCGAACGTGTCCGCGACCTCGGACTGAGCGAGGCCGCCCACGACATCGACGAGACGATCCGGGCCTCGAAGGTCGCTGACGCGAACGTCAAAGACGAGGTCGAACGGCACGTTCGTGAGCTGCTCAGTGAGGATTCGGATGCGCTTGAAGCCGACACGGATGCGGCTGCGAGCGGCGGGACGGCCGATGCGGAAGCGAACACAGACACGGCTGAGGACGACACCGACGACGGAGCGGCAGTGAACGAGACCGACGACAAGGCACCGATAGACGGGGCCGATGACGACGGCCAGGCGAGCGTCGAGGAGTTCCTGTAATGGAGGGTCAACAATGAAATTCCAGCGCGTCAAGCTATCCAATTTCAAGTGTTACGACGATGCCGACCTGCGACTTGACAACGGCGTGACCGTCATCCACGGACTCAACGGGAGCGGGAAATCATCTTTGCTTGAAGCCTGCTTCTTCGCGCTGTACGGCTCGAAGGCACTGGATGAGAATCTCGGCGACGTGGTTACCATCGGAGCCGACGACTGTACCGTCGAACTGTGGTTCTCCCACGCCGGTGGCGACTATCATCTCACGCGCCGGGTCCGCGCGACCGGAGCACAACCGACGACGGCGAAGTGTGTGCTGGAGACACCTGAAGGAAACTATGAGGGGGCGCGCGACGTGCGCCGACGCATTACCGAACTCTTGCGGATGGACAGCGAGGCGTTCGTCAACTGCGCCTACGTCCGTCAGGGCGAGGTGAACAAGCTCATCAACGCCTCCCCCGGCGACCGTCAGGATATGCTCGACGACCTCCTGCAACTGGGGAAACTGGAGGCGTACCGCGAGCGGGCCAGCGACGCCCGCGTCGGCGTCGGTCGGGTACGCGACGACAAGCAGGGGGCACTCTCACAACTCGACGAGCAGATTCAGGAGAAAGAAGAAAAGGACCTCCACGAGCGCCTGAACGGCCTCGAAACGAAGGAATCAGAGCTGCAAGACGAGATCGAACACATTGAGGACCAGAAGGCCACCGCTGAGGAGACGCTCACGCAGGCCGAGTCCGTCCTCGAAGAGTACGAAGAGAAACGCGACGAACTGTCGACCCTCGAAGCCGACATCGAGGATCTGGAAGCGACTATCACCGAGACGGAGACGGAACGAACCGAGCTCAAAGAGCAGGTCAGCGACCTACAGGACCAGCGAGAGTCGTTGCGAGAGGACCTCTCGGAAACAGTGGCCGAAACCGACCTCGACAGTTCGGAGCCGGACCCCGAAACCGTCGATGCGCGGCTTGACGAACTGCAGTCCCGCGATGACGAACTGCAGAGCCGCATCGAGGACCAGCGGGTCAATGCGAAGGATCACAGCAGCACCGCCGACGCGCTGGCCGAGAGCGCTGCCGACCTCGAATCCCGGGCCGAGGACAAGCGTGAAGAAGCCGCCGAACTGGAAACAGACATCGAAGCTGCGCGGGAGACTATCGCCGAGCGCCGGGAGCAGATCAGCGACATCGACGACCAGATCGCCGATCTCGAAGCCAGGTTCGAGAACGCACCGACCGACCGTGACGGGTCGCAGTCGTACAAAGAATCCGTCGCCAGTGACCTCGATAACGCCCGACAGCAGGTGACCGAACTGGAGACGAAACTGGAGAGCGAGCACGAGTCGCTCGCGGAGGCCGAGGCGCTGCTGGAGGCCGGCAAGTGCCCCGAGTGCGGGCAGGACGTGGCCGAGTCACCGCACGTCGACTCTATTGAGGACGACCGTGATCGGATTGCCGAGCTAGAGGAGTTGCTCGCGGACGCTCGTGAGGATGTCTCGGACCTGAAGTCTGAGCACGAGACCGCGACGGAACTGGTCGAGACAGCGGACGAGCTATCGACGCTTGAGAACAACCGTTCGAACATCGTCCAGCTCGTCGAAGAGAAAGAAGCGGGGCTGGATGCGGACCAGGAGCGCATCCAGACGCTCCGCGAGGAAGCAACAGCACATGAGTCCGAGGCTGAGACGAAACGCGAGAAAGCCGCCGAAGCCCGCGAGCAGGCCGAGGACTGTCGCTCGGTCGTCGCCGAGTGTAATCAGGAGCGCCAGCAGGTCAAACAATCGATAGAGAACCTAGAGCGGGTCGAAGACCTGCTTGCGAAGATCGATGACTGCGACGACGACATCGAACGCCTGCGAGAGAAGCGCAGTCAGCAGGCCGAACTGAACGACCAGCGCCGCGACCAGCTCGCGGAGAAGCGCGAGCGCAAGCAGGATCTGGCTGAGTCGTTCGACGAGGACCGCATCGAAGCGGCTCGAAGCGAGAAGCAGCGGGCGAAAAAGTACATCGAACAGGCAGCGGAGGCACTGACGGAGAAACGCGAGAAACGCGACGAACTCCAGAACGCTATCGGTGGCGTCACGAACGAAATCGAGGAACTGGAGTCGCTGCGAGACCGGCGCGAAGACCTCGAAGCGACACTGGAGAGACTCGAAACGCTATACGAGGAAACCGAGGAGCTACAGGAGATGTACGGGACGCTCCGGGCAGAGCTGCGCCAGCGCAACGTCGAGACACTCGAACGGATGCTCAACCAGACGTTCGACCTGGTGTACCAGAACGACTCGTACTCCCACATCGAACTCGACGGGCAGTATCAGCTGACGGTGTACCAGAAGGACGGCGAGCCGCTGGAGCCCGAACAGCTCTCCGGCGGCGAACGGGCGCTATTCAACCTCAGCCTGCGGTGTGCCATCTACCGACTACTCGCCGAAGGCATCGAAGGGGCCGCGCCGATGCCGCCGCTCATCCTCGACGAACCGACAGTGTTCCTCGATTCAGGCCACGTCACGCAACTGCTTGACCTCGTGGAGTATATGCGCGATGAGGTCGGCGTTGAGCAGATTCTCGTGGTCAGTCACGACGAGGAACTGGTCGGTGCGGCGGACGACCTCGTCCGCGTCGAGAAAGACGCCACGACCAATCGCTCGCGGGTCGAACGGGTCGAAGCGACGGTCGCGGAACTGGCCTGACCGCAGTCACGACGCTGAACTGGCCTCAGTCGCGGAGATGTGCCAGTCCATTGCTGGCCGTTTCGGTCGTGTCGTAGCCTCGCTGGCCGTGGACCGTCGCCTCGGCGAGCAGGCCGGCGGCACGAAACTCGGCCAGCAGGCCGTGCAGGTCGCTCTCACAGAGGTCGTAGGCGGAAAGCAGCTCCGCCACGGAGAGCGGCCCGCGGTCGTCGAGTTCGACGAGCAGGCCCAGCGCACGCTCATCGTGAGCTGCTGTAATGACTTGGCGGGCGGCGTCGGGAACGCCCTCAGCGGCCGTGGCCAGCGGCGATTCGCCATCAACGGGTTCGAGATCAGCGTTTGGGAGGTGTTGCTGTTCGCCGGTTTCGGGGTCACGGACCAGACTCGACTCGGTGGACTCCTTCAGCAATAAGTATCGCGTGCCGTCGTCATCCCGCACAGTACGCATATGGCTGTTTGTAGCCGACCGGGCCGGTTAGCCGTTGTGGTCGCTTGCCTCCGCGTCGTCTGGCTGGGTATCTGTTGTTTCGGTTGGTTCGTCCTCGTCGTCCGATTTGCGCTCCCGTTCGAACTGGACGTACCGAAACGTTCCGTAGCCGAAAGCGATGACGCCGACGAGGAAGATCCGGACCCCGAGGTCGACCTGTCCCTCGAAGTAGGCCAGCATCGGTCCGAGCGAGAGCGCCAGCAGCGCGACGTTGAAGACGATGACGAGTTTGACGAACAGTCCCGTGGCGTCACCGTCGTAAGCGCCGTCTGACGGCGATGGCACGTCCGGCCCGAGACTCTCTGGGTCGAACTCCTCGGGCTCGTACTCGCTCTTTTCGGAGAGGACGCCGCCGCTCTCGTTGGGGTCGTCCTCGCCGGGAATATCCATCACACTAGCTACGACGTGTGGACGCTAAAAGTACTTCCTGTCAGGCGATCTCCTGTAAGGTGAGTGCCGTATCAGTCTGTAGCCACGCGAGAGGGTTCTCTGCATCGTAAAACACTGTCCCCTCCTCGGTCTCGTAGGTCTCGGTCGTCTGGATGGCGTCCGGGAGCGCCGGCTCCGACCGCAGTTCTTCGGACCTATCCGCCTCGCCGTGGGGGGATGCGTGGTGCGACATTGGCCGTCAAACTTGGGTATGTTACTCGATGGCATATACTTTCTGCCTGTGGCAATACCCCGTCGACCGCCGGTGTTTTTATGCGGCATCTCGAAACAAGGCCAAGAATGAGTGACGGCACCCAGGGCACGCTGGGGGACTTCGGGCAGGACGCAGACGCGGGCACAGACGACCGCCCGGTCGCCGACGAAGCGGCGGCCATCGCGGGCAACGGTGGGAGCGACGACGGTGACACGAGCGTCGTCGACCTCGACGAGCGCCAGTTCCCGCCGGTCGAGGAGACCGTCGAGTTCGTCGTCACGCAGGTCGACTACACCATCGAGGGGCAGGGCGATGATGAGTCACCGGTCGTCCACGTTTTCGGGCGCACTGACGACAATGAGTCGGTCCACGCGCGAGTCTTCGACTTCCAGCCCTACTTCTACGCACCGACTGACAGCGTCACCGAGGACGGACTCCGCCAGTACGACAGCATCGCCGGCTGGGAAGAAGCCGACGCGGACGGCGACCCCTACGAATCGATTCGCGGCGAGCGTCTGACGAAGATATTCGGCCAGACGCCACGCGATGTGGGACAGATCCGTGACGACTTCGACCACTACGAGGCGGACATCCTCTTTCCCAACCGCCTGCTCATCGACAAGGATATCACGAGTGGCGTTCGCGTCCCCGCCCGCGAACTCGACGACGGCAGCCTGAAGGTCCACCACGAGGAGATAACGCCGGTTGAAGCTCACGCTGACCCGCGGGTCAACACCTTCGACATCGAGGTTGACGACAGACAGGGGTTCCCCGAGGACGGCGAGGAACCGATCATTTGTCTCACCTCCCACGACTCCTACCGCGACGAGTACGTCGTCTGGCTGTACGAGTCCCCCGACGGCATCGACGGCCCCGAGGCGCTGGCTGGCTACGACCCGATTCGGGAGGACTTCGAGGCCGACGTGCGCGTCTTCGACGAGGAGGAGGCCATGCTGGAGGCGTTCGTCGACTACATCGTCGACACCGACCCAGACGTGCTGACTGGCTGGAATTTCGACGACTTCGACGCGCCGTACTTCCTTGACCGTCTGGAGGAACTCCAGAGTTACAACCACGACTTCGATCTCCAGATCGACCGACTCTCGCGGGTCGACGAGGTCTGGCGTTCGGGCTGGGGTGGCCCCGATATCAAAGGCCGTGTCGTCTTCGACCTCCTCTATGCCTACAAGCGAACGCAGTTCACTGAACTCGAATCCTACCGGCTTGACGCCGTCGGCGAGCAGGAACTCGGCGTCGGCAAGGAACGCTACACTGGCGACATCGGTGACCTCTGGGAGCAGGACCCCGAGCAGTTGCTGGAGTACAACCTCCGGGACGTGGAGCTCTGTGTCGAACTCGACCGCGAGCAGGACATCATCGACTTCTGGGACGAGGTCCGCACCTTCGTCGGCTGCAAACTGGAGGACGCGACGACGCCCGGCGACGCAGTGGACATGTACGTCCTCCACAAGCTCCACGGCGAGTTCGCGCTCCCCTCGAAAGGGCAACAGGAGAGCGAGGACTACGAGGGCGGCGCAGTGTTTGACCCCATTACGGGCGTCCGCGAGAACGTCACCGTGCTGGACCTGAAGTCGCTGTACCCGATGTGCATGGTGACGACCAACGCCAGCCCAGAGACGAAGGTTGACCCGGAGACCTACGACGGCGATACCTACCGCGCCCCCAACGGTACCCACTTCCGGAAGGAACCGGACGGCGTCATCCGGGAGATGGTCGACGAACTCCTGTCAGAACGCGAGGAAAAGAAAGCCGAGCGAAACAGCTTCGACCCGGACAACCCCGAGTACGAGCGTTTTGACAGGCAGCAGGCCGCCGTCAAGGTTATCATGAACTGCTTCACGCCGGATACCGACGTGCTGACACCGGAAGGCGTTCAGAACATTCGCGACCTTGATATCGGCGACGAGGTGTATTCGCTGGACCCCGAGACGGAGGAGATGGAGGTCAAACCGGTGGTCGAGACACAGTCGTATCCGGACTACCGCGGCGACCTCGTGGATATAGAGACGAGCAAGATGGACTTCCGTGTGACGCCGAACCACCGTATGCTCGTCCGAAAGAACGAGACCAACGGAATCACTGAAGACGGGTACAGTTTCGTCGAAGCTGGTGACCTCGACGATGCCACGAACTACGAACTCCCCCATGACTGGGACGGACCGGACGGCGACCCGCTGGACACGGTGGATCTGACCGAGTACGTCGACGACTACGAGGTGTGGGTCCGGCCGTCGGTCCACGGCCACGCGTTCGCCGCCGAGATTGGCCACTATCCGGACACAGTGTTGAAAAACGATATTGGCGAGGAAGGGTACGTCTTCGGCCCCAAGGAGTTCGAGGCCAACCGCGAGTATATCGAATCTGTCGCCGAACGGACGTATATCCACGCCGAATCGGGCCGGAAGTGGATACCGCGAACCTTCGACGGCGACGACTTCCTCGAACTGCTCGCGTGGTACATCACCGAAGGGAACGTCTACACCTCCGAGACGAAACAGTTCGGGGAGAAGACCCGCGGGGCATCGACCACGGTCAAAATCGCTCAGCAAGCCATCGCGGACGGCGGCGAGTCCGACCACGCGGCAATTGGTGACCTCCTCGACCGACTGGGGTTCGACTACTACGTCGACGACCGGAGTTACCAGTTCACGTCGGCGCTGCTGGGCGACCTGCTCTGTAACATCTGCGGCGAGGACAGTTTCGAGAAGCGGATTCCCGAGTTCGTCTTCGACCTGAGCCACCGACAGAAGCGGCGCTTCCTCGACACGCTTATCGCCGGTGACGGAGACCGACAGAAGAACTCCTGGCGGTACACCACCTCCAGTGACCAACTCCGCGACGACGTGCTCCGGCTCTGTGCGCATCTCGGACTGACTGCGAACTACAACCGTGACAGCGGCTCCTGGCGAATCTACGTCACTGAAGACAACAAGAACACGCTCCGGATGCATCGCAGCGGGTCACGGAGTACGGCCGACGACGGTGTCTACTGTGTCACCGTTGCGGACAACCACACGCTCATGGCCGGCCGCAACGGGAAATTCCAGTTCGTCGGTCAGTCGTTATACGGCGTTCTGGGGTGGGACCGGTTCCGTCTCTACGACAAGGAGATGGGCGCAGCGGTCACCGCCACCGGTCGCGAGGTCATCGACTACACCGACGAAGTCGTCGCAAACGAGGGGTACGAGGTCGTCTACGGGGACACCGACTCCGTCATGCTACAACTTGGCAATGTCGGTCCAGACGACGTCGAAGGCGACGTCGAAATCACCGACGAGATGCGCGAGAAACACCCCGAGATGGACGACGACGAGCTCGAACTCATCGCGACGACCATCCAGAAAGGGTTCGAACTGGAGGAGACGATTAACGCCTCCTACGACGAGTTCGCGATGGAGCGGCTTAACGCCCAGTTCCACCGCTTCGAAATCGAGTTCGAGAAGCTCTACCGCCGGTTCTTCCAGGCGGGCAAAAAGAAGCGCTACGCGGGCAACATCGTCTGGAAAGAGGGCAAGCACGTCGACGACATCGATATCACCGGGTTCGAATACCAGCGGTCCGATATCGCGCCGATCACGAAGCGGGTCCAGAAGGAGGTCATCGACCGCATCGTCCGCGGAGAGGACGCAGAGTCCATCAAGCAGTACGTCAGCGATGTCATCGAGGACTATCAGGACGGCAACGTCAACTACGACGACGTAGGTATTCCCGGTGGCATCGGGAAGAAACTCGACAACTACGACACCGACACTGCGCAGGTCCGGGGCGCGAAGTACGCCAACATGCTTCTGGGAACGAACTTCCAGAGCGGGTCCAAGCCCAAGCGACTGTATCTCGACCGGGTCCACTCGGACTTCTTCCAGCGTATCGAGGAGGAAGAAGGACTGGACCCCCAGCGGGACCCGCTGTACGGCGAGTTCCGGCGGGACCCTGACGTAATCTGTTTCGAGTACGCAGACCAGATCCCCGAGGAGTTCGAGATCGACTGGGACAAGATGCTCGATAAGACGCTGAAAGGGCCGATTGCCCGCATTCTGGAGGCAATGGACATCTCCTGGGAAGAGGTCAAATCCGGGCAGGAACAAACAGGACTCGGGAGTTTCATGTAACCAACAGAAGGCGGGCGCTTACTGCTGTGGGAAATATTATTTCTATATACTGAATTTGAGTTCACGGCAATGCGAAAGCTTCATGGGTGAAACGTACCTTCTTTCGGTTGACCTAAGAGATACCTATGGCGAAACTCGAAATCAACAATCTCCACGCAGAAGTCGCAGAAGAGGACGGTGAAACGATTCTTCGCGGTGTCGACCTCGAAGTCGAGTCCGGTGAGATCCACGCGCTGATGGGTCCCAACGGCTCGGGTAAGTCCACAACGGCGAAGATAATTGCCGGCCATCCCGCCTACGAAGTAACTGACGGGGAAGTACTCATCCACCTCGAAGAGGACGAGTTCGGTGACGAGGATATCCCGGAGGACCTCCGCACCTGGAACCTGCTCGACCTCGAACCGAACGAGCGCGCCGCGCTCGGCATCTTCCTCGGCTTCCAGTACCCGGCCGAGATCGAAGGTGTCACGATGGTGAACTTCCTCCGCACCGCGCTCAACGCCAAGCTCGAAGAGCGCGAGGAACTCTTCGAGGACGACGAGGAAGAAGAAGCCGAGACAGAGGGCGGCGACACCAACGAGGACGCCGCCGGCTACGACACCTCCCCGATGGAGGGCAACGTCGAAGAAGGCGAAATCGGCGTCGCCGAGTTCCAGGAAATCCTCCAGGAAAAGATGGAGCAACTGGACATGGACGAGAAGTTCGCGTCCCGGTATCTCAACGCTGGCTTCTCCGGCGGCGAGAAGAAGCAAAACGAAGTCCTCCAGGCCGCGATCCTCGAGCCCTCCGTTGCCGTGCTCGACGAGATCGACTCCGGGCTGGACATCGACCGACTGCAGGATGTCTCTAACGGCATCAACGCGCTCCGTGACGAGCAGGGCGCGGGTATCCTTCAGATCACGCACTACCAGCGCATCCTCGACTACGTCGAACCCGACCACGTCCACGTGATGCTTGACGGCCAGATCGCCACCTCCGGTGGCGCCGAACTCGCCGAAAAGCTCGAGGACGAAGGGTACGACTGGGTCCGAGAGGAAGCCTACGAGGCCGCGTAACGCCCTTCCGTATACAGCGATAACATAACACACACTATGAGTTCAGATCAAGACCACCTCAAGGAAACCGACACGGAGAAGCGCTTCGAGTTCAAGAAAGAGGAGAAGTCCGCCTTCGAAGCCGAGAAGGGCCTCACGGAGGAGACCATCCGGGTCATCTCCGAAGACAAGGACGAGCCGGAATGGATGCTCGAACGCCGTCTTCGCGCACTCGAGCAGTTCCACGAAATGCCGATGCCGGACGGCTGGCCGGGCGCACCCGACCTCTCCGAGGTCGACGTCGACGAGATCGTCCCGTACATCCGTCCCGACATCGAGACCCGTGGTGGGGTCGACGACTGGAACGACCTCCCCGAGGAGATTCAGGACACCTTCGACAAGCTCGGCATCCCGGAAGCCGAGAAGAACGCCCTCTCGGGCGTCGGTGCGCAGTACGAGTCCGAGATTGTCTACCAGAACATGCAGGAGCGCTGGGAAGACAAGGGTGTCATCTTCTGTGACATGGACAAGGCTGTCCAGGAACACGAAGACATCCTCAAGGAGTACTTCATGACCAAGGCCGTGCCGCCGAGCGACAACAAGTTCGCGGCGCTACACGGCGCGATCTGGTCCGGCGGGTCGTTCGTCTACGTCCCCGAGGACACCACGGTCGACATGCCCGTGCAGGCGTACTTCCGCATGAACTCCGACGGCATGGGCCAGTTCGAGCACACGCTCATCATCGCCGAGGAGAACTCCGAAGTCCACTACATCGAGGGCTGTTCCGCCCCGAAGTACTCTGAGTTCAATCTCCACTCCGGCGGCGTCGAAGTGTTCGTCAAGGAGAACGCTCACGTCCAGTACTCGACCGTCCAGAACTGGTCGAAGAACACGTACAACCTCAACACCAAGCGCGCCATCTGCGAGGCCGACGGCACGATGGAGTGGGTTTCAGGATCGATGGGCTCGAAGGCCACGATGCTGTACCCCTCGACCGTTCTGAAGGGCCCCGGCGCGACGGACAATCACATCACCATCGCCTTCGCCGGCGAGGGCCAGGACATCGACACGGGCGCGAAGGTCTATCATAACGCCCCCGAAACGAAGTCCACCATCGAATCCAAGTCCATCAGCAAGGACGGCGGCCGCACGAACTACCGTGGCCTCGTCCACATCGCTGACGGAGCCGAGGACTCCTCGACTTCTGTCGAGTGTGACGCTCTGATGTTCGACAACGAGTCGACGTCGGACACGATGCCGTACATGGAGATTCAGGAGTCCAAGGTCGACGTTGCCCACGAGGCGACCGTCGGCAAGATCGGCGACGAGGACGTCTTCTACCTCCAGTCCCGTGGACTGGACGACGACGATGCAAAGCAGATGATCGTCGCCGGCTTCATCGAGCCGATCACGGAGGAACTGCCGATTGAGTACGCCGTTGAGCTGAACCGCCTCATTGAGCTTGAGATGGAGGGGTCGCTCGGATAACCATGAGTACGCAGGTACACGCCAATCTCACAGAGGCGCAGGTAGAACAGATTTCAGACGACCTCGGCGAGCCCGAGTGGCTACTGGAGACGCGAAAGGACGCGCTCGCGGCGCTCGAAGAGCTCGAAATGCCGGACGTTATCCGGACGCCGGGTCGGACGTGGACGAACCTCGACGCGCTCGAATACGAGTCGCTGGTCGACCCGCTCGACTACGCACAGGACAAGGACCGCGTCGATGCGGAGGGCGTCGAGGTCCTCTCTTGGAGCGAAGCGCTTGCGGACCACGAGGACCTCGTCAAGGAGCACTTCGGCAGTACCGTTGACCCGCAGCGGGACTACCTCACTGCGCTGTCGACGGCCCTGTTCTCTGCCGGAACGGTCGTCTACGTCCCCGAGGGCGTCGACGCCGAGGACGTGAAGATCCGGACGACGATGAACAGCCAGTCGCTGTTCAACTACACGCTCGTCCTCGCCGAGGAGTCCTCCTCGGTCACGATTCTGGAGCGCCAGCAGACGGGCGAGACGACCGACGCTGACCAGTACTACTCCGGCATCGTCGAGGTCGTCGCCGAAGAGAACGCCTACGTCCAGTACGGCGCGCTCCAGAACCTCTCGGAGGAGACCTACAACTTCCAGGTCAAGCGCGGCCACGCCGACACTTACGCCACGGTCAACTGGATCGACGGCAACATCGGCTCCCGCCTGACCAAGTCTAACGTCGAAACCCGACTGCTGGGTGACTCCTCCGAGTCACAGATTCTGGGGGCCTTCTTCGGCCACGAGGACCAGCACTTCGACATCGCGTCGCGTGTCTGGCACGAGGCCGAACACACCATCGCCGACCTCGTCACCCGTGGCGTCCTCGACGACGACGCCCGCTCGGTGTACGAAGGCGTTCAGGACGTCGGCCGCGAGGCCTGGGACACGTCGTCGTACCAGCGTGAGAACACGCTCATGCTCTCCGACGACTCCGAGGCCGACGCGTCGCCGAAGCTCATCATCAACAACCACGACACCGAGGCCTCCCACTCTGCGACGGTCGGGCAGGTCGACGCAGAGGACATGTTCTACATGACCTCCCGCGGTGTCGACCCCGAGAGCGCGAAGAACATGCTCGTCGAGGGCTTCTTCGTGCCAGTGCTGGAGGAGGTTGAGGTGGACGAACTCCGCGAGGACCTCGACCAGCTGATCTACGAGCGGCTCAGGCAGTAACCGCCCCCATCTGCGGTCTTTCCCGTCTACTGCTTCTTGCTACCGGCTCGTTTTCACCAGACAGCCGCTGTGAAACGTCTCACCGTCCATCAGGGTCAAACCGGACAAGACCGAAGAAGTCGCTGAGTTCCTCGAATCCGCACTTCCACAGGCTGAGGTCGAAGACCGACACGACGGCCACAGCCAATCGCAACAACAATGTCCGTATCGTGTGTTTCGGGGGTATGCCCTTCGAGACGCCGGACCTGCTCGGGCCGTCCGAACCCGTTCCAGACCGACTGTCGGCCAACAAATTCCTGCTCCGGCCGCTGACGCCCACCGACGCCGAAATAGATTACGAGGCCGTGACCGAGAGCGGTGACCGCCTCCACGGGATCTTCGGACCCGACGACGAGTGGCCGACGGGACTGACCCCCGAGCAGAACCGGATCGACGTGTGCTGGCACTATAAGGAACACCAGCGGCGTGACGCGTTCACATACGGTGTATTCGACCCCGCCGAGACAACCGAACTGGGGTGTCTGTACGTCCAGCCGACACGGATAGAGGGGTACGACGCTGCGGTATATTACTGGACGGCGGCGGCCGCAGTCAAGCGTGGCCTTGCCGACGAGATCGAGACGGCCTGCAGGGAGTGGGTTGCGACCGAGTGGCCGTTCGGGCGGGTCGCCTATCCGGGGCGGGACGTGTCTTGGCAGGCGGTACCGGCGGCGGGGACCGAAGGCGACTGATAGTGACCTCTGTACGGTATCGACCGCAGTACGTCGGGCGGTCGTCTCGGGACGCAGGCACAGCAATCACGATACGTCGGAGCCGTCGGGTCGTTTCATACTGTCGGCTGTCCGCCCTGCAAGGCGCTTGCCATCACGGGGTGTATCGTGTCGCAGTGATAGCCGACAGTCTCAGTCCCAGTGGGGAAGCTGTCGCCGCGAAGCCAGACGCAGTCACACGGGTCCAACAGGAACGTGACGCCGCCGCTAGGGCGGCGACAGGGAACCGCTTAAGTCCGGCCCTCCCCGAACTACGTGTATGACTGCAGCACAGCGCCGAGTGGGGGTGTTACCGTGAGTCTTACACAGCCGGTGGCGTCCGACCATCAGCTCGCCCGGCTGCTACAGATCGGCATCGTCCTCGAAGAGGTCGTCGAGGCACGGTCGGCCAAGCACGCCGAAGAAACGAGCGGAGAGCACGAGCAGGCGGTCCTTGACCTCCTTGAGCACGCCGAGACAGAGTCTGCTGAGCACCGCCGGCAACTGGAGTCGCTCATCGACGACCTCGAAGCGGACACCGTCCCGTTCGAAGAAATCGAGATGCTAGTCGAAGCCCAGTACGAAGCCGACAAAGACTTCGATGGCGTGCTGTACGACCAGCTCTGTAACGAGGAGACGGCGTACAAGTTCTACGACGACCTCATCGAAGCGATCGAGGCGTCGGACGTGACATTCACAATCGACCGCGAGCGGTTGCTTGCCGTGCTATCGGACATCCGTGAGGACGAGGCGGAGGGCGTCGAAGACGTAACCGACCTGATGGAGGACTATCAATGAACACGCAGGCCCAGTATCTGAAAGCGATCTATCTCACGCAACAGCAAGAGGACGGTCCGGCATCTACCGGTGACGTGGCCGATATGCTCGATGTCAGCCCGGCGAGCGCAAACGAGATGATCGGGAAGCTCGAAAGCAGAGGACTGCTGAACCACGAGAAGTACAAAGGCGTCGACCTCACTGACGACGGCATCGCACAGGCTCGCGAGGCACTCCAGAACTACTGTATTATCGAGCGGTTCCTCATCGAAGTGCTCGAGGTCGAGGAGTTTCGGGCCGAGGCAAAGCAACTGGAGGGCGTCATCGACGAAACAGTCGCTGATCGCCTCGACACTATCATCAATCGCAAACCACAGTGTCCCGACTGTTTCGACTCCGAAGGAGATGTCTGTGGCCTGCTCGAAGTCGAGGCCGAAGTCACCAGCGACTGACCGCCCGCTCTCGAAGCGTTCAAGTGCGTTCCGTCGATTATTCCGAATACAGCGAGTGCAGTCCCGTGGTGGTGAGCAATTCCTTCGGAATTGCGACTCTCACGGGTCAAGCGAACAGAGTGAGCGTAGTCCCGTGGTGTAGTGGCCAATCATAAGGGCCTTTGGAGCCCTTGACGGCGGTTCGAATCCGCCCGGGACTATCTTCTCGCGAACGTATGTGAGCGAGAGATATCGCTGCGGATTCGAAGCAGGGAGTGGAGCAACGCGGAGCGACCGCGGTTCGAATCCGTCCGAAGTATGCTGTGACAGAGTCTGAACAGCGACTGCACTTCTATAAGGGAGCAACGATAGCAGTGGGTAGCGAGCAGACACGTCCCAGTCGAGGCCACAAATCGTACGTCCGCACATGAATAGCTCAACGAGTGTCCCAAATTCTGACACCGAACTGTAGATTTATGATGTTCCGTGCCAACTAGTGGCATATGAAAATCAGGGAGGCAGTGCTGTCGGACCGGCCGGCTATCCGTGACGTGGCGCGTCGCTCGCTCGAGGCGTCGTACTCGCTGGGGCCGAAGGCGATTACAAGCGCTATCGAGGAGTGGTACGACGAAGCGCGTATTAACGAAATACTCAGTGAAGAGAGTAATCGGTTGCTTCTCGTCGGCGAGCAGGACGGGCAGGTGGTCGGTCTCTCAGAGAGTGTCCTGTCAGGTGATAGTATCGGGACGATTCTCTGGCTGCACGTCGACCCGGCATACCGCGGCGAGGGGGTCGGGTCAGCGTTGTTTGACGAGACCCACGGAGAACTCCATGACCGCGGTGCCGAGACGCTTCAGGGACGCGTGCTGGCCGATAACGTCGAAGGCAACAGCTTCTACGAGGACCGCGGCTTCGAACGCGCCGGCACGGGTGAAGTCGATATCGCTGGACGGACCTACGTCGAAAACCTCTACACCGATGCTGACGAACTCGGCCGCGAACGGATAACTGACGACGGCCGGACAGTCTACGTCGATCACAACAACCACGAGTCCGGGTCAATGGCGCCGTTCCATGTGGTCCACGTCACAGAGGAGGGGAGCGATCGCTACGGCTACTACTGCAGTAACTGTGAAACGCTGGCGAATGCGATGGACTCAATGGGTCGCATCGAATGTAGCAGCTGCGGCAACGTTCGCAAGCCGATGCGCTGGGACGCCGCCTACCTTTGACATCTCCTCCGCCCTGAAGGGCGGGCTTTCTGTTTGTATCTTCGTAATTACGGCGGCGACTGGCCCCCCGTGCGCTGTGACGATTCCTGTCTGTTCGCCGGGAGTAGTATCAGTTTGTAGTACAGTCCGAACAGACACAGGGCAATACCGACGCCAACGAGGACGTCAGTCACCGGGTGTTCGTTCATCGCGTGGGTAACGATCGACACGTCGCCGACGGGCGTATGCAGTGGCTGGAGAGACATATGTACCGATTTATCTATTAGATGTAAAAAGCCGGACTAATGTTCCCAGCCGCTGAGAACCAGTCTCGGCTGTCGCCCGACAGAGACCTCGCCTGACACGGAATCGGGGACAGCGATGGCGGTTGTCCGCTGCTCGGACAACTGCTCCGAAGACCGGTTTTGTGACGCTGTTTGCATCCAGAAACGCCGGGTGTGGCAGCCGTTCTCCCTGTCGTAACGCTAAAGAGTCGAACGTACGTCTATATGTGTAAGATGAATATCGAAATCCGTCTCCGGAGGTGGTGCTGTGGGCGTCGAGATTAGGGAGTCACCTGTCTCAGCCGACGCGTTTGAGGAAATGAAGGAATTCGTCCACGACTACCTCGCGGCGAGCGTCGAAAACGAAGAAGAGGGCGGTCGTATGCGCTGGTACCCGTGGCACTCCGCAGAGTACCGCTTCAACCACATCCTCAACGTTGTCGACATCGCGACAAAAATCGCCCGCAAGGAGGGGGCAAACGTAGACGTGACTCGCGTGGCAGCGTTGTTTCACGACATCGCAAAACTGGAAGCCGAGCAGGATCTCCACGCGGAAGCCGGCGCTCGGATCGCACGCGAGTATCTGCGGGCACACGGTGACTACCCCGAATCGTTTATCGAACAGGTCTGCTCTGCCGTCGAGGTCCACTCATACCAGGGGTCACTGGACGACCTGCCGCTGGAAGTACAGTGTCTCATCGAGGCGGACATTCTGGATAAAGTCGGCGCGAACGGGACTGCCCTGATGCTGTTGCGTATGGGCTATGAGTCCCGGACACACATGGACGCGGCCGAGATGGTCGACCGTGTCATCGAGCGCGGCGAGGACGCGCGCGAGCGTGTTCAGAGCGACACCGCCGAGTCTCTCGTCCACCAGCGGCTCAAGCGGACCCGCTGGTTTCAGGAGTGGCTGACGATGGAGGTCGCCGAAATGGCTGTCGAGGACGACCTCGACGACGTGGCGACCGGGATGGGCGACTCATAGCGCTCGCAGCAGGAACAGGACGCCAGTCCCGGCGAGAACAGCGGCACTGACCCACGCGATTAGCGGTGCGAGCCGTTCGATACGCGCTCTTGCGGCGACAATCGCCGCCGGGAACCCTGTAATCCAGAGACCGATACCGCCGAAAAACCCACCCAGCAGGACCGGATGCCCGGTCTGTACGGTTAGCGCGTCAGTCCCGACCGCGGGCACGTACGACGCCACGTCGACCACGCCGGGTTCAAGGAGGCCCACGCCGACGGTGAGCCAGAAGGCGACCTGATAGGGGTTTGTCAGCGCCAGAACGAGGGCCTTGCGGAAGCCGCGGCTGTCTCCAGACGTGACTGACGAGTCTCCCTCTGTAACTGCTGTATTGGCCTCCCGGACTGCTCCGTACGCGAACCAGAGCATCAGGAGCCCGCCGGCGCCGACCATTATGCGGCGGACTCCCGGCGTTTCGGTGATTACTGTGGCGGCGCCGAGTACGGCGAGCACGAGGAAACAGGCGTCAGCGGTCATCGCGCCGAGGCCGGCAAAGAAGCCGGCCCGCCAGCCCCGTAGGGCGCTCTCCTCGGCAATAACGGCGTTCATCGGGCCCGGCGGCGCAGCGAGTGCGAGGCCAAACAGGACCCCGCCGAGGGCTGTCGGGACAAGCGAGAGCGCACCGAGCTGGAGCAGGCCGAGTGAGTGATGCATCTATGTTCAGTGAAAACAGAGAGAAAATCCTGCAGACTTACAGCTTGCCGGCCTTCTGGAGCTTCATCAGGTCCTCGGTGTCGAGGGTCTCGCCTTCCTTGAACTTCTGATAAATCTCCTCTGCTTCCTCGCGAGCGGCTTCCTGCTTCTCCTCGCGCTGGGAGCGCTCCTGCTCTTCTTCCTTCTTGTCGAGTTCGCGGAGGCGCTTCTGGACGCGGACGAAGTCCTCGTGGTGCTGGTCGGCCGCTTCCTGAGCATCCACGAACTCCTCGTGCTTCTCGTCGGCCTCGTCACGGATCTCGTCGGCCTCGCGGTAGGCCTCGATCATCTCGTTGTGGTGCTTCTGGGCCTCGTCGGCCAGTTCCGTGACCTTCTGGTGGTGCTTTGAGGCTTCAGAGCGGACCTCTTCTGCTTCCTCTTTGAGCTCTTCGAGGTCGCCGCCCTGATCGAGCTTCTCCTGTTTCTCCTGGAGCTTTTCGCGCTTGGTCTCAATCTTCTCGATGAGCTCCTTCTCGTCTTCCGAGGAGAGCACTTCGGTCTGTTGCTTGAACTCGAGGTCCTCGATTTCCTCTTTGAGTTGTTCGACTGACGTCCCCTCATCGAGTTCGAGGTCGTTTTTCAGGTTGTCGACCTTGTCGAACAGCTCGTTTGCTTCCGCATTGAGCTCGTTACGCTGGTCTTTGTGCTCCTGAACCTGCTCGTTGAGTTCGTCGCGCTTCTCGCGGTGTTCCTGCGCTTCGTCGACCTTCTCGCGAGTCTTCGCGTTCAGGTCGTCCCGGGCGGAGGCCCGCTCGGACGCCATCTGGTTCAGCTCGTTCCGTCGGTCACGAAGCTGGCCGGCGAGTTTGATAAGCTCGCCTTTCGATTTGTTTTCAAGATCCTCTTCTGTTACTGTAACGTTCTTTGATTCGTCTATCGAGTCTGCCATTGTTGAATCCTCTATGCCATCACCGCTTCAGCACAGACAGTTGACCCACTACTGAGGGGCTGACACCAATAACAAGGGTTCCCTCTCATGTTGGGCTGAAAGCGATACTGCCTGAACGCGGAAGCGTTCTGGTGTCTACAAATAGAGGTGGATATTGTTTAAACATTCCGGTGCATTGAATACCGCGTCAACGTCTCACACGCCATAATTCAGGGGGTGTGACGGTCACTATCGCACCGAGCTTCCATGGTATATCACGCACCTGTATTACTCGATAATACGGTACTCATTCTTGACGACAGTCTGGCCGTCGGTGGCTGCAAGCGTCACATCGTCACCGGCTGAAAGGGTGAGTGTGTCGACGGTGACGCGGGCAAATGGGCCGACAGTGTGTTCGGCCTGTTCGCGGTCCCCGTTGCAGTCCCACTCCACAGTGAGGTCCGCTTTTTCTGGACGGTCGTGGAGGACAACAATATCTTGCTCGCCGGGCGCTGCATCCGAGAGTATCACCTGTGTGGGCTCGTAGCTGTCGGCAAGAACACTGAACGCCGCCTTTTCGGTCCCATCAGCGGTGAGCAGGCCCATGCCCGCATCACCGACATCTCGAAGGCTGTCAACGACAACGAGCGGCGCGTTGCGTCGCCGGAGCGACTCGGCAACCTCACGGACGACACCGGCCTGATACGCCTGCGATGCTTCGACTCCGCCGTCGACGTGGCGGTCGTGGCAGGCACTATCGAACCCAGGACTATCGCCTGAGCCCGGCGTTCCCAGCGAACCGGCGCCAAAGCCGGCAACGGCATCGCTGACGTTGAATCTGGAATAGAGCCACGGGAGGTCGGCTGCGTCGCCGTACCGCCACCCTGGGTACAGCGTGGTCGCGTCGGGGTCGATTCCGGGCGGGCCGACTACCGGGAACGTTGGGACGGAGTCAACAGCCGACGCCACCGATTCGGCGTCCGCGCTGTCGTAGCCGACTCGCCAGGCACGCCACCGGAATCGAAGCCTGTCGAGGAACCCAGAGCCCAGTCCGTCAGCATACGGCGACACTGGCTCGTCGTGAACACCGACCGCCGCGAAACTGGGATGCTGTGCGTAGGTCGCAGTGAGCCGCGCTGCGAGGGCAGTTCCTCGTTCGGTGTCGAACGAACCGGGGCCCGACAGGGGAAGGTCCTGCCAGAGCAGGACGCCGTGGTCGTCACAGGCGCGAGCCACCTCTGGCGACGTTCCCTGTGCTCGAACCCGGACGAGATTCGCGTTAGCGTCAACGGCCCGTGCGACATCCTCGACGGTCGGATCGCGCAGCGTCACACCGCGAACCGGCACGCTTTCGCCGTTGACCCGCAGGCCACCGTCGTACGAAACCGTCCGCAGTCCCGTCGTCACTGAGTGCTCGTCGTCCCCGAGCTTCGCCCTGAGAACGTAACGGGACTGCTCGCCGCGGTCGTGGGGCCACCACAGCGACGGGTCGCGCACGTCCATCGTGTAGGTCACTGTCGCCGTCTCCTCGTCGGTCGAGACGCGGGCTCGGTCCATCATCCCGCCCCCGCGAACGTCGCCCTCCGGCCGAAGCGAGAGCGTAATCCGGTCGTCGAGTGGCTCTTCAGTCAGGATGGTCGCCGACACGTCCACCGACGCGTCGGTTACGTCTGCTTCGGATAGCTGTGGCTGGACCGAGAGCTCGCTCACACACGGGTCCGGTCGGGTTTCGAGGGTCGCGTCCCACCAGATGCCCGGGACACAGCGCTCCGACGGAAGCTGGTCAGTCGCGTGCAACCCGCCGAAGCGGTCCTCGGGTGCGCGACACTCCACGACGATCCGGTACTCTTCGCTCTCGGGGAGTCGGACCCGGAGCGGTTCGAAGTAGGCGTCGTGGCTGGTGAGTAACTCACCGTTGCACCACACGCGTGTGTGCGCGTAGGTTCCACTCAGTACAAGCAGGGTGTGTACGTCGCTCTCGTCCCGTGGGTCCGAGAACGTCGTTTCGTAGGCCACGGCCTCGGCGCCGGCGAACTGCTCGGGCCGTCCGGGCACCGATACCGGTTCCCACACCTCCGGGGACGGCATCTCGTCGTCCGGCGCAACCGCCGCGCCGCGCCACTCCAGCGACATACCTTGTGGCCCGTTCCGTGGGGGCATATCCTTTGCCCCACGCCTTCACTTTCACTTTCACTCCGGGGATGGCTCGCTTTGACATAGGTAGCCACCTACTATCCAGATATGTTCACCGAATTGCACGAGGCGGCGACACCGACCTGTGAGGCCCAGCACTGCGAGCGCTCGCTCGGAGAGCCGGCGCTGGTGTTCGAGATCGAGGCCGGCCGCCGCGAAGCCCACGAGTGTGCCTGCGGTGCGGTGACGGTTACCGTCGTCAGGCCGGAGTCGTCCCGCTGAAGTACGCCCGGCAGTGACCGGGAAGTATGACACTCGAGGAAGTGGTCCGTGCACAGGGCCACGAGAACGTCTCCGGCGAGCACGCCAGCACGCTGGAAGTGACGAGCGACGACTTTCTAACCCCTGCAGGTGACTGCATCCTCGCTATCGAGGCCGACCGTGTTCCTGCCGACTTCGACAGCGAGTTCGTAACGGCCTGCCAAGACGCCGACGCGACGATTACAGCGACTATCGAAGCCGGCGAGCAGACCGTTACTGTGACCGGAACCGGCCATCCCGACCTGTCCTTCGAGAACGACCGGAGCCACGTCCTGCGGACGAGCGACTACGTCGATGACCGGACCGTGATGGTGAACGCCGACGCGGCAGCCGGCGACGTGGACCGGGACCTCGTCGAAGCGCTCGCTGACGGCCACGATGCGACGCTGACGCTTTCTGTCGAACCCAGCGGCGACTGAGCGGTAGTTTCTACAGCGGTCGCGCCGCTCTCTGGCGCAGTCAAAAGAAAACAGATTGTGAACACTCGCGGCGATGCCGCTCGTGTCGAGGTCGCGTTGCGACCTCGCTTAGCTCGACGAGATAACGTCGTCGATACGGACGATCATCGTCGCCGCCTCGGTGGCGGAGTCGACCGCTTCGCGCTTGACCGCGGCGGGGTCAAGGATGCCGTACTCGACTGGGTCACCGACGACGCCAGTCTGGCCTTCGCTGATGATGCCAGCGATGCCCTCGCTCTCGTGTTCTGCGCGGAGGTCGACGAGCGCGTCGATGGCGTCGAGGCCCGTGTTCTCCGCGAGGGTTCGGGGCAGCACGTCGACGGCGTCGGCGAACGCTTCGACGGCGAGCTGCTTGCGGCCCTCGATGGACGCCGCTTCGGAGCGGATGTGGTCAGCGATGGCGATTTCCGTCGCGCCTGCGCCGGGGACCACACCGCCGGCGTCGAGCGCGGCGATGACGGTGTCGAGCGCGTCGTTGAGCGCGCGTTCGAGTTCGTCGACGACGTGTTCGGTGGAGCCGCGGGCGATGACCGTGACGGACTCGGCGGTCGCGCCGCCGGTGATGAACGTCACGTCGTCGTCGCCCTGCTTCTCGACGTCGACGCTGTCGGCGTGGCCGAGCGAGTCCTCGTCGAGGGCTTCCAGCGAGCCGACGCGCTTCGCGCCGGTGGCCTCGACGATGTCCTTGGCGGTCGAGGAGCCGATGCTGTCGGCGACGAAGACGCCTTCCTTGGCGAGCTGGGAGGCGACGCGGTCGGCGACATCCTCGGTGACGAACGCGACGTCAGCGCCGCTTTCGAGGACATCCTCGGCGTAGCCCTGCAGTTCGCCCTCTTCGGCGTCGAGCGCGGCGTTGAGCTGGTCGACGCTAGAGACGTTGTACTCGGCGTCGATGTTGCTCTCGCGGACGTCGAGTTCGGTGTCGATGACCGCGATGGACGCGTCCTCGACCGAGGTCGGCATGTTGTCGTGGACGGCCGTCTCGTCGACGATGACGCCCTCGACAAGCTTGGTCGCGGAGGAAGCCGCACCCGTCTGGGTGTGGACTTCGATGTTGTCCCGGCGGACGCCGTTGTCGCTCTTGGCGTGGCGGACAGCGTCGACGACGACTTCGGCGAGTTTCTCGGCCTCGACGTCACCGGTGCCCTTACCGGTCATCGAGGACTCGGCGACTTCGACGAGTGTCTCGTCGTCGAGGTCGACATCAAGGACGAGCTCGTTGATGGCGTCCTGTGCGAGTTCAGCCGCGGCAGAGTACCCCTCGACGATTGTTGTCGGGTGGACGTCGTCGTCGAGCAGGTCCTCGCCTTTCGTCAGCAGTTCCCCGGCCAGCACGGACGCCGTCGTCGTTCCGTCGCCCACTTCGTCCTCCTGAGTCTGAGCGACTTCGACGATCATCTGGGCCGCGGGGTGTTCGATGTCCATCTCGGAGAGGATGGTCGCCCCGTCGTTGGTGATGACCACATCACCGTCGTCGGAGACGAGCATCTTGTCCATGCCGCGGGGACCGAGCGTGGTCCGTACAGACTCGCTTACGGCCTTTCCGGCGGAGATGTTCGATGACTGTGCGTCCTTCCCGTGTGTGCGCTGGGCGTCCTCATCAAGGATGAAAAGAGGCTGGCCGCCCATGCGTCGCTGGCCAGATGACATATGTGTTGAACCTCACTTAAGACAAGGCAAGCGGTTCTATATAAATCTTTCTAACGGCGTAGACCGCTTGTCGGGCGACAGCGCCGTGCTGTCCCCGTAATCCGAGCCGGACCTGCACACCTTTTAATATGGGAGTATACACACCGTATAGTAGATGTTGGAGCTGGAGCACGGGTTTCGGGTCGTTGACGTGCACGCACGGTTGGAGCCCGACGAGCATCGCCGGCCCCGAGACGGCATGGGTGACCCAGAGCAACTGGAGCGGGAAATGCACCAGGCCGGTGTCGTCCGCTCCGTCGTCTTTCCCGGTGAGCGGGACGGTTCATATCTGAAAGCGAACAACGCTGTCGCCCGGATGACCGTCGAGCGACCGATGGTCGCCTTCGCCAGAGTCAACGGCGCTCGGGACCCGGGAAGCGGCCCCGGGTCGACCCTTCGCAACCTCGCAAGTAGTCGCACGGACGACCACACGTCCCCGGAAGACATCGAGCAGTACGCATACGACGACCGGTTCTACGGCTTCAAACTCCATCCGTCGACCGACGGGCTGCCAGACGAGGACGTGCTCGCAGAACTAGAGTCGGTGTCGCTGCCTGTCATCGTCCACGGTGGCGAAGGGTTCCGACCCGAAGCTGTCGCTGAGTCGCTGCTGGCGTATGACTTCCCGGTTATCCTCTCACATTTCGGCGCGCACCCGCTCCGGAAGGACCTGATGGAACGGGCCATCGACCTGCTGGAGACCCACGATAATCTGTATCTCGACACCAGCGCGGTCCGCTACCGCGGGCCGATGGAACGGGCGGTGTTAGAACATCCCGACCGCGTTCTCTTCGGGAGCGGCGTCCCTGGCGTCCACCCGAACGTGGCCGTGATGGAGATTCTGACACTGGACGTTCCCGAAGACGCGATGCGAAAGGTGTTCTCGAACAATCCCAACCGCGTCATTGAGGCGCTGGCCCCCTGACCACCGTACTCCTGCCCAGTCGAACGGTTGCGACCAGTACCAGTTATCGCCAGTCGTACACAGTCACCGCGCGGTTTGTGCGCGCAGAGCGACCGTTCGGATTCCGGCGAGCCGTCCGGTCGGTCACGCGTGCCCGGACGCCGTCGACGATTCCTGACCCGACGCCGCCGAACACGTCCTGCCCAGTGCCGAGCCACTGCGACGGCGTCGTCTCCCCCCGCACGACATCAAATAGCGCGTCCTTCGCGTCACCGACCGCGTGGCTGAGGATTCGCCGCACCACGGTCGGCCGGACGTTGTAGTTCTTCACCAGTCGGTAAGCGAGCGAGCGGTACTTCCAGTTCCAGTCGGTCTCTGCGATACCGCCGTCGGCCTCGAACTCGCGGCTGACGCACATTTCCGTGCTCCAGTCGACGCCGTACTCACCGGCGGCCATCCGGTGTGCGAAGTCCCGGGCGCTGCCGACGTTCAGGTACTCGTCGAACCCGTCGAGCGCTTCCACCACCTCGGCATCGAACGCGACGTTGCCGGGGTTGAAGTACGTCACGTCGCGGCCGGCGATTGTCCGCGTTTCCTCTGTTTCGGTCGTCATCCCGGCCCACAGTTGCTGGTGTGTGGGCCCGGTGATAGCCTGGGCAGCCCCAGAGAGCCCGTCTTTCACGGCGTCAGCCCAGCCGGACTCGACTGAGAGTGACTGATGAACGAGCGCGATAACGTCCCCTGTTGCCCGGTCGATCCCTGCGTTGCGGGCGACCGTAACGGAGCGGTCGGCGATTTCGACGAGAAGAGAAACGTCGTCCCGGTCGCGGACCATGCCAGTCGTGCCGTCAGCTGACGGACCGTTGACGACAATCACTTCGGCATCGGGAACCTGCTCGGTGAGTGCGTCCAGACAGCCGGTCAGCTCTTCCCGGCCGTTCAACGTCGGGACCACTACCGAGATATCCATACCTCTGGGTAGGACGGCGAAGGCGCTTAAAAGTCGCGGGAGACGGACGGCGACGTTCCGATACAAGAAACGGGTCGTTCGAACAGCGCCACGCTAGACGTGAGTGTTCCAGTACGACACTGAGGCCAGCTTTTCGCCAAGTGGCGTGCCGCCAAGCGCCGTATCGAGCGACCGGAACGAGGCGGCCAGTTCGTTCGGAATCTTCCGGTAGAAGCCGTACGGAAGCAGCCAGTCGTGGTTCGCGTCAGTCAGTTCTAGTCCGGCTCCGTCTAACAGCCGGTCGATTTCCCAGCGCGAATAGAGCCGCGACCCCATCGGGAGCGCCCAGTTGTATATCGACCGGGTCGAAAACCGGTTGAACGTATCGAAGAAGACCTGTTCCTTCGAGACGCGGCGCATCTCCGCGAGAAACGCCGCTGGCGTGTCCGCCAGATGGAAAAAGCGCATCGCAAACACGGTGTCGAAATGGTCGTCCGGGAACGGGAGCCGGGCGGCGTCGCCCCGCATGAACTCGACGCGGTCGTCGACACCAGTCGCCTGTGCCTTCTCACGGCCCTGCTGGAGCATCGGTCCTGAGATGTCCAGCCCGGTGATGTTCGCGCCGCGCTCGGCCAGCATCACAGTGAACCGTCCAGTCCCGCAAGCTACCTCTAACACGTCCTTATCGGCCACAGGGCCGATTGCATTGAGGACGGCCTGTTTCTCACGTCGGTCGATCAGCCGCCCGCCACGGGAGAACCGCTTGGCCTCGTACTCTTCGGCCACGGTGTCGGCCTGATACCACTCCTGCCCTTTCACGGTCTATTGCTCACCCCGCGGGGGATAAAACGATACTGGAATCCCCTTTCGTCGGTCGGACTGTTTTCCCTACCAGACCGACTCCGGTCACGCTCGCTGCCCTGATAGGTCTGGGCGTGACTTCGTGATAGAGACGAAAACCACACGATGACGGCCATGTATAAGGACACATTAAACACTTCATAGAATCTGTATTGTTTGGTCATGCATATAGCCAAGTTTTACCAGTAAGTCTTGAATATCAGCCACTATGAGCGCATTAACTGAAAACGCTGCACCAGCACCTTTCACTGACGAAGAGTTCCGCGACACCCTGCGTGAACTCCCGCCGAGCGCGAAGCTCGTCGCGAAGGTACTGGAAGACGATGCCCCGTTGTCACAGGGCGACTTAGCCGAGAGCTCACTGCTCCCGGACCGCACTGTCAGATATGCACTGAACCGGCTGGAGGAGTCCGGTCTGGTCGATTCGCGGTACAGTTTCACCGACGCACGCAAACAGGTTTATTTCCTCACGGTCTGACCCATCGGCATGGACTGGCACCGGGCCGACGTGTCCGTCCCGACACGGGCACCGACCGGCAGCACGGCAGCATACGTTTGCGGCGATGAGGCCGCTCTTCTTGTGGACCCTCCGGATGCCGGGGATGCGCTCGATTCGCTTCTCAGCGACCGTTCCCTCGCTCACATTGCGCTCACGCACCACCACCCTGACCACGCCGGTGCCGTTGCACACTACGCCAGAGAGACAGGCGCGACGGTCTGGGCGCGCCGCGGTCGGGCGAGCGCGTTCGAAGCCGCGACCGGCATTACCCCGGATAGACTGTTCAGCGGCGGGACGACGATTCCGACCGATGCCGGCCCAGTGACTGTCATCGATACACCGGGGCACGCGCCGGAACACGTCGCCTTCGCCACGGATGGAGCCGTTGTCTCCGGTGACCTCGCCGTTGCTGAGGGTAGCGTCGTCGTCGGCGCACCCGAGGGCGACGTTCGGGCCTATCTCGCGTCACTGCGGCGACTCCACGCTAGAAACCCCGACGTGCTGTTACCGGGCCATGGCCCGCGTATCGAGACGCCGCGGGAGACCTGTGCGCGCCTCATCAATCACCGACTGGCGCGCGAGCGGCGTGTTCGGGACGCTGTCCACGACGGGGCCGCCACGCTGGATGAAATCCTTGAGGCCGCCTACGAGAAGGACCTCACCGGCGTGCGCGATTTGGCCCGTGGGACAGTGCTGACCCATCTTGAAAAACTGGCTGTCGAGGGCGCTATTTCATGGGACAGCGAGCGGGCCGCACCGAATCCGGCGGAGTGACGCCTTTTTGCCCATCCGCCTGCTATCAGGGCTGTGGACTCTCTGGAAACCGAACTCGAACGGGCCCGTGCCCTTGAGGAGTCGGAACTGGCCGACGCAATCGAGACTATCGGGTTCGAATGCACCCGCTGTGGGGCCTGCTGCAAGGCCGAGTCGGCATGTGGCGAAGGCGGAGAGAGTGCTGACGAGGCCGTCGATGCGCCCGGCGAGAACGCTGACTCGGCCGAAACCGATGCCGAACCCCACACTGCGACGGTGTTTCCTGACGAGATTCGGCAGCTACAGGCGGCCGGGGAGTACGACTTCCGCGATGTCGCCCGGCCGATGCCGTACGGACTGGCCGACGGCCCTGAGGGCCCCGAAGGAGAGACCTTCGAGTGGGCGCTCCAGACCGACGACTGCGGCGACTGCACATTCTACGCTGAGGGCGATGACGGTACGGGTGCCTGCACGGTCCACGGCGACCGCCCGCTCATCTGTCAGACTTACCCCTTCAGCGTCGCGCTCGGCGGGACGAGCCAGCCGATGGGTGAAGCTGTCGACGAGGAAGGAGTCGTTCGGGCCCACGAGTGTGAGGGGCTCGGCCGAGATATCTCCAGAGCCGACGCCGAGGAGTTGGCTGCAGCGCTCAAAGAACGCGCCGTTCGAGAACTGACGGAAGCAATCGGCGTCCGCGACACCTATCGACCTGTCGACCCATCAGCCGGACAGGTCGTCGTCCACGACTCTGAAGGGGCAAAGCGCCCCGACGGCAGTCCCTATGAGTAGCGTCACACGTCGTCGATGATTTCGCCGACCGCGAAGTTCGACTTGACCTCTGTGACTTCGATCTTGACTCGTTCGTCGATTTCGGCTCCTGGGACAATAATGACGTAGCCGCGCTCGACCCGAGCGATGCCGTCACCCTGCTTCCCGATGTCTTCGATCTCGACGTAGCGCGTCTCACCCGGTTCGACCGGCGGCTGTGGCTGGTCCGGCGGCGTGTCTGACACCGTCTCCTCGTCCGTCTCTGTCTCCTCATCTGCGGAGATGAGCGCAACGCGATAGGTACTGCCTGAGTCGACTGCGCCCGTCTCGACCTCTCGACGCGGGACCTCCACGACGTACCGGTCCCCCTCGTCGCGGATATCGGCACTGAACAGACACAGCAGTTGATCCGAGATTTCCAATGTGATAGACCTCCGTTCGGCCACAAAACGGCCCATTATTAAAGAACTGCCGGAGCGAGCGATCGCTGTCGTTCAAACTGCGAGGCGACGACGAGCAGCGATGGTGTTTCCCGCCTGTACCAACCGGGCTCCGCGTGGCCCAACTCGCGGCAGTATCCCGGCTTCGAGTGAGGGAAAACCGCCAGAAGGCGAGCCGTTAACCGTCTGTACCAAATCCAATAAGGGTGTCTCGGTACTGTTGATAACTGTACAATGAGCGCCACCGCACAAACCCCCAACAGTCCGCTCTCGGACAAGCAGCGACGTATTCTGGAGTATCTCCGTTCCAATGCTGACGACCAGACGTATTTCAAATCGCGACTCATCGGCGACGAACTCGGCCTTTCGGCCAAAGAAGTGGGCACGAACATGACCGCCATCGCCGACGGCGACCACGATCTGGCCGTCGAGAAGTGGGGCTACTCTTCCTCGACGACATGGATGGTCGAGGCCTGAACCGGCGCTGACTCCGACGCGGATATATCGGGACTCCCACCTGACCGTCCCCACGGGCCCGTGATGTAGGGCTACGTAGAGAACAGTCGGTGTCGTCGCTCACTCTTCGTTTCAGCCCCTTCACGTTGATTTTTCAGGATATATTGGAAAAACCGAATGTCTATATTGATAACCGTTGAGGCCATAGTCAATTGCATCAATGGGCGAGGCTGGTTCCGCCATCCGGGTGCTTCACGTCGACGACGACCGGCAGTACGCAGAGACGACAGCGGCGTTCCTCAAGCGAGAGCGGGTTGCGTTCGATATCGAGATCGCAACGAGTGCCCGAAAGGGCTTGCGTCTGCTTGAAACGGCAGCAGTCGACTGTATCGTTTCTGACTACGAAATGCCCGGCCAGAACGGTATCGACTTCCTCGAATCTGTCCGCGAAGACTATCCTGACCTCCCGTTTATCCTGTACACAGGCCGTGGTAGCGAAGCTGTCGCCAGTGATGCTATCTCCGCAGGTGTCACTGACTATCTACAGAAAGCGCCCGACACCAGCCACTACGCCCTTCTTTCGAACCGAATCGTCAACGCCGTCAAACAGTACCGGTCACAGCGCGCCCTCGAAGCGAGTAAAGACCGGCTCTCGCTGTTTATCGACCAGTCGCCGCTCGGGTTCGTCGAATATAATCAGGACTTCGAGATCGTCCGCGTCAACGAAACTCTCACAGAGATATTCGGCTACACCGAAACGGAACTGCTCGGGGAAACGTGGGAGACATTCGTGAGCTCGGAGAGCTACGACGATGTCGATGCGGTTACGTCCGCTCTCAGCGAGGCCAGTGGCGGCTACCACAGCGTCAATGAGAACGTCCGGAAAGACGGCGAGCGCATCGTGGTCGAGTGGCACAACCGCCTCGTTACCGACGATTCGGGCGATGTTGTCACCATCTTCTCACACTGTCAGGACGTTACGGAGCGCATTGAGCACGAACAGAACCTTGCCCAGTTACGGGATTTCTTCGCCGAGGCGGAGGAACTCGGCGCCCTCGGCGCTTGGGAGTACGACGAGAGCGGAATGTCGACCTGGACAGCGGGTACCCGCCGCATCCACGAGGTCGACGACGACTTTGACCCGACAGTCGAGGACGGGCTGTCGTTCTACCATCCAGAGGACAGAGAGACAGTTTCGGACGCCGTCGACGCGGCCCTCAATGATGGAGATCCGTACGACCTCGAGGTTAGGCTCATCACCGCCAGAGGAAACCACCGGTGGGTCCGGACCCGCGGCAAACGCGTCGAGGGCGCGGAGAAGCCGACCGTTCGGGGGTTCATTCAGGACATCACCGAACAGAAGGAGCGTGAACGCAGGCTCCGCGTTCAGAACGAGCGGCTGGATTCCTTCGCCAGTGTCGTCAGCCACGACCTGCAGGGACCACTGACAGTCGCACAGGGGCATCTGGAACTGGCCCAGCAGGACGTGGCCAACGACCACCTCGACAGTATCGATGCCGCTCACGAGCGGATGCAGACGCTCATTGACGATATCCTGACGCTGGCACGAGAGGGACGCGAGGCAACGACTACCGAGCCCGTCAACCTACGGACCGCCGCAACTGCGTGCTGGGAGACTATCGAGACGGAGAGTGCGGCTCTAGAGACTGATACCGACAGCGTCGTTCTTGCTGACCCCGGCCGGTTGCAGCGCCTGCTTTCGAACCTGTTTCGGAACTGCGTGGCACACGGGTCAGAATCTGCGCCCTCTCAGGTGCAGCAAGACAGCATGGAGCATGGCCAGATGGGGCAGCCGGGACAGTCCGGCGAGGCTGTCGAGAACGGCGGCGGGGTAACGGTCACTCTCGGAGATATCGACGACGCAAGCGGCTTCTACGTCGCTGATGACGGTCCCGGCATCCCCGAAGACGAACGAAACACAGTGTTCGAAGCGGGCTACTCGACCGCATCTGAAGGCACCGGCTTCGGCCTCGCAATCGTGGCCGATATCGCCGCCGTCCACGGCTGGGATGTCAGTGTGACCGACAGCGAATCGGGTGGTGCCAGGTTTGAAATCACCGGTGTCGACAAAGAAATGTAACGGCGACACAGACCCAAGTGGACCAATAGCGAGCGATCACCGGCGCAAGCGTCACGGGTCGTATCGCAGCAGCGAATCGGCCTCGCCGGCCAGCGCGGCAACATCGTCACCGAACGAGTCGGCATACCGAATAAGCAGCGTCAGCACTGTCTCTGGCTCAGTAACTGCGTACCCGTTTTCTCTTGACAGGAGCCCGGCTGACTCCAGGTCAGCGGCGTAGTTGCTCACTGTCGGTCGTGAAACATCAAGTTCGCTGGCCAGTTCCGACGCCGTCACGTCCGGGCGGCGGAGGAGCGTGACGAGCATCCCGCGGGCCGTCGAGCGCCGCAGGTAACCAAGCGCCACCTGTTCGAACTCGGAGAACTGGTCGGCCGGGAAGTACCGTCGGTAATCGCCGTCTTTCTGTGACGTGACGACGGCCTCGTTTTCCAGTCGGTGGAGGTGGTGCTGGGCCTCACCGGTCCCGAGTTTGAGGTCGTCACGAAGCTTCGAGAAATGCGTCCCGGGGTGTGCCGAGACGTACCCGGCGATGGCATCGGGTGCATCGCTCTCGCTCCCGCTGTCGCCGAAGCGGGCAAACGGGCTCGCTGCACCGAGGGCGGCAAAGCGACGGAGCGTCGCTCGCTTGTCCTCGTCCACGTCGCCCTCACGTGTCATTGCTACCGAAAAGGTGGGTTGGTAATAAAACGTCTTCGCCTGATTCTCAGTTAATTGTCCTTGTCGACTTCCGACGTTCGCGTCGTGTCGTCCGGACCGCCGGCCACGTCAGTCGTGCCCGGGTCGTCGTCTATCTCGGCGTCCATCTCTTCGATGACGTCGTCAGCGTTGTCGAGACCACTGTCCTGCCCCTGTTTGATTTTCTGGGCCTCCTCTTCCATCGCCTCGACATCGACCTCAGCTTCCTCATCGATCTGTCCGAGAATCTTCTCAATGTCGTCCAGACCGAGCATTTCGCGGGTCTCGTCGTCGAAGTCAAGCGCTTCCAGCGAGTGGCCGTTCTCCTTGACGTCCGACCCCTGGAGGTGCTTGCCGTAGCGGCCCACCAGCGAGGTGAGCTCCTGCGGGAGGATGAACTTCGTCGACTCGCCCTGACCGATTTCCGCCAGCGTTTCCATCCCCTTGTCGATGACGGCGCGTTCGCCCATCGATTCGGCGGATTTCGCACGCAGGACGGTCGAGATTGCGTCACCCTGGGCTTCCAGAATCTGGCTCTGCTTCTCACCCTGTGCGCGGATGATGTTCGATTGCTTGTCACCTTCCGCCGTCTCGATGGCGGAGCGCCGCTCACCCTGGGCTTCCAGAATCATGGCACGGCGTTTCCGCTCGGCGGAGGTCTGTTGCTCCATGGCCTGCTGGACGTCCTTGGACGGGTTGACCTCGCGGACCTCGACGCTCTCGACGCGGACACCCCACTCGTCGGTGGGTTCGTCGAGCTCTTTCCGGATGCGGGCGTTGATTTCGCCCCGCTTGTTCAGCGTGTCGTCCAGTTCCATGTCACCCAGCACGGCACGGAGGGTCGTCTGGGCGAGGTTGGAGACGGCACGCTCGTAGTTGTCGACTTCAAGGAACGCCTTCTTCGGGTCCATCACCTTGATGTAGACGACGGCGTCGGCGGTCACCGGCGAGTTGTCGCGGGTGATAGCCTCTTGCCGCGGCACGTCAAGCGTCTGGGTACGCATATCGAACCGCGTCACGTCGGAGACGAAGGGATAGATGAAATGAATCCCCTGGTCGAGGACGCCGCGATAGGTACCGAGGACCGTGTAGGCACCTTTCTGGTACGGGCGGATGATCACGACGCTGGAATACACCAGCGCGATGGCGATCAGGAGGAAGATTACGGTAACGAAACCGACGAGTCCTCCCAGACCTTGCAGCGGTGCTGTCGCGGGGAACATGACAATCAGAACTCCGGAGCGCGCAAAGAAAAGGCTTCGGTGTCCCTGTCACAAACTACCGAATTACACACCTACGCCCGCTCGGACTCTCGTTCCGGTTCAGTGTCCGCATCGCTCTGGTTTCGGTCACGTTCGAGGGCACGGTCGATTTCGTCGGCCCCCGACTCGACCGGTTCGACATCCAGAACGTTCCCGCCGCCGGGGTCGATGACGATGACTTCCGTCCCCTCCTCGATGGGGTCGCCGGAACTGCGAGCCTGATAGTACGGATTGAAACCGCCGTCTTCCAGTTTGACCTCGCCGTCGCTCCGGGTCACGCGCTCGGTAACCGTTCCGAACTGGCCCGTAAGCGAGTCAGAGCTGAGCGTCTGGCCGCGGCCCGGCGCAGCGAAATCGAGCTTTCGATATCCCCAGAGCGTGACCGCTGTCGTTGCAAGCACGACGACAGTAAGGATGAGTGGCGCGAGGATACCCAGGCTTGCAGGGATGAACAGCCCGACTAGCCCCGCCGTCAGCAGGGCCACGCCGAGCACGAAAAAGTGGGTCCCGGGAGCGAGCGCTTCGCCCACGATGAGGCCCGCGCCGGCCAGAAACAGCAGGATGGAGAGCGACATACCTAACAGTGGTTCGGCCTGCAGTGGGGCAACCGTCGCCAGCGGGTTTACCATGCACGGACTTAGTGTCGGAGCAGGATTAAGTGTCGGGGTGGAGAGCGCACCGCTTCCGTCATCGGTACAGCCTCACACGTCGCTCGTCCGGACGAAGAACCCGTACAGAACTGCGGTGCCGAGCGCAACGGACAGGACCACGCCGCCGAGTGTAGACGGCGTGTACATCTCCGCCCCAAGGAACATCCGCCCGAGCGCGAGAATCGCGATGCAGACTCCCAGCGCAACGAAAATCACATTTTCGGGCTTTGGCGCGTCGGGTGTCACCTCAAGATCCGGAGCAAAGGAGCCGGCGACTGCGCCCTCCTCGTCGGCGGCGTCACCGTCGGGGTCGTCTTCGACCTGAATCACGTCGGCGTCCGTCGCCAGTTCGTACTCCTCAGTGAACGTATTACCCGTAGCGGCCGCATCGTCCTGTGCGGCCCCGTCGTCATCCATGTTTCGCGGTACGTGCCGTGACTACAAAAGCGCTGGCGACTGTGGTTACTTGATTCGCGTCCCCAGCGGAGCGTCCTCGTGGGTCGTCAGCAGGTCCGCCTCGTCGCCGGCGGCCAGCACCATCCCGTTGGATTCGATGCCGAACAGCTCGGCTTTCTCCATGTTTGCAAGGAGGATAACGCGCGTTCCGGGAAGCTTCTCGGCGTCGTGGAGCTGTCGCAGGCCGGCGACGACCTGTCGGACCTCGTGGCCGATATCGACTTCCAGGCGCAGGAGCTTGTCCGCGCCCTCGACCGGCTCGGCGCTGCGGATCTCGCCGACGCGCATGTCGACGCCCTCAAAGTCCTCGAAGCTGATGCGGTCCTCGACGAGTGGCTGGAGGTCGGCGGTGTCCACGTCGCCGTCGTCCACTTCGTCTCCGGCGGCTTCGCCGCCTTCATTCGAGGCTTCTGCCGAAGCCTCGCTGGCCTCCTCGACCCGTTCCTGCAGTTCCTCGTTCAGCGCCTCGATGTGGTCGTCCTCGACCTGTTCGAATAGCTCCGCGGGCTCGCCGAACTCGGCCGGCGGCGCTTCGAGCGCGCTGTCGAGGGTCACGTCAGCGACGGAGCCCTGTTCGCCGAGCTGGCCCCAGAGGCGCTCAGCCTTGCCCGGCAGTACGGGCTGCATCAGCACCGCGACGGCCTTTGTTAGCTGGACGCAGTCACGGATGACCTGCTCGGCGCGGTCGGGGTCGTCGTCGACGAGGTTCCACGGCTCGTTGCGCTGGATGTACTCGTTGCCGTAGTTCGAAAGCTCGATAGCGATTTCGGCCAGTTCGCGGATGTCATACTCTCGGACGGCTGCCTCGAAGTCCGCAATCGCGTCCTCGATTCGCCCGCGCACGTCGTCGCTGACGGCAGCGTCGGGCGTCCCGTCGTAGTTGCGCTCGGCGAACAGCAGCGATCGGTAGATGAAGTTCCCGACGTTACCGACGAGTTCGCCGTTGACCCGCTCTTGGAAGCGGTCCCACGAGAAGTCCACGTCGGTGTCGATCTGTGCGCCGGTGGCGATGTAGTACCGGAACAGGTCGGGATGGAACCCGGCGTCGAGGTACTCGTCGGCCCAGACGGCGCGGTTACGCGAGGTCGACAGCGCGTTGCCGTCGATGCCGACGAACCCGGTGGCCAGAATCGACCGGGGCTCGTTGTACCCCGCGCCGCGAAGCATCGCGGGCCAGAACACCGCGTGGTGCTGGATGATATCCCGGCCGATGACGTGGATTATCTCGCCGCTGTCGTCGGCCCACTCGTCGTCCCACTCGGTGCCGTGGCGCTCCTCACTGTCGATCTTCCAGACCGCTTCCCAGTCGTACTCGTCGTCACCGACGCGCTCGGTGTACTGTTTCGTCGAGGCGACGTACTCGATTGGCGCGTCGACCCAGACGTACAGCACCAGCTCGTCGCCGCCGTCAGCCTCTTCCGGGTAGTCCACGCCCCAGTCCATGTCCCGCGTGATACAGAGGTCCTGCAGTTCGCCCTCGATCCACTCGCGGGGCTGATTCTGGGCGTTGTCGGTCCCTTCTAGACGGTCAAGGAAGCCCTGAAGGTACTCCTGGAAGTCAGCAAGCCGGAGGAACTTGTGTTCGCGGGTGCGGTACTCCGCGGGGTTCCCGGTCAGCGTCGACACCGGGTCCTCGATTTCGCCGGGTTCGAGGTGGCGCTGACACCCCTCGTCGCACTCGTCGCCGCGGGCCTGTTCCCCGCAGTAGGGACAGGTCCCTTCGACGTAGCGGTCGGGGAGGGGCTGGTCCTCCTCGGTGTCCCAGGCGACCTCGATCTCCTTCTCGTGGACGTGGTCGTTTTCGACCCACGAGCGGACGAACTCCTGGGTGAGTTCGACGTTGGTCTCATCGTCGGTGTGTCCGTAGTTGTCGAACTCGATGTTGAACTGCGGGAACGTCTCGGCGTAGGTTTCGTGGAAGTCGAGTGCGAACTCCCGCGGTGCGACGCCCTCTTCGGCGGCGTTGACCGCGACTGGCGTGCCGTGCATGTCCGACCCCGAAACGAACGCCGTCTGCTGGCCGATTCGTCGGAGGGCGCGCGACAGCGCGTCCCCGTCGACGTACGTCCGGAGGTGGCCGACGTGCAAGTCACCGTTCGCGTAGGGCAACCCACAGGTCACGACCGCCGGCTGGTCCGTCGGAAACTCGTCGTTGCTCATACCTGTTCGTGTGCCACCGACGGGTCAAAAGGGGGTTGGTTTCGGCGCGCTCCGGGTTACAGCAATGCCAGCGTGCCACCGGCAAGCCCGAGTGTCACGACAAGCCGCCCGGCACTGCCGAAGAACGTCGCTGCGCCGAACCGATAGTAGTCGCGTTCGAGAACGGTAAACGCGTAAATAGAGATGGTGTCGGGGAAGAAGGGCACACAGAGCGCAAGCGCCAGTCCAACGTAGCCGTACTTCCGTGCAAGCTGTACCGTCTTTCTTTCAGACCACTCGATGAGATTGAACCGTGAGCGCTTGATCCAGCGCACGAGTGGGCCGTACTCCTTTGCCTCCTGACCGATATGGAAGGCAACGAGACTGCCGAACGCCTTCCCGAGACCACTGACGAGGATAATCGCCACCAGATTTCCGTTCGTTGATAGCCCGAGTCGAAGGGTTTCGGCCGGAACCAGTACGACTTCGCTCGGGAGCGGGAGAATAAACGCGATCAAAAACGAGTACACCGCGATAATACCCAGCCCGGTGGGACCGGTGGCCGTACAGACCCCCTCTTCCAGTGGTGACAGTGGTGTGCCGGCGGTTGTACAGTCGCCGAGGAAGGCAATGAACGATGCGGTCGGTACTACCAAGTCCACGCCTGCCTGTAGCAAACAGGCACTTCTAAACCTTCGTATGTCTTCTCGGGAGCGCTCAATACCAGTATGTTCGAGAGCGGAGACCGTGATTCAGTACTAACCGATATCTGCGACTCAGCGCCTGCCGAGGGCAGCGACTCAGTACCAGTCGAGATCCGCGACGAACGACCGTAGCATCGACCGCGTGACGTGGGGCATACACACGACGCGCATCTCGCCGGCACCGGTCTTTGAGACTCGCCAGCCGCGGTCCCTGAGTTCGTCTGTCATCGGCATCGAGAGGTCAGCCGCAACGAGGGGGAGTTCCGGGCCAACAACGTCGTGGCCCCGCGCAGATAGCTGGTCGGCCAGCCAGTCGGCGTTGGCCATTGACGTTTCGTACTGCTGTCTGTAGCCCGCCGGCCACAGCGACTCCATCGCCGCGACAGCCGAGGCCACGCCGGCACCCGACCGCGTGCCTGTCAGCGTAAGCTGGTCCGTCGATTCCAGATACGGCGTTTCGACAGCGAGCTCATCGAGCAGCGTGCGGTCACGAGCGAGTAGTCCGCCGGCAGGAACCGCCGCCTGCCCGACCTTGTGGGGGTCAATGGTCATCGTGTCGATGTCCGCGTGGCCGAAGTGCCAGTCGTGGTCGGTGAACGGGAGGTAGAAGCCGCCCCACGCGGCGTCGACGTGGCAGAGGGCATCGACCGTCTCGGCGAGGTCGGCGATGGCCGGAATCGGGTCGACGTAGCCGTACTCGGTCGAACCAGCGACGCCGACGACACACACCGTGTCCTCGTCGACGAGTTCCGCCATCGCCGCCATGTTGACGCGGTAATCCGCCGCCGGCGCGGTCCGGAGTTCCACGCCAAGCACGTCGGCGGCCTTGGTAAAGGAGAAATGCGCGTGAACGGGCGCAACCACGTTCGGGTCGTCCGTGTCGGCGCGGTTCCGGGCGATGCGTATCGCCTGTAAATTAGCCTCCGTCCCGCCCGAGGCGACGTAGCCCGCGGGGTCCGAGAGCCCGGTGATGTCGCCGAGATACTCGACGGCCTCACGTTCCAGACCGGCGATGGTCTCGTACGTGCCCGGGTCTCCGGGGTTCGTCGCGAGGAAGCGTTCTGCCGCTTCGCGTGCCGATGGATGCGGCACGGTACACATCGACGAGAGGACGCGCTCGAAATCCTGTGGCTCTGCCCGCTGAAGCATCTATCGGGTGTATAGCGGGGGAGTGGTTTAGCCGTTGTGCTCGTGCGTATCGTTGTCTGCTGTTTATTCGCTCTAGTGGCAGAAGACTGGCCAGGACGGGCTAGCTATCCGTACACAGTCCGTTCACGTGCTCACCGATCGAATTACCAGTTCGATGGCCCGATCTTCTTCGTCGCTTTCGCACGAAAGCCCGTGGGACCGATCAGCGACTCGAAGACGGTCTGGCGCTCAGTGTCGAGCGCGCCGCCGAAGGAGCCGACCCGCATCGTTCGATACGTCTCGAACCCCTTGTCGTTGGAGTAGAAGTAGACGCTGCCGTGCAACAGGCCGTGGATGAGCTCGTCCGACCGCACGTCGCTCGCCGGGCGGTTGAGTTTGACGAAGGCCACGTTCCCCCAGTTGACGACTGCCTCTCGGAGCCCCATGAGGAATGCCACCTCGTGGTTCTGGGGTAGCCCGAACTCCGTCGCCCGTTCGAGATCGGTCAACGAATCGACGACGATGAGCGTCGCTGCGGCGTCGCTCACCCGGTCGCTGATGTCGGTAAGCAACTTTTCGAACGTCTCTTCCGGGGCCTCTCGCTCCGGTGGCTCCGCGTCGGGCTGTTCGATTTCGGTGTCGCTCCGTCGAGCATCGAACAGCGGCTCGGGGACGGGCAACAGCTCCATGAATCGCTGGGAGAAATCCGCGACGGTCATATACTCCGTGAGTGCCTCGAACTGGTAGCCGTCGAGGACGGCGTCGAGTTCGCTGTAGACGTGCTCGCGGTCGTGCGAGAGCGTGATATAGGTCACCGAATCCGGAATTGCCTCGCTACGCCGGGCGATGCTGTTTGGGACCATCTCGGGGCGGTGTTTCGCAAGCATCAGCGTGGCGAGGCTGGTGTAGGTGAAGGCGTCGCCCCCCGCGTCGGAGGCCCCGGCCAGCAGGACTGTGCTCCCGGTTGGAATTCCCCGAACCTGTCCGTCCAGCCCGGGGATGCCGAAGGGGATGTACGACACACCGGAACTGATACTCTTGGCTTCCGGTGTCGATTCGGGTGCCATACCGCAACGAGGCGAACAGCGCAAAAAAGCCTGCTGGCTACGTCAATCGGCCGCGGTCTCAGCGGACCGATTCCAGCAGCAGCCGCTGTTCGACGCGCTTGACCTCGTGTTGCACGTCACGCACGGCGTCGATGTTCGGCGAGATGGAGGTGACTCCTTCGTCGACGAGGAAGTCCACCATCTGTGGCTTCGAGGCGGCCTGCCCGCAGATACTCGTGGCGACGTCGTGCTCGCGGCAGGTCCCGATGACCTGGCGCATGAGTTCGAGAACGGCCGGGTGGAGTTCGTCGAAGCGGTCGGCGACGTTCCCGTTGTTGCGGTCGACGGCCAGCGTGTACTGGGTGAGGTCGTTCGTCCCGAAGGAGACGAAGTCGATGCCGGCTTCGCAGATGCCCTCGATGGACAGCGCGCTCGCCGGCGTCTCGACCATGACACCCCAGTCGCGCTTCTCGGGGTCGATGCCGACCTCCTGCATCAGCGCCTTCGCCCGCAGGATGTCCTCGGCGTCGGTGACAAGCGGGAGCATCAGCTCGACGTTGTCATAGCCCAGGTCGTACAGGCGCTCGAACGCGCGGAGTTCGAGCTTGAACTCGCCGGGGCGGTCGAGCGACCGTCGGATGCCCCGGTAGCCCAGCATCGGATTGTGCTCGCTGGGCTCGTCTTCGCCACCCTGCAGCTGGCGGAACTCGTCGGAGGGAGCATCGAGTGTGCGGACGCGGACCGGGCGCGGGTAGAACGCCTCGGCCACCGAGCGGACGCCCTCGACAATTTCGTCGACGTACGCGCGCTCGCCGTGGTCTTCGACATAGCGCGAGGGCGTCTTGTCCGTCGAGAGAATCATGTGCTCGATGCGCAGCAGGCCGACGCCGTCGGCCCCCGTTGCGGCGGCCCGCTCGGCGGCTTCCGGGATGGAGACGTTGACCTTGACCTCCGTTCCGGTCATCGGCTTCACCGCCGAGTGTGTCTCGACTGGCCCGGCGTCCTTGTCTTCCTCAGTCGTCTCGGGGACATTGGCCCCTTTCTCGACTGTGCCCTTGTCGCCGTCCAGCGTTATCGTCTCGCCGTCCCGGAGCTTCTGTGTCGCGTCCTCAGCCCCGACAACAGCCGGGACGCCGAGTTCCCGGGAGACGATGGCGGCGTGACTGGTCATCCCACCCTCGTCGGTGATGATGCCGTTTGCGCGTTTCATCGCTGGTACCATATCCGGGGTGGTCATTTCGGCGACGATGATGTCGCCGTCCTCGACCTTATCGAGATTGTCGAGTTTGTCGACGATGCGGACGACGCCGGTGACCCGGCCCGGTGCGGAGCCGATTCCGGAGAGCCGAACCGCCTCGGACTGGCTCTCCATCGCCCCGCCGTCGGCGACACCCGATTTGGCTCCCGGCGGCTGACTCTCGGCTTCGTTGGCCGAGCCGGCGCTTCCTTCGGGGTCGTCGATAGTCGTAATCGGGCGGGACTGGAGCAGATACACCTCGTCCTCGTAGACCGCCCACTCCACGTCCTGTGGCGTGTCGTAGTGGTCCTCAACGCGTTCGCCGACCTCCAGAAGTCGGTGAATCTCCTCGTCGGAGAGGACACGCTCGTTGCGCTTCTCTTCGGGGACGGAGCGCTCGATTGTCTCGCCGTCTTCTCCCCGAACACACATCACCTTCTTGTCGGCGACGGTCACCTCGTCGATGGTCTCCGTCTCGCGGTCGATAATGTAGTTATCGGGCGAGACTGCGCCGGAGACGACCGCTTCACCCAGCCCCCACGCGGCCTCGATGATGGCTGTCGGGCCACCGGTCGAGGGATGGCTGGTGAACATGACGCCGGATTTCTCCGCGTCGACCATCTGCTGGACGACAACGGCGATATCCACCGCGTCGTGGGCGAAGTCGTTCTCGTTGCGGTAGTAGATGGCGCGCTGGGTGAACAGTGACGCCCAGCACTCCTTGACCCGCTGCAGGAGGTCCGTACGCGAAACGTTCAGGTACGTGTCCTGTTGGCCGGCGAAGGAGGCGTCCGGGAGGTCCTCGGCGGTCGCTGAGGACCGCACCGCAACGTCCTCGTTACCCATCTCGTCGTAGGCGGCCAGCAGGTCCTCGCGGACCGACGGCGGGGTGTCCGTTTCCAGGATCAACTCCTGGGCGCGTTCGGCCGCCTCGGCCAGCGCCTGCGAGTCATCGCTGTCGACATCGACGGCCTCGAACAGCGGCTCGTCGATTCCAGTTGCTTCGATGAACGACCGATACGTGTCGGCGGTAACGACGAACGCCGACGGAACGGGCAGGCCCGCTCCGGTCAGTTCTCCGAGAGACGCCGCCTTGCCGCCGACCCGCGCCAGGTCGTCGGCACCGATTTCGTCGAGCCACAGTGTTGGCATGGACTCATTCGTACCATCTTCAACGACAATTAAGGAAGTTCCGGTTGCCATCAGTGAAAAACCGCTCTTCACTCGATTTCGAGTGAATTAGGCAGTCACGCCGCCGGTGCTGTTGTGCGGTCACGCCTCGATGATGTCGTCGTCGTCGACAGCAGGGACGGTCACTGTACCGTCCAGTGCAGTGACGGCGCGCCCGCCGACCCACACCTCGGTCCCGTCGGTATCAACTGACACCGTCCCGGGCCGGTCGCGGAAGTGCCCACCCTCGGCGATGATCTGTTCGATAGTGTCATCGAGCGCCCCGTAGCGACGAACGAACGCCGCGCAGGCCCCCGACGCCGTTGCTGTTACCGGCTCTTCTGCCCGATTCCCCACTCGGAAGGCGCGGCCGTGGAACGTCGACCGGCGCGTCGCGTCGGCACCGACGGTATCGAACGTGAACGGATATACGCCGGCCGCGTCCACGCGGTCACAGAGCGAGTCGACAGCAGCTACGTCCATGGTCAGCCCGCTCAGATGCTCGAAGTAGTTGACCGGGACCATGAGCCACGACTCGCCCACGCCGGCCGTCACGAGCGGGAGGTCAGCACCCACGTCTTTGAGCGTGGCCGCGTTGAGTCCGAGTGCGTCCGCAACATCGCTGTATGGGATATCTACTTCGGTGATGTCGGCCCGTCCTTGCTCGACCCAGACCATCCCGTTCTGTTTCGTCTCGACAGCGACGTCGCCCCTAGCGGTGGCGACCGTCCACTCGCTGTCGTCGATTTCACCACGCTCGTAGAGCGCCGCATGAGCCGCGACCGCGGCCGTCTCCGCCTGTGCCAGTTCCTTTGTTGGCGAGAAACAGCGAAGCCGGCGGTCGGCGTCTTCTGCCGGCAGGACGAACGCCGTCTCGGTGGCCCCCAGTTCGCTGGCGACAGCCTGCATCTGGTCGTCGGTCAGTCCGTCGGCTTCGGGCACGACGCCGGTCGGTGTGCCCGTCGTCGGCTCTGCGGCGAACGCGTCGACAAGCAACGCCTGTCGGGTATCCATGGCACGGAGTTGTGCTGACCCGCAGATAATCTTTTCCGGAGTCGTCGGTGGTGCCCGACGACGAGTTCCGATGAGATACGTGACGTTGACCGGGACACGCCCCTGACGGACGACTTTAGTACAGGGAGGTATCACTGGAACGTATGAGTGAGGACGTCGACCTCCCTGAAAGCCACCCCCGCTACGAGTCGCTTCTGACCCGCCACCGTATCGAAGCGGGCGTCGACCGCGGTATCACCTCCCGGCAGGGCCTCATCGCCCAGGGCCGCGGTGAGGCCTTCGACTACCTGCTGGGTGAGCGTACTATCGACAGCGCCGACGACGCCGAGCGCGTCGCTGCGGCACACCTTCTGTCCGCCGACCACGCCGTTGTCTCGGTCAACGGCAACGCTGCAGCCCTCGTCCCCGGCGAACTCGTCGAACTCGCCGAGGTGACCGGCGCAGACCTCGAAGTGAACCTGTTCAACCGGACCGAGGAGCGCATCGAGGCCATCGCCGAGTACCTCCGCGAACACGGCGCGACAGACGTGAAAGGGCTGACTGCTGACGGCCGCATTCCCGGCCTTGACCACGAGCGCGCGAAGGTCGACGCCGACGGCATCGGCGCAGCGGACGTGGTGCTGGTGCCGCTGGAGGACGGTGACCGCGCCGAGGCGCTCGGCGAGATGGGCAAGACGGAATTGGTCATCGACCTCAACCCTCGAAGCCGCTCGGCTGAGGTGGCAACAGTGCCCATCATCGACAACATCATTCGCGCGATACCGAACATTACCGAGCACGCCCGCGACCTCCGTGGCGACCCGGACGCCCAGCAGGATGCCATCGACACGTTCGACGCCGACAGCGCCCTTACCGACGCTGAGCGGACGATTCGGGAGGGGGACCTGGAATGAGTCTGCCGCCGTACATTTACGCCGACCGCCGGGTACCCGACGAGGAAACCGTCAGAGAAACCCTTGACCAGCGGACGATGACGGCCTTCGGCGACACCGAGCAACTGGAACGCCTCCATCGGGTGTTCTATCCGGTGTTCAAGGTCGACTACGAGTACGAGACCGGGAAGGGGAAGCTGCTCGGGACGACGACGAAGTCTGAGACAGCGTTTCTCGACGGCCTCTGGGCGGACAACGACCGGGCCGTCTCGCAGTACGTCGACGACAGCGACGCGGTGGTCCGCCGAGCGACGGGCGACTACGACTTCGGCCGCAGCGACCCGGCGCTTGGCCGCTCTGTCCTGCTGCAGTTTCAGGTCACTGACGACGACGCCCGGTCGCTACTGCCCCAGCGCGTTGCGGAGTACCGCGACCAGCAACAGGACGCCGCCTCTGGCACGGCCAACGTATTCCTCCGGAAACTGCGTGAGTCCTACGGCCTGCCCGGAGATTTCGACCCCGACGGGTTCGACGGCGTGACCGGTGTCGACCGCCTGTATCTCCCCTTCTGGCTCGCCGAGTACCACTCGCCCGACAGCACGGACGTCAAGCTCGTCACGTTCCGGGACCCAGACGCCTCGACCGAGGAGCTACAGCGCCACGGCTGGCTCGCGGAGTTTTTGAGCGCCGAACCCCGCCGGCTGGCCGAGTACGGCTACGAGGTCAACCCGGACCGCCTCGAACGGAACATCCGGGAGCGGATCGACCAGTCCGACGAATCCGGCACGGCCGGGATGGGCGGCGATTCTGGCGCCGACAGCACCGACGGCGCGCCCTCGATAAACCGCGAGCGGCCCTCGGACGACGGGACGGTGGTCCAGCCCGACGGCGTCGACATGGAAGCCGACGGTCTGGTCGACCCGGACCCGTCCCGGAGCTTCGCCGACGTGGGCGGGATGTCCGAGCTACTGGAGACGCTCAACCACAAGGTCGTCCGGCCGCTACAGGACCCGAGCGCTTTTGAGGAATACGGCATCGGCGTCGTTAACGGCGTCCTGCTGCACGGCCCGCCCGGCTGTGGGAAGACCCACGTCGCCGGCGCGCTCGCGGGTGAGGTCGACCACGCCTTCATCGAGGTCACGCCGGCCGACGTGACGAGCAAGTACATGGGCGAACCCGCACAGAAGGTCGAAGAACTGTTCCAGATCGCCCGCGCGAACGCGCCTTGTATCCTCTTTATCGACGAAATCGACGGCATCGCCGGCGCACGCGACGGCGACAGCAACATGAACAGCAGCGAGCAGCAGTTGGTCAATCAGTTGCTCACCGAACTCGAAGGAATCGCCGACGAGGACGTGGTCGTGCTCGGGGCGACGAACCTCGTCGAAGACGTGGACGACGCCATCCGCCGCTCGGGCCGGTTCGACGAACGAGTCGAGGTCCCGCCACCGGACCCCCAAGCTCGCAAGCAGATTCTGGAGATTCACCTCGCTGGCCGACCCACTGCGGACGACATCAACCTTGACCCCGTCGTCGAGGAGACGGCCGGCTTCGCGGCCAGCGACATCGAACTTCTCGCCGAGGACGCCGCCCGAAAGGCATTGCGGGCGGATGCCCCGATCGGGACGGACCATCTGCTGCAGGCTGCCACAGAGACCGACACCAGCATCCCGGACTGGGTGGACCCCGAGATGGTCGCCGAGAATGGCGTCGTCCAGCCCAACGGCGTCGACCTGCAGGCCAGTTCGCTGGTCGAGACTGACCCGGGACGCGACTTCGCCGACGTGGGCGGGATGGGCGAACTGAAGGACCGACTCGAAGACACGGTCCTCGACCCACTGGAGAACGCCGACGCCTACGCCGAGTACGGTATCGACGTGCTCTCCGGGCTGTTGCTGTATGGCCCGCCCGGCTGTGGGAAGACCCATCTCGCCGGCGCGCTCGCGGGTGAACTCGGGCATAGCTTCGTCGAAATCAGCCCCGCGGACGTGACGAGCAAGTGGATGGGCGAGCCGGCCCGCAACGTCGCCGAGGTGTTCGAGGTGGCCCGCGCGAACGCCCCCTGCGTGCTGTTCATCGACGAGATCGACGGTATCGCCGGCTCTCGGCGCGGCTCGATGAACACAAGCGAGCAACAGTTGGTCAATCAGCTGCTCACCGAACTCGAAGGCGCGGCGGCCGACGACATCGTCGTAGTTGCGGCGACGAACTTCGTCGAGGACATCGACACGGCGCTACGGCGCTCGGGCCGCTTCGACGAGCGCGTGGAGGTCCCGCCGCCGGATGCCAAGGCTCGCAGGCAGATACTAGAGATCCACCTGCAGGACCGGCCCGTCGCTGGCGACATCGACTGGGATGCCATCGTCGAGCCGACGGCTGGCTACGCCGCCAGCGACCTCGAACTCGTCGCCGAGGACGCGGCTCGCCACGCCTTGCGAGACGGCTCGGAAATCACGCAGGAGCACCTCGAAATCGCCGTCCGGGAGACCCATTCGAGCATTGCCGACTGGGACGACCGCGACCGCTATCAGGGGGCTGAGGGCACCGCGGACCTGGGGCTTGGGTCCTGAGGACGGCTCACTCTAGCTCCTCGTCGAGGGCCACAGCAACCCGCTCGGTGAAGGCCGGTGACTCGACAAGCGCGCCCGCGGCCTCTATGTCCTCGTGGACCGGGCGGTCAGCCGTCAGCTTTGGGACCACCGCGCGGACAGCGTCGTAGGCCTCGGCCGACCCGACGCCCAGTTCGAGGTCGTTGTCGACGAAGTCGGCGGCCTGCGCCCCACAGCACAGCTCGACGCCGAGAATCGCGGCGGCGTTTCGCGCCGTTTTCCGGGCCAGATAGGCCGACTGCGCGCTCATGCTGACGTGGTCCTCCTGATTGCCGCTGACAGGGGTGTTGTCCATCGAGGGCCGGCCGAAGGACCGACATTCGTTCAACAGCGCCGCAGCGGTATACTGGGCAATCATGTAGCCCGAGCGGACGCCGCTTCGCTCGGTGAGAAACGGTGGGAGGTGTGGCTCCTGCAGAGTGGGGTTGAGCATCCGGTCGGTCCGGCGCTCCGAGATGGCTGCGAGTTCGGTGAGCGCGTTCGTCAGATAGTCGAGACGCATAGCGAGTACCGCGCCGTGGAAGTTCCCACCGGACAGCACGCCCGCGCTATCGGAGCCAGAGGCCCGGTCGTCGACGCTCACAACGCCTGCCTCGCGGCCCGCCTCTCGTCGGTCGCTCCCGCTCGCTTGGTTCGAGGACTCACTACGCTCGGCCTCGCGGGGGAACACCAGCGGATTGTCGGTCGCGCTGTTGAGTTCCACCTCGACGGCCTCCCGGAGGTGGGCGACGGCGTCACGGACTGCGCCGTGGACCTGCGGCAGGCAGCGCATCGCATAGGCGTCTTGCACGCGGTCGCAGTTGCGGTGGGACTCGACCACATCGGAGTCGGCCGTCAGCCGCCGGATGTTTCGCGCGCTCGCGGCCTGGCCGGCGTGGGGCCGGACGGCGGTGATGGCTTCGTGGGATGGTACTGTTGAGGAGAGGGTCACCTCCGTCGTGAGCGCGCCAGCGATGTCGGCGGCAGTGACCAGTCGCTCAGCGTCGTCGAGCAGGAGCGCGGCGACGCCGACGGTCAGTTGCGTCCCGTTGATGAGCGCCAACCCCTCCTTGGCCCGGAGCGTCACCGGTTCGAGGCCGACTGCGTCGAGCGCCTCGTCGCCGGGGAGTCGGTCCCCTTCGACCTCGGCTTCCCCCTCCCCGATGAGCACCAGCGACATATGTGCGAGCGGGGCGAGGTCACCGCTCGCACCGAGGCTGCCCCGCGACGGGACGACCGGGTGGACGCCCGAATCGAGCATCGCTACCAGCAGATCGACGACGGACTCACGGATGCCTGAATACCCCTTCGCCAGCGTGTTCGCCCGGGTGACCATCATCGCCCGGACTTCCTCGGTCGTCAACTCCCGTCCGACCGCGGCGGCGTGGCTCCGGAGGAGGTTCCGCTGGAGGGCATCGAGGTCCTCGCGCGGGATGCGCTCGTCGACGAGGTCGCCGAAACCGGTGGTGACGCCGTACACCGCCTCGCCGCTGTCCAGCACGCTCTCGACGCGCTCGCGGGACTCGCGGATTCGCTCGCGGGCGGTGTCGGCAACGGTGACGGTCGCGCCGTTCCGGGCGACGGCGACCACGTCAGCGGGTGTGAGAGATTCGCCGTTGAGGACGACTTCGGCGGTCATGGTTGCACCTCCCGGTCGTATGACTCATGCGTTGGGGTGCTGACGACCGAGCCGTCTTTCAGGACGGCGTCGACGACGTTGGTCCCGTACTGGTAGGGAATGTGGACGTGACTCGGCGCGGCAAGGACTACGGCGTCTCCGGGCGCGCCCTCCCGGAGCGTCCCCAGTCCGTCGGTCCTGTCCAGCGCAAGCGCGGCGTGTTTCGTTCCAGCGATTAGCGCTTCGGCCGGCGTCAGTCCCATCTCGACGCAGGCCAGCGACAGCGCAAAGCCCATGCTGTGGCTGTGGCAGTTCGGATTGAAATCCGTCGCTACCGCGACAGACGCACCCCGGTCGCGGAACGCCGTCGCGTCCGCGTACGCTGCGCCGAGACCGAACGCCGTTCCGGGGAGCAACACCGGCGTTACGGCAGCGTCGACAAGCGCGTCAATGTCTTCGCCGGTCGCGTGCAGGAGGTGGTCGGCACTGGCCGCGCCCACGTCCGCCGCCAGCTGCGTCCCGCCGATGTGGGCCAGTTCTTCGGCGTGGACCTTCGGCGTCAGCCCGGCGGCTGCGCCTGCTTCGAGGACCCGTCGGGACTGCGCGACCGAGGAGACGCCCTCCTCACAGAACACGTCGCAGAACTCGGCGATGCCCTGTGACTCGACCGCTGGAACCTGCTCGTCGACGACCGCCGCGGTGTAGTCGTCTGTGTCCCACCCCTCGGGGACCGCGTGTGCGCCCATGAATGTCGGGACCACGTCGACGGGATGGACCGCGTCAGCGCTGTCGATAACTCGGAGCATCTGTAGCTCTGTCTCCGTGTCGAGCCCGTAGCCGGACTTCACCTCGACTGTCGTCGTCCCGTGGGCGAGCATGGTATCGAGATGTGCCAGCAGGTTCGACAGCAGCGTTTCCTCGTCGGCGTCCCTGACCGCTCGGACCGTTCTGAGGATGCCGCCGCCTTCGGCGAGGATGTCCTGATAGGACTTCCCGCGCAGTTTGGCGGCGAACTCGTCCGAGCGGTCGCCGGCGAACAGCGCGTGGGTGTGGGGGTCGACGAAACCGGGAATGACAGCCTGACCGTCGGCGTCGACAGCGTGGTTGGCGCTCTCCGGCGGGTATTCGGCGGTTACGTCCGCCGTCGGACCGACAGCCGCGACCGTGCCGTCCACGATAGCGACCGCGCCATCCTCGTAGGTCTCCAGACTGCGGCCGTCCGCCGCCGGGGCGGCGACGAGTTCGGCCGCGCCGTAGACCACGGCATCGGGGGCTGTCATCGGTCACCTCCCCGGCCGCTGAGGAAGTGCGCGATGGCGCGGGCCCCGACACGCGCGGTCCGGTTCCCAGCGTCAAGCGGCGGCGCGCACTCGACCACCTCAAACCCGGCGACACGGTCGTCGGACGCGATGCGGCCCAGCATCCGGAACAGGTCTCGCGTCGAGAGGCCGCCCGGTGTCGGTGCGCTCACGCCCGGTGCGGCCGCGGCACTGAGCACGTCGAGGTCCAGACTGACATAGACGGCATCGACGTCGCCGAGCGCGGCAAGCGCATCGTCCACCGCGCCGGCAGGGTCGCCGGCCACCGACGCCGGCGGCAGGACCGTCCCGCCCTGCTCGGCGAGGTAGTCGTGGTACGCTGTCGAGGTTTCGAAGTGGCGCGCGCCGACAACGGCCAGTGCGTCGAGGCCTGCATCGTGGAGCTGTCGGTACGGCGTCCCGCTCGTCGGCTCGTCCCGAACGGCGCGGCAATCGAGGTGGGCGTCGAAGCTGACTGCGCCGACCGTTTCGTGAGCCAACAGCGGCGCGGCGTTCGGGAACGTCAGTGAGTTGTCGCCACCGAGAAACACCGGCACTGCGCCCGTTGCGTGAATCTCGGCCGTCATCGAGCGGACAGCGCTCTGGACCCGTTCGACGCCGCCGGCCGGAATCTCGATGTCGCCGAGGTCGGCGACTGCGCGGACCGGTCCGCGTTCGATGTGATGGGTCTTCGTTCCGCCGAGTTCGCGCCGGAGGGCCGTCGGGCCGGCACGCGCGCCCGGCCGTCCGATGACGGCCCCGTCGTACGGCTCGCCCACCAGCACCACGTCGTACTCGGCAGCGGTCGCGAGTGTGGCCGTTTCGACGACGTCACAGAACTGCTCGTCGTTCGGGTCGCTGGACGGCCCGGTCCACGGCGACGGGTCTGTCAGGTCGGTCATTGGTCGCGGTTGCGGTCACGCATCGGGACCGCGACGTTGTTCTCGTCGGCCATCTCCTGTGCGATTTCGTAACCGGCGTCGGCGTGGCGAATGACGCCCATCCCGGGGTCGGTCGTGAACACGCGTCGGGCCTTCTCGGCCGCGAGGTCCGACCCGTCGAGGACGACGTGGTTGTTCGTGTGGAGGGAGTTGCCGATGCCGACGCCGCCGCCGTCGTGGACGCTGACGATGTCCGCGCCGGCGGCGCAGTTCAGCAGGGCGTTCAGAATCGGCCAGTCGGCGACGGCGTCAGTCCCGTCTTTCATCGCCTCCGTTTCGCGGTGTGGCGAGGCGACGCTCCCGGCGTCCAGGTGGTCTCGCGTGACGACGATGGGTGCCGTAATCTCTCCGTCGGCGACAAGCTCGTTTATACGGAGCGCGAGGCGAGTGCGCTCGGTCAGCCCATCCTCGGTCGCGTACCCCAGCCAGCACACTCGCGATGGCAGGCCCTGGAAAGACACCTGCTCTTGGGCGAGGTCGATCCAGCGATGGAGGTCGTCTTTCTCCGGGAACAGCTCCTTGACCGCGTCGTCTGTCCGGTGGATGTCCGCGGGGTCGCCCGAGAGCGCGGCCCAGCGGAACGGTCCTTTGCCCTCACAGAACAGCGGGCGGATGTACGCGGGAACGAACCCCGGGAAGTCGAATGCTGTGTCGAGGTCGCGCTGGTCCTCGACCTGCCCCCGGATGTTGTTGCCGTACTCGAAGGCGATAGCACCCCTCTCCTGCAGTTCGAGAATGCCTTCGACGTGGCGCTTCATCGTATCGAGACTCTCCGCGACGTACGTCTCGGGGTCGCGTTCGCGGAGCCGGTCGGCTTCCTCGACAGTGTAGCCAGCGGGGTAGTACCCTTCGAGTTCGTCGTGAGCGCTCGTCTGGTCGGTCACTACATCGGGGACGAACCCCATCTCAAGCATCTCTGCAAGCATATCCGCGGCGTTCATGTGGACGCCGACGCCGTAGGGCTCATCGTTCGCCGCGGCCTCCTGTGCCCGCTCGATAGCCGCTGCGAGGTCGTCGGCCTTCTCCTGACAGTACCCCGTTTCGATACGGCGGTCGATGCGCTCCTCGTCGACTTCGGCCGCGATGCAGACGCCGTGGTTCATGGTCACCGCGAGCGGTTGCGCACCGCCCATTCCCCCGAGGCCGCCGGTGACGACAATCTTCCCGCGGAGGCCGTCGTTGTCGGGGTAGTGTTTCCGGGCAAGCGCGGCCAGCGTCTCGTAGGTCCCCTGGATGATGCCCTGCGTGCCGATGTAGGCCCACGAACCGGCGGTCATCTGGCCGTACATGATCTGGCCCTTCGCTTCGAGTTCGTGGAAGTGTTCCCAGGTATCCCACTTGCCGACGAGGTTCGAATTCGCGATGAGGACGCGCGGGGCGTTCTCGTGGGTCTCGAACCGACCGACCGGCTTGCCGCTCTGGACGAGGAGGGTTTCGGTGTCGCCGAGTTCACGGAGTTCGTCGACGATGGTGTCGTAAGCGTCCCACGACCGGGCCGCACGTCCGGTCCCGCCGTACACGACCAACTCTTCCGGCTTTTCGGCGACTTCAGGGTCGAGGTTGTTGTTCAGCATCCGCAGCGCGGCCTCCTGTCGCCACCCTTCACATTCGATGTCGGTGCCGGTGGGCGCACCCTGGTATTCGCGCCACTGTTCCGAGGGCGTCCCGACGTCGTGGTCGGTGTCTGGGGCAGACTGCTGTGCCATACCCTCCTGTTCGCCCCCCGGCGTGATAGCGGAGACTTTCCGTGCGGAACTGTTTTTATATATGCATGTGGATTGGTTGCTATGTACGAGGCGGTGTTCCGGGTGGCCGGTGACGGGGCCTATGAAGCGGCGACCGACGGAACCGGCACGCGCATCGAACTGTGGTGTACCGACCACAGCGACCTCCTCCACCTCCGCGGTGGGGATGTCGAGCCGGTCATCGAACAGGTCTGCGGGACTGTCGGCGTCGCCGAGCGCCTCGAAACGAATGACGGGCAGGTTCTGGTCACCGAGGCGTGTCTGAAGGCCCACATAGCGGACACCGTCGAGCGCTATTTGGCCGACGAGGGGTGTCTGCTCGTGCCGCCACTTCGGTACGCGGAGGGGCACAAACTCGTTCGGGCGCTGGGGCTCAGTTCCGACGCGCTGTCGGCAGTGTACCGGTCGTTAGCGTCGGATTTCGACGTCACTGTCGAGTCGAAACGCGAGGTCGGGTCAGTGACGCCCGACGCGCCGCTGGTGACTGTTGGAGACGTGGTACCGTCTCTCTCGCCACGCCAGCGCGAGGTGTTCCTGACAGCGCACGAGGAAGGGTACTACGAACTGCCGCGCGGGACGACGACGGCGGCTATCGCGGACCGCGTTGGTGTCCAGCGCCGAACCGCGGAGGACCACCTGCGGCGCGCCGAAAAGAAACTGGCTGACGCGCTGGTAGCGTACCTGTAGCTGCGGTGGTCGTGACTGGTACGCTGCCCTAACAGCACCCAGTTCGGGGCTGGTGTCGATGCCCGCAGCCCGGACACGTCGCACTGAACGCCGTCGCATCGTACTCGAACCCGGTGTCACACTGCTGGCAGACGAGTAGCTGTGCCATAGCGAGGACACAGGACTGCGCCCATATGAGTGTCCCGCCGCCGCTGGCGGGGTGTACTTCCGTGTCCGGGCTAAGGGCCGGGTATGGACCTCGACCGCTTTACCGACGACACACCGGCCGACGACGCACCCGGTGGGGCCCGGGTCTGTGTCGTCGCCGCACAGACGGAGACGTTTGAACGTTGTCGACAGGGCTTCTATCCGTCGCCGGAGTCGTATGACCGAACGACAGAACCGTTCGACTACATGGCGTTCTACCGGACTGCGCCGGTGTCGGCAGTCACGCACTACGCCCCGGTGACCGCCCGAACGGACCAGACCCGTGGCGGTCCGGGGCCGATGGACGCGGACGACTGGGCGGCCCTCATTGACCCGTTCTCGGAGACGGACAACGTCGTGGTGTTCGAACTGGACGACCTCGTGCCGCTCGAAGCTCCTGTCGAAAACGACCAGCACGGCCTCCGAGGCGCGTGGTACTGCACTATCGACGACCTTCGGACCGCCGATACGCTCTCGGCACTGGCCGCGACCGCGACTACCTGAACAGGGGCCGATAGCCCACGCAGCGTCCCGGTATCGGTGCCGAGGGTTCAAACGGGAAGCGCCCGTACAGATGACGAATGCCGATCTACCCCTCGGTCCGAGATCACGGCGTCTCGCTGTGCGAGCGGGCCGGCTACGATGTGGCGGTACATGACGACAGCGGCGGACCGTCTGCGCTCGCGACGCCGAACGACGACGCGGTCGGCCTCGTAGATGCGACAGACCCGCGGCCAGTCGCTGTCGAACCGCTGACCGAAGCCAACGTCGGCCCCGATGGACTCATCCCCCGGTTTGTCAACGCGGTTCGAGAGGGCCGGGACTGCCTGTTTGTGGTCCCGTCGACGGAGGCGATGGGAACGACACTGACCCAGATGGTCGCCACCGTTCTGGGTGAGCCCGCCTGTCTGGCCGCCGACGGCCCCGACGGGCGACAGTTCTACAACGGCCCCGACCGCGTCCCGCTCTCTGATGGTACATACGCCTGTGCGCGAGCACCGGCAAGTGACCTCCAGTGGCGCGAGGTCAGAGTCGACCAGGGCCGACCCAGACTCGAACTCGGTGTCGGGACGGAGGTGGTCGCCGTTCTCGAACACGTCGACTCGCTCGCCGATGCCGGCCGCCACGCCTTCCAGCACGCCTATCGCCGAGCGGATAACGGGCAGTTCGAGGTGACAGCCGGCGGCGACGTAATCGAACGGTTCCCCGGCCCGACGGCCATGCGGCGCGGCGGCTACCCACCCGTGCCGATGCCGCTGGTCCCTGAGCACCTGTTTCCCGAAGACGCGGACCACTCGCGGTGGGCTGTCTGCCAACCCGATGGCGGCACGGACGTACTGACCGCCGATGGACTGAGCGCCTGGGGCTGACGGCCGTCATTTCTCCGTGATACTGTGCGAACAGCGACTGGTCTCTGCATCAGAACGACTATGTACCACCAAGAGATATTACTAGGTGGTATGAGCGATTCCGATTCATTCGAACAGTTCAGCGATGTCGGCGAAGCAGAGGTCACACGCGCAATCGGACAGGAATGGACCGAGGAGTTCATGGATTTCTCGGACTCCGATGTCATCATCGTCGGCGGTGGCCCATCGGGGCTGATGGCCGCGAAGGAACTCGCCGAGCGCGGTGTGCAGGTGATGGTCGTCGAGAAGAACAACTACCTCGGCGGCGGCTTCTGGCTTGGCGGCTTCTTGATGAACAAGGTTACCGTCCGCGACCCAGCACAGCAGGTGCTGGACGAACTCGAAGTCGACCACAAGCGGTCCAAAGACAGCGAGGGCCTCTACGTCGCTAACGGGCCGGAGGCCTGTTCCGGGCTCATCAAGGCCGCCTGCGACGCCGGCGCGAAGATGCAGAACATGACCGAGTTCACGGATATCGTCATCCGCGAGGACCACCGCGTCGGCGGCATCGTCATGAACTGGACGCCGGTCCATGCGCTACCCCGCGAAATCACCTGCGTCGACCCGATTGCCGTCGAGGCCGACCTCGTCATCGACGCGACGGGCCACGACGCGATGGCGGTCAAGAAACTCGACGAGCGCGGTGTCCTGAACGCACCGGGCCTCGAAGACGAAGCCAGCGGCATGGACCAGACCGACGACGACACCTACGGCGCGCCCGGCCACGACTCGCCCGGCCACGACTCCATGTGGGTCGGCGAGAGCGAGGACGCTGTCGTCGAACACACCGGTCTCGCCCACGACGGCCTCGTCGTCACCGGCATGGCGACGGCGACCACCTACGGCCTCCCGCGCATGGGCCCGACGTTCGGTGCCATGCTCGTCTCCGGCAAGCGCGCCGCGCAGGTCGCGCTGGATGAACTCGAGGTCGACGCCGAGCCGGTCGACGTCACGAGTCGCGACGCAACCCCCGCTGACGACTGAACTCCTCCCCACATCCCTCTGGTTTTAGTCGACCGCTTTTTACCGCTTTAGCTGCTCATTCAGGCTAGAATATCGCACTAATACAAACAATTATACAAGAGTATGGTGGATATGTTAGTGATTGCCAACCAATGTCCGAAGAGATGCAGCGGAGCGACAACCACAAGTCCGACGAGTCAGTTGGCGGTGAAATTGCGGTCCACCTCTGGAGTCGGCGGCCGGTCTGTGGCCCCCGAACAACAGCCATTGACCGGTTCACCGAACTCGCCGCAACGGGCGTTATCGATGACTTTGATATCCAGACGTGGCCCGAGGAAATTCCCGTGTCCCAGCGAAGCGAGCACGGCGAGGTGCTGGCGACTGTCGACCGGTACGAACAGTGGGCAACGGAGCGCGGGCTGAGTCTCCGACCGCCGTTCGAGACGCGGACCTCGTCGCTACTCGTCGGCGGCAGTACGGAGGTGCTGCGACTCCCGATGATAGCCGTCGCCGTCTACGCGGACGACGACTTGGTCGGGGTGTACCCGTGTACAGACGGCACCACGACGTGGTCCGTCACCGATTGTATCGACGCACTCACGACGGAACCGGCTGGGCTTCCCCACCAGTCCGAGTCCTGACACACCCCTTCGGAAAACACACTCTGTCGCCGATGGCAGCCGATATCGCACTGCTTTGCCGATACCGTCCCTGATTCTGGAGCGCCAGATTGACCCGTCTGTTTTGGTTCTCTACTCCGGCGACCTCTCAACAGGGAAGAGTCCCTGAGACACAAATTGTATTACCTGCCGATACCACTGGCGAATACAATGGAGTCCGTGACGCTGTACCGCGCTCCGACAGCGGTCGCCGACACCGACGCCATCGCCGACTGGCTCGACGCGCGGATTGAGGCTACCGTCTCCGTCCGGGACCGGTTTCTCTCGCTGCACGGCGACTCGGAACTGGCGGAGTCGTTCGCCGAAGCGCGGGTACTCTCGCCGTACGACCGCGAGACCGGGAACACGATGCTGGGTATCGTCCGGTACGAGGAACGAGCGCTGGAGTCGCCCGAGCGGGCCGGCGGCGTCATCTACGACGGGCTGGCGGTCCAGCAGGCGCTCCACGAGCGAATCCCCGAATCCGAGCGGTCGCTGGACCACCTTCACGTCCCACTGCTGGACCGCGTCGTCGGGACCTGGGGCGACCACGACGGTCGCTGGCACAAGCGCGTGAACGTCCTCGGCCAGCCCGCTATCGTCTCGGTCCCGGGGCTGTACGAAGCGCCTGCAAAGCCCGAACAGTACTACAAGGAACAGCAGAAACACGCCCTGCTCGGCGGCGGCGCACCGCCCCGGGAAGTGCTAGAAAACGAGGTCGAAGGCGAGTTTCTCGTTGAGGACGACCCGCGGACGACCGAGGCTATCAAGGGGTACGTTCTGCAGGCGTACCACTACCTCGACACCGGCGAGGCGTTCTGCGACGAGGACACCTGTAGGCTCCACAATCCGCACCGCCAGCCCGGCGTGGTCGCCGCGCAGCTACGAGCGCCCGAATTCTGTCCTGAGCACGCCGAACGGTATTGCCCATAGCAGCCCGACGCACCACTCCCGTTACCGCACAGTTCCACTCAGCAGGCCGACGAACCCGCCGGCCATCGTCTCGTAGCGCCGCGCGACCGTCCGCTCGGTAAGTCGCTCGCGGGCCGCCCGTACCCGCCGCTCGAACGCGCTGGCGTGTGACCGTCTGGACAGGCGCGTTCCCGGCGCGGAGAGGCGGACGAACCCCTCGAACGCGAGGTTCAGCGGTGCGGCGAGGGCGCTGGGGCTCCGCTGGAAGTTCAGCAGGGCGACGCGGCCGCCGGGGCCGACGCTGTCACACCACGCGTCCACGGCCGCTTCGGGGGCCTCGAAGATGCCGGCGACGAACGTCGCCAGAACGGCATCGGCCTCTCGAATCGGCGGACGGGCGGCATCGGCCTGCACGTAGTGTACGGCTCCGCCGCTTCTGGCGGGCCGTTCGCGTGCACGATCGAGCATCTCCCGTGTCACGTCGACGCCGACGACTTGACCCGACGGGCCGACTCGCTCGCGGAGCGCCGGCACATTCGCGCCAGTGCCACAGCCCATCTCGACGACGGTGTCGCCGGGTGCAAGCGCCAGCGAGTCCACCGTTCGGTCGCGCCAGGACGCCACACCGGGCGCATTCGCTACCCAGTCGTACACCCGCGCCCACCGGCCGTAGAATGATTGCGCGTCGGTCACAGGATTTCGCGCGCCGTTTCAGCGACTGCGACGGCGTCGTCCCCGAGCAGGTACACCACCGGCTCGATACCCATCGCGCCGGTGTGATAGAGCACGTCGGCCCCCGGGTCGTCAGCCAGGGCGGCCGCAACGGCCGGCTCGACGCTCTCCTCGGCGTCGAACTCGACCACAGTCCGACCGGCATCTCGAAGTGCGGTCACGACGCCGTCGTCGTAGCGGACGTTCAACACTGCGCGGGCGTCGCTCCCGGCGGCCCGCGCCGCCAGCAACAGCGACGCGACGTGCTCGCTGACGCCGAACTCCGGGTCCGCCGGAATCGTTGCCCGTCCTTTCACGTCGAGAATCCGCCCCGGGACGGCGGCCACGTCCTCGATGCTGTCGGCCTCAGGGAGACACTGGACGAGGTTCGACCCGACCGCCGGAATGAGCGTCGCGAACCCACTAGTGTTTTCCAGCACGCTGAGTCCGCGCCGCACCGACGCGAGCGTCCGTTCGGCCGACCGGAGCTGTGAGTCCGGGTCGTGGACGGCGAACTCGTCGTCGTAGTCGCCCAGCTCTGGGACCGCGTCCTCGTGTAACTGCGCGAGGACGCCGCCCTGTTCGAGTTCGCGGATGAACACCTCCGTTTCGACCAGCGCCTGGACGGGACTCATATCGCCGTCGGCCAGCCCGTCAGCCAGTCGCTCGACCAGTTCCTCCAGCCCGCGGTGGGCCAGCAGGTCCTCGTGGCGCGCCACGTCGCCGTGGACGTACTTCGACACCGCGCTCTGGCTGATACCGAGCAGGTCGGCGACCTCGGACTGTGTCAGCCCGCGCTCCCTGAGGGCGTCGGCCAGCAGCGAGCGAAACGTCGGCAGGAAGTCGTCGACGACGATTTCCTCGATGAACCGCATCTATTGGTCGCCTCCAAATTCTCTGTCTCCCTGTATCTTGCTCGCCTGCGGCCCGGACTGGCCCTGGTACTTTGAGCCGCGCTCGGCCCCGTACGGGCGGTCTGCAGCGGTCTTGAGTTCCGTGAACGTAAGCTGTGAGATTCGCATTCCGGGTGTGAGTGCAACGGGTGCGGTGCCGAGGTTCGACAGTTCGAGCGTGATCTGGCCCTCGTAACCGGGGTCACACAGGCCGGCTGTCGCGTGTACCACAATCGCCAGGCGGCCCAGCGATGAGCGGCCTTCGACGTGGGCGATGAGGTCGTCGGGGATGGCGACGCGCTCGTGGGTCGTCCCCAGCACGAAGTCGCCGGGGTGGAGGATGAACTCCCCGCCTTCCTCGATGACCGTCTCCTCAACGTAGTCAGAGACTTCGTCCTCGGAGTTCGGATGAATACAGGGGATGTTGGCGTGCTGGAACTCTAGGAACTCATGTCCGAGGCGGAGGTCGACGCTGGCGGGCTGAATCTGGATGTCCGGGTCGTCGAGCGGTTCGACGACGAGGTCACCCTGCTCCAGTCGTCGGAGAATATCCGCATCTGAGAGTATCATGAGAGTGGCGTGTGCGGCCGGAAGCCTAAACTCCCCGATTCTCATGCTGCTGGCTGTAACTGTTTTAAGATATTCGCGGTGGCGCAATTCCTTACAGACAGACAGCCGACAGCGTCAGGCGGCTATCACAGGGAGCGTCGCGGCGATAACAGCGATGGCGACCGCCGCATACCTGCTAATCTCGTGGACGACCCGGAGGCCGCCAGCCCAGACGTACGCCTGCCAGGCTGCGGTTCCGACCTGTATTGCGAGAAAGACGAATCCTGAAAGCCCATTCTGTAGACGCCGAACCTGTTCGAGCAGCAGTTCCGGAGAGGACGCGGAGAGGTCTGTGCTGGCCGCGAAAAAGACGAGCGCAGCACCGCCGGCGACAACGCCGACAACAGACGGGAGCAGTCCCCAGGCGGTGATCTCCGCTGTCTCGCCGAACCGGCCAGATCCACCGGCTAGCTTCGCACCCACGTACAGACCGAGCATCAATCCGACCCAGACGATGATGAAGCCGATAAACAGCCCTGGAAGGATCTCAGTCGCATAGCCCCAGATGAGCGAGCTGACTTCGACAGTTCTCGTCGCCGGTTCGTCACAGCCGGAGACGGTTATGCCGCCGACACCGCCGTCTTCGCACATCTGTTCCGAGGGTCGAGCGGGATTGTCTCTCTCAACAGTGCCGGTGAACTGCACGGCGAACAGCCGGAGCGCGAGTCCGAGAACCACTGTGACGACGATGGCGATGCCGAAAGCGAGGCCACTGCCACGGAAGCCGTTTAGCTGGTCGCGCCGTTGCTCGAAGAACGCGCCCGGTCGCAGGAGAAACGTTCGGATGGTGGAGGGCATCTCCGGGGTGTGCTCGGCCACGGCGTATGTACTCTGTGGTATGTGCAACCGTGGAGGGAGTCCGACGGGAGTTTAAGTACGGGTGGCCATGTAATCGTATGAAGCAGGCTATCGTCGCGCGGGCCGACATCGGTATGGGAGAGGGCAAACTCGCCGCCCAGGTTGCCCACGCCTCGCTGTCGGCCTACGAGGACGCCGGCCCGAAACCCCGCAAAGCCTGGAAGGGTGCGGGGCAGAAGAAAGTCGTCCTGAAGGCCACCAGCGAGTCCGAGCTGTTCGAACTCGCGGACGTGGCCGAGCGCGAAGGCCTGCCGCATGCGGTCGTCCGAGACGCCGGCCACACACAGCTCGACCCGGGAACCGTCACGGCCCTCGCCGTCGGCCCCGCCGAGGACGAGCTGGTGGACCGCGTCACCGGCGACCTGCCGCTGTTCTGAGGGCAGCGGCCCGCGATACGGTTATATAAGAGCAACCCTAACCTCAGGTGAACAACAACACGATACATCATGCAAGGAAACGAACAACAGGCCTACGACCGCGGGATTACCATCTTCTCCCCGGACGGACGCCTCTATCAGGTCGAGTACGCACGAGAAGCCGTCAAGCGCGGAACCGCCAGCGTGGGGGTCCGCACCGAGGACGGCGTGGTCATCGCCGCCGACCGCCACGCCCGGTCGCCGCTCATCGAGCGCGACAGCATCGAGAAGATCCACGAGATCGACTCTCACGTCGGCGTCGCCAGTGCGGGTCACGTGGCCGACGCGCGCCAGCTTATCGACGTGGCGCGCCGGCAGTCACAGGTCAACCGCCTGCGCTACGACGAGCCGGCCTCCGTCGAGTCCCTGACAAAGGAGATCACGGACTACATCCAGCAGTACACGCAGACCGGCGGCGCACGCCCGTTCGGTGTCGCGCTGCTGGTCGCCGGTATCGAGGACGGCGAACCGCGCCTCTTCGAGACGGACCCCTCGGGGACGCCCTACGAGTGGCAGGCAGTCGCCATCGGCGGCTCCCGCGAGGACATCCAGACATTCCTCGAAGAGGAGTACGCCGAGGGGATGGACCTCGAAGGCGGCATCGAACTCGCGCTCCGGGCGCTGGCCTCGGTCAACGAGGACGGCCTCGACGCGACCGGTGTCGACATCGCCACCATCGACGTGGAAAGCGAGCAGTTCGAAAAGCTCGCCGAGGACGACATCGCCGAGCGACTTGAAGAGTTCGAACTTGGAGGTGAGGAATAATGCACGACCCTGATAACCGACTGACTGACGCGTATGAGCCCGAGGTCGGCAACCTGCCGAACGAGGACAGCGGCCGCGACGAGGAGAACGTCGTCAAGACCGGCACGACGACCGTCGGCCTCTCGACGGAGGACGGCGTCATCATCGCGACAGACCGGCGCGCCTCCCTCGGTGGCCGCTTCGTCTCGAATAAGCAGGTCCAGAAGGTTGAGCAGATTCACCCAACGGCCGCGATGACGCTGGTCGGCAGCGTCGGCGGGGCGCAGTCGTTCATCCGCTCGCTGCGCGCCGAGGCCGACCTCTACGAGGTCCGCCGCGACGAACCGCTCTCGATTCACGCGCTGGCGACGCTTGCGGGCAACTTCGCCCGCGGCGGCCCGTACTTCGCGATTAACCCCATCGTGGGCGGCGTCGACGAAGAGGGCAGCCACGTCTACAGCGTCGACCCCGCTGGCGGCGTGCTTGAAGACGACTACACCGTCACCGGCTCCGGGACGATGGTCGCAACAGGGACCATCGAAGGCCAGTACGACCACGGGATGAGCCTCTCCGAGGCCCGTGACCTGGCGATCCGCGCGGTCAACGCCGCGGCCGAACGCGACACCGGGTCCGGTAACGGCGTCGTGCTCGCCGAAATTACTGACGAGGGCGTCGAAATCGATGCCTTCGACGACTACGAGTCGGCCGAATAACCCGGCTGTCTCGGTTTTCGCTTTCTTTGCGGTTTGTTGTCCCCGGTCAGTTGCTGCTCAGTCTCGCGGCACGACCCGCATCGGATAGTCAGACTGCCGCATGATATCCTGAGCAACGCTGCCGAAAATGAGCCGGTCAGTCTGGCTCCGCTTGCGGACGCCAATGACCAGTTCGTCGGCGTCGACTTCCGCGGCGATGTCGAAGATATCGTCCGCCGGGCTGTTCCCCCGGATTATCTGGTATGTCTCGACGGACACCTGGTCGCCCAGACGGTCCGAGACGACTTCGAGCGCGGCCTTCCCGTCGGCAACCGCATCCGGTGGCGTCCTGTCTCCACCCGGCTGTGAATTAACTGCGTACACACTGTCTTCCGGGTCGAGAACGCCTTCGAGGTACGAACACAGTGTCTGGCTGACTGTCTCGGAGTTCGTCGCGAGCACGAAGGTCTGCATATAAGATGTCCGTCACCCATCATGATAAGTATGTGTACTGTTACCACGAACCATTTTATATTCACATTCTCAGGCCGTCGGGTTACTCGGTCAGGACCAGCCAGCCGACGGCGAGAAAGACGGCGAGCACGAGCAGAATCGACCCCCAGGCCAGCGCCGCGAACGCGGTTGACCCGAGCGCGGCGAGGGGGAGGACGGCTGGTAGAGTCATTGCTCGGACCCCCCATCAGCCACCGGATCGTCAAGCGCACGGACCTCCCGCCCGAGGCTGTCGAGGTCGGCGTCGGCTCCACCGAGAACGGTCGCCGCGACGGTGAGAGCGGCCGAGACGAGCGTCGCGCCGGCGAAGGCGAGCAGGAACGACGGGGTCGGCAACAGACTCCCGACGCCTGGCACGGCGGCGACGAGGCCACGCAGCGACGGGAAGTAGGCGAAGCCGACGAGGAGCCCTGCAATGCCCGAGACTACCGCGCCCGGACCGGTGAGGCGCTCAGTGTAGAGCCCGGCGAGGAAGGGCACGAAGACGCCAGCGGCCAGCAGGTCGGCAGTCAGGAACAACTGGAGGACGCTGTACCCCTGCGCGCCGATGAACATCGCGGCGAGCGCGACAGCGACTGTCAGCCCGCGGCCGCCGAGCCACAGGGTCCGCTGGTCGGGGTCGTCGAGCAGTCGAGCGAGGTCGGCGGTGACGACGCTGGCGATGGCGTTGAACATCGTGTCGGCCGAACTCATCACCAGCAGGACGGCGAGGACGACGACAGCGAGGGTCACCCACGTCGGGAACGCCTCTGCAAGCACGAGGAAGAAGGCAATACTTGCGGACCCAGACTCAGTGAGTCCTAGCCCCGCGGCGGCGATGCCGAACAGGCCTGACAGCAGAAGCATTGGGACGACGACGAGGGCAGCGATGCCCATTCCGCGACGGAGAGCGCCCTCGCCGTCGGCGGCGTACACCCGCTGCCAGACGCCCTGATTCAGCATATTCGCGCCCAGAAGCGCGAAGGCGACGTACAGCCCGAACTGCAGGCCGGGACCGAACGTCGGGTCGAGCAGCGTCGGGTCGGCCGACACCACCGTCGCGTGGAACTCGCTCGTGCCACCAAGCGAGAGGAGTGCGCCGCCGAAGCCGACGGCTAGCAGTGGGAGGATGACCAGCGTCTGGACGGTGTCGGTGACGATGCTGGCGAGCAGCCCACCGTAGGTCGTGTAGACGAGGACGAAGCCGCCGATGAGTAGCGAGGTCTGCCAGAGCGGCACATCTGCGACGAGCGCGAGCGCGCCGGCGATTCCGGTCATCTCCGCGGCGAGGAAGATGAACATGTAAAACACTGAGACTAGCAGGACGAGCAGGTACATCCCGGAGCCAAAGCGAGCGTAGGCGAACTCCGTCAGCGAGTGGCCGGCGGGCATCACCTCGCGGATGCGAGCGCCGACCGGGATAAAGAGGACGAGCGGAATCGCGCTGCCGATGGCATAGCCCAGCACGGCGGGGAGTCCGCCGAACGCGGCCCCGGCCTCGGCCGGGCTCAGCAGAATCCAGACGCCCATCATCGACGCGATGACCGTCGCAGCGAGGGTTCCGCTGCCGGCTGAGTCGCGGGCCGAGATGTACGTCTCCACCGAGTCGATGCGACCGCGCGCGGCGAAGAGGCCAATGCCGGTGAACACGAGCACGGTCGCCGCGGTCAGGCCGAGGACCACAGCCGAAGAAGCCATTTACGGGCCCACCTCGCTGTCGACTGGTGCTCGGGGGTTCTCGTAGGCCGTCTCGAAGAACTGCCGTTCGAGCGTGACCGTCCGGTCGAACAGCGACGCGACGCGGGCTTCCCGGCGGGGCGAGAGCGACGGCCCGATGGCGTCGAGTTCGCCCCGGAGCCAGTCGACGAACGCGACGAAGGAGTCGACGGCGTGGAGGTCGACCCACTCGGCGAAGTAGAACGGCAGGCCCATCCCCGCGCTGGGAAGCCCATCGCTGTCCGGGTCGCCGTGGGCCGCGGCAACCGCCGTCGCCCACGACTCGTATATCCACTCTGCCGGAACGAGGACCGCCAGCGTTTCGGCATACCCCCCCTCTCGGGCGGCACGACCCAGCAGGTCGATGAACGCCGCCGTCGCGTCCGTCGGCTCGGGGTCTTGCCAGCGTGAATCTTCGACGCCGAGTGCGGCAAAGGAGCGCTCGAAGTAGTCGTCTTCCTCGTCGGTCACGGTATCGAGGAACTCCACAAGCCGTCGTTTGGCGGCCATATCCGGTGCCTGTCCGACCGCGTAGCCGAACGTGCCGACGAGTTCGTCGACGAACGCGTAGTCCTGTACCAGATACTCGGCGAACGCGTCTTCGTCGAGCGTGCCGGCCCCGAGTTCCTCGACAAACCGGTGTTCGACGGCGGCGTCCCAGTCCGGTTGACTCTGCTCCCGGAGCCAGTCGGTGAATCGGGGTTCGTCGGTTCGCTCGGCGTACGCCGAGTATGTTTCGGCCGTCGTCATAGCTCCCACCCCTCCTGCGTGTAGGCCATCTCCCAGAACCGGTGTTCGAGCTTCGCGCTCGTGCGGAACGCGTCTTCCATGGCGTCGTGCTGGCCGGGATAGCGCTCGCCACAGCGGTCGACGTACGCCCGACACCAGCCCGTCGCCTCCCGAAAGTCGTCGCTGGTGTACATCTCGATAAAGGGCGTGTACCGGTGTTCGCCGTCGGCCAAGTCAGCCATGTGTTCGGCCACGTCGAGATAGCCCTGCATACAGGGGTACAGCGCCGCGGCAATCTCGGCCTCATGTCCCTCGTAGGCCGTCCGAACGAGGAAGTTCGTGTACGCCAGACACGTCGGTGCCTTCTCGGTCGACTCCAGCTCACGCTCTGAGATGCCGTAGTCCGATGCGAACTCCCGATGCAGGTCCATCTCGGTGTCGAGCACCTGGTGGGCGACCCCGAGCAGGTGCGTCATCGTCGACTCGTCGCCGGCCGTCGCCCCAGCGAGCGCGAACAACCGTGCGTAGTCTTGCAGGTATCGGTAGTCCTGTTTCACCCAGTGTTTGAACGCCGCCTCATCGAGCGTCCCGTCGGCCAGTTCGCGGACGAACGGGTGGTCCTTCTGTGCGTCCCAGATGTCCTCGCCGATGTCGAGCAGGTGGTCGCTGAATGCCATTGGTAGCCAATACAACAAACTCCGACGTATTATATCCTGCTAATACAACTTGGTTGTATCTGGTCTGACGGTCGGGACCGAGCGAACGCCCCGGCCATGCATGACGCCATCACAATCTCATGCCTGTCGAACAGTCCAAACTGCTAAGCGCACTACGGCCCACATTCTCGGCAATGACACTGCAGTTACCGAGCGAAATCGTGGTCGAGCGGTTTCTCCCGACAGCCCGGGCGATGCTTGCCACGAGACTCGACGAGGAGGGATGGACGCAGCAGGAAATCGCCGACCAGCTCGGCGTGACACAGGCTGCAGTAAGCAAGTACGGCAGCGGCTCGGTTACCACCGAGGAGCGGTTCCGGACGGATACCCGGATGCAACAGACCATCGAGCGGATCGCCGACGGGCTGGCTGCGGGTGAGATGGATGAATACGCAGTGCTGGGCGAACTGCTCGCTCTGGTGCGGGAGTTCGAGGACCGGGGGCCCATCTGTGCAGTCCACGAGGAGGAGATGCCGGCGCTACAGGGGATGGGCTGTGACCTCTGCGTTCGGGGGACAGACACCGCGGTACAGGCGGAACGGGCTGTCCTCTCGTCGGTCCGGCGAGCCACGCGACTGCTGGCCGACAGCGGCTTCGTCGCCGAGGCCATCCCGAACGTAGGGATGAACGTCGGCATGGCGCTGCCGGACGCTGAAGACGCGCTCGACGTGGCCGCAGTCCCCGGCCGGATTCACGACCTGCGGGGGCGGGTCAACGTCCCGTCGAACCCCGAGTTCGGCGCGTCGGAACACGTCGCGGGGACGATACTGGCTGCGATGGCGGTCGATGCCTCGCGCCGAGCGGCGCTCAACCTGACGACCGACGAGGCATTTCTCGATGCTGCTCAGGAACAGGGTATCGAGCCGCTGGAGTTCGACGCCGGCTACGAGGACCGGGACGAACGGCTCGAAGCCACCTTCCGCGAACGCGGCGAGGTCCCTCGCGTCATCTACCACAGCGGCGCGTTCGGCATCGAGCCGATAACCTACGTTTTCGGTGAATCGGCGGTCGAAGCTGCTGACCTCGCGATCGAACTCCTCGACGCAGCCGACACGTAAGGCCTCTCGGCCGCCGAGACCGTCAGAACCAGCCGGTCTCGGGGTCGATTGGATTCTCGGGCTCCTCGCCCCGCAGTACCCGGATAACATCTTCGGCCACGGTCTGTGTCAGCTCGACCCGGGACTCCTCGGAATACCACGCGACGTGGGGACTACAGACAACGCTGTCGAGGTCGTGTAGCGGTGAGTCTCCCGGCGGCTCTGGCTTGCGCACGTCCAGCCCGGCCCCGCCGAGATCGCCGCTGATGAGCGCGTCGTACAGCGCTGCTTCGTCGACGAGCCCGCCCCGGGCCGTGTTCACGAGCAGTGCGTCGTCGTGCATTCGGTCAAGCGCGTCGGCGTCGATCATCCCCCGCGTCTCATCGGTCAACGGGGCGTGCAGCGAGATGATATCGGAATCGCCCAGCAGCGTCTCGAGCGTGACCGATTCGACGCCGAGGTCACCCATCCGGTACTCGGGCGCGTACGGGTCGTAGGCGATAACATCGATATCGAACCCACGAAGCTTCGCGGCGAACCGGCTAGCGAGCTTGCCGAAGGCGACGAGGCCGACGGTGCTGCCGGCGAGGCGACGGATCGGCTGTCCGACAGCCCACTTCCACTCGCCACGCTTGACCGAGCGGTCGAACGTGGGTATCCTCCGCAGGCAAGCGAGCATGAGTGCGAACGTGTGGGTCGACACCTCCTCGACAGAGTAGTCCGGAACGTTGACGGCCGTTACGCCGGCCGCAACCGCCGCCCGAACGGCGATGTTGTCCATACCGATGCCGGCCCGGCCCACCACTTTGAGCGAGTCGGCGGCCTCGATGACCTCGGCCGTGACCTGCGTGCCGGCGTCGACGATCAATGCGTCCGCACCGTCTACTGCGCGTGCGACGGCCTCCGGCTCTTTCGCCGCTATCGTTTCGACGGTCGCATCAACCGCATCCAACACCGCCGCCCGTGTCTCCCCGTCCATCACTTTGGTGTCAGAGACGACGACTTTGTATGACATACGCTGGCTTGCCTCGGGCTCGAAATAAAATCATCCGTCAGGGTCGGTGCAGTCATCGGAACCGCGTCACAGGACCGTGGCTGTGTAACGGTGACCGGCACAGAACTGACAAAATAATGGCAAACTTTTATGATATATTCGCGAGGAGGTGGCAACAGCATGTCAGATAATAACACAGGCGAAACTGCCCTCGAACGTATCGGCTATCGACTCTCTGCATGGGTGGAACGGTGGATGCCAAGCCCGTTCCTGTTCGCGCTCATCCTCAGTTACGTCGTATTTCTGGCCGGCGTCGGCCTCACTGGGGCCGGTCCCGTGGAGATGGTCGGGTTCTGGTACGACGGCTTCTGGGCCTTCCTGACGTTCTCGATGCAGATGGTCCTCATCCTGATGACGGGCTTCGTCGTGGCGTACCACCCGCGTGTCAACGCCGGCATCCGGCGGCTGACAGAGATTCCCAGCACCGGAAAACAGGCGGTTGTCCTCGTCGGCCTGTTGACGATGCTGCTTGGCTGGGTCCACTGGGGACTGAGCCTCATCCTCGGCGCGATTTTCGCCCGGGAGATGGGCAAGACCGCCCACGAGAACGGCATCGATGTCCACTATCCGGTCCTCTGCGTGGCGGGCTATCTCGGCCTCGGTCTCACCTGGCACTGGGGGCTGTCCGGGTCCGCGCCGCTCCTGCTTGCGACAGAGGGCAACGAGTTCATCCAGCAGGGCGTCATCGACGTCGTCGTCTCCGCCTCGGAGACCATCTTCCACCCCTACGGCCTCATTCTGACCGGCCTGTCGATAGCCTACGCGCTCGTCGTCCTCTACGTCATCACGCCGACTGGTGACCAGGCGCGGGGCATCACGCACTACATCCCCGAAGACGATTTGTTCGAGTCCGCGAGTGACGGCGGTGTTGAGACGACTGCGACCACCAAGCAGGTCCCGGCCGAGCGTCTCAACCACAGCCGCGTTCTCGGCGGGATTATCGGTCTGACCGGTATTGCGCTGGTCGCCTCGCAGTTCGTTCAGTCCGGCATCGACGCGCTCGGACTGAACATCGTCAATTTCGGCTTCCTGACGATTGGGATCTTCATCTACATGGACCCACAGACCTACCGGGAGAAGTTCGGCGAGGCGGCGACCGCCGCGTCGGGCATCGTGTTGCTCTTTCCGTTCTTCGCTGGCATTCAGGGGATGATGGCTACCTCCGGGCTGGCGCAGCTGATGGCCAACGCGCTCATCTCGGTCTCGACACCACAGACGTTCCCGGTCATCGCCTGGCTCACTGGTGCCACGGTCAACATTTTCGCACCGTCCGGCGGCGGTGAGTGGATCATTCTCGGGCCGCCGATTCTCGAAGCCGCGCAGAACCTCGGCGTCCCGGCCGGGCAGGCGACGATGGCCTACGCCGTCGGTGACGCCCACACGAACCTCCTGAACCCCTTCTGGGCGCTGCCGCTGCTCGCCATCACCCGCATCAAGGCCCGGGAGATGTTCGGCTACGCCATCGCAATGTTGCTCGCGCTCACGCCATTCCTGGCTGTCGTGCTGTTCGTCCTGCCGTACTGAACAGGGACTCCGGCGAGACAGTACGGCCGATTGCCCCTTCTTCGAGCGTTAAGTTGGTGGGGAAACTGCACTCCGATAATGGCAACTGAGACAGGGGTCGACGAGGACGTAGACCTGCTCGACTCCTTCCGACAGTTCTTCGCGCTGGAGCGAGATGTGCTCGTGCTGTCGCTGTCCATGCTGGCGTTCAGCCTCGCGTTCCAGATGACCAGCCGATATATTCCCGAGTATATGCGGATTCTGGGTGCCAGCGCCGGTGTTATCGGTCTCTACGGGAGTGTCGGGAACCTCATCAGCGCGGTGTACCCCTATCCCGGCGGCGCGGTGTCGGACCGCATCGGCTCGCGGCTGGCGCTGACCGCTTTCGCGACGCTGGCGACGGTCGGCTTCGGCATCTGGTATCTCGCCTCGGTCATCGGTGATATCACACTCGGCGCGACGACGCTGCCGGCCTGGACGCTCGTGTTCGTCGGCCTCTTTCTCGCACAGGCCTGGAAGTCCTTCGGGCTTGGCGCGACCTTCGCCATCGTCAAGCAGAGCGTCCCGCCACAGCGGCTGGCGATGGGGTTCGCCAGCACGGAGATGTTCCGCCGCATCGGCTTCCTGCTCGGACCGCTCGCTGCCGCGGCGCTGCTGGCGACGACTGCGACCTTCGTCGATGGCTTCGGTCGCGTGCTACTGGTCGCCCTGGCCTGTGGTCTCGTCGCCACCGTCGCCCAGCACTTCCTCTACGACGCCAGCGAGGACACGCTCGGAAAGTCCTTCGAGGGCATCGACCAGATACTCGCCGACCTGCGGACGATGCCGGCGACACTCCGCCCCCTTCTGGTCGCCGATACGTTCGTCCGCTTCGCCAACGGCATGGTGTACGTCTTCTTCGTCATCGTCGTCACAGAATTCCTGTCGGTGGGGTTCACCGGCTTCGGCGTGCAACTGCGGCCCGACGCCTTCTTCGGCGTCCTGCTCGGCGTCGAGATGGTCGTCGCTATCCTTTCGATGGCTCCCGTCGCAAAGCTCACCGAGTGGGCCGGCCTCAAGCCCGCCGTCGCGCTCGGCTTTCTCGTCTACGCCGTGTTCCCGCTCTTGCTCATCTTCGCGCCGGGCAACCAGTGGGTGCTGGTGCTCCTGTTCGCGTTCTCCGGCCTGCGCTTTGCCGGCCTGCCCGCCCACAAGGCGCTCATCGTCGGCCCGGCAGAACAGGACGCTGGCGGCCGCGTCACCGGGACGTACTACCTGCTTCGGAACACGCTCGTCATCCCGAGCGCCGCGCTCGGTGGCTGGCTCTATGGCAGCGAGTGGGCAGTGGCTATCGGCGATGTCGTCATACAGGCTGGCCCAGAACTGGCCTTCGGCGTCGCGACGGTGGTCGGCCTCATCGGCGTCGTTTACTTCATCGTCTTCGGCCGGGAGTTCGAGGCGTACGAATAAACCGCTGTGCCGGCCTACCACTCCTCGCGTGGCGGGAACTCTTCGCCACAGCGCGGGCAGTACCGCATCGGTGCGCGGGACTCCTGGCCGTCCCTGTCGAACGTAATCTCTCGTCCGCAGCTCTTACATGCTAGCTTTGGCATCGTGGTGCTCTCCGGTCGCCCGCATAGCCACGACCTGTGGCTAGATAGAGTATGTCGCGTGATAACACTAGGTATCGGCCGAGAGACGGACCCACGCCGAGTCCGCAAACGCCAATCATAAGCGCCGAGCCGCGAACAGTCGACCAATGCAAGCGGCCCACCCAATCGAGCGGGCGGTCGGTATGGAGTATTACGTCAGCGACGCCGACGGGGTGGGCGGCCGCCTCCGCTCGTCGCCCGCGGACTTCCGCGTCCGGGAACTGGAGGCGTTCGACACCGAACCGGTCGACGCCGACACCGGCGCGTACCCGCATCTCGTCTTCCGGGCGGAGCTACGGAACTGGGAAACCAACGACTTCGCCAGCAAGCTCTCCGACCGCCTGGGCATCTCCCGCGAACGGGTGTCGTGGGCGGGGACGAAAGACAAGCGCGCGGTCACGACCCAGCTATTCTCGGTGAAAGGGGTCGCAGCCGGGGACCTGCCGGAAATCGGCGGCACGGACATCAAGGTCATCGGTCGCGCCGGCCGCCCGATTCTCTTCGGCGACCTGGCGGGCAACACCTTCGAGATAGTCGTCAGGGACACGGAAAACACCGACAATGCCGCCAGCGTCGTAGCGGACCTCCGGGCGTTCGCCAACGGGGACGACTCAGTGACGAGCGAAGGCCGGTCCAGCGACGCCACGCTGCCTGACGGCGACACGACGGTCGGCGTGCCCAACTACTTCGGCCAGCAGCGGTTCGGGTCGCGCCGACCGGTCACCCACGAGGTCGGGCTGGCCATCGCCCGTGGCGAGTGGAAAGACGCGGTTCTCGCCTACGTCGGAAACCCGAACGAGCGCGAACCAGAGTCAACGCAGGAGGCGCGGGGATACGTCGACGAAACCCACGACTGGGCCGGCGCGCTGGACAGGCTGCCCGGCGCGCTGGGTTACGAGCGCTCTATCTGTCACCGGCTGGTCGAGAACGGGGCCAGCGAGCCGGCAGACTTCCGCGAGGCACTGGAGGCGCTGCCGTCGAACCTCCAGTCGCTGTTCGTCAACGCCGCCCAGTCGTACGTCTTCAACCGCATCCTTTCCGAGCGGCTGGAACGGGGCCTCCCCTTCGACCGGCCCGTGGAAGGCGACGTAGTCTGTTTCCGTGACAGCGACGTGCCCGAGGACTTCCCGATTCCGGACGCCGACCGAACCCAGGAAGTCACTGCCAAGCGGCTGTCGACCGTTGAGCGCCACTGCGAGCGCGGGAGAGCGTTTGTCACCGCGCCGTTGGTCGGGACCGATACCGAGCTGGGCAGTGGCGAACCGGGCGATATCGCTCGTGAAGTCCTTGACGACGCGGGCCTCGAACAGGGCGACTTCGACCTCCCCGGCGCGTTCGACAGCGACGGGACGCGGCGGGCCATCCTGCTCCGAACGGACCTCGGTGTTGAGCGCGATAGCGCCGACCTGACGTTCTCGTTCTCGCTGCCAAAGGGGAGCTACGCGACGGTCCTCCTCCGGGAGTTCCGAAAAGGCGACCCGGACGCGTAGCGGTTCAACCGTGCTCGGCAACTGATGCGGAATATGCAACGGTTAAGTCCGGCCACACACGCCATCTCGTATGGGCGAGCTACCGGATGAGTTCTCGTGTACCATCACCGACTGGGAATACATCTACGGCCTCTGTCGAGACGTGGCTGACGACGTGAAGGCCGCCGAGTTCGAACCCGATGTGGTCGTCGCGCTGGCACGGGGTGGCTGGTTCGGCGGGCGCTGTCTCTGTGACTTCCTCGGGCTGGACGACCTAGCGAGCCTGAAAGTCGAACACTATGTCGGGACCGCGGCGAAAGGCGAGGAGGCACAGGTGAAATATCCGCTGGCCGACGGCGCGGTCGAGGGGAAGGACGTGCTGGTCGTCGACGACATCGCCGACACCGGCCAGTCCATCGAGACGGCTGCCGAGTGCGTGCGTGACCGAAACCCCAGCAGCGTCCGAACGGCGACGCTCCAGTTACTCCAGACCAGCGACCACGAACCGGAGTTCGTCGGCGAGTCCCTCGATGAGTGGACCTGGGTCGTCTACCCCTGGAACTTCGTCGAGGACATGGTCGAACTTGTGGCGGGCGTGATGGCAAAGAGCGACCAGCAGACCCACACCGAGGACGACATCCGCCGTTTGCTCCGGGAGTACCACGGCGTCAGCCGCACGAACCTAGAGATCGCACAGCCGAACCGACTGGGCGAGGTCACGACCGAGATGGAACGGCGGGGTGTCGTTGAATCGGCCGGCGACGGGTGGCAACTCACTGACGACTAAGCAGGTCAACGGGAGTGCTCAACAGGTATCGCACAAATCCGCTAGTCTCGCCGCTCACCATCGCTAGACCCAGTACGTTCAGCCGCTAGCCACGATAAAAATGGGGTTAGCGACGCGTGCGACCGTCGTCCCGGACGTACTCTAACGCGCTGACGAACAGCTCTGTGTCGACCCGGTCCTCTGACTCTTCGAGTCGTTCACGAATTTTCGTTGGAGTCATGTGTATTGGTAACATTGTCCTACACCGATATAACTCTTTCTCACCTGCTAACAGGTTCGGTGTGGGGTGGGTCTGAAATGAGCGGTAGGCTGCCCAGTAGACCGTTCAAACCGCTGTACCGGAGCGACACCCCCGTCGAGGGAATATATTTAAAACCCTGCTTACCCAATAGAAACTATGGCCGCTTACGGCCGGCCGTCACTTCGAGACCTGTTCGATGAATCACCGACGCCGCACATCGCGCATCCGCCGCGGAGTCACCATCGAGACTTCTACATCGCCACAGACGGGTCGTTCAGACCCCACAACGGCACGACATCACCCGGCAGCGAGTCGGATAGCCCGACGGGCGGGCTGGGTGTCGTCGTCGAAACGCTCGACGGTGAGCGCGTTGTCAGGCTCTCAGTCCCAGACACCTGCCCCGACAACAACGTCGCGGAGTATCGGGCGCTCCATCTGGGACTCGACGTGCTTGCGAGACGGGCCCCGCCCAATGCCCGCGTCGGCTTACTCATCGACCACGACCAGCTCGCTGAGAACGTGAACGCGGAGGTCCTTGCCTCGCACGGCTCCGCCTACGACCCGCCACACTCTGTGTCGGTTCCGGCGGCGACAGGGCTGCACTGGCGCGGGATTCAGGCACGCATCAATGGGTTCGGCGAGGTCCGTGCCGCGCGGATCTCCGGCGACCGCAACCCCGCTCACCCACTGGCAAACGCCCCTGACCAGTACGCACACGTCAACGGCGAGCCGGACCGGTGCGTTCTCCCTGACGCGCCGACCGTAAACGAACGCGTTCCACCGCCGTCACGCGCAGAGCGTGGCGGGGCGTCGGACTGACGGAACCCGTCCAGCAATCGGCGACCGGCGACATCGTATTCTTTCACATCGCTGTCAGCAGTGGCACGTAGCTGTTGTAACGCCTTGCTCAGTACACGGCTATCGTGCTTGAAATATCACATACGACTGCGGTTCTGAGAGAATACTTGACTACAGATAGAAATACCTGTAGCCGGGGGCTACAAGGTTCTCCGTCAGTCGTCTTTCACAGGTAATAATCTTCATAAGTTATGAAAATAGTTGCACCTGTTATCACGTACGTTTGGGCAACGTCACACAGACCAAATTTTATGTATTAGAAATAGGATAGTATACAGTGGGAGGTGAGCTACGTTGAGTACCAGAACTGACGGACCGGACGGTTTCAGCGGACAGTACGCCGAGCAACTGTTGCCGCATCAGTCGCCGACGCGGCACGACCTCGTACTCGCCGTCATCCCCGCGGTGTTCATCTTCACACTCGCCGCCGCGGTTGTTCTGGGCCTCTCGCTTCAGGCGGCAATCGCTGGCGGCGCACTCGTCGGCGCTGTGGCGGTCATCGATGCGCTCTTTATCCACCCACCGACTCGTGGTCGACGGCGAGACGGTACGTGACATCGCGTTCCGGCGACGGGCCCGAACGCTGGTTTTTCGAACTGGTTTCAGTGCGAAGCGCGCTCTCCGCGTTCCGCAGTAAACGCGTAAAAAAGACAGCTATATCGGTTACTCTTGCTGTGCGTCGACGACGGCGACGCCCGCAAGGTTCACGATGTCTTTGACCTCGTCGCCACGCTGGAGGACGTGGACCGGCTTGTCCATGCCGACGAGCATCGGTCCGATGGCCTCAGCGCCGCCCAGTCGCTGGAGGAGTTTGTAGCCGATGTTCCCGGCTTCGAGGTTGGGGAACACGAGGACGTTCGCGGGGTCATCGAGTTCGGAGAACTCGTAGGTATCTTGCAGGATATCCTCGACGACAGCGGTGTCGGCCTGCATCTCGCCGTCGACCGGGAAGTCGACGCGGTCGTCGTCCTGCAGGCGAGAGACCGCCCGGCGGATCTTCTTCGTTCCGGGGTTGTCGACGCTGCCGAAGTTCGAGTACGACAGCATCGCCGCTCGCGGTTCGACGTTGAACCGACGTGCCAGTTCCCCGGTGTGACGGGTGACCTCCTCCAGCACGTCCGTGTCGGGGTCCTGATTGACCGTGGTGTCCGCACAGAAGATGACGCGGTTCTTGAACGTCAGCATGTACACACCGGCCGCGTAGTCGGCGTCCTCGGCCGTGCCGATGACCTGCAGCGGCGGCCGCAGGGCCGAAGGGTAGTGGTGGGTGAGCCCGGTCAGCATCGCGTCGGCATCGCCCATTTCGACCATCACGCTGCCGAGATAGTTCCCGTCCCGAATGAGTTCGTCGGCCTCGCGGCGTGTGACGCCTTTCCGCTGGCGGAGTTCGTACAACCGGTCGGCGTAGTCGGCCACGTCGGCTGTCTCGGGATCGACGACGACGGGGTCGAATTCCAGCCCGAACTTCCGACGCGTGGACTCGATGCGGTCGGCGTCGCCGATGAGTATTGGCTCGGCGATGCCCTGTTCGACCAGCTGGTAGGCCGCCCGGATCATCTTTTCGTCGTGACCCTCGGCGAGCACGACCCGCTGGGGGTCGCTCTTGGCCTTGTTGAGCACGACACGCATCATCTCGCGGGACTTGCCCAGCCGCGCTTCGAGTTCTTCGACGTAGGCCGCCGTGTCGAGTTCCGTCCGTGCCGCGCCGCTCTCGATGGCGGCTTCGGCGACTGCAGGCGTCACCTCGAACAGGACCCGCGGGTCTAGCGGTTTCGGAATGATGTAGTTGGGGCCGAACTGCAGCGGCTGGTCGCCGTAGGCCTTGACGACCTCGTCGGGCACGTCCTGCCTTGCGAGGTCGGCCAGTGCGCGGGCCGCTGCCACTTTCATCTCTTCGTTGATTTCGGTCGCCCGCACGTCGAGCGCACCACGGAAGATGAACGGGAACCCGAGGACGTTGTTGACCTGATTCGGATAGTCCGAACGGCCGGTCGCCATAATCACCGTGTCGTCGCGGGCGGCCTTGGCGTCCTCGTATGCGATTTCGGGGTCCGGGTTCGCCATCGCGAAGATGATGGGGTCGCTGGCCATCGACCGCACCATCTCCTGGTCGACGATGCCGCCGACTGAAAGGCCGACGAACACGTCCGCCCCGTCCATCGCGTCGGCGAGGCCACCCTCCGGGATGTCTCGGGCGAACTCCTGTTTGAATCGGTTGAGTTCCTCGTGGTTGGCTCGTTCCTCGGTGATAATGCCCGAGGAGTCACACATCGTGATGTTGTCCTTCGAGACGCCAAGGGAGACGTAGAACTTCGCCGAGGCGATAGCTGAGGCCCCGGCCCCGGAAAAGACAACCTCCAGTTCATCCAGCTCCTTGTCGGCGATGTCGGCCGCGTTGACGAGCGCCGCACCGGAGATTATTGCGGTCCCGTGTTGGTCATCGTGGAACACCGGGATATCGAGTTTCTCGCTGAGTCGGCGCTCGACCTCGAAACACTCCGGAGCGGCGATATCTTCGAGGTTGATACCGCCGAAGGTCGGCTCCATCGCCTCCACTGTCTGTATCATCGCCTCGGCGTTGTCCGTGTCCAGTTCCACGTCGAACACGTCGATGTCGGCGAACCGCTTGAACAGCACGCCTTTTCCTTCCATGACCGGCTTCCCGGCTTCCGGACCGATGTCGCCGAGGCCGAGCACGGCGGACCCGTCGGAGACGACGCCCACGAGATTCCCTTTCGCGGTGTACTCGAAGGCCTTCTCAGGGTCTTTGTCGATCTCCTCACACGGCGCGGCCACGCCGGGCGAGTACGCCAGCGAAAGGTCCCGCTGTGTGTTTGTCGGCTTCGTTGTCGCAATCTCTATCTTCCCCGGCGGCTTGCTCCGGTGGTACTCCAGTGCATCCTCGTCAAGTCCCATATCCGGATGTCGAACCCTACTGTAAAAAAGACAAGTTTACCGTCAACGGACGAGCGGTACAACGACGGTTGTCGAATGTCGGCTTGTTGCAGCGGTTTTTGCCCCGGTCGTGTCCCATCAATTGGAAAACAGCCGCCGCCGGGGACCCGCCCGATGGACCGGCCGCGGACCTCAGTTCGTGTTGGTGAGTTCGCCGACCCGGTCGGTCAGTTCGGTGACCGCGTCTTCCTGTCGGTCGGTGGCCTTGACAATTTCCTTCGTTGCCGTTTCAGCCTCTTGGGCATGGTTCTGTGCGTCTTCGACCATCGAAGTCACGTTCTCGATAGCGCTCGCTTGGTCGTCGTTGGCGTCGGCGACCTCCTGGATGCCCCGTGTCGCTTCCTCAACGGCGTCGGAAATCTCGTCCAGTGCATCCAGCGCATCTGCGATCTCGGTCTCCGCACGCTCGACCTGTTCGTGGGAGGTTTCGACCATCTCGGCCGTCTCGGTCGCCTGATCCTGAATCGTAGTGATGCTCGTCGAGATCTCGGAGGCGTACTCGCTTGTCTCGTTAGCGAGTGTCTTCACCTCGTCGGCCACGACAGCGAACCCGCTCCCGCTTTCGCCGGCTCTGGCCGCCTCGATGTTGGCGTTCAGCGCGAGCATATTCGTCTGCTCCGCCACGTCAGCGATTATCTCAACGATCTCGCTCACCTCGTCCATCTGGTCGTCAAGGTCAGTGACGGTGTCCACGAGGTCTTCGCTCGTCTCGGCGAGCCCGTCGGTAACGTCCATAACTGCTTCACCGGCGTCTGACCCATCTTCTGCGGCCGCCTTCGCGCGCTGGGCCGCCGACGCCACTTCGCTAGACGTCGCGGCGACCTCCTCCATCCCGGCCCCGATTTCTTGGATGTTGTCGGCCGCCTCTGTGAGGGAGTCCGTCTGCTCGGTGACCCGGGCCTCGACATCCTCTGCGGACGAATTCGCTTGCTCGATAGTGACTGCGAGTTGCTGTGCCTGCTCGTCCACCTGATCCGCCAACTGCTCGACCTGTTCGGCCATATCGTTGAGCGAACCGACGACCTCGTACAGCTGGTCATCAACGTACTGGCCAACGTCGGTCCGGTCGAACGACGCCCGGGCATCGAGGCGCCCGTTCTTGAGTGCAGCCATAGTCGATTTAACCTCATCAACCAGGCTCGTCACGGCCTCGTGACGGTTGGCCTCGTCAGTTCGGTCCTGAACCATTTCGACAACCGCGATGAGTTCGCCGTCGTCATCGTAAATCGGGGCAGCGCTGAACGAGATGTGGCGTTCGTTCCCGTGCTGGTCGGCCATCACGCTCGTGTCGCGATACAGTGTGAAGTCCTCGTCCTCGACTTTCGGCACATCGTACTCTGTGTGGGTCGTCTCAGGGGCGTCGAGAACCTTGTCAGCGAGCGTCTGTCCGCGCCGGCCGTCCGGATAGAACGCCATGCTCGCCATCTCCATCTCCTTTGCTTCGGCCTCGGAGACGCCCGTGAGGTTTTCGATCGAACTGTTCCAGCTGAGGATATCGCCGTCCGGATCCAGAACAAAGAGCGGCGTTCCAATATGCTGCAGTATGTCGTGATAATCGAATCCACCGCTGGAGTTGCTATCTGCCGTAGAATCGGTGAATGCGCTGACGCCAGCCTGAGAGACAGACTGCGTCGTTTGCAGCCCGTCGTGAAGCTCCGCCTCGACAGCGTCGATAGCGGCCTGTGCGTCCGGGCCGAGTTCGTCCCGGAGCTGGTCGAACGCACCTTCGACGAGTGATTCGGTAACAAAGCTCTGTGTTGCGACGAACTCGCGTTGGCTGATCCCGGCGGCTTCGTAGTCGCCGATCAGCGCCTGAAGTTCGTCAGGGCCGAGTTCGAACTGCCGCTCGACGTGCTGGGTCCCAATAGCGGCCTTATCTGGGTCCTCAAAGCAATCGTCGAGATGTGGCGAGTCTGGGTCAATGGCGTCGGTCAAAAAGCGAGTCCGTCCGTCACTCGCGACGAATCCCCCGTCCGCCCGCCGGGCCGTAGCGTCCGAAGAACGGGACCCCTGGCCGTAGATGTAGGTGCGGATCTGTTCGAACATAAGCTAGCTATGTTCCATTCCAACACACCTGTAGATAAAGATGACTCCGGGAGTATCAGCAAAGATAATTGTACTCGTGGGTAGAGCGGGAAAAGAGAGCATAAGTACGTGCAACCGAAATGCTAGATATGACCACCCGTTTCCGCCGACTGGTGGCGACGACGACGGTGCTGACGTTCGCACTCATCCTGCTCGGCGTGTACACCGGCGCTATTGGTGCCGGGCTGACCTGTGAGGCACGCTGGCCGTTCTGTGACGGCTGGATGGGGCTGTTCCCCGCAAACTGGGCGAGTTTCGTCGAGTGGTTCCACCGTTTAGTCGCAATGGTTACCGGTTTCGGCATTCTCGGTTCGACGGTCGCCGCGTGGCGTGGTGAGTACAGCCGGCGGATCAAGCTCGCAACAGGCGTCGCCACGGTCGTGCTTCCGATGCAGATTCTCCTCGGCGCAAACACCATCTTCAACTTCGGTGCCACGGCGCAGGTGCTCCACCACGGTGCTGCACAGCTCATCTTCGGCGCGATGGTCGCGGCGACGGCGTGGGCCTACACCGATACGGCGGAGTCGCCGTCGGTGCAATCGGCCGATACCCAGCACACAGCACGCGCTGACGATTGAATACGAGTACCACCCCCGTGGTTAACACGTAAGATATATTCCGGTCTGTCGTGTGGTGAGGACTATGTCAGACGACGGCCTTTCACGACGCCAGTATCTCTCCACGGTCGGTGGAACCGCAGTAACCGTCTCACTTGCCGGCTGTTTCGGCGGCGGTGGCGGTAACGGCGGCGACGGCAGTACCGAAATCACTGCCGGAACTGCACCGGGGTTCCCCCCGTTCGAGATGAAGCAGGACGGCGAACTCGTCGGATTCGACATCGACCTGCTCGAAGCGGTCATCGACGAGACCAACTACACCCTGGCCGGCTGGGAAGAGTTCGAGTTCAAGTCCCTGATTCCGGCGCTGACGAACGAGAACATCGACGTAGTCGCCGCAGGGATGACGATCAACGACGAGCGCGACGAGACCATCGACTTCACTGACCCGTACTACAGCTCGAATCAGGCGATTGTCGTCCGCGAGGACGGCGACTTCTCGCCGGCGTCCCTGTCGGACCTCTCCGGACGCCCTATCGGCGCACAGAAGGGGACAACTGGCGAGACGACGGTACAGGACGAACTCATCTCGCCGGGGAACCTTGATGAGTCGAACTACAACTCCTATGGCAACTACGTGCTGGCTGTCGAGGACCTCCAGAACGGCAACATCGACGCCGTCGTCATCGACGAGCCGGTCGCACAGACATTCGCCGCCCAGCGCCCGGTCACCATCGCCTTCACCTACGAGACGGGCGAGAACTTCGGCTTTGGCGTCCGCGATGGCGACGACGAGTTCACGCAGGCACTCAACGACGGCCTGTCCACCGTCAGGGATGGCAGCACCTACCAGGACCTGACGAACAAGTGGTTCGGCCAGCAGTAACCGATGCCACCCCTCCCGTTGCAGAGTGACTGGGCGTTCGTCATCGGGAACCTCGACCTGCTACTCGTCGGCACGGGTGTCACGGTCGCCCTGACAGCGACGAGCATCCTGCTTGGCTTTCTGCTCGGGTTTCCGGCGGGAGCCGTTGAGGTCTACGGGCGCGGCCCGCTCAAACGCGCCGTCGAGACGGCCGGCGTCGTCCTCCGCGGGACGCCGCTGCTCGTCATCATCATCCTGCTGTTCTTCGGCCTCTCGGTGTCGAGTAGCGCCTTCGTGACGGCGACTATCGCGCTCGGCCTCCGGAGCGCCGCCTATCAGTCACAGATATTCCGTGGCGCGCTCCAGAGCGTCGACGAGGGACAACTGGAAGCCGCTCGTGCCGTCGGCATGGGCCGGCTTCAGGCGATCCGCAGCGTCGTTGTCCCGCAGGCGCTCCGCCGAAGCGTGCCCGGCTTCCAGAACGAGTTCACGATCGTCCTGAAAGACACGAGTATCGCCATCGTCATCGGCCTCGGCGAACTGCTGACCATCGGCCAGAACCTCTACCAGGGCGGCCAGAGCACGGCCGCGCTTGAGATTTTCCTGACTGTGAGCCTCATCTACTTCGTTCTCACGTTCGTGACGAACCGTTCGCTCGACTACGTCGACGACCACTTCAGCATTCCCGGTGGTGAGCGAGCGTGAGCGACCCGCTGCTGGAGCTCGACGACGTGTACAAATCATACGGTGAAGAGCAGGTGCTCTCCGGCGTCAGTTTCGAGATGGACGCCGGGGACGTGGACGTGGTTATCGGCCCCAGCGGGAGCGGCAAGTCAACGATGCTGCGCTGTGTGAACCGCCTCACCGAGATCAACGGCGGCGACATCTACCTCGACGGCGACTGTGTTACCGACGCCGACACCGACGTGAACGAACTCCGAAAACAGGTCGGGATGGTGTTCCAGGATTTCAACCTCTTTGCCCATCTCACGGCACTCGGAAACATCACGCTCGGCCTGCGGAAAGTCCGTGGCATGGACAAAGCGGCGGCACAGGAGAAGGGGTACGAACACCTCGAACAGGTCGGGCTTCTGGACCAGGCTGACTCTTACCCCGCCGAACTCTCAGGCGGCCAGAAGCAGCGCGTCGGTATCGCTCGCGCGCTCGCCATGGACCCGAAACTCCTCCTGTTCGACGAGCCGACCAGCGCGCTTGACCCCGAACTCGTCGGCGAGGTCGTCGAGGTGATGCGCGACCTCGCCGCCGAGGGCATCACGATGCTCGTGGTTAGCCACGAGATGGGGTTCGCGCGGTCGGCGGCATCGGACATCATTTTCCTCGACGATGGGCGTATCGTCGAACACGGCCCGCCGGAACAGCTGTTCGAGAACCCTCAGGCGGCCCGGACCGGGGAATTCCTCAGCCGCCTCGAGACGGCCCACGAGGAGGAGTGACCGATGGGGACGCCGGAGTCCACGACCGCCGGGCGAACGCTCCGTGCCCGTGCCGCCGGGCTGACCGACCAGCCGCTGACGCTGCTGACTGTCGGGGCCTTCTGGACGTGGCTCGTCGTGCGCTGGACGAACGACTTCCTGCTAGACGGCGCGCTCATCGAGCGCAACACGTCGTTTTTCCCGACGGCACCGTTCGAGGCGGCCGCGTCGACACTTGGCGGTCTCGCGGCGAGTCTCGGTCCGGTCGGGGTCCCCGTCGGCTGGGTCGCCGGCTTCTTCGAGTTCCTGGCGGCGTCGATTCCGTACCTGCCGCCACTGGCGACCGGCGTGTGGGCGACCATACTGCTGACGCTGCTGGGTATCGCGCTCGGGTTCTTTATCGCCGTCCCACTCAGTGTGGCTCGGGTGTACGGCGGGACGCTCACCCGCTCGCTTGCACTGGGATACACCGAACTGTTCCGCGGGACGCCGCTGCTCGCCCAGTTATTCGTCCTCTACTTCGCGACGCCGCTGACGACGATTATCCGTGAACTGCCCACGGTCGGGGCTGGATTCATTCCCGCACAGGCGTTCTGGGTGGCCGTCATCGCGTTCACGCTTAACAGCGCCGCCTACCAGTCGGAGTACATTCGGTCAGCGCTGAACTCCGTCCCGGAAGGGCAACTCACCGCCGCCCGTTCAATTGGGCTCTCGAAAGTCGATGGGATACGGCACGTGGTCCTGCCGCAGGGCCTGCGCTACGCGATTCCGGGCTGGTCGAACGAACTGGTGTACCTCATCAAGTACTCGTCGCTGGCGAGTTTCATCACCGTCCGCGAACTGTTCGAGCGAACCGACGCGATCGCTAGCGAGACCTACCGGTACACGGAACTGTTCGTCCTCGCCGGCCTGCTGTACCTTGCGCTTGTTATCTCGGCGTCACTGGTGATGGAATACGTCGAAGACCGGGTCGCGATTCCCGGTCTCGGCACGACCAGCCGATGACTACATAAAGTCAGAAAGACCGGACTGCTGGTCGTCGTCTTCGGCGGCTTCGCTCGCTGTTTCCGTCTCGTCGTCGGTAGCGGTGCCGTCACTGGTGGCGTCGGATTCAGCGCCATCGTCCGCCGCAAGGGTCACCTGCTGGTCACCGCTCTCCTCGCCAGCATCGGTATCTGGAGCATCGCCATCTGCATCGCTGTCCCCGTCGCCGCCGTTGGCACTCGCACCCTCGAAAACCCCGCCGGAGTGTTCGACGGCGGCTTCCTCCTTGAGTGCCTCTGCGTCGGCGACGATGTCCTGTACCTTGTTCGTGTCCTTGCCCGACCCGGTGACAAAAGAGACGTGCTCGGCCTCCATATCGTAGGTCGCTGCCATTGCCACCGTTAGCTCCCGGTTTCGGCAGTGGTGCGTCATCGTTGCGAGGAACGGCATGATCTCCCGGCGGGCGGTCCGCATCGAGACGCCATCGATAGCGGCTATCTGCTGGGCGACGTAGTCTCGTGTGTTCCGGGTCCCTTTCGACCGGCCGAGTTTCGACCAGTAGCTCGGCGGGCCGTAGCGGGTCCAGCCGCCCTTCGTTCCGTCTCGGGCCGCAGCGACGCCAGCGGTCATGTTGTCGCCAGCGTACCGCCAGAAGGAGTAGTTCTGCGTCTCGCGCACGCGGCCGAGCCACTGGTCAGCGTTCGAGAGGAACTCGTAGGCACGGACCAGTTCGGTCCCCTCGTAGTCCTTGGGCATATTGTCCTCGATCCAGTTGATGAGGTCGTCCGGCGTCTCGTCCACGTCGTAGCTGGCCTCAAGCGCGTCCTGCGCGCCGGCCTCCTTGAGCACCACGTCGAGGTACTCGAAGATGCCCTCGGTCGTATCCCGCTCGCCGGTCACCACGTCGTCGGCGGTCAGGCGCTCCGTCGTCTCAGCGATGGCCTGGAGGTCCTTGACCGCGCCCCGCAGGTCGCCGCTGTTTTGCTCGGCGAGTTCCTGTAGCGCGTCGGACTCGTACTCGACGCCTTCCTGGCGACAGAGGTCACGCAGGACGGGGACGATAGAGCGGGGCGAGACATCCCGGAACTCGATGTCCTGGCAGTTGTTCCGCAGGCCGTTTGACATCTCGTAGTACTCGTTGGCGATGAGAATCATCGGCTGGCTGGCCTCCTTCACGAGGGCCGTTATCGCTCGTGCGCCCCCGCGGTCGGCGTTGCCGTGGATGTTGTCCGCCTCGTCCATGATGACGAGGCGACGGCCACCACCGCCAGCGGTCAGCGTCCCGGATTTGGCGGCTTCGCCGGCCACCCGATTGATTACGTCCTTGGTCCGGGAGTCGCTGGCGTTGAGTTCGATGGTCGGCCACTCCATGTCGTTTGCCAGCGCGTGGGCGGCCGAGGTTTTCCCGATGCCCGGGGACCCATAGAGGATGACCGCCTCGCGGTGGTCGTCCCACGTCTCCGCCCATTTTTTGAGTGCGTCGCGGGCCTTGTCGTTGCCCCGCACCTCCGACAGCGTCGTCGGGCGGTACTTCTCCGTCCAATCCATTTGATTGTGGTTGGCGCGACCGGCGTTTAGTGATTGCGGAGCAGTACCGGTCTACTGCTGAGGTTTTTATCGGAAGCAACGGGCAGTGTGTTCCACCAGTGGCCGGACGAGATCTCCATTGTGACCCTCGTGGCGTCAGTCCCGTCATCGGCGTGGTCCTCATGCTCTCGATTACTGTCTTTCTGGCCGCGGCAGTCGGCGGATTTGTGGTCACTGCGAGCAACGACCTGAACAAACGGACACCCACCATCGCCCGCTCGACCGGAGAGTTCGTGACTGGTCCATCGGGTGGATGCGGCGTCAACACGGTGTCGATTCGACACGCCGGCGGTGATCCGGTTCCGGCCGACGAACTGGAAGTCGCTGTTGCACTCCCCGACAGCGACGCTCGCATCGTCGACCTGCCAGTCTCCGGGACGGCGCTGGCAGCGAGCAACACTGACGACCCGGACAACCTCATCTACGACTACTGTGTCGGGGGTGTCATCGCCAATGGCGGTCAGCGGTGGTCAGCGGGCCGGGCCATCACGTTCCAGTTGAACGCCGGTGGCGGGACTGTCGGACCGGGCGACACCATCGAGGTACGCGTCGTTCACGTCTCCACAAACGGTGTCCTTGCTACGGTTGAACTGACCGCCCGCCGGTAAGCGCCCGTGGTTCCGATACCCTTTTATTCGCGACCCTCCAGCGTGTGAACTAATGGCAGGGGGCGCACGCGATGACCTCGCGGAAAAAATGGCGGGTGAGGTGGCACTGAGCGACGACCCAGGGGCGACCCTGCGGAAGTGGCGCACTGACTTCGACGTTGCACAGACCGAACTCGCCGACGAACTCGACGTATCCCCGTCCGTGGTCTCGGACTACGAGAGCGGCCGGCGTGACAACCCCGGTATCGGCGTGGTCCGGCGACTCGTCGTCGCACTGCTTGATATCGACGAGAACCGCGGCGGTGACCACATCCGCCAGCACGCCCGCGTGCTCTCGGCCGGGTTCGACAGCGACGTGGTCCACGACCTCCGTGAATACTCCGCGAATGTGGGCGTCGAGCGCGTCTACGACGCCATCGACGCTGAAGAACTGTTCCGGGGCAGTCAAGACACCGTCGCCGGCCACACCGTTATCAACTCCATCGCCGCCATCACGCGCCTCTCCTCGGACGAGTTCTACCAGCTGTACGGCCAGTCGACGAACCGCGCGCTCGTGTTCACGAACGTGACCCGCGGCGAGTCCCCGCTGGTCGCGCTCCGGGTCGTCTCGCCGACGCCCAACGCGGTTATCCTCCACGGGCTTGAGGACGAGGCTGTCTGGGAGCACGCACAGGACCTCGCCCGCATTGATGACTTTTCGCTTGCAATCACTGACATCGAACTGGAAGACCTGCTGGGCGGCCTGCGAGAGCTTCCCTGAGCGCGTCGGCTCTGGCCGTGCTGGTTCGCGCCTGTCGACACACATTCTGGAAAACGACTGTTGTCGTGAATGCGATCTCTTTGTTCACCACGCAGCGTGACAATTACTCTGTAGGGCTGTGAAGTTGTCAATGGGTACTACTTTGATATCGGGGGAGTCATCTCTGTGCATGGTGCAATTTGGCTTCCTTCTCGTATTGGCGCTCGCCAGTTTCGGATTTGTTGTTGCTGCCTCGTTTGTCGGTACGATGCTTGCGCTTCACTACTACGACAGTGGTGGGACTCTCTCTGTTTCTCTCGATAGCATCATTAGCCGCCTCAACAGCGATACCCGATAGTAGGCTGCCAGATACTGTTCACCACGGCATCAATAGGACTCTGCGTATTCACGACACCTGACAGCGCGCTTTTTGTTACTCCCTACGGTCGTACCCCTCGCTAGTCTCCACGGCCCCTCTCGCCGCTCCGATTCGAGGGCCGCGCTTCCTGCGCCCCTCGCTTACTCCACGTACCGATATTTCCGCTCACCCATCCGGCCCCAGCCGTCGAAGGCGAATTCCTTTTCGGGCGCGGTGAACTCCTCGACATCGGCCTCGGTATCGTGATTGTGGACATCGTGGACCTGTTCGTACTCCGCAAAGGTGAGCTCGTGGCGGTTCTGGATCTGCTCGTCGATATCGAGCGCGCCGATCTCCTCCTCCCAGCCGGGGACAACGGTTTCAGCGTGGACTTCCGCCTGTGCGCCGGACCCGTAGGAGGCAACTAACAATTTCGCCTCGTCCAGATCCAGTCCGCTCTCGCGGGCGTGTTTCAGCCCAGAGGCACGGGCGATGTGGACAGAACCGGTGTACCAGTTCCCGACCTCCCGGGAAATTTCGAGCGTCGGCTCGATGCTGTTGGCGTACCAGTCCTGATAGCGCTCGGTTTCGGTGAGTGCGTCCGTGTACTCCTTGATCGCCGCGTGGAACTCGTCGTCGGTCTCGAAGTCCGAACGCATGGGCTGGTGGCCGATTTCCTCGGCGAGCAGGTCGCCGACGTCTGTGCCGCGAACGATGTGTCGGTAGCCAAGCGCTGCGGCCTTCCGGACCATGCCCGGGAACGGCGTATGGAAGGGAATCATCTCGTAGTCGCCCGGGTGGATGTCGCCGGCTACCTCAGCGAAGTCCTCCAGCGCCTCGCGCATACGGGCGAGGTAGACGTTCACCGAGCGCTTTCCGTCGACGGACGGGAACTGCTGATTTGGTTTGAGGAAGTCAGTTTCGTCGGCGCTCCCGTACCCCTGCTCGGTCGAGAGTTCGACCAGATTGGGGTCTTCGTCGACGAGCATCGCCACCGCGCCGGCCCCCTGCGTGGCCTCGCCGGGGTCGTCGCGGGCATACAGTGCAGTGTCAGTTGCGATGACGAGCGCGGCCCGACCGCGGTTCCGTCCGGCGCGGATCCAGTTGTAGGCGTCGTCGAGGCTCTGTGTTCCGGAGATACAGGCGAACTTCCGTTCGCCCTTGTTGGCGTGGTGGAAGTTTTCGTCGTACACCTGCTCGAGACAGCCTGCGATGTACGTCGAGACGGGCTTCGAGTTGTCGAAGGCGCTCTCGGTCGCCACATCGATACGGCCGATATCTTCGGGCGTCAGCCCCTTGCGCTCCATCAGACGATGGGCCGCGTTCGCCCCCATTGTGACAATATCCTCGTACACATCTGGGAACGATGATGCACGCAGGCCGAGCCCCTTCGTATACTTCCCCGGGTCGTCCCCCTGAGCCGGCGCGAACGTCTCAGCGAGGTCGAGTTTGAGCTTTCCGGTCCAGATCTCCATGGCGTCGATACCGACTGCAGTCATGAGTCTAACGTCAGCGTGGATGTATATGGGCTTGTCGACTGGTATTTCGACGGTTGACTAGTATTGCGCCGATAGGACGCGAACCTGCTGTGAGACAGTTATCCGCTGGTTGCTGGTTCCGTGCTGAAAGCGAAATCGACGATGCATTCGCCTTCGAGAACGTCGTACGGCTCATCCGGTGACGGAACAGCACGCGACCAGTCGGTGTTGTTGACCACGAGCCGATACGTTCCCGGCCCGATGGTAATCTGGTTGTCGCGGATGTTCGTCTGATGAAACCGCGACACTTCACCGGCGTACCGGGCCCGGTAGCGGCTCTGGAACGCCCGATATTCTTCTTCGGTGAACAGAATGACATCCACAGCCGGGCCACGCCGAACGATGAGGTCGTAGGTGAGCGTTGTCTGGTCAGTCGCTTCGACCGTGTAGTCCTGGTATTCGTTTTCCTCCAGCCGGAACGACGTATCGACAGACCGGTGGTTCGGTTCGGGTGTCGGCGTCGGCGTCTCGGTTTCGACCTGGAGACGTGCCGACGTTTCCGTAGAGTTGTTCGTCTGCGACGCCTCGGCGCGCTGTGCTGTTGACGTGTTTGCCGGAGCAGCACTATTCGCCGCTGGCGTCGAAGCAGTCCCGACGCGATCAGTTGTAACAGTCTGCTGTGACGCTGCCGGCTCCGGGACGGGCGTCGTCTCGGACTCTTGATCAGGTCGACTCCCAAGACAGCCAGCGGAGAGCGCGGCGAGCACCGAGGCCCCGAAGCCGCGCCGCGACAGGTCACCCATACCTCAGGACACTCACCCACAGTAAAGATGTTTACGGGCGGGTTTTCGCCGCTGGTAATCGGAGCGTCGATACTGTCCAAACATATTTGTGGAGAGAGAGCCGAATCTACGCCGTTCGAGCCGGTTCCGAGATAACTGTATTGCAGATATCATTTCTCGGAACGGTACAGGAACGTATCATATGAACAGATCGGTCATCACATTTGGTTTGGTAGTTCTGGCGGCACTCAGTGTCTCGGGACTCACAGGAATAGCGGTCGAGGGGACGCTTGGTCCAGACGCGACCCAGTCAGCGCCGACGGAGTCCACGGACGCGCCGCCGGCAGCGACTCCCCAGACGAGCAGTTCGCCGTCGGCGACGCCGAGTCGCGTCGGGGCTGCAAGCGCCATGACGCAGTCCGAAGAGCCCACTTCAACGCCGGATGCGGTACAGACCACATCAGCAGATACACAGACGCCCATCGATACAGACCGCCTCGAAAACCGGCTCATAGCGGCAATCAACAATCGACGTGGCAACCCGATTGCTAACGACGCCGTTGACGGCTCCCTCTCGGATGAGAGCAAAACCGGCCAGACGCTGTCAGCCATGGCCGGCAACCACAGTGAGCGAATGGCTGCACAGGGGTTGGCCTCCCCGATTGCGAACGGGTCAGACACGACAGACCGGTATGCGGCCGCCGGACTGTCCGAGCAGTGTCGCCTCCGCCACGAAGGCAATGCGTATCTCCGCCCGGTGACCGACCTCGAACTGGTCACGAGCATCGACCCGAACGGGGCGAACGCGACCCGGACGGCGAACGCCGTCGCCGACCACTGGTTCGACCTCTCGGGCCCCCGTGACACACTGTACGTGGCGAATGCAAACCACATCGGTGTCGGTGCGGCGACTGCTGACGGTGTTGTCTATATTACCGTGAATCTCTGCTGAACTATAGCGGGGCTGGCTCACCCAGAACTGTTCATCAGGGGGTGCGACAGCGCAGTCCTCTCTCGTCTATCAGGTCTGCGTCGGCGGTCGTAATTGTCCCTTCACAGATGTGCGTGTTTCTGTTCGGGCTGCTGTCGACTATCGTTATTGTCACGTCTATCACCTTTCCGCCGTTGAAATTGCGGTCCATTCCCAAATCAAGCGCGTAATCGATCGACGACCCACTCGACGGGTTTCGGGTTTCAGAGTATTCGGTGTTCCCGTTAGATGGCACTGCAGTTAACTCTACGCTGTCGATACCCGATTTGTCTGCGATGCGGAAATTGAACTGGATTTCGTCGTTGTTGCCCCCGTTGTCGTTGTGTTTCACTGACCCAAAATCGGCTATCGGCGGTCTAATATCGGGGTCCGACTCGGTGTGGTTGCCGGTCACTGTGAATGCGGTGGCTCGCGTCTCGCCGCCCGGGAACGTGTACGTGATGGTCTGTGTGACGTTTTTACCGCTCATATTGACCGCGTTGTTGGAACCGTCCGGTCTGAACTCATAGAGATACACAGTCCCATCGAACTGTCCAGACACCACTGGGTTGCCGTCTTGCTCATCCCCACTAAAGTCTATATTTATGTCGGCCGGAATCTCAGCGCCGGGATTGTAGAAATCTGTATACCCATCGCTGATATCGCCGTCAATGTACAGCTCAGTACTCTCCGGCTGGTTGTTAGGCGTATCCTGGTCTGAGAGGCGGTCAACGTTTGCACTCTGGCTCGTCAAACTGATATCTGTAATCTCGACTTGCTGATCGTGCGTATTCGTGAACGTGTACTTGATTCCTCCGGGAATTTCATCACGATCATCGTTATCTAGTGCTAAGGCATTGTTGTTGTACGCTAGCCCAATCTCCTCGTTGTTACCGCTGTTCCCCCCATTCCCGGATCCGGCAGTCACCTCTACACTGACGCTCACGTTCTTCGGTGTCTCTCCGTCGAAGGATGAGTCAAGGCTCTGTAAGCTGAAGTTCACCTGGTTCGTGGCGACCGGTGTGTTTGAATCGGTGTTGTACTCGAACGTTACCTGCCCGTCGCTGTCGGAGGACTCCGTGCTTGTCGCGAGCGCCCCCGCGTCGTCCGAGCCGTTAACTTCGATACCGCTTACGGGGTTGTTATACGCGTCCCGGACCTCCAGCACGATCTCCTTGCTGTTACCCCTCGCGACAGTAATCTCCTCGCTGCCGACGGTCGTGAGGTACGCTTCACTTTCGTCGGTGTCGCCCGATCCGACGCCCGCTTTCGCCATCTTCAGGCGATACGTGGTGTCTCGTTCGAAAACGATAGTGATGTTATAGAGCGAGCCCGGTCCCTCGGCCCCGGTGACGCTCGCGACGTACTGTTCATTGCCTTTGTCGCCTGGATTCGGGTCGATTTCGTCTTCGAGAATCACTCTCCACTCCTCCTCTGGGAGGCGGGAGAGAAACGAGACCGAGACGTTCGATGTCGCCGTCGTATTTGTTACGCGGACCGTCCGGGAGGACTGGGACTTTGGCTCTACGTCGACCGTGACCGAATCGCTCGTCGAGCGGCTCATCGACCCGTTGAGTGTGACGAGCGTGATGTCCCGCCCGTCGACCATCGTCTGTTCCGAGAGCGTGATGTTCCCCTCGCGGAACTGGTTGTAGACGACCGAGTGCTCGTAGACAGTCTCCGGAGCCTCCCCGTAGACGTTGTATTCCGGCTTGTAGGCGATAGCCCCCGTGTTGTAGTGCCGCGGTGTGGTTCCGTCCCAGTAATCTGCCGTTTCGGGGGTGCGTGCCTCGGCGTTGCGAATCGTGAGGTTTTGGGACTCGTTGCTGGTCCCATCTGTGTACAGCAACCCTGACGGTGGCCCGGGATTCGTTGCCACTAGCCGACTCGGGTATCGCGTCCCCAACTGGACCGAGACGGCCTGCCGGCTCGGCTGCCCCGGCACGGAGACGATGGCGTTTCGCAGGTCCTGCAACTGCGTCTGGACCTGCTGATTGTGATTGAACTCCACCTCCTGATTTTGCTCCGGGACAGCAAACGCCTGATACGAGGAGAAGGCGATGATAAGCACGCCGAACAGCAGTACAGCCCCGACCTGTACTGACTGCGCGCGCTCATCGCCCATGAAAGTCATGGCGATGAGTTGCGGAGACGGCGATAAAAACCTGACTGCCGAATTATCAACTCTCGTCTTCTTCGACGACTTCCGGGTCACTCATTGCGGTCTGGAGACTGTCAAGTCCGTTGACCCACTCGGAGACGAGTCCGTATTCGAGGTCCTCAGCGACCTCCATCGGGAGCTCCGACCCGCCAATGATCTGCGTGCCGGCCTGCACACAGTAGCCCAGTGCCGCGTCGAGGTCCTCTTCGGCTTCCGCGTCCGCGGCGGCTTCGATGTAGTCCGTAATGGTCGCATCGTCCGCAGCGCCTTCTGCGACGAACTCCTCGGCCGCATAGAACACGCACAGCAGCGATGTCTGGACGCCGTCGATCAGCATCACGGTCTCCTCGTCGTCGATGTCGATGTCGTCGAGAACGATCTCTCGGACGCCGGTAAGCTCGTCGAGCGTCGCCTCTTCGTCGAGCGGTCCGTCCTCGTAATCGGTGAGAATCTTCGCGACCGCGATCGCGGCGTCGTCCTGAAGGTTCAACAGGAGCCGCGCTGAATCCTCATCTTCAGGGTCGACGTCTTCTTCCTCGATGCGGTCTAGCCAGTTCTGCCAGCGTTCTTCGGTGTAATACTCCCCCGGCGGAGTGCTCATACCAGTCCGTTCGTGCCGTTGGGGATAGTAGTTTCGACCGGCGGCCGCTCTGTCGTGGAGTCCCTACCGCCAGGACGAAACAGCGAGCCACTATTTTAACGCTTGAAACAGCTTTTCTGTGGGTTCCTTGGATCGTCTGTGCACTCAGAGCACATATCACGGTCCCCGTCGAGGAATGGACTTTTATGTCAGTCTCTCATGTTATGTATTGGCATGTCACAGCGACGGCCAGTTCCGACCTACGTCGGCCCGCTCGACCCGGCTGCAGTCGCCACGCTGGCCAAGCGTGTCGGTCTGGCGCTTGTCGCCGCGACGCTGCCGGTCGCCGTTGGCACATTCGCCGGTATGGTTCTCATGGCCGGGTCGCTCCCGGCCGCGACTGATGCCGCAGCCGCCGCGATGAGCGGACTGCTGACAACAGAGCAGGGACTGTCCTGGCTGTTCTACGTCAGCACGCTCGGGACCGCACTGGGATGCTGGATTCTCGGCCTGGGGCTCCTTCTCGACGGCCTCGACCTGTAGGTCAGCCGTCGCCGTCCGGACGCATCTCCACGCCGCCTTCCAGCGACTTTTCGTCCGCCGCGTCCACGCGGTTCGAGAGGGTCCGCTGTGGGAACGGGATCGCGATGTCTTCTTCGTCGAAAGTGGCTTTCACACCCCGGACGACCGCCGAGATGGCGCGCCACTTCCGCGGTGGCGTCGGGTGATCGATCCAGAACCGGAGTTCCATCACCACAGCGGAGTCCCCGAAGTCCTTCGGAACGACGTCCGGCGTCGGTGAATCGACGACGTGCTCGATGTCTGTCATCGCTTCGCGGGCGAGGTCCATCGCCCGGTCAACGTCGGTGTCGTAGTCCACACCGATATCGACTGTGAGGCGCAACAGCCCCTTTCGGCTGCGGTTTGTCACTGCGCGGTCGCTCACGCGGTCGTTCGGAATGATGACGAACTCGCCATCGAAGTTCTCCAGCCGCGTATTGAAAACAGTGATGTCCGTTACGATGCCCTCCTGCTCGCCAATGAGCACCCAGTCGCCGATAGTGAACGGGCGAGAGAACATCAGGACGAAACCGGCGATGAGCGAGCCGAGCGTCTGTCTGGCAGCCAGACCGACAACGATACCGAGGAACCCGGCCCCGACGAGCAAGCCACTGAGGTCGATGCCCCAGACGGCGAAGATCGTCGCACCGATGGTGACGAACACAGTGACCTGCCCCAGTCGGAGAAGGATCTCCTCCTGGTGTTCGGTGAAGCCGGTAACAGCTTGGCTGAACCGGCCGATCCACCGCTGCATCTGGTCGGACAGGACAAAGGCCAGCATGACGAGAACGATCGTCTGTATCGTCGCCAGCACTGACTGATCGCTCCCGTCGAGGTACGGCCCGACTGTCTGGACGATATCAAGAACGCCCCAGACGATGAGAAACGAGACGACAACGAGAACGACCATCGAGAACTGGGCGATCCGGAGAAACACGCCTCGGATGGTCGTCGGCGTGTAGTCGGCCATGACCTGCAGCCAGTCGCCGGCTCGGTCCGACGTGACAGACCGAAGCCGGGAGAGGGCTGCTGGAACGATGACGACGCTGAGAAGGAGGACGACGAGAAGGATGAGCGTCGCGACGAGTCGCCCCTGTGTCGCGACCAACTGGTCCAGCGACCGCTGTAACACGGTAAAGAGCTCCAAAAGGCCTTCACCGGTGTCGTTGGCCGCTGGCGTCGGCGTGGCCGTCCCCTGCACAGCCACCTATCGCCGCCGTAGGAACTTGTGTCTTCGTCTTTGAGCGTTCGTCTGTAAAAGCGGTGATAGCGACGCCGAAAACTGACTGGTCGCGGTTCCCGTTAGACGCCGCGACCCTGCAGCTGCTCTTCTTCGTCCAGGTCCGCGTTCGCCTGGCCTTTCATCCCCTTGCCGGGGTTCTTCGCGATCTCCTTGAGCTGTTCGGGGTCGTCGTAGTTGTTGACCGCCGCGACGACGGACTCGCCCATCGCCTGTGGGTTCTCCGCCCCGAAGATGCCCGAGCCGACGAAGATGCCGTCACAGCCGTGTTGCATCATCAGTGCGGCGTCGGCAGGCGTCGCGATGCCGCCGGCCGCAAAGTTGACGACCGGCAGCCGGCCGCGGTCCGCCGTCTCGTGGACGAGCCGCCGAGGCGCACCGTGTTCGCGGGCCCATTCGTCGCGCTCCTCGTAGGCCATCCCTTCGAGCTTGCCGATGGAGCGCTGGATGTTCCGCTGGTGCGTGACGGCTTGGTTCACGTCACCAGTGCCCGCCTCGCCCTTCGTGCGAATCATCGCTGCGCCCTCGTCGATACGGCGCAGCGCCTCGGCGAGGTTCCGCGCCCCGCAGACGAACGGCGCGGTGAACTCGCGCTTGTCGATGTGATAGCGGTCGTCGGCCTGCGTCAGCACTTCTGACTCGTCGACCATATCCGCGCCAGCGGCTTCCAGAATCTGGGCCTCGGCAGTGTGGCCGATACGGGCCTTGCCCATCACCGGAATCGACACTTCCTCGATGATCTCTTCGAGTTTGCTGGGGTCAGCCATCCGGGCGACACCGCCCCGCTTGCGGATGTCGGCCGGGACCGACTCCAGGTGCATCACGGCGACCGCGCCGGCGTCCTCGGCGATTCGGGCTTGCTCACGGTTGACGACATCCATGATGACGCCGCCTTTCTGCATCTTCGCGAAGCCGCGCTTGACGAGGTCAGTCCCGCGACGGAGGTCCTCGAGGTCGGTCTCTTCAGTCATTACCCAGACTTAGGACTGGATTTACTTAACGCGTGTCCTTTTGCAGGACAGAACACCGTTTGACCCGCCCGAGGGAGACCCGATATCGGGCCAGCGGCAGCGATATTCTCCAGAGGACGGGGCTGAGACCACTACCGTTTTCATCGCGTCTCCCCACTGCATCGACATGGCTCCGGACGAGGGTGTCGGCGGGCGCATCGACGCGGTTGTCGCGCGGGTGTTCAGCCGGCGGCTCCCCGACGCCGAAGGGCTTCCGCAGTACGTTGCGCCGTTACCGGCGTGGTTGGAGAACGTCGGGCTCAGACTTGCCTGGCCGATCGCGCTCGTCAATCTGGTCGGCACGCTGTTTGGCTTCTGGTACTACGCCGGCCGGCCGCTGAACACAGCGCCGCCGCTCGTTGAGGGTCAGCTGGGCGCGGCCCCACTCGCCGCGTACCCGCTGATTCCGGACTCGCCCGTGGCAACGATGTTCATCGGACTTTCACTGGTGGCCTGGCGGCTCGACTGGGACACGCAGTGGCTCCACATGCTCGGCTTCTTCGGCTGCATCAAGCTCGGCCTGTGGACGCCGTACGTCCAGCTCGCTCTCAACGGCCCCGGCGGGATTCCGCTGTGGCTCTACTGGTTCCTGATTCTGAGCCATCTGGCGATGGCCGCCGAGGCATTTCTCATTCACCGCTATGCGAGCTTTTCGGTCATGTCCGTTGCCGTTGCGGTGTTCTGGTACGGCTTCAACGACGTGGTCGATTACTTCGTCCCGATTCTGGATGGACCCCACCACACCTGGCTCCGGGCCGAGCCGATTGTCGCTGCCGGCGGGTTCGACCACACGGTGCTCGCCCACGACCTCGCGGCGGGCTGGGCGGTCGTGTTGACGCTCATAGCGACGTTTCTCGCACTGGCGACGCGTGTAGAGAAAGTGAAACGGCAAGCCTGACCGGCGCTGTCCTTTGCTTGCGGTTCTGGTGGCGTCTCAGGTCGTAAATCCGTCCTCTGCCTCGCGCTCATCGAGGACCCACTCCAGTTCCTCGATAGCGCGCAGGATGGCGACCTCGGCCTCGTCTTCTAGCTCGGTCGACGGCGGGTCGTGCTTGTCGTACTCGTCCTGCAGCGCCTCGATTCGGTCCCGAATCGTCTCCTCTGTTCGCATGGTTCCAATGACCGGACCCACAGGTCTTGATGCTACTGGTCGCGGCGATGGGTGCGAACGCAGTGAGTCTGTGACAGAAAAAACGCAGCGAGCTTACCGAACGACGACGACTGCGCTCTCGGTTTCGGTCATCTCGCCCTCGCCGGAGTAGGTCCGGGACTCCTCGACGGCGAACATCTCGTCGTCGAGTTTGACGCCGGCGACCCGCAGCGTGTCGCCGTCGATCTCGTAGTCGCCGCTCTCGATAGCGGCGTCAATCGCGCCGACTTCGCTGCCGAACTCGGGACCGACGAGCGAGTAATCGAGGTCGATGCCGCTGATTTCCGTCGTGATGTCCGGGGCCTCGTCGTAGGTGTCCAGTTGCGCCACGTGCATCGCCTCGGCGACGGCGTCCTCGAAGCCGGCGATGTGGCCGAACACCTCGACGTGGTCGAGGTCGGCGTTCAGCGGCAGTCCGTTCTCGGTCTTGTACCGCCGGAGCGCGGAGACGACCTCCATCGCCGTCTCGCCCGCTTCGAGGTCGGCATCGTAGCCGCCCGAGGTCGGCCAGTCCGTCGTGTGGATTGAGCTATCTTCCTCGTAGCACCGCTCCCACAGTTCCTCCGTGATGTGCGGGAGGAACGGCGCGAACAGTTGCAGGAAGGTCCGGTGGGCCTGCAGGAGCGTGAACTCGGTCGACGCGTCGTCACCGTCGTCTCGCGGGCCCTGCCCGCTCGACTGTTCCGAGGCGCTCCGCGCCTCGCCAGACAGCCGTTGCTTGGCGATTTCGAGGTAGTCGTCACAGAACGTGTTCCAGAAGAACGACCGGAGTTCGTTCCGGGCCTTCGAGAACTCGTAGTCCTCGAACTTCGTCGTGACTGACTCGACGGTCGCGTTCAGTTCGGCCAGCAGCCACTCGTCGACTGCGGCAAAGTCGTCTGGCTCGTCTGGCTGACTCGCAGGCGTGAGCTGGTCGACCAGCCGCGAGGCGTTCCAGAGCTTCTGGAGGAGCCGTTCACCAGCTTCGAGGTCTCCCTCCTTGTACGGGAAGTCGTCGCCGATGGAGGTGCCGGCGGCCCAGTAGCGGGTGGCGTCGACCGGGAACTCTTCAAGCACCTCGCTGGGCGGGATGACGTTGCCCTTGGACTTGGACATCGCCTCGCGGTTCTCGTCCAGCACCATCCCGTTTATCATCACGTTCTCGAATGGCACCTCGCCGGTGTGCTCGTAGCACTTGACGACGGTGTGGAACAGCCAGAACGAGATAATGTCGTGACCCTGCGGGCGCAGGTCGAAGGGGTACAGCTCGGGCAGTTCCATGGTGAACGACTCACTGTCCGCATCCCAGTCCCAGCCGGCGTTCACGAGCGGCGTCAGCGACGAGGTTGCCCACGTGTCGAAGACGTCCTCCTCGGGCGTCAGCGAGTCGTGGCCACACTCGGGGCAGCTATCGACCGGCGGGGCGTCCGACAGCGGGTCAACCGGCAGCTGCTCGCGCTCGGCCATCACGGGCTCGCCGCAGTCGTCACAGTACCACACCGGGATCGGGATGCCCGAATCGCGCTGGCGGGAGATGCACCAGTCCCATTCGAGCCCCTCAATCCAGTGCTCGTAGCGGGTGGCCATCTTCTCAGGGTACCACTCCATCTGGCGGCCGGCCTCGATATACTCCTCTTTCTTGTCGAGCAGTTCGATGTACCACTGCTCGGTGACGAGATACTCGACCTCCTCTTCACAGCGCTCGTGGACCTGCACGGTGTGGTCGTGGTCGCGGCTCTCGAGCAGCGACCCCTCCTCGCGCAGGTCCTCGATGATGGCCTCACGGGCCTCGGTGGTGTGCATTCCCTCGTACTCGCCGGCCACGTCCGTCATCGTCGCCGATTCGTCGATTGCGAGCCGCAGCGGCAGGTCGTGGGCCTGGTACCACTCGATGTCGTTCTGGTCGCCGAACGTACAGCACATGACGATGCCGCTGCCGGTTTCCATGTCGACGCGCTCGTCGGCGATGACGGGAACCTCCTGCTCGAAAAGGGGCACTCGCGCACTGCCACCGACGAGGTGCTGGTTCTCGTCGTCGTCGGGATGGACGAAGACGGCGACACACGCCGGCAGTAGCTCGGGGCGGGTCGTCGAAATCGTAAACGTCGCGTCCTCGTCGGCCGGTCCCTCGCCCGTCTCGACGAGGTCGAAGGCAATGTCGTTGAACAGCGTCGACTTGTCCTTATCCTCCTGCTCGACCTGTGAGATGGCCGTTTCACAGTCCGGACACCAGATGGTCGGCGCGCGCTGACGGTACTCTCGACCCTGTTCGTAGAGGTCGAGGAAGGATAGCTGCGAGACCCGCTGGACGTCCGGCGCGATGGTCTTGTAGGTGTTGTCCCAGTCGATGGAGATCGCCAGTGACTGGACGTCCTGCGTGAACTCGTCCTCGAACTGCGTACACACGTCGCGGCACTTCTCCTGGAACTCCCGGCGCGGGTAATCCTGATGTCGGATGTCGAGTTCGCGCTCTGTCAGTCGCTCCGAGGCGATGCCGTTGTCGTCGTAGCCGAAGGGGAAGTAGACGGTGTCGTCGCGCATCCGGTGGAAGCGAGCGACGAAGTCCTGCAGCGTGAACTGGTAGAGGTGGCCCATGTGGAGGTTCCCCGACACCGTCGGCGGCGGCGTGTCAATGGTGAAGCGGGTGTCAGCGTCCTCGTCGTAGGCGTAGGTCTTGTCCGCGACCCACTGGTCCTGCCACTCCGGCTCTATCTCGCGGGGGTCGTACTCCCCGTCGAGGGCGTCTGCTGATTCGTCTGTGGTCGATTCGTCCTGCGGTGGGTCCTGTGTATCACTCATATTCAAGCGGTGGGTGTAACACCCGGGTAGCATCTGACTGCGGCGTGGTTATCAGCGGTGCGTACGTCGATTTGGAGCGGTGATGTGGGGCGTGGGGGCCCCTACACCGACGGGCGCGAGAACCAGCGTTCGGGAGAGTCGACGCACCATCTGTACAATACTCGACCTACGGCAGGATTAATGACTTCGGTTTTCGCCAGCGTCCCGACGGGCTCATACCAGCGACCAGCTCACGGCAGGTCGGACTCGCGGTGCTCGCGGTCCTCGGCGGAATGGGCGCGGACCCACAGTTGCCCGATGCGGGAGAGCGTCGTCCGGTAGGATTTCCCGTGTTCCTCCTGCTCGATGTACCCCTTCCCGCCGGGGCCGAGCCGGTCGACGTTGTAGATGACCTTCGAACGGAAGGAGTCGGTGTACTCCTCACCGAGGTCCCGGGCCAACTGCTGTGCTAGCTCGGAGACGGACTCGAACTCGCCGTGTTCGCCCAGCGTGAAGAGGATGACCTCCTCGAAGGGCTTGACGTTCGAGAAGGAGGCGACGGGAAGCTCAACCACGTGGGAGCCGTCGATCTCCTTCGCGCCGATGGTTGTCCCCCGCTCGTCGAACTCCGATAGCAGGTCCCGCGCGGTTTCGAGTCGGTCGTCAATTCGCTCGTCGACTTCTTCGCCCGTGCGCATGTCCTCTAGCATATCGATCTGCTTGCGCAGTTCCTCGGCGAGTTCCGTCTCCAGATACTTCTCGGGGACCGTGTAGTAGGTGTGGATGCGGTCCCGGTCGCCCTCGCGTTCGACCATAATCGAGTGGGCCGCGGTCGCAAAAGCAAAGGAGACAGTCCGGGGCATCGCGGAGACGTTGACCCACACCTCGCTGCCCGCGTCGAGTTCCGCGTTGATGAGTTCGAAGGCCTGCTCGAAGGCCTCGTCGTAGTCGTACACGTCGGCGACGACGAACCGCTCGGTTTCCGCTCCGAGCAGGTTCTGATAGTCCTTTTCCAGCTTCTCGGCGAGATTGCGCGAGTACTCGACGTTGGCCTCGCTGCCGACCGCCCCCTCCAGCAGGATGACGCGGTCAACGTCGAGTTGCTCGCGCACCAGCGGCGCGATGAGCCGGTCGTAGTCGAACCCGACCGGGACGATGTGGGTCTGCATATGTGAAAGACTGGGACGGTGATTATAAAAAGAACCAGACTCGGGCTGCTGAGCGTTTATCCCGGCGCGTTACTCGCAGGTCTCGTGGACGATAGCGCCTTCATCGTTCGGCCCACGGCGCTCCCCGGGAACAATAGGGTCCTCGCAGACGGCACAGGTCAGCTCGCCGCTAGCGTGGCCGTTCGCGGTTTCGGTGTCATCAGCGGACGTAAAGTCTACGCTCACGTCCGTCGACTCGTCGGCTGCCGGCTCGTCGTCCGCGCCGCTCGGTGCAAACACGTCGTCGTCGCTCCCGCTCGTCGTGTCGATGTCGAGCGTGTCGTTGAATCCGCAGTAGCCCGTCGAGGCGTTGAAGCCCAGGCCGAGCGCGCCGATTCCAGCGAGCAGGCCGCGCTTGCGCTTCCCGCTGCGAAGCCAGCGCAGGGAGACAATTGTCAGGACGACTGCCAGCACCGCTCGGATCAGGCGGTCGCGACCGCCGACGTTCTTATTGGAGTCCATACCTGTGTATTGGACTGGATGCTTTTGTAGGTTTACATGTCCGACGGTGGCCGCCGTCCGGTGGTTGTCACGGTGAACGGTCGGTACCGGACCGAACGCGTCTCAGTCGCTTTCGACGCCGGAGACGGCGTATGCGGTGCGGTCCTCGGTTGCCGCGGGGGCAGTCATCAGCGAGACAGTGACCGTCAACACGAGACCAACCAAGATGCCCACGATGCCCGGCGTCCAGCCTAAGTACGCCGTCGGCAGGGCAACGTCGAGACCGAACAGCCCTCCAACCGTCGCAAGCACGGGGAAGACGTGCAGGCCGTAGAACACCTGACTCCCGACCACGCCGGCGTACATCCCCGAGCGCGTCGTTCCCTGCCAGTACAGCGCGAGTGCGACGGGAACGGTAAGCTGTGCGAAGCCGCTGAAGGCCGTGTCGCCAATCTGGACCAGCGTCCCCGGCGTGTAGAGGCTCGCAATGAACGAGAGGGTGGCAAACACGACAACGCCGACGCGGGCGACGAGTGCCTCGCGGCGGTCAGTCTCTTCGTCGCTGGCGTCGCCGCGGCCGGTCAGCGGCCGGTAGAGGTCCCGTGTGAGGTACGACGAGCCCGACAGCAGCATCGAGTCGCTTGAGGACATCATCGCGGCCATCGCGCCGGCGATGACCAGCGCGGTGAACCACGTCGGCGTGTACTCGCCCAGCAGCGCCGGGATGACGTTGCCGCCTTCCGGGACAGTGACGCCGAGTCCGGCCGCCCACGCCCCCAGCATGAACGCCGGAACGAACAGGAGCAGGACCAGCACCGGCCAGAGTGCAAAGGTACGCTTGAGCACCTTCTTCGACCCGGCGGCGAAGAAGCGCTGATTGATTTGCGGGAACATCGTCACGCCGAAGGCGATGCTGACCGCGGTCGAGATGATGTACTGCGGCGTGTAGAGCCCGCCGCCGAGGCCGACGAACGCGGGCTCTTCGGACGCCAGCAAGGCCGTCGCTTCGCCCGCACCGCCGACAGCGGAGAGGACCCAGGCGACAGCCACCCAGATCAGCGAGAGCATGAACAGCCCCTGAAGCGTGTCAGTCCAGGCGACGCCACGCATTCCCGAGAGCGCGACGTAGAGAATCATGAACAGCGTGATGCCGCCGGCTCCGACCCAGAACGGGACCGCGCCGTTCGTGAGACCGACGATGGCTTGCCCGGCCCCCTTCTGCTGGAGCATCACGTACGGGAACAGCCAGACGAGGCTCACAGCGGCGACGACAACCCGGAGCGCCGTCGACCCGAACCGGTCGCCAAGCATCTCACCAAGCGTCACGTAGCCGTGGCGCTTGCCGACCAGCCACTGCTTGTATCCCAGCACGTACCAGAGGACGGCGAAAATGATACCGTCCATCAGTCCCATCACGAGAATCCACTCGGGGCCGGCGCTAAACGCGAGGTTCGGGCCGCCGAAGAAGGTAAACGCCGACAGTAGCGTCGCGAAGGTGGTAAACAACAGCACGACCGTGCCGAGCGTCCGGCTTGCGAGGTAGTAGTCCTCGGCGGTGCGCTCGGTGAGCCGGTAGGCGACTGCGCCCACCGCGAGCGCGACGACCATGTACGCGCCGACGATACCCAACTGGAGCGCAGTATCGGCCACGTCAGTTCACCTCCTCGACGCCGAGGCCCCAGTCGGTGCGCGCAAAGACAGCAAAGACGACGCTCGCAAGCGCCATCCATCCAACGTGCCACCACAGCCATACGGGCAGCCCTGCCGCGACCGTGCTGGTGTCCCAGAGGAACCACGGCACTGCCAGCGCCATCAACACGAGCGCGACGACTGTCCACCCAGCGGCCCTGACTGTACTCATATTACGACAGGCTAGCCGCTGGCGGTACTAATGGGTAACGAACCTTCACCGACAGCCGTTGAAGAACTATATTCTTCAATACACGCGGGTCCCGGGTTCGACGTCCCGTTCGGGCGTCAGGTGGACGACACCGTCCGTGCTGTCGACGCCGGTGACCAGACACTCGCTCTCGAAGCCGGCGATTGAGACCGTCCCGAGGTTGACGACGGCAACGACCTGCGACCCGAGCAAGTCCTCCGGATCGTACACGTCTGTCAGCCCTGCGGCGGACTGGCGCGTTTCGTCGCCAAACGCCACGTCGAGCTTGTACACGTCCTTGCGTGCTTCGGGGAACGGTTCGACGTCGACGACTTCGCCGATACGCATCTCTACGTCTTCGAGGAATCGTGCGGGATCGATCTCGGTTTCAGTGAATCCCATGCGTCCCGGTAGTCCGTCCAGTTATTTTATGACAGCGTTCGCAACAACGGTATGGAGACAGCGATCCAGCTCTGGACGCTCCGCGAACTCCGGGAACCGCTATCGGACGTACTCGACCGCATCAGCGCCGCGGGCTACGACGGCGTGGAGTTCGCCGGCATCGGCGACCCGGGCGCGTCCCGGCACGCGCTCGACGAAGCGGGACTCGGCGTTGCCGGCGTCCACGTCCAATTGGAAGACCTGCAGTCCGACACCCGCACCGTTGGCAATCAGGTCCGGACACTTGACGCGCCGTATTTGATTCTCCCGTATCTCGATGACGATCACTTCGCAAGTGAGAGCGCAGTCGAGTCGACGGTGACGCTACTCGAAATGCTTGCGGCGGAGTTTGACCGACCGCTCCTGTACCACAACCACGACCACGAGTTCGTCCCGCTCGGCGACGGGACCGCCTTCGACGCGCTCGTCGACCAGACGACGATCGGGTTCGAGTTCGACGCCGGCTGGGCGCACGCGGCGGGACAGGACCCCGTCGAACTGATTCGGCGACTCGACGGGCGCGTTCCTGTCGTCCACCTCAAAGACATGACCGCGGACGGAGAGCCGACGGCTCTCGGTGACGGCGTGGTGCCGCTTCAGGGGGTGGTTGATGCAGCCCGCGAGGCGGGGACTGAGTGGCTGGTCTTCGAGCACGACAACCCCGAGGACCCGGTTGACGCCATTCAGGCCGGTATCGACGGCATGACTCCGCTACTGAGGTGAGTGGCCGACCTTTCGGGAATAGAATGGTATACAGAGGCAGTGTCGGAGCGCCGCGTACCTGCGGGAAGGTTTGACTTCGACTCGCGTGCGCAAGGTTATTCCGCTGTACTACCCAACATCAGTATAGTGACAGCAGTCCGTCGGAACACCGGGTGACGGGCTGGAAAACAGGACAATCATGCAAGATACGGCGAAATATCTGATACATGCCGACATCACGGCGGCGGGAGTCGTCGAGCGGAGCGATGTCGTCGGCGCGGTGTTCGGCCAGACGGAAGGATTACTCGGCGACGAACTGGATCTGCGGGACCTGCAGGACTCGAAGAAGGTCGGCCGCATCGACGTGGAGATACGCTCCGAGGGCGGACAGTCTTTTGGAGAGATTACCGTCGCGAGCGGCCTCGACAGGGTCGAAACAGCGATCCTCGCTGCGGCACTGGAGACCATCGAACAGGTGGGGCCGTGTCGTGCCGAGATCGAAGTTTCCGAGATCGAGGACGTACGGAGCGCCAAGCGGCGCGAAGTCGTTGAGCGCGCGACGGAACTCCTGAACGACTTCGAGGAGAAGTCCATCCAGACCGCGGACATCGTCGAGACGGTCAGACAGCAGGTCCGAGTCGCCGATGTGACCGACTATGAAGGACTCCCAGCTGGACCACGCGTGGCTGACTCCGACGCGATTGTCGTCGTCGAGGGGCGCTCGGACGTGATGCAACTGCTCAAATACGGCATCAAGAACGCTGTCGCAGTCGAGGGAACTGATGTCCCCGACGCTATTGCGGATCTGACGGCCGGTCGAACGGTCACGTCGTTCCTCGACGGTGACCGCGGTGGGGACCTCATCCTGAAGGAACTCGCGCAGGTCGGCGACGTGGACTACGTCGCCGTCACTCCCAGCGACAAGTCCGTCGAGGACCTCTCACGTAGCGAGGTGATGTCGGCACTACGGGACAAAGTTCCGTACGAAACGGTCGCAAGCGCCAAGAGCCTCGACAGCATCCGCGAGGAGATGTCTCAGGCAGGGGAGTCGACCACTGCCGACGGCGGTGCCGTGGCGGCCGCGACATCGGATGACGCCGCTGACAACCAGCCATCGCCCAGCGCACAGACAGGGTCGGCGAAGGTCGAGACAACCGATGGGACGACGAGCGTCGTGGACAACTCAAACGCAACCGCTGTGGCGGATGCCACGACTGACGAGGAGACGACTGAAAACGGCGACGGACCGACTATCCCCTCGCTTTCGGACCACATCGAAGCCGTTATTCAGACCCACAGCGGAACCGCCAGGCTGGTCGACGAGGATGCGACGCTGCTTGCGGAGGGTGACGCAGATGCCGTTGTTTCATTGCTTGAATCCACCGAGGACGTTCCCAAAACTGTCGTCATCGATGCCGACTGCTCGCAGAAGCTCCTCGACGTTGCCGCCCAACGCGGCGTCGATGTCGTCGTCGCTGCCGGCCACGGCGAGTACGTCAAACAGCCGACGGCCGTGCAGGTCCGTATCGAGAGTTAGAGGTCCCGAACGAACAGCACCCCGTCGCCGTCGTCGTAGTGGTCGGGGAGCTCGTCGGCGACCGAGAATCCGAACCCGTCGTAGAATGAGCGTGCCCGGTTGTCGTCTGCGCGTGCGGTGAGTCTCACTGTTTCGAACCCACTAGTCCGGAGCCTGTCCAGCAGCCCGTTCATCAGTGTCGTCCCGAGGCCCTGCCCCTGTTTGCCGGGCGCGATGGCGAACTCCGCTAAGTATGCGACCGGATGATCCGGCACGACCAAGGCGTAGCCGAGCGGTTCGCCGATATCGAGAACTAGCACGAGCGGCGGGCCATCGATTCCGACGCCGAGGAGTTCCGGCCACGGCTCATCGAGCGCGTTCGTCTGAATAGCCCGGAGTCGAACCTCGTCTTCGGAACGAGCCTCCCGGATCATAGGAGGCCGGCGGTCAGCACGACGCCAGCGCCGGTCAGCGCGGCCGCCAGGGTTGCGAGCATATTGACGCCCTGATTGCCGACGACCGAGCCCTCGACAGTCGCACCCAGCAGGCTGTCGACGGTCATGCCGACCAGCCCACAGAGGAGGATGACGCCGCTGCCGACTGTGCTGATGTCCTGCGTGAGCGCGGCGATGCCGGCGATGATGCCCGCGCCGGCGGCCCCGGCGGCAACGCCCTGCCAGGTCACGCCGCCGTCAGTACCCGGTTCGACGGGCCTGAGCGTCGTGATGAGCCGCGGGTTGTCGTAGAGCCCGCCGAACTCGCTGGAGAACGTATCTGTCATCGCGGCGGCGACGGCTCCGGCGAAGGCATAGAAGAACAGGAGCGGGTCGACGGCGATATGGCTTGGACTCGCCGCCGCCGCGACGACGGCGAACAGCGCGACGATGGAGTTCGCGAGCACGTTCCCGCTCCCGCGTGCGCCCTCGTTCTCCTCGGCGATGCCGCGGTCGAGTTTCTCGTCATAGCGATACTTCGTCGAGAGGCCACCGAGCCCGAAAAAGGTTATCAGCATGGCGAACCAGCCGAAGCCGCCGAGCACGATGGTCAAAAAAGAGAGGAGAACGCCAGTGAGCATCCCCGGCAGGGATGCGGTGTCAAGCGCGTACGAGAGATAGCCGAGCAGTACTGTCACGGCGAGTGCGATGACGACGCGCCGTGCCGTCACCGACGGGTCGAGTTCGAAAAACAGCCACAGCAGCAGTCCCACGGTGAGCATCACCAGCGGGTCGTCCCGCTCAAACAGGACCGAGCGAAGCAGTGCGGCGACGAACGCACCGCTGGCGGCAAGAAACAGCACGAGCGGGAGGTCGACGGCGGCCGCTCCCTCACCGACGGCGGCCTGAATCCGCGTTCCGAGCACCTGCCCCGCGACGCCGGCGACGAAGCCGACGAGGACGAAGCCCGCGGTTGCGACCACTTCGTCGGAGCGGACGGTGTATGCGAGCCGCTGGCCGAGGTTTCCGTAGGCGACGATGACAACGACGCCGACGAACATCGGCACCGGCAGACTGAAGCGGACGGCAAGTAGCGCGAGGCCGGCGGCGGCAAGCGAGAAGGCTGCCAGCCCGTACAGTTTCCCGTCCTCGTAGTCACCGGGGCGCGCGAACAGGTCGAACAGCCGCGAGTCCTGCCCGATGACCGTCACGCCGAGCGCGGCGACGAGGACGAAGGGGGCGATAGCGGCGACAGTCGCGAGTTCGAGCGAGCGAAAGCCCGTTGCGGCCGGAACGGCGACCGCGAGGGTCCCCACGGCGGCGAACGCACCTGCCCGACGGACTGTGCCAGTCACGTCCCACCGGTATCCCCGAGAGGCACTTACCCTTTCCGAACTGTCGAAGGGACCGTGGGATTTACTGGGGCTGTCAGCATACCGGCGGACGTGGGACTATACGACCGATATCTCGCAACGCGCGTTCGGCGCAGCGACGCCGACCTGCCCGAGACGGTCGCGCTGGTGATTACGGAGCGGGATCTGCTTGGAGACGGCGCGTACCGGACCTTAGAGCGTTTTTTCGACTGGGCCGTCCAGTACGGCACCGACACCGTCGTCGTCTACGTGAGTGTCCTCGACGAGGAAGCGATCCCGACGCTGCAGCGTGAACTCGAAAGTGTCACCGCGCCACGGGAGATAGCGGTCAGAGTACCGGACGACGAGACGACGGCCGACGCCCCGATTCAGATTTCAATCGGACTCGGCGGCCAGTCAGAGTTCGCGACGGCCGTCCAGAAACTGGCAGAAGACGTCGATACGGGCTCACTCGACCCGAGCGACATCGACGAGGCCGCGGTCGAGGAGCATCTCGTCTTTCCGACCGACCCGGATCTGGTGATCAAGACCGGGGCCGAGCGGCTCTCCGATTTCATGATCTGGCAGTCCGTGTATTCGGAGCTGTATTTCACTGACGTGAACTGGCAGAACTTCCGGCTTCGGGATTACTTGCGGGCGTTGCGGGATTATCAGGAGCGACAGCGGCGCTTTGGCCGCTAGGAGGTCAGTCCGCGAGGTCGTACTCTTCGTCGAGTTGCTCGCGTTCGGTACTCGGGAGCGCGTCACGGAATCGCCCGAGCATCCGCTTGGCCGTCGGTAGCTCCGATTGCTCGATGGCACGAACCAGTGCCAGCGACCGCTCGGCACGGGTCGTCCGCCAGGAATCCTCGCGGTTCTGGTACGTTCGGATCGCTCGCAGGAAGTCGACCTTCCGGAATTCGGGCCAGTAGGGCGTACAGAAGAACGTGGCGGCCTCGTTGCCGTTGGCATGCCACGGCAGGAAGTTCGAGGTGCGTTCGTCACCGCCGGTTCGAACGATGAGATCAACGTCGCGGGTCGGCCCCTCGTAAAGCCGCTCTTCGATGGTTTCCGCAGAGACGTCCGTCGGGTCAAGGGTCTCGTTCTCGACAGCCGTGGCGACGTCACGAGCCGCGCCGAGCAGTTCGGCCCGGCCGCCGTAGGCCAGCGCGACGTTGAGGTTGAGCTGGTCGTACTGGGCGGTTCGCCCCTCGGCGTAGTCGATGGCGTCCTGGACCCGTTCGGGGAGCATCCCCGTCTCGCCGATGGCGCGGATACACACGCCGGCCTCGTGGACCCGGTCGGCGTCGGCGAATGTTCGGAGCTTCTGTTCGACGAGGTCGAAGATGTGCTCGCGCTCCTCGGGGTCGCGGTCGAAGTTCTCCGTCGAGAACGCGTACAGGGTCACCTCCCGAACGTCGAGTTCGTCACACCAGTTCAGGAGCGCCTCCGTCGTCTCGGCTCCTTCCGTGTGGCCCGCCTGTTTCTCCGTCCCCTGCTTCTCGGCGTAGCGCCGGTTCCCGTCCTGAATGACGGCGACGTGGTCGGGCGTTCCAGACAGTTCCCACTGGAGCAATCGCTCGTAGGCTGCATATCCCAGTCGCTTCCCCCTCGATAGCATCGTTGTATACATTTCAACCACTCAATAAGGGCTTTGTGGAAGGGACCGGGTACAGTTATTTCCCGCCTAATCTGTCGAAATATATGCGCATAGTTTTAATATACCACGGCGTCACGTCCGAATTGCAATGGCGACCGGTACGGTAGACTTCTTCAACGACACAGGCGGTTACGGTTTCATCGATACCGAAGACTCCGACGAGGACGTCTTCTTCCACATGGAGGACATCGACGGTCCTGACCTCGAGGAGGGGCAAGAAGTGGAATTCGAGATTGAGCAGGCCGACAAAGGCCCGCGCGCGAAAAACCTCACGCGGCTGTAACCATGGCGACAGGCACTGTAGACTTCTTCAACGATACGGGTGGCTACGGTTTCATCGAAACCGACGATGCCGACGAAGACGTGTTCTTCCACATGGAAGACGTCGGCGGCCCGGACTTAGAAGAAGGGCAAGAAGTCGAATTCGACATCGAACAGGCAGACAAAGGCCCGCGGGCGAAGAACCTCGAGCGACTGTAAGCGAGGGCGGCTCGCTTTTCAACGGGTTCGGGACCGACTGAGCGGTGCGACTCGGCAGCGTGTGGGTTCCCACCACTGTCGCTGCACCGCCTCTCGAACCGAATATCTTCGGGTAGACCTATCAGCACTCTGAATCCGAAGTGCCTTAGGGACAGCAACACCGACCGCATGGTATGAGCGAGGCCGACGCACTTGACGATGACCTTTACCGCCGGACCAAACAGCTACTTGAGCCGGGCGAGATTCAGCTCAATGGCGCTGTCGTCCACACGGAGTACGACGGTAGCGACGAGATAGAGATGATGCAGGCCACCATCGAAGTCGGTGAGTTCATTGCCGAGGGCGCTGGTCTGGACCCGACGGACACGTTCGTCTACTCCGGCAGCGACGACCCCGAGTTCGCGTCGAACCAGCATCAGGGCCTCACGCTGGACGACGAGGAGTTCGTCTGGGAGTGTCAGCAGCTCCTTCGCAACGGTTCCTTCGATCTAGTGTTCTACTACGAGGCGAGCGCCGACCACGACGGGATTCTCGAAGCGGTCGAGAACGCTGGCTACGCAGTCACCGGCGTCGAAGGCGAGTAAGCCCGTCAATCGCCGGTCGACAGCCGCTCTTGGCAATTGTGACAGTACGTGTAGTTGGGGCCGTTCGTTGCGCCACAGATACGACAGCTCCTTGCGTCGACTGCAGCCTGTTCGAAGTAGGCGTTGAGCTGGCCGGTGTCGCGACCGTTGCGTTGGCCGCTGAACTGCTCGACCAGCGTATCATGTGCGGCGTAATCCATGAGCCGGAACATGAGGACAAACCACAGCGGCACCCCTATCAGGACGAACAGGTAGACCAGCAGCCGGACTGTCAGTTCGGCTGTCGAGATTGCCACACGTGAACTAGGGGCGCAAAGGGGTAAAACGCTCCGGCAACCCGGATATGCGGGCCGCGTTCGCTCGCCTGTCCCGGGCTATTTTTATTCGCAGAACTCCCAGCTTTCGGTATGAGCGAAGACCTCGGGACGGTAGACCGGGCGGTGTTGAACGCCTTCCAGGGCGGCTTCCCGGTCGTCGAACGGCCGTTCGAACCGGCCGCGGCGGCCCTCGCCGACCACGGCGTCGACATCGACGCGGACGAGCTGCTAACGCGCGTACAGGACCTCGACGACGCGGGCGTGCTCACGCGGTTCGGGGCACTCATCAATGCTGAAGCGATCGGTGGCACCGCCACGCTTGTCGCAACTCACGCCCCCGAGGACAGCTACGACGAGCACGCCGAGATAATAAACGCGTACCCGGAGGTCGCGCACAATTACGAGCGCGAACATCCCCATCTAAATATGTGGTTCGTGGTCTCGGTGGCCGAGGAAAGTCGAGTCGAGGAGGTACTAGCCGAAATCGAGGCCGAAACCGGTGAGGAGACGTACAACCTCCCGAAACAGCAGGAGTTCCACGTCGGCGCGAAGTTCCCCGTCGAGGGGCCACAGACCCAGGACATCGACTGTTCGGCTCTGGGGCCGGACGTGACCCCGACCGACAGCCAGTCTCTGACCGCCGACGAACTGGACCTCGTGCTGGAAATTCAGGACGGGCTCCCGGTCACTGCCACGCCGTACGCTGACGTGGCTGCTGAAATTGACGCCGACGTTGATTGGGTACTGGAGACAATACAGCGGTTCAACATGGAAGGAAAGGTCCGCCGGGTCGGCGTTATCCCGAACCACTACGCGCTTGGCTACAGCGAGAACGGGATGACTGTCTGGGACGTGCCCGACGAGGTCATCGACGAGGTTGGCCCGGCTATCGCCGAGTTCGACTTCGTGACACACTGCTACGAACGGCCGCGCCACGACGGCGTCTGGCCGTACAACTTCTTTGCGATGACTCACGGGCGAAGCGAGGCGGAGAGTCAGGAGCGCATCCAGCAGGTCCGCGACCGGATGGCTAAACACTGGGACGTGTCCGAGGACGACTGGGACACGCTGTTCTCGACGCGCATTCTGAAAAAGACGGGTATCAGGCTGGACGAACGAGCGCGACAGAACACAGAAACGGCGTGACCGTGCGTATGCAGGACTGTAGTGCCGACTCAGGGAGTGCCAACCGATGATTCCACTCATGCACGACTTCGAGGGCGAGACGGTGCTCGTCGTCGGCGGCGGTCCAGTCGGCGCGCGCAAGGCTCGAACATTCGCTACGGAGGCGAGCGTCGTCGTCCTCAGCCCTGAGTTCGGCGACCGGACGTTCGCTGACGCCGAAAAAGTCCGAGCCGCACCGACCCCAGAGGACGCCACAGACTGGGTCGAGCGGACCGACCCGGCGCTGGTCGTTGCCGCGACAGACGACTCGGACCTGAACGGCGCTTTTAGCACAGCTGCCGCGGAACACGGCGCGCTTGTCAACCGCGCCGACGACCATGGCGACCAGTCGTTCGGCAACATTGTCGTGCCTGCCACGGTACGAGACGACCCCGTGACGCTGGCGATTGCGACCGGCGGACGCGCGCCAGCGCTGTCGAAGCACCTTCGCGAGCGGTTCGAAGACGAGTTCGGAAACGCTGGCCTGATGGCGGACCTTGTTGGCGACCTCCGTGAGGACCTGCGCGACCGGGGGGTCCCGCCGGCCAAACGGCGTGACGCCGTTAGGTTCGTTGTCAGGTCACGGGAAGTTTGGAAGGCTTTAGATAGTGGCAGGTCCAAAGGAGAGCAAGTAGCTAGAGACGTGATCGGAGAGTTACCTGGTGATCAAACGTGAGAGGGGACACTGGTGCAATTGTTGGGGTCTGTATCTCCCATGAGCGCGCAAGCGTCGACCAATTAGAAACCGCTGCGGCGGACAGCGAGCGCCACGCCGTCGAATCCTTGCTCGCGAACCCCGCGGTCGAAGAAGCGATTGCACTGCAGACGTGTAACCGTACCGAGGGGTACGTTGTCGTCTCTGATCACGAGGACGGGCTCGAGGCCCTCGAACTGTTTACCCGAGCCGTGCCCGACGATGTCGTCGTCGAGATGGGTCACGAGGAGAGCCTCCGTCACTTGCTCCGGGTGGCCGCCGGCCTCGAGTCGATTGTGCTGGGCGAAGACCAGATCCTCGGCCAGCTTCGGACCGCCTACGAGACCGCCCGCGGCGTTGGCGGCATCGGGCCGATGCTTGAAGACGGCGTCACGAAAGCGATCCACGTCGGCGAGCGCGCCCGCACGGAGACGAAAATCAACGAAGGAGTCGTCTCGATTGCCTCCGCCGCGGTTCGCTTGCTCAAACAGGAGAGTTCGCTGACTGACGGGACAGCGCTCGTTGTTGGGGCTGGCGAGATGGGCCAACTCGCTGCGGAGGCGCTTAGCGAGGAGGTAGACCGACTGCTCGTGGCTAACCGGACGGTCCCACACGCGGAGCACATCGCTGAATCGGTCGATATCGACGCCAGCGCGCTCGCGCTCGACGGTATCGAAGCGGCTGTCTCCGAGGCCAGTGCCGTCATTTCGGCAACGGGAAGCGGCGATCAGGTGTTCGATATCGGGACCTTCAGCGATTCCGGCGACGTATCCATTGTCGATATTGCCCAGCCGCGTGATGTCCCGGCGGGCGCGGACCGCCTCCCGTCGGTGACAGTGTATGACCTTGACGCGCTGGAGTCGGTGACTGCCGAAACACGGAACAAGCGGCAGCGAGCCGCTGAAGCGGTCGAGCGTATCGTCGACGAGGAGTTCGACCGCCTGCTCACGCAGTACAAGCGCAAACGCGCCGACAGGGTCATCTCGACGATGTACGAAAGCGCCGAACAGGTCAAGGCAGCAGAAATAAACAGTGCGCTTTCGGCGGCTGACTTCGATGATGAACAGGCCGAAGTCGTTGAAGCAATGGCCGACGCTATCGTCTCGCAGATCCTCGCCGCACCGACCAAGAGCCTGCGCGACGCCGCAGAGGAGGATGACTGGTCGACGATTCATACGGCGCTCCAGCTGTTCGACCCGGACTTCGGCGGCCCCGACCAGGCTACCCCGCCCGAGTTCACAAAGGGCATGTCGGTCGAGGACATCCCTGACGGTATGCGCGACGAGATCCCGAACGCGATGCTTGACCGACTCTCCGACGACTGACCACGCCCACCTTTTTGCCTACGCCGTCCGACGTATCCGATATGGCAGACCTGCTCTCTGATGCAGAGATTAGCGACCGGCTACCCGAGGAATGGACCCGCGAAGACGACGAAATCGTTCGTGTCTTTGAGTTCGACGGCTATCTGGACGCGTCGGGATTTTTGAGCGCCGCGGCCGGCCTCGCCGAGGACGCGTGGCATCACCCGGAGATGACCATCCGCTGGGGTGAGGTCGAAGTCCGACTCACGACCCACGACGCCGGCGGCATCACGGAAAACGACATTGACCTTGCCGAGCGGCTGAACGGCATCCACGACTGACGGTGTGACAGTGGATACGACAGGCGGACTCACGTCGCTCCAGCCGACTGATCCAGACGGCGCGACCGCCCGGTACGTGTTCCGTGTCGAAATCGGGCTGGAACCGACCGCTGATGGGCTATGGACCGACCCCGACCGGTTCGAGACGACGCTGTATCGGGCAGCTGACGACCCGGGGGAACGCGGTTGGCTGTTCTTCCGGGACACGCTCTGGCGGGGCAAACTCGCTGACGAACCGCATTTCCGTCGGCTCGTCGAAGACGAACTCGGCTGTCCAGTTGTTTCGGCGTCGTTCAGTGAACTCAGGACCGACGAGGCGTATTTCGACGCGCTGAAGAGCGAAATCGCGGACGACCTGTCCCTGTTCAATGCCGGGTCGGTCAGCGAAGTCGTCACCAAGTACCTCGGTAGCTCGATTCGGGTGGGGTGAAACGAGACGCGACTGTGTAGTCAGTGGCTACAGAGAGGTTATACACAGCAAAACCGGTCGTAGGGCCCGAAAGACTTTATCAGAGAATCGCTAAGTAATCTATCCTCATGACCACCGACTACGACTTCTGGCTGTTTGATCTCGACGGGACGCTCGTCGATATCGAGCCAGCGTACCCCCGGAAAGTGATGGGTGCCGTCGGCGACCGCCTCGGCGTCGAGTTCACGGACCGGGAGCGGGATGCACTCTGGTACGGCTTCGGTGGGACACGGTCACGGACGCTTGCGGAGCGCAACGTCGACCAGCAGGAGTTCTGGCGGCTGTTCCACGAGGAGGAAGACCCTATTGCGCGGGCCGAGGCGACGTATCTCTACGACGATGCCGAGCAGTTCCTTGCGACCCTCGATACACCGGTCGGACTGGTCACGCACTGCCAGCAGTACCTCACCGAACCAGTGCTTGACCATCTGGATATCACCGACTGGTTCGAAACGGTCGTCTGCTGTGACGATGACATCGGCTGGAAGCCCGACCCGAAGCCGGTGGAACTGGCGATGCGGGAGATGGATGTCTGGTACAACGGCCACCACGGTGTGCTGGCTGGAGACAATCCGTCAGACATCGGTGCGGCGTGGAACGCGGGCCTCGACGGCGTTCACGTTGGTCGTCGGTCCCCCACGGAGACGGGCCGGTGCGTGCGCGGCGATAGACGGGTCGCCTCGCTACTGGACCTGTCGTCGTCTCAGGGGAGATAGTCCCAGTTTTCAACAGTGACGGTCGTTCCGGTATCGATACCAGCCTCGGCGGCGGGCACGGACACCCAGCCATCGGCCCGGGTCGCCGTCGCGAGGTCAACGCCGGGCAACGGCGTCGCTGTGCCGTCGCTCACAGCGACCGGAGTAAATGTCCTGACACCGTTTTGACTGTCGACGTGCGCTGTCAGCGTCGCTCGTGTCTCTGGATGGGCGGGCAGTGGGGCGTGGGCGAACGTCTTCAGGAGTGGACGAACGAGCTGGACAGCGCCGACGCGGGCCGCGCCTGTCGACTCCGGCAGGAGCACTACCGGCCGGTTCTGGACGATTGCGAGCCCGGTCTGTCGGCCGGGGTCGATAGCCACGGTGTCTGTGAGTATCTCGCCGAGGTCCGCCACCACGTCTCGGAGCGCGTCACCCGGTTCCGTCCCGGTAATGACTATCAGTTCTCGGGTGAGGTCACGCTGGACCGCCATCCGGAGTGCCGGCGCGTCGTCGGCGACTGGGTCCCGGTATGTTACCTTGCCGCCCCAGCGGTCGACGTACTGTGCCAGCGTGAACCCCGCCGTCTCGACCTGCTGGCTCTCGCCCGCGTCCCGCTGGGCCAGTTCATCGCCAGTCGGTAGAATACCTACCTGCGGTCGCTGGCGGACGAGTAGTTCGGAAACTCCAGCGGCTCTCAGCAGTCCCACGTCGCCGGGTCGTATCTGATGGCCTTGCTCGAAAACGGCGTCCCCGACGCTGATTTCGGCTCCCTCGATAGGGTCATTCGCCGTCGCAGGTGTCGCCAGAACACGTCCGACGGCGACGGAGAGCGGAATCCTGTCTGTTCGGTCGATGGGCGCAGCGACGCTGCCGATTCGTCGGCGTGCGGTTTCCAGCGGGAGCGACTCAGCGTCCGACGGCGAGGGGCCAGCCATACCCGTACTAGCGGCCGCTGTAGCAAAAGTACCCTGCGTGGCGGCAGTGTCTCCGCGTATCGCTGTCTTCAGCCATCCGGTGACGTTGCTTTCAGCCATCTGCCGCGTGCGGGGACGTTGCTCTGATCCACCCGCCGCGTCCCGGCTGTGGAACGGCGTAACTGGGAATATTTTTTCTCGGTCGGGTCCGGCATCGACGTATGGTCCTCCCGCAACTGGTCGGCATCGTGTTCCTGACTATCGGCGGTTTCGTCCTCCTCCGCGGCGGCCGGGAACTCAAAACGGTGTTCCACATCCTCCGGAACGATCCGGTTCCGGTGCGCTCACTCGACGGGCACACTGGTCCTGTCGAAATCACTGGCACAGCTGTCGCCAACGAGGGTGCCGGGACCGTCACGGCCCCCTTTACCGGTAGCGAGTGTCTGGTATACACCTACGAAGTCGAGGAGTACCGCTCGTCAGGCAAACACTCAAACTGGGAGACGCTAGACGAGGGGCAGGACGGCGTCGACTTCATCGTGGACGACGGTAACGCGCGCGTTCGCGTAAACCCAGACGGAGCGGACGTACGGTTCGAATCCCAGTCGGTGACAGTCTCTCCCGGAACTGAACTCCCTGAGCGCTTGGCTGCGTACGTCGAGCGAACGGAGGGCGTCGAGGCACAGGATGGGTCCGTGAACCTGCTCGTGACAGAAATCAGCCTGGGGAACAAACAGCGCTTTACCGAGCGTCGGCTGGACGTTGGCGAGGATGTGTACGTCTACGGCCAGGCGATGCGCGGCCCCGCAACGGCGTGGGGCAGCAATCTGGTCGATGCTATTGTCGGGGACAGCAACGCGACGCCGGTGTTCGTCATTTCCGACACCAGCGAGCGTGGCACCGCCCGACGGATTGTTCGGGGCGCTATCGCTGAAACTGTGTTCGGTCTCGTCGCTGTTATCGTCGGCAGCGTCGCCCTCTTCTCCACACTCCTGTAGTAGCAGAGACCGTCGGGTTTACCACAGCGTACCACCTAGACGGGCGTATGTCTGCCCTGCGTGAAGCGCTTCGGGACCTTCCCGACGCCGTGTTCGCGGACGTGCTCGAATCCGAGGACGAATATCTGCTCGTGCTCGACCTGCCGGGCGTGACCGCGGAGACAATCGACGTGACCGTTGAAGGGGGCCGCCTTCGTATCGACGGGCAACGGACCAAGGACGTGCCCGGGGAGTTTACTTTCGTCCGCGAGGACCGTTCCGTGTTCCTTGACGCTGAGCTTCCGCTCCCGCCGGACACGACCGGGCAGGGCGGGGAGGGAACCGTGGAAAACGGCGTCCTCGAACTCCGACTGCCGAAGGCGACGGCCGCACCGAGCACCACAATCCCGATCGACGGGGACTGATTCAGAGGTGGCAAGCCGGTGAATCTTCGCGCGTACTGGCGGTTCCTCGTCGTTGCACGCCACTTCCTGCCCCTGTTGGTCGCGTACGCACGAGACCGAAAGCGGTTCTTCGTGATCGGCTCATCGCGCCGCGTCACGCCTGAACAGCGTCGCAAACGTGCACAGCAGCTGCTCGACTCGTTGCTAACGCTCGGCCCGACGTTCATCAAACTCGGACAGATCCTCTCGACGCGACCGGACGTCCTGCCGCCGGAGTACATCGAGGAGTTCTCCAAGCTCCAGGACCGCGTGCCACCGGCGGACTGGGACGAGGCACGGGTTGTCATCGAGGACGAACTGGGGTCTGTCGATGACCGCTTCGATGAATTCGAGAGAGAGGCGATAAGCGGCGCGTCGCTCGGTCAGGTGTATCTGGCGGAGGTCGACGGTGAAAAGGTCGCCGTCAAGATCCGACGTCCTGGCATCGAAGCGCTCGTCGAGGCCGACCTGCGGGTCGTCCGTTGGTCGCTCCCGCTGTTGATGTATTTCATCGACGACTCTCGGTCGTTCTCGCTGGAGACACTCGCCGACGAGTTCTCGAAGACCATCCGCGAGGAGATGGACTACCAGCGAGAGGGGCGGATGCTCACCGAAATTCGGGAGAACTTCAGGGACAACGACCGCATCTGCATTCCCGAAGTCAAGGAGTCTCACTCCACCCGGCGCGTCCTGACGATGGAGTACGTCCCCGGCACGAAGATCAACGACATCGACAGCCTCGACGCGGGCGGTATCAACCGGACGGAGCTGGCCGAGACGCTCCAGCGGGCGTACCTGCAGATGATTATCGACGATGGCGTGTTCCACGCCGACCCACATCCCGGGAACCTCGCTGTGCAGGACGACGGGACACTCGTCTTCTACGACTTCGGGATGTCCGGCCGGGTCGACCCGTTCGTGCAGGACAAGATCATCGACTTCTACGCCGCCGTCGCCGACCAAGACATCGACGCTATCCTCGATGCCCTCATCGAGATGGGGACGCTCTCGCCGGAGGCCGACCGGCAGGTGATGGGCGACGTGATGGAACTGGCCATCGCCGACGCCCGTGGCGAGGACATCGAGCAGTACCGCGTCCAGCAGATCATCCAGCAAGTCGAAGACACCATCTACGAGTTCCCGCTCCGGCTGCCGGCGAATCTGGCGCTCGTGTTGCGTGTCGCCACGGTCGTTGAAGGCGTCTGTGTCACCCTCGACGAGGACTTCGACTTTATCGGCGTTGCGACCGACTATCTCCGCGAGGAGGGGTATCTCGCCGAGGGCGTTCGGAACTTCGTCGAGGACCGGGCGACCGAAGTATCCGACGCCGCTCGGTCGGCCGTCCGTATCCCGCCGAAACTGGAGTCCGCCCTCGACAGAGTCGAGCGGGAGGACTTCCGCGTACAGGCCGACATTGAGGACTCCGATGGCCTGCTCGCGACGATGACCAAGCGGCTCATCCTCGGGATGTTGCTCGCGAGCACGCTGTTTTCGACAGCGTTCCTGTACACGCAGGCGTCGCTGCCGGCCACTGGTGTCGGTATCGCTGGAACTGTCGGCCTGTCACTGGCGCTGTGGTGGTCGTTCCGCTCGAAAAAGGCCGTCCGCGCCAAGCCGCAGTTCACGCGACAGAGTATGCGTGAGCAAGACAGGGAGAGCCCGGGCGGGCTCAACACCTCCTTCGGCGAGGACACCGACGACGCCTACAGCGGTGACTGAACGCCGCGTCCGATTGTTGGGTCAGAGCCGTTTCTCGAAGTGGACGAGTTCGTACTCGCCCTGTGTTGACTGGCCTACCTCCTGGTATCCTTCGTCGCGGTAGAACGCGACCGCGGCGGGCTGGCTCTGTGATGTCGTCGCAAGCAGGACCTCGTATCCCTGCTCGACCACTTGCTGTTCGAGTTTGTGGAGGAGGCTCCGACCGTAGCCACGTCGTTGCCGGGACGGAGCCACCCGCATCCGGTGGAGTTCGGCCGCGCCGGGGACGGTTCGCTCGTCCGCGTGCCCGACTTCATTCGGGAGGAACCCGCCCATCGCGGCCAGGCCACCGTCGAACGTCTCCGGGAGTTCGTCGTCGACGGCGGGCACGACGCCGACGAGAAACGCGCCGCCGGTGTCGAAATACCGGGTCTCGATGTTTTTCAGGTCCGACGTTCCGGGGATGTCGCTGGGGTCGTTGCCGGTCGCTCGCATCGCCCACTCGTGGAGGCGCCAGACGGCGTCGGCATCCCGGCTGTCGTAGGCTCGAAACTGAATCCGGTCGGTCATCGAATATGTTCTGAAGCGCACATTATCGCAGAAGGGGTTTAATTCTACCTTATTAGCGTATGGTTCTATTATACCGCTCTGAATTTATCCGGAACGTTCAGTATTCAGTGTCTGGTATAGGGGGTATGAGAAAATACGGTGGCACGCATTGGGTGCAACCCCCGGTCTGTGGACGCGATACGTCGGTAACATTGCGAATGAGGGGGAAGGTGGGTCGGTTATGACGGCTTCAGAACCCCAGAACGTGGTGCTAGTCACGGTTGACTCGCTGCGGGCCGACGCACTGGGTGGTACTGACAGCGTCTCCCCAGTCATGGATTCCCTCGCCGACTCGGGCGTCGTCTTCGAAAACGCCGTGGCACAGGGGAACTGGACGCCGTTTTCGTTCCCTAGCATTCACGGGTCGCGACCGGTGTTCACCGAAAGCGAAGACATCGGTCTGGCGTCAACACCGACGCTGGCCGAGCAGGTGTCCGATGCCGGTGTCGAGACGGCAGGGTTCAACGCCGCCAACGGCTTTCTCACCGACCACTGGGGGTACGACCGCGGATTCGACGAGTTCGAGCCGTTCGTCGACAGCGGCGGCTACAGCAAGTATCTGGCGGCCCATCCGACGATTCAGGCATGGGTCCAGCTGGGAACCTCGCCGTTCCGGCGCGCCGCAACCGTTCTCAGCGGCGGGTCCGACGAACGCCCCTTCGCCGACGTGTCCCGGATGGGTGACCTCGAAGACCACGCTACTGAGTTCTTGGAGACGACCGACGGACCGTTCTTCCTGTGGGTCCACTACATGGATACGCACACGCCGTACGTCCCGGCACCACGGCACATCCGTGAAGTGTCGGACAACCACTTCGGCGTCCTCCGGATGCTCACGTCCCACCTCCGAACCGGGCTGGGCTGGGAAGTCGACGACCGGACGCTGGAGACGCTCCGGACGCTGTACGAGGCGACGGTCCGGCAGGTTGACGCCAGCGTCGGTCGGCTCCTCGACACTCTTGAAACTGAAGGCCACCGCGACGACACTACCATCATCGTCGCCGGCGACCACGGCGAAGAGTTCCTTGAACACGGTCATCTCGCTCATTACCCCAAGCTCTACCGGGAACTCATCGACGTTCCATACATCGTCTCGACGCCGGACAGCGAGCACCAGTCGGTCGAGACGCCGGTCGGCCTCGACACAATTGCGCCGACAGTGTGCGACCTGCTGTCGCTCACGCCGGCGGCGGAGTGGGACGGGGCGTCTGTCGCTCCAGCGGTCCACGGCGAGGCCATCGAGGACCGCGGTCCCATCGTCTCCGCAGCGGTCCGGGGCGAGAGCGTGACCAGTCAGCCGATTCCGCGGAACCGTGCGGATGGGGAACTCCTCCTCAGCGCACGCGACGAGCGCTACACGTACATCGAATTCACAGAATCGGGCCACCAGGAACTGTACGACCGGACGAACGACCCCGAGGAACAGGTCGATCTGTGTTCGGGCTCGACGGATGCCGACCCGCCTGCAACCGTCCTCGACCGCCTGTCGGATGCCGTCGCCGACCACCTCGCCACACTCGACAGCGACGGGACGGAGGCTGGAAACACCGAGGCATCCGACGAGATAACAGCACGATTAAAGGCACTCGGTTATCAGTAAGGCTGTATGGCGTCCGCTGTCGTCACACCGGCCCGGCGACAGCAACTCGTCCGGTTTTTCCTCGTCGGTGTGTTTGCTGCATCGGTCCAGCAGGCGCTCCTATGGCTGTTTACTGATATCGGTGGCCTGAATTACATTTTCGCAGCCGCTATCGCCATCGAATGTACGATCCTGCTACAGTACGCTCTGAACAACGCCTGGACGTTCCACCGGTCGCAGCATTCGAGCCTGCGGGAGTACGTACTCGGGCTAGGGAAGACGAACCTCGTCCGTGGGACAGCTATCCCACTTCAGTTAGGCCTTCTCTACGCCTTTGTCACCTGGGGCGGCGTCGTGCCGTTGGTCGGGAATGCCGGGGCCATCGTCATCACAGGTGTGTATCGCTACGCGCTTGATGCCCACTGGACGTGGGGTTAGACGGTCGGGACGGGGACCTCGTCGAGCACGCTCTGGATGACGGTTCCCTTGTCGACTTGCTCGACGCGGGCATCGGGCGTTAACACGAGCCTATGGGCCAGCACCGGCTGTGCGACCCGCTTGATGTCGTCCGGTGCAACGTACTCCCGGCCGGCGATTGTTGCCATCGCCCGCGTTGCCTCGAACAATCGCTGGGTCCCGCGCGGTGAGACCCCCACATCTACGCGGTAGTCGTCTCTGGTCGCCCGGACGAGGTCAGCCATGTACTGCAGCAGGTCGTCGTCGACCGTAACTGTCTCCGGAACGCTCCGGAGTTCTTTGACTGACTCCGCGTCAAGCACCGGTTCCACGGTCGGACTCTGTGTCGTTCGACCGGCACGCCGCCGGAGGAGTTCGACCTCGCCCTCGCCGTCAGGATAGCCGAGTGATGTCTTGGCCAGAAACCGGTCGACCTGTGCTTCGGGGAGTTCGAAGGTCCCCTCCATATCGACGGGGTTCTGCGTGGCGATGACAAAGAACGGTTCCGGCAGCTCGTACGTGTCCCCGTCGACGGTGACCTGTCCTTCTTCCATCGCTTCGAGCAGCGCGGACTGGGTCTTTGGCGGTGCGCGGTTGATCTCGTCGGCCAACAGGACGTTGGCGAACACCGGTCCTTCGGTGAATTCGAAGCTCCGGGACTCCTCGTTGAAGATGTGTGTCCCCGTGATATCGGCCGGCAGGAGGTCCGGCGTGAACTGGATGCGGGAGAAGGACAGTCCCAGCGCGGTCGCGACGCTGCGGGCGGTCAGCGTCTTCCCTGTGCCGGGAACGTCCTCAAGCAGGACGTGGCCCTTCGCGACGACCCCCAGCAGCACCGTCTCGAAGAAGCCGCGGTCAGCGATGACGGCACTCCCGATCTCATCGAGGATCTGACTCGACACCTCGCTTGCCTCGGTAGCGTCCATAGCCTGTCATGTTACGGGTCCGATAAAGGGGTGTCGAGTCCGAAATCGAAACCCCTAAAGAGCAAACGGCGGTACTGATTGATGAGCCGAGGTAGCCTAGCCTGGCCAAGGCGGTTGCTTCGAGAGCAACTGTCCTCACGGACTCAGGAGTTCAAATCTCCTCCTCGGCGCTTTCTGACGGAACAGTTCGCTGAGCGACAGCGCTGTATCTCTGACGGAGCATATCCGGTCGACCGCCCGTCAGGTCAGCAGGAAAATCAGCACGCTGACCGTCATGACGATGAGAATAAACGCTGCGGCCAGCGCACCGCCCATCGACACCATCGCGTTGGCAGTCGAGGCCAGCGTCTCGGTCCGGTCGTTTCCGAACACCGTTACCGTCGCCTGTTCGCTCGCCATCCCGGCCTCGACGGGTTCAAGATCGGCGATGGCCCTGTCGACGAGGTCCCCAATGAGCGCAACGATCTCCTTCTCAGAGATAACCTGTCCGACCTGATTCTCGGCTTCGACTGTGTTGACGATGTGGGTGTCGCTGGTCATCACCTCCATCGTATCCACGCCTTCAGCGGCGTCGATGATGCGCTGGCGGAGGCCCGGCTCCATGTTGTTGCCGTCGATGAGTACGTACGCCGTCCGCTGGTCGTTGACCTCGAAGACACAGACCCGGATTCCGAGCGGGCCGATACCCTCCTCGGGCTCCCAGGGGGTTTCATCCCAGGCGACGCCACAGCGGAGTTGGCCAGTTTCGGCGTCCGTGAGCAGGCTTCCAAGCTGTCCAGCGCCGTGAAGCATATCGAAGGACCGCTGACTGCCGGGAACGACGTGGCCGAGGTCGTCGCCTTCGAGCCCGTCGTTGCAGTTGTGTGCGTCGACTAGAAGCACGTCGTCGAGCCCGTCGGCCCGCGCTTCCGACATCGCTGAGAGTCCCACGGCGTACTCCACGTCGTCGGCACAGCCCGGCGCGTACGTGTTCACGACGAGCGCGTCGGAGCCAAACGCCTGTCCCGTCAGCGTGGCCTCTCCCTCGGTGACCCGGTGTCCTGCCGTCGCTTGGCTGTCGTATTCGATGTTCTGGTACGCAGTCTCGGCCGTCGACAGGATCTTGTCGACTTCCCGTTCGGTGACGAGGTTGAAGTCGTGGCCGGCGGTCGCGTGTGGCGGGAAAGCAAGGCCGTCAGCCGACTCGGCGACGCGTCTGGGGAGGTTGCCACCACCGATTTCACCCATCGGACCAGGGTGAATCATCGGCAGGACGAACCGGGCTTTCTCCTCGCCGTCCGGCCGGCGGACCGACAGCAAGGTGACTGGGACGACGGCTTCTTCGCCGATCTCCTCGAAGAACTCCTCCAGTTCGCGCGTGCCCTCGGCAATGTGGCCAATGAAGCCCCGGAGGAAATCGAGTGCGGAAACACCCAGCGAGGAGCGCCACGGTTGGTCGATAACGACGAGGAATAGCCAGACTGCCAGCGCATAGATGACACAGATAACCGCGAGAATGATGAAATCCTCCGGGATGAACCCCTGTACCTGCGGGGGGACCTCTTCCGGGCGGGAGAGGTACTCCCGGAGCATCGGGTCTTCGAGGATGAACGCGGTTGCGCCGCTGTATATCGCCAGCAACACGGCGGCAGTGACTGTCTGGACGCTCGCCGGAATCGTCGCTTTCAGCAGCGAGTGCCGCGAGACGGCCATCAGTATCAGCAGCCGGAAGGCGAATATCGATGCCAGCGCGACCAGCAATACGTCGAAGACGAAGTTCTGGCCGAGGCGGACAGTAAAGACGGCGATAACGCCGGCGATGGTCAGCATCGCAATCGTGATGAGCTCACAGATGACCGCAAGCAGGGTGGCCCGGTTCGGGGTTAATTGTCCGCCCAGCTGCCGGTCGACCCACGGCGTCACGGCACTGGCGATTGAGGTCGGCAGGCCGATGAGAAACACGCCCTGCCAGGCGTCGTCGAGGATGAACCGCGAATCGAACGCAACGATACCAGTCATCGCCGCGATGACCAGTGCAAAGGCCAGGCTCGTATACCAGGTCGGAGCCCTGAAAATAAACCGCGAAAGACTAGCGAGATTTCCCTGTGTCGCCGTCATTTATGTATCACATCCTACGCGTGAATATAAAACCAGTTACATCACGCTGCAGCGATTACTGGCGAGCGACAGACTGCTGGTCACAGACCGACAGGAAGTTCTCGAACACTTCCTCGCCCTCTTCGGTGTGAGCGACCTCTGGATGCCACTGGACGCCGTATATCGCTTCGTCTGTGTTGCTCATCGCCTCGACGCCACAGACATCGGAGGTCGCGGTCCGCTCGAATCCGGGCGGGACTTCCTTCACTTCGTCAGCGTGGCTGGCCCACACACGCGTTTCGGGATACAGCGAGCCGAGCAGCGGGTCGTCATCATCGAGGATGTCCACCGTCACGTCCGCGTAGCCGCCGTACTCGCCGCCGCCGACCCGACCGCCGAGTTCGTCAGCGATGAGTTGCATCCCCAGACAGATGCCGAGCACGGGCACGTCGAGATCGAGATACTCGGGGCAGTTTCCGATATCGTCCATGTCGGGGCCGCCGGAGAGAACAATGCCGTCGGCGTCGATCTCCTCTGGCGGAGTCGTGTTGTCCCTGAGCGAGACATCGACACCCATGTCACGGAGCGCGCGCTGCTCCAGATGTGTGAACTGTCCGTGATTGTCGATAACGTCGATTCGGGTCATTACTGACGCGAAGGCTGCGAAGGCGTATATATCTCCTGATGCGGTCGACGGTTCCCTTTGCGACTGGCTTCAGGGCCACTCTCGAAGTGTTTGGCGGATCTCGTCGAGAACTGTCGGGCCACACAGTTCCAGCGTCACGGTGTTGCCGTCGTCCGAGGTCGTGAGGTGCACTGCCCCGCCGTAACTCTCGACGATCCACGTCGTCAGCCACAGTCCGACTCCTTTTGAGTGGCACAGTTGCGTCTCCACGCCGCTATTGAGGACATCCCGTTCGTGTTGTGGAATCGACGGACAGTTATCCCCGATGTGGACGAATACGGTTCGACCGTGTTCTTCGACTGAGATATACAGTGTCG